>Ga0102924_1001823_pt1 | contig 23978 bp, 26 predicted proteins | sample PaiPotPPM11metaG_FD_80116 | JGI IMG/M metagenome (GOLD analysis project Ga0102924, IMG submission 80116) | Iron sulfur acid spring bacterial and archeal communities from Banff, Canada, to study Microbial Dark Matter (Phase II) - Paint Pots PPM... ...
CCGCTCCCCATCATCGAGCCTCTTGCGCCAGCGCATTTCAGGATGACGACCCGCGACGCCGATCCCGCTGCACGGCGCATCTATGAGGATCCGATCGAAACGCTGCTTGTCCAGTGCGTCGCGCGCATCGCCGAGAACTGTCGCGACGCGCAGATCTGCTTCGCGCGCGCGCCGCTCCAGCGCCGCTATTTTGCGCGCGTCCCGATCAACGCACAGCGCGGGACGGTCGTCGTCCAGCCGCGCAGCGATCTGCAGCGCTTTGTTTCCCCGTCCGCTGCAGGCGTCCAAAATCGCCTCGCCGCGCTGGGGATTCAAAACGTCGACGACCATTGCGGACGACTCGCTCTGCGCCCACCAGGAGCCGTGCGCTTCCTCTTGGAGCCTTCGCACTGCGCCGCCGTGTTCCAGCAGGACCGCATCTTCAGCGAGAAGCGATTCGCGCGCTTCGACGCCGCGCTGCGCGAACCAGCGTGCTGCCTGCGCCCGTTCGAATTTGCGGCGGTTGACCGCGACGCAAGGCTGCGCCGGATCGTTGCACGCCTGAAGGATCGCTTCGAGCCGTGCATCGCCGAACGACGCGCGCCACTGCCGCACCAGCCACGTTGGAAACGAGTAACGAACGGCCAAGAAATCGGCGTCGTTTGCGAAACGTTCTCGACTCGGCACAGGCGGATCGTCACGCAGAAAACGACGCAAAACCGCGTTTACCAACCCCGCAGTACCTGTGTGCCCGAAGTGCTTCGCGAGTCCAACCCATTGACTGACTACCGCGTGCGGCGCACTGCGAAGAAAGCGCAACTCATACATCCCCAAGCGCAGAATCTCGGCAATTGCCGGGGGCAGCCCCTTACGGCGATCGCTCAGGTACGGCTCCAGATACCAATCGATCGTGCGCCGCATCTTGATCGCGCCATACGCCAGGGTGGCCGCGAGAGCCGCATCGCGTTCATCCAACTCGCTCTTGCGAAGGTGATAGTCCAGCGCTTCTTGTGCGCCCCGCACCGGTCCATTCGCCGGGAAGACGTCTCTGACGACCGCGAGCGCAACGTCCCGGGCGTTCATCGCGGCTTCAAGCTCTGCGCAAACGAAGCGCCGCTTTGCAACGGTTTGTTGGGAGCGACCACTTCGAGCACTTCGACGGTCCGATCGCCGCAGCGCACCGCAACTGCGCCGTCGTGCGTGCCAAGCATTTCTCCGGGAGCGATGCTTCCGATCGCGCGGCCACCTTCGCGTGCGCGCAACAGCTTGACGGGCAGACCGCCCAGCCGCGCGCGAGCAGCCGGCACAGGCGAGTACGCCCGCACCGCATTGACGATCCGCGCCGCGGGCCAGCTCCAGGTTATTTCCAGATCCTCACGCCGCAGCGGTCGCGTGACGGTCGGCTCGCCCTGCTGCGGCGCGCGCGGAATGTGGCCGCTGCGGGCGAAATCAATGGCGTGCCCCAAGGCGTGGGATGAAAACTTGGCCAACCGATCGTGCAGCTCACCGTACGTTTCTCCGGGGGCGATCGGCGTGCGTTCTTGCAGCACGATGTCGCCCGTATCCATTCCGGCATCCATGAAGATGACCGTCACGCCGGTTTCACTGTCGCCTGCCAGAAGAGCGCCCTGAAGCGGCGTTGCGCCGCGGTACTTCGGCAACAGGCTCGGATGAACGTTGAGCGCACCGAGTTTCGGAATCGCAAGCAGTGCAGCGGGCAGAATCTTTCCGTACGAAGCAACGATGAAGAGATCGTAGTGTGGCGCCGCGAGTTCTTCAGCAAAGCAGCGCAGCGATTGCGGTTCTAAGACGGGCACGCCGAGCGGGACGGCCGCCGATTTGACCGGCGAAGGACTCGTTCTGTGTCCGCGGCCCGAAGGACGATCCGGCTGCGTGACGACGCCCGCAAGCTCCAGCCGCGCCGCCGAGACCTGCAAACTCGGCACGGCGAAAGCGCTCGTGCCGAAGAAAAGCGCCTTAATGAGCTTCGGCCATCTGCTCCGGCGCTGCCGTTTCTCCGGCTTCGCCTTCCTCCTTGGTTTTCGGCGGCCGCAGATCTCGCGCTTTATCCTTGTAGAGAACGCCGTTGAGGTGATCGATCTCGTGCTGGAGCGCTTGGGCGAAAAGGTCAGAACCCTCTAAACGAACGCGTTCACCGTGGCGATCCAATCCGTCCACTACAACCCGGCGATAGCGCGTGATATCGCCGACCAGGCCCGGCACGGAAAGGCACCCTTCCGCCATCTCGATCTCTTCTTCAGCGGACTCGATTCTGGGATTGATCACGACGTACCGTCCGCCTTGCGGATGTTCCTCATCTTCTCCGATGTCCATGACGAAGAGCCGCTTGGAGACGCCGACTTGGGGCGCGGCGAGCCCCACGCCGGGCGCCGCGTACATCGTTTCGAACATGTCGTCGATCAACTGCTGAAAAAGCGGATCCGTAATCTCTTTGGCGGTAACTTTCCTAGCGGTCTTACGGAGCGCCGGATGGCCGTCCGCCAGGATCGCGCGCAGATACGGCATGCTAAAGAATGTAGGAGCTCACGTCCCGATCCGCGACGACGCGCTGCAGTTTCTCGCGAACATACGAGCCGTCAATCGCGACGGCCTCTCTCTCCTCGGGGGCCGCGAAACTCACGTCTTCCAGCAGGCGCTCGAGGATCGTATGCAGCCGGCGCGCGCCGATATTTTCACTCTGCTGATTGACTTCCATCGCAAACTGCGCGATCTGTTTGATACCGTCCTGACGAAACTCGAGCCTCACCCCTTCGGTCGCCAAGAGCGCCTTGTATTGCTCGGTCAGCGCGTTTTCGGCTGCGTCAGGATCGTTTCAAGATCGTCCGCCGTCAAGGAATGGAGCTCGACTCGAATAGGAAAGCGCCCCTGCAGCTCGGGGATCAGATCCGAAGGCTTCGTCATGTGAAACGCTCCGGCGGCAATAAAGAGGATGTGGTCGGTCTTGATCGCTCCGTGCTTCGTGTTCACGGTGCTGCCTTCTACGATCGGCAAGATGTCCCGCTGAACGCCTTCCCGTGAAACGTCGGGGCCCCGCGAGCCCTCGCGGCCCGCCACCTTGTCGATTTCATCGATGAAGATGATTCCGTTTTCGCCCGCGCGGCGCAGCGCCTCACGCTTGACGGCATCCATGTCGATGAGCTTTTGCGCCTCCTCCTGCGCAAAGATCCGTCTGGCCTCTGCGACGGTCACGCGTTTTTTCACGCGCTTCTTCGGCAGGATGCCGCCCAGCATCTCACCTAGGTCGCCCGCGCTTTGATCGAACGATCCGCCGATGACACCAATCGGAACGCTTGGCGCTTCTTCGATTTCGATCTCGATCAAACGCACGTCGTAGAAGCCGCGGTCGATGTCCGCGCGCGCTTGCTCCCGAACGCGCGCGGCATCCGATGAAGGAGCCGGGGGAGGCTGCGGCGGCGCTTGGGTCTGTCCCGAAAATCCGCCGCCGAAGATCGAACCCAGGGTGGCCGCAAAAGGATTCTGCGACTGCGCTCCAGGCGCTCGTGTTTCGGGATAGAGGACGTCGACGATCCGTTCGACCGCAAGACGGTCCGCCGCATCGATCACTTCGGAGCGGCGCTCTTCGACGACCATGCGAACGGCATGCTCGACCAGATCGCGAACCATTGATTCGACATCGCGCCCGACGTAGCCGACCTCGGTATATTTCGTCGCCTCAACCTTCACGAATGGGGCGCCCGCGAGCAGGGCTAGCCGACGCGCGATCTCGGTCTTTCCGACACCGGTCGGTCCGATCATCAAAATATTCTTGGGAATGATCTCGTCCCGCAAATCGTCGCCGACGCGCTCGCGGCGGTAGCGGTTGCGCATCGCGATCGCCACCGCACGCTTGGCGTCCCCTTGGCCGACAATGTACTTGTCGAGCTGCGCGACGATTGCGCGCGGCGTCAACTGAATCGCGCGTTCGCTCTGGGCTGCCGCCGTCACGCCTTCTCCACGGTGATGTCGCGGTTGGTGTAAATGCAGATCTCCGCTGCAATCTCGAGCGCCTTGCGCGCAATCTCTGCCGCCTCCAGCGACGTGTTTCGCATGAGTGCGGAGGCTGCGGCTTGCGCGTAAGGGCCGCCGCTGCCGATGGCAGCTACACCCTCATCCGGCTCGATCACGTCGCCATTGCCGCTGAGCACCAGCAGATGCTCGCTATTGCCGACGATCAAGAGTGCTTCCAGCCGCCGCAGCGCCCGGTCCTGACGCCAGTCTTTCGCAAGCTCGACCGCCGCGCGGGTGATGTCTTTGTACTGATCGTACTTGCCTTCAAACTTTTCGAGCAGCGTGATCCCGTCGGCGGCGGAACCCGCAAATCCCGCGATGACCGCACCATTCGCGACGCGGCGCACCTTCCGGGCGCCGTGCTTCATGATCGTCTTATCGAATGTGACCTGCCCGTCGCCGGCTATCGCCAGCGCGCCGTCGCGCCGAACTGCGAGAATCGTCGTCGATCTGATCTTCATGCCGTTCCTTCGATACCCAGCCTAGAGCGGGAGGGTTTCGTTCGTCGAGCCTCTCCTGCAATGCTCGTATCGACGCGAGTGCGCGTGAGGCGAGCGCGCGGCGGCGCGCCCGCTTATCGCCAACGCTTCCTTCCAGAGGCGGGAAGAGCGCCCAGGTGACGTTCGCGGGCTGAAAGTCGTGCGAATGTGCATTTTGAAGATGCGCCACTACCGCGCCTAAAGCGCTTTCGCGCGGAAACTGTATTGCCGACAGCCCCATGATCTCTCGCGCGGCATGGATGCCCGCCATCGCTCCGCAGGCTGCAGCTTCCACGTATCCCTCTGCGCCGGTGATCTGTCCGGCAAAGTAGATCGCCGGATGCGATCGAAGCTGCAAACGCGCATTGAGCGTGCGAGGAGCATCGAGAAACGTATTGCGGTGCATGACGCCGAGACGGAGCCACTCCGCGTTGGCGAATCCGGGAAGTTTACCGAAGGTTTCCCGCTGCGCAGGCCACGTGAGCCGGGTTTGAAAACCGACGATGTTGTAAGCCGTTCGCGTGGCGTTCTCGGCGCGCAGTTGCACGACTGCGAACGGCGTACGGCCGGTACGCGGATCGCGCAGGCCGACGGGTTTCAGCGGTCCGAAACGCAAGACCTCATCTCCGCGGTCGGCCATCTCCTCAATCGGCAGGCAACCCTCGAAGTAAGGCACTTCTCCTGCACCTTGCGTTTCGAAGTCTTTTGGTGTGTGGCGCGCAAGCGTACGGAGATCGCAAAGCAGCCGCATATACTGCTCCCTGTCGAGCGGGACGTTGAGATAGTCGTCGCCTTCGCCCTTGTCGTAGCGGGACTTTCGATACATTGCGGTCATATCGAGCGATTCCGCTGCGACGATCGGTGAAGCTGCATCGTAGTAATGCAGGCGGCCCGCCGGCACAAGGGCGTCAATCGAGGCCTTCAAGGACTCGCTCGGCAGAGGCCCGCATGCAACGACCACCGGCCGATCCTGTGGAATCGTTCGCACCTCCGCGCGGCGCAGTGCGATGCGCGGATGGGAAGTGATGCGTTCCTGCACCCGGGCCGAAAAGTTCGCGCGGTCCACCGCGAGTGCGCCGCCCGCGGGAACCGCATGCTCGCGCGCGCTGGAAATGATGATGGAGTCCAACAGGAGAAGCTCTTCCTTTAGCAGCCCGACGGCATTCTCCAGCGCGGCTGCGCGCAAAGAGTTGCTGCAAACCAGTTCCGCTAGAGCGTCAGTCTTGTGCGCGGGTCCCCAAACGGTGGGCCGCATCTCCAGCAGTTCAACCTCTACGCCCTGCTGAGCAGCCTGCCACGCGGCTTCGCAGCCTGCCAGACCTCCGCCGACGACGGTGAGGTTCACGTCGACGCTGCGGCGAGCTCGCCTTCCGGCGCTGCCTGTTCGATCGATCGCACGTCGTGAGCTCGATTTGCGCTGCATTGCAGCGTCACTCCGCCGCCGCGCCGATTTTTGGCGACGACATGCGAGCCGCAGATTGGACAGGGTTGTGGAACGACGCGATCCCAAGAGACAAAATCGCACTTCGGATAATTGGCGCAGCCGTAGAAAATGCGTCCTTTGCGCGATCTGCGTTCAACGATCATGCCTCCGTCCTTCGGACATTTGACGCCTGTATCACGCAAGATCGGCCGCGTCGTCTTGCATTCCGGATAGCCGGTGCACGAAATGAAACGGCCGAAGCGGCCGGTTTTGATGACCATCGGACGCGAGCAGTTGGGGCAGACCTCGTCGGTCGGCTCATCCTTCAGCTCCAGACGCGGCAGCTGTTTCTCAGCGGCTTTCAGCCGGTGCAGAAAGGGACCATAAAAATGATCGAGCAGCGCAACCCAGTCCTCACCGCCCTCCGCAACCTTGTCGAGATCGCCCTCCATTTGCGCGGTGAAGTTCAGATCGACGATATCGGGGAAATGCTCCGAAAGCAGATCGTTTACCGCACCGCCGATCTCCGTAGGAACAAAACGCCTATTCGTTTGGGTGACGTAGCCGCGCGCCTGGATCGTTTCGACGATCGTGCTATAGGTCGAGGGACGTCCGATGCCGGCGTCTTCCAGCGCCTTGACGAGCGTGGCCTCGGTGTACCGGGGGGGCGGTTCCGTAAAGTGCTGCTTCGGATCGAGACGCACAAAGACGAGCTGCTCGCCTTCGCACAGAGGCGGCAGACGTTTTGCCTTCTCGTCTTCTTTGCCATCATCGTAGATTTTCGTAAAGCCGGCAAATTTCAGAACGCTCCCGGCGGCACGGAAGCCGTACTGCCCCGCTGCAATGTCAACCGACGTTTGGTCAAAGACTGCGGCCGACATCTGGGAAGCAACGAACCTTTCCCAAATCAATTGATAGAGCTTCAAGTCGTCGCGCCGCAAAAATCGCGCCATGCGCTCCGGAGTCCGGTGAACCGACGTTGGCCGAATTGCCTCGTGCGCGTCCTGTGCTCCCTGGCGAATGCGGTAGATCCGTCCTCCGTGGTATTGTGCGCCATAGCTGGACGTGATAAATGCTCTCGCGGTTTCTCTCGCCTGGTCCGAGATACGGGTCGAGTCTGTGCGCATATAAGTGATGAGCCCCACCGTTCCTTCGGCCGCCAAGTCCACGCCCTCATAAAGACTCTGTGCGATCTGCATTGTGCGCCGCACGCGCAGTTTGAGGCGGCGCGACGCCTCCTGCTGCAGCGTCGAGGTCGTGAACGGCGGCGGCGCATTGCGGCGCACTTCCCGCTCCTTAATGGAAGAAACGGTATACCGATCGCCGCGGAGGTCGGCCACGATCGCGTCCGCTTGCGCCTGCGCGTCGATCGCAACTTTCTTTCCATCGCGGGTAGTGAGCGCCGCGGGGAAGGTCATGGCCGGCTCAGCGCTCGAAGCGAGCATAGCGGCAATCGACCAGTACTCGCGCGGAACGAAAGCACCGATCTCCCGCTCACGATCGACGATCAGTTTGACGGCAACCGACTGCACGCGTCCCGCCGAGAGACCGCCGCGCACCTTGGCCCACAGCAGAGGAGAAATTTTGTACCCCACCAGACGATCCAGGATGCGCCGCGCCTGCTGTGCGTTCACGCGGTCGAGATCGATTCGGTGCGGGTCCTTGATCGCGGCGAGCGCCGCCTCTTTCGTGATCTCGTGGAGCTCGATTCGTTTGGGATCTTCGAGATGAAGCAACTCCGCCAAATGCCAGGCGATCGCTTCACCCTCGCGGTCCGGATCGGTGGCCAGATAGACGTCCGTCGCGCCTTTGACCGCGGACTTGAGCTCTTTGATGACGCCGGCTTTTCCTTTGATCGTCAGGTACTTGGGCGCAAAGCGATGCTCGACATCGACACCCAAGCTGCTCTTGGGAAGATCGCGGACATGCCCCACGGAGGCCTTGACCACGTAACGCGGCGGCAAGAATTTCTTGATCGTCCGCGCCTTGGTCGGAGACTCCACGATGATGACCGGCTTTTTCACGGGCCTTAGTATACCGCCCGGGTCAAGTGGGCCGCAAACGACATGGATTTGCAATTCTTTCCAAAACTAATGTATGATGCGCACAAAGCGCCGTAGCGCGCTGTCCGAAATCGCAGAGTTCGTCCCCTTCGGGGACGCTGGGAGGAATGAATGGATTCCGACATGATGCAAAACGGCGATACGATGGATGAAATGCCGTCGTCTCGTCGAGGGCGCCGTAAAGGCGGCCGTAAATCGGCGAATGGCCGCAGAAAAGGCGCTGGCCGCGCGGCGGCCGGACGCAAAGGCGGACGCAAGAAATCGGCCAACGGACGCAAGAAGTCAACCGGCGGACGCAAAAAGGGCGGACGCAAGAAGGCAGCGGGCGCACGCAAAGGCGGACGCAAGAAGGCAGCGGGCGGACGCAAAGGCGGACGCAAGAAGGCAGCGGGCGGACGCAAAAAGGGCGGACGCAAAAAGGGCGGACGCAAAAAGGCAGCCGGCGGACGCAAGAAGGCGGCCGGCGGACGCAAGAAGGCGGCCGGCGGACGCAAGAAGAGAGGCGGCCGCAGAAAGAAAGCATAGGTCCGGTTACGGCGTAAAAGAAGGCGATCGCATTCGCGATCGCCTTTTTCTATTCACAGACCGCCGGCGGCATACGCGAGACCGACCGCTGCCATAACGCCGCCGTAAACGATGTGCGCGAGCGGGCTGAGCCAGGAAGTCCGCAGTTCGTTCATCGAGCGGCCGCCCGGAGTCAACTGCGCAGTCCAGTAATTGATGACCCACAGCGTCATTCCGTAGGCCAGACCGGTCATCCAAAACTCGTGGGTCAAACGGTTGACGACGATTGCGAACAGCACGCCAAAGGCGACAGATAGCACCGCATGCATCGCCAATCCAAGAACGACGTGGGCCGTTCCGCCGCGATCGTTTTCCTGCGACCCAAGAATGACGCCCGCAAGCCTTTTGGGCATGTGCCAAATGCTCTGGCCAACGGCCGCGCTCAGTATGCCCATTGCGATCGCCATCGCGATGCCGCCGCACAGTCCGGCGATCGCGCCTTGCAGCTCCGTAAGGTGCACGGACTCGATGAGCACGCCGTGGTCCCACATACCGGAATTCTTCCCACGTTTGCCGCCTACGGAGCGCGGTTCACGTACCGCCAGGCAAAGCCCGAGACGACGATCAAGATCGCGGCTGCTCCTGCAAGCGCCAAACCGACTCCGAAATGCAAGACCAGCGATGCTTCCAGCAACGCACCCAAGAACATGATGAGGACTGCGGAGACTCGGCGCCGGAGCCGGGGATTCGTTCCGCCCGCAAACTTTGAATCGGCTGCGATTCCGGTGACTGTCATGGTCAAGATCGTCGTCGTGACATCGGGAATCGCCATCGCACGCACGATTGCGTTCTGGATTCCCATCGAAGCGCCGAGCAGCGTCGCAATCGCGTAGCGCGACGGATCCCCCCGTACCGAAGAACCAAGCCGCTGCGCCTGCGCCGCGGCGTACCCACCATTTGACAGCAGCGTGCCTGTCGCGTAAAATCGGAAAACTATGCGTTAACGCCCTTGCACAATTTAAGTCCATGCGGCGCTGCTCAGGATAAGGGTTCGAGTCCATCAATCACGCACATGAAGAGAGAGCCTTCGCCGTAGCGAAAGCTCCCTTCATGGCTCCGGATGTTGGACTCGAACCAACGACCCGCTGATTAACAGTCAGCTGCTCTACCAACTGAGCTAATCCGGACCGCCCTTCGACTACGCACCATTTGGTGCTGCTCAGGATGACACCGCTATTCTAGCGTGGGAGTCAAGTGCTCCTCCGGTAGAAACGTCTTCGGAGTGCAAGAAGTGGTATCGCCTTCAACCGCGCGGAGCGTTTTCGCGTCGCGCAGCTTTCGACGGTACTATACCGGCCAGGCCCTGAGCTTGATCGGGGACGGGCTGCGCACGCTTGCCGTGCCGCTGCTCGTCTACCGCCTCACGAGCTCGGCGCTTTCTACGGGGATTTCGTACGTGTGCGAATTCGCGCCGTTCGCGATCTTCGGACTCGTCGGCGGATCGCTTGCGGATCGCGTCGATCGCCGCGCGCTGATGATCAGCATGGACGCCATCCGCTGCGCGATCATGGCGGCCTTTGCGCTGCTCTTTGTGGGCCATCTCTTGACCGTCTCGATGATCTACGGCGGTTTGATTCTGCTCTCCATCGCTGCGGCGATCTTCGTCAGCGGCCAAGCTTCGAGCATTCCGTTTCTGGTCGGGAGGGAGCGCGGCACCGAAGCCGTAGCGGCGCTGATCGCGGCCGAGAATTCTTCCAATCTCGTAACGCCGATCGCAGGAGGGGCGCTCTTTTCAATCTTCGGCCCTCTTCCGGCCCTGGCGATCAATGCGTTCACCTATTTTCTGGCTCAACTTTCGCTGGTGCGCATTCCGACGCTCGGACCGGAGACCACGCTCGGCCTGCCTTCCGTGCGGCACGTCTTTGACGACGTGCGGCTCGGCTTTGGGATGCTTTGGAGCGATGCCGGGCTGCGCGCGCAAGCCTATGTGAGTTTCGCCCTCAACGCCTTTGGTTTCGGAGGCTACTCTATTCTCATTCCGTTTCTCAAACGCGGTTTCGCAGCAACCGATCAGGAGGTTGGAATCTTCTTAGGGATCTCAGCGGCAGGGGCAGTCTGCGGATCGCTGTTCGCCGGCAAGTTTGCAAGTCGCTGGCCTTTCGGACGCGCGCTCAGCACCGCATATCTGATCGACTCTATTTTGTTTCTGCCCGTGATCTTTACCCGAAACATTTGGATCGCCGGGATCTTTTGGGCGATCGCCAACGCAGGCGCGCAGTTCGAGATCGCGCAGATCGTCGGCTTTCGCCTGCGCGTCATTCCGGAGGATATGATCGGCCGTGTCCTCGGCGCGGTGCGGCTCTTAGTCCTCTGCGGCATTGCGCCGGCCGTTGTGATGTTCGGCTACGTCGCCGATCATTTCAGTCCGCACGTGGCTATGGTGCTCGCGGCCGCGGGATATCTTGCGATCGCGCTTGCCGCGGTGGCTTCGCCGGTGATCCGTCTGGAGACGCGCTAATGAAAAAACGGCACCCTTGCGGGTGCCGTGTGCGAAGCTCCGAGAATTCTCTGTCTTAGTACGGATGCCCTGGCTGACGGCGCACGAGCAGCGGACGGGTCAGCGTCAGCTGAATCGTCGCACCGTAAGGCATTGTCACGTTGGACTTCTTGTTGTAGCCAACGAGGAATCCGCCCACTGCGCCGACGATGCCGCCGATGCCGGTGTGGAAAATGGTCTTGCCGATGATGTTACCGGCGACCATGCCGCCGACCGTCGTGAGCGCAACGTGGCCGCCGTTGCGAAGTTGATGCTTCGTTGAAGCCGCGGTCATCTGCGCGTTGAGCGGATATGACGTTCCATTGCGCAGCGTGATGGTCTGGAAGGCGAGCTGCAGCTCGGGATTGCGTCCCTGTCCGGCGGAGACGACCTTGATGACGTCGCCGTAAATCGTCGCGTTGGCAAAAGTCGCGTCGTTGTTCGGATACGGCGGAACGACGACGGCGGTGAAGCGCTCACCAACGTACGCGGTACCGGAGTCGAGCGACCCCTGCATCTGCGCGTTGATTTGGCTTCCCTCGCTGAGCGTTACGGTCGACTGCGCAAGTGCGGCCGCCGGGACGAGGAAGGCTGCCACCAGGGCCAGTGCCGAGAGTCTGCGTCGATAGCTCATTCGTTCTCCTTAAGAAGGGGCGAGCTGGTCGGCCCTCATATGGGCGCGTCTCCCTCGAATAACGAGAAATTCCGCCCGGTTGTTGCGGAGATGCTACCCCTCTGCGAATTGCGGAACTTTGAGCGTCTCTCCCTGGAGGCCGGCTTCCGCACGCAACGCGCCGACTTTGTCGATCCGTTCCCATGGCAGGTCGAGATCGGGCCGGCCGAAGTGGCCGTATGCCGCCGTCTGACGATAGATCGGACGCCGAAGATCCAATTTTTCGATGATCGCTGCGGGGCGCAGATCGAACGTGCGCTTAACTATCTGGGCCAGTTGTTCGTCCGGCAAGCGACCGGTGCCGAACGTTTCGACATGGATGCTTACGGGATGCGCTACACCGATAGCGTAGGCAACCTGAACTTCACAGCGATCGGCGAGCTCCGCGGCCACGACGTTTTTTGCAACGTGCCGAGCGGCATACGCGGCCGAACGATCCACCTTGGTCGGGTCCTTGCCTGAGAAGGAGCCGCCGCCGTGGCGCGCCATGCCGCCATACGTATCCGCGATGATCTTGCGTCCGGTCAGTCCGGCATCGCCCTTCGGACCGCCGATGACGAACCGCCCCGTTGGATTGACGTAGATGCGCGTGCGATTGTCGCGCAGCGAGTCCGGGATGACGTGGTTGATCACTTTTTCGGTGACTTCGCTGCGAATCGTTTCAAGGGGAATGTCCGGGTCGTGCTGCGTCGAGATGACAACCGCATCCACGCGCAGAGGACGATCGTCTTCGTACTCGACGGTAACTTGCGACTTGCCGTCGGGCCGCAGGTACGGGATGTCGCCGTTCTTGCGCAGGGCCGAGAGATGGCGCGTCAAGTTGTGCGCCAGCACGATCGGCAGCGGCATCAGCTCGTCGGTCTCGCGGCACGCGTAACCAAACATCATGCCTTGGTCGCCCGCGCCGATGCGCTCGTAGCGATCCTCGGGATGTTCGCCCGCCTTGGCTTCGAGCGACTTGTCGACCCCCATGGCGATGTCGGGCGATTGCTCGTCGATAGAAACGCTGACGCCGCAGGTTTCAGCGTCAAAGCCCACGGCGGATTTCGTATACCCGATCGCTTCAATCACTTCGCGCACGATGCGCGGTATGTCGATATAGGTCGTCGTCGTGATCTCGCCGGCGATGTGAATTTGACCGGTGATCGCGAACGTTTCACAAGCGACGCGCCCATTGGGATCGTCTTTGAGGATCGCATCCAAAACCGCATCCGAGATCTGATCCGCTATCTTGTCAGGATGTCCCTCGGTAACGGATTCGCTCGTAAAGAGCCGCCGATAGGCCATGTCAGGTTCCCTCGCTCCAAGACGCCATGTACTTTTCTTGCTCCGGGGTGAGCGTGTCGATCGCAATGTTCATCGAGGCCAGCTTCAGCTTGGCGACCTCTTCGTCGATGAAATCCGGGACATCGTACACTTGGTTCTTCAGCGACCTGTGTTCTTTAGCCAAGTACGCCGCGCTCAGCGCCTGATTAGCAAACGACATGTCCATGACGGCGGCCGGATGCCCCTCTGCCGCGGCCAGGTTGATCAAGCGCCCATCCGCGAGGATGCACACCTTACGGCCATCGTGCATCTCGTATTGCTCGACGAATGGACGGGGAACGCTCTTGCCTTTGGCAAGGCGCCCAATTGCTTCGAGATCGAGTTCATCGTTGAAGTGACCCGAGTTGCATACGATCGCCCCGTCCTTCATCAAGCGGAAATGGCGTTCGGCGATCACGTGGTAGTTGCCGGTGACTGTCACGAAGATGTCGCCGATCGCAGCGGCGTCCTCGATCGGCATCACGCGATAGCCGTCCATGACCGCCTCGAGCGCCTTGCGGGGATCGATCTCCGTGATGACGACGTGCGCGCCCATGCCGTCGGCTCGCGAGGCGATGCCCCGGCCGCACCAGCCGTACCCGGCGACGACCACGGTGCGGCCGGCGAGCAGTACGTTGGTGGCGCGCACGATGCCGTCCAGCGTCGATTGGCCGGTCCCGTAACGGTTGTCGAACATGTGCTTGGTCAGTGCGTTGTTGACCGCAACGACGGGGTACGGCAGGACGCCGTCTTTTTGCATCGCGCGCAGGCGAATGACGCCCGTCGTCGTTTCTTCGCAGCCGCCGATCATCTGCGCGAGCAGTTCCTTGTGCTTGCCATAGATCGTGTTGACCAGATCGCACCCGTCGTCCATCGACATCTGGGGACGCGTTGCGATAACGGATTCAATGTGATCGTAGTATGTTGGATTATCTTCACCTTTGATCGCGAACGTCGGAATCCCATACTCGCAAAGGGCGGCCGCAACGTCGTCCTGCGTGGAAAGCGGATTGCTCGCGCACAGGGCGATTTCCGCGCCGCCGGCGGAAAGCGCCAGCATGAGGTTCGCCGTCTCGGTCGTTACATGGAGGCACGCGCCGATTCGCACGCCGCGCAGAGGACGCTCCTCAGCAAAGCGATCGCGAATTTGAGCCAGCACCGGCATATAACCGGCGGCCCATGCGATTCGTGAGCGGCCTGCTTCGGCGAGTTTGATATCCTTGACGTCTCCGCCGGACGCGCGTTCTTGAAGTATCGGCACGTTGCTCCTTTGCTCGTCTCCAGTAAGCCTCGCGCTATTCTGCTACATGAGATACTCCCCCCGCTAAGGAACTAGGGGCGCCGTGGAACGGTTCGATGAGTATCTGAACGCGCTTGCATCGAGCGATCCGACGCCGGGAGGCGGCAGTGCTGCTATGTTAGTCGCAGCGACCGGGTGCGCGCTGCTGGCTATGGTGGGCCGGATTTGCGCTGCAAGCCAAAAGTCGCGGGCGGTTCATCCGCTGGCGCAACGCGTTACGGAGCATGCCGATGCGTTGCGCGCCGGCATGCTCGCACGGCGCTCGCGCGACGAGCTTGCATTCGATGCGGTCATGAAAGCCAAAGGCGATCCGCAAGAAGTTCAGCGGACGCTCTTCGCCGCTGCGCAGGTTCCTCTCGAAGGAGCGCAGGATTCGCTCGAGCTCTTGAAGCTGACGCATGAAGCGCTCTTACTGGGCAATAAGAACGTCATCAGCGATACCGGATGCGCCGCTGAATTCGCTTTCGCAGCGCTGCTGGCGTGCGCATACAACGTCCGGATCAACCACCGCTTTATGCACGACACGCAAACGATCGCGCTGCAGCGTACGGCGCTCGAGCTGTGTGAGCGTGAAGCGGCGCGAACGATCGCGGAGATTCGTAAGGCGGTCGGGGCGGCGCTGGCTCCTCCCGGCGTTTCCACCATCTAGCAAACCAGGTCGAGGAACGGCCGGATGTCGGCCTCTTCCACTTCCATTCCTACGCCGCGCCTGTTGTACCGGATGTCGTGAAAGTCGGCGCCACCGCTCATGACGAGATCGTGGCGCTTGGCGAGGTCCCGAAAGTATTGCGTCTGTGCGGCGGCGTGCGTGGGATAAAAGACTTCAAGGCCCTTCAGACCGCCCTGCGCGAGCTCGTCGATGATTCCATGGTTGCGCAGGCGTCCCGGGTGCGCGAGCACTGCAATGCCTCCAGCGGCGACGACCGCATCAACTGCAGCCTGCGGCGTGATGTGCGTCGATGCAACGTACCCGGCGGTCCCCCGCCGCAGGTAGGTTCGAAAGGCCGATTCGATATCGGGCGCTATGCCGAGTCTAATCAGGGCTTTGCCGACGTGCGGCCTGCCAAGCGACGCGCTCGCGATCGCTTCGGAGAGCACGTCCTCCACCGTTATTGCGTGGCCCGCCGCGCGCAATTGCTGAACGATGCGACCTATGCGCGTGCGGCGTGCGGCGCGGTTGCGTTCCAGGAGGGCGGCCAATAAAGCATCGCCGAGGGGCAAGCGATACCCAAGGATGTGGACTTCGCCGTCGCCGTAGGTGGTGTTGATCTCGATGCCCGTGACGACGCGCATTCCTTGGGGCGTCGAGAACTGTCCATAGGCGGCCAGCGTGTCGTGATCGGTTATCGAGAACACCTTGACGCCACGCTCTCGCATGAAGTCCGCGAGACCTTGGGGCGTGAGCGTGCCGTCGCTCTCGCACGTGTGCGAGTGGAAGTCGACGATCACGTGCGGCGTTGGCGCTTAGACGGAGCGGCGCGCGATGCCTAAGGAGAGCCCGGTCCTCTCGTTGCCGTTGATTTCGACTTCTATAAAGGAAGGTACGCAGGTGAGGTCGAGCTGGCTGGGCTTCAGGTAGCTCCGTGCGATCGCCACGGCCTTGACCGCTTGATTGATCGCGCCCGCGCCGACAGCCTGGAGCTCGGCAGTCTCACGCTCCCGCAACACCGCAGCAAGGGCGCCGGCCACCGCGTTGGGACTGCTTTTCGCCGAGACTTTGAGGACGTTCGTCGTGACGTGCTTTACCGGGTTGTCGATCATGCTATGCCTCGCTGAAAGATGCGCTTAATCTCCGTCGCCCGCCCGGAGCCCGCATCGATGCGTACGACTGCGGCGCAGAACTGCTTTGTTCCGCCCTTCTGTACAGAGAAACGCTCGGAGAAGCCGATTGTGAAACGATCGATGACGGCGGCCGCCTCCATGCCTATAACGCCCTCGGTCGGGCCGGTCATGCCGACGTCCGTAACGTAGGCGCTGCCGCCAGGGAGAATCTGCTCATCTGCCGTCTGAACGTGCGTGTGCGTCCCGTAGATGACCGACACCCGGCCGTCCAGGTAGCGCGCCAGCGCGATCTTTTCGCTCGTCGCTTCAGCGTGCACGTCCACGATGACGATGTTCGTTCGCCCCTGGAGCTGGTCCAGTTCGGCATCCACGACACGAAACGGATCGTCCACCGGCGGCATGAAGGTCCGTCCCATGATGTTGATCACGCCGACGGCCGCACCGTTGACGGAGACGACTGCCGAACCGCGCCCGGGAGCGCCCGGAGGGTAATTGGCCGGGCGGATGACCCTCTCCGAGCTGTCCAGATGCGGCCTGAATTCGCGCTTATCGAAGATGTGGTTTCCACTCGTGATGAAGTCCACACCGGCGTCGAACATTTCTTGCGCCGTCTGCGCCGTCAACCCGAAACCGCCCGCAGCGTTTTCACCGTTTGCGATGCAGAAGTCTACGGCGTGCTGATCCCTGGAAACGCCAATGCATCGCTTCAGCGTTTCGCGTCCCGGAGATCCCATGACGTCGCCAATGAGCAAGAGGATAAGGGTTGCAGCTATCGGCGGGCTGAAGCCTTCGCTTTCTTTTGAGATTTCAAGAAATAAACGAGGACCCGTTTCTCTTCGCGAAAACCGACCAAGCTCTTTGATTGCGCCGGATCGCGCAGCGCCTCGATCGCATATTCGACCAGTTCTTCCTCCGCCGCCGGATCTTCGTCGGGCTGCTCGTCGGGAACCGGATTTCGAACGAGCGCGTCGCCAAAGCGAGCCGCGAAGAGCGCCGTCAGCATGCCGAGCTCGTCCTTCGTAAAGGTTTCTAGGTCCCGGGTGACGTGAACGAAGCTGAGCGCGCGGTCGGGCTCGCACTCGACGCTGACTTCCCCGGGACTGCCCAGCGAAAAGAAGGCGGCGGCGTGATCCTCTACCTCTTCGGCGATCGCTCGTTGGGTAGAACGGTCAAGCCGCTGAGCGAGCGCAAACGAGAAACGGACTCTGCCTTCGCCGGGCATCGACCGGATCGAAGCGATCTCCGGATAGCGCACGAGAAGCGCGCAAACCAAACTGACGGTGTCGCTATTTTCGACTGGCAACCGGGCACTCATGACGCTTTCAACGCTCTCTCTTTTCGGGGGTGGGCGCCGTAGATTAGACGCCTTCCACAACACCCCTTTGTACGAATCACCCCGCGGAACGTGACCGCAACGTTCCGGCCCGCCGCCCGTCGGCAGAACTCGCTGCCGCCTGCTTGGCCCGCTACCCAGCCAAGGCACGATAAGTAGGGCTTTCTTGCCTGGAAACTGAAGTCCAGCGGCCTGGAGGGCACACCGGCGGCCCCTCTTAAAGAGTCGCAGCCCTTCGCACCGCACCGACATATATATATAAAGGAGGCTCGTGCACGATCTCTCGCGCGGCCGCATTGCCGTAACCGGCGGTGCGGGGTTCATCGGCAGCGCGATCGTCTGGGCCCTGAATCGCCGTGGGATCGACGATATTCTGATCGTCGACCGCCTGGATCGGTCCGAAAAATGGCGCAACCTGGTGCCGCTTCGGTATCGCGACTACCTGGATGCCGACGAGTTCGAGCAGCGCATTCTGCAGCAGCCGCAGTCACTGCGGGTCGCGACGCTGTTTCACCTGGGAGCTTGCTCTTCGACCACGGAAAGCGACACCGCGTACTTGATGCGCAACAACTATGCGTACTCAAAGCACGTCGCGGAGTGGAGCGTTGCGCGCGGTGTCCGCCTGATATATGCGTCTTCGGCCGCGACCTACGGGGCGCGCGAGAGCGATCTCCGAGACGACGCCGATCTGGATAGGCTGCGGCCGTTGAACATGTACGCCTACTCAAAGCACCGTTTCGACGTCTATGCACGTGACACCGGGCTCCTCGACCACGTCGTCGGGATCAAATACTTTAACGTGTTTGGCCCGAACGAGCAGCACAAAGGCGAGATGCGCAGCCTGGTGGACAAAGCATTCAGCCAAATTCGCGAAACCGGGGAGGTTACGTTGTTCAGAAGCTATCGGCCGGAATATCGCGACGGAGAGCAGCAGCGCGATTTCCTCTACGTAAAGGATGCCGTGGCGATGACGCTACACCTAGCTGAAGCAGATGCGCACGGTTTATATAACGCGGGTTCGGGAACCAGCCATACGTGGCTCGATCTCGTCGGCCCTATCTTTCGCGCGATGAACGTTCCGCAGCGCATCAGATTCATTGAGATGCCGGAATCGTTGCGCGGAAAATATCAATACTCGACGCAGGCAACGATCGACCGTCTGCGAGCCAGCGGGTATGGCGCACCGATCACGCCGCTTGCCGAAGCGGTGGAGGATTACGTGCGAAACTACTTGATTCCGCACCGGCGACTGGATCCGGCGGCATGAGCCAACCGTCGCGCGCGCAGCGCCGCAGGGAGACGCGAGGCGGCGCAACTCCGCCTCGCCGGCGCGATCCCATGCGCGCGGTCTACATCGGTTTTGCCGTCGTGATCGTGCTCATTCTTGCGGGCTTCGGCATCGCTCGCTGGATCGGCGAACGTTCACGGCGAGCCGCAGTCGCATTCGAAACCAGCACGCCGACGCCGGCTCCGGGCCCGACATCGGCTCCCGTGCAACTTGCGCCGCTTCAAAAGGTCGGCAAGCCGCTTCCGGGGCTAACGACGCCGCGCGGCGCTCCGCCCGACACGCAAACCGGCGGACGCGGTTCACCGGTTGACGACATTCCCTGCGAGTCGTCCGAAGCTGCGGTCTTGCACGTTCACAGTCATCTCTCACTCTTCGTAAACGGCGTCCAGGGGCAGATTCCGGCGTTCATCGGGATCTCCCCGACGTTTGGGGGGACTGGAGTCTGCCTGTACTGGCTGCACACGCATGACGCGTCCGGCGTTATTCACGTTGAAGCCGGTGACGTGAATGCGCCGAAGGGCGGTCCCTTTACGCTCGGCATGTTTTTCGATATTTGGGGCCAATCGCTGGGCCGTACGCAGGTCGGACCGTTTCGAGGGCCCGTGACTGTCTATGTCAACGGGCAACAATACGCAGGCAACCTTCCCGATATTCCCCTTCGGGAAGCGCAGATGATCACGCTCGAGGTCGGTAAGCCGGTGGTTCCTCCACCGAATTACAAACTGCCGCCGGGCAGTTAGGTTGTCATGGCGAGAGCCTGTGGTGAGGCATCGAACCATTATCGAACCATGCGGCGAGCTGTAACGCGCTTCGTCATGGTGAGCTCATCGAACCATGCGGCACGCTCGAAAGCGCGCTTCGTCATGGTGAGGTCATCGAACCATGCGGCGAGCTGCAACGCGCTTCGTCATGGTGATGGATAGAACCATGAGAAGCGTCCGGCTGCAGCAGGCCGAAGCGTGCAAAAGGCACAGCCGTAATTTCAGCGTAGTAAGGAAAACATGGATGGGGATTCCAATACAATCCAAAACGGTACGATATCCGCGCCTCGATCGAGAAAGGTTTCACTGAAGACTGGGCGCTGAACCAGTATCGGGATAGGGCGAAGCCCGGCGACAAAGTTTACTTCTGGGAGGTGGGGCAAAAGCGTCTCATTGCCGTCGCGAAAATGACCTCGCCTTACTTCGAGCGAGAAAATAAGGGCTTTGGAAAGTATGGCGTAAGAATCGCGTGGGAAGCGACAATTGAACCGCCCGTAACCAAACTGGAGCTCTCAGGGGGCCCGCTACTCAGCAAATTCAGAGTATTCTCACCTACGGGCGCCCACGGTACAAACTTCCCACTGGACGATCAGGTCGCGCGCCGCCTTGAAACCGTCGTGGCAAATCGTCTCGTACGGCAAGAGCATCGTAGCGAAACCGCAGTTCAGACCGAAGAACATCTCGAGCCGAGCTACAAGGCTCTAATAGAAGCCATCAACGAATCCGAAAAGGCCGTTTCGACGCAGCGTTTTGCTGCAACGGCTAGGGTACCGTAACGTCAAGGTTACAAAGTTTAGCGGGGATGCCGATATCGACGCGCGAGCGACGCTCATCGCGGGAGGAGTAGCAAACATAGAAACCGTCGTCCAGGCGAAGCGCCGCAAAGGAACGATCGATCGTCCAGAAATCCAAAAGTTTCGCGGAGCGATCAGCGTGCATGAAGCTGGTCTTTTCGTAACCTGCGGTACTTTCACGCCTGGAGCGGTTGCCGAGGCGTCCGCTGCCGGAAGGACGCCGATAGCGTTGGTCAATGGAGCGCAGCTCGTTGACCTTCTTATGGATCACGAAATTGGCGTGCGCGCGACCAGCCGCAAAACTTTCATCATAGACTCCGAATCTCTCATGCTTGAACGGCTCGAGACGCTCATGGAAGAAGTCGAAGTCCCTTCCGCCGACAGTTAGACTAATAGATCAATCGATCAGGGATTGCCTAACATGCGCGCGCGCTCCCGTCATGGTTCTATCCATCACCATGACGTATGGCACCGCCGATGCGGCGATACGGGTTATGGTTCGGTGACCTCACCATGACAATCGCATCATGGTTCTATCCATCACCATGACGACTCCGGTGTGCGAAGCGGCAAATCGCATCATGGTTCTATCCATCACCATGACGACTCCGTGCCGCGATGCGGCGAAGCGCGACTAAAGCGCGTTCTTGACTGCCCCGTTGAGCTCTCCGTACCCGATCTCACCACTGTTCAGATAGCTGATCCGCTTGCGCCGATCGATGACCGCGATCGTCGGAAAGCCGGATTGCAGGTAGGCGTTTGCAACCGTCAGCGATCCGTCGTATGCGATCGGATAGGCAACGTGAAACTTATCCCGGAAAAGCAGCACATCCTCATCGCTCGAAGGACTTTGGCCACCCATAGCGGTGTTGCTTCCGGAAACGCCGACAAAGGCAACCTCTCCCCTATACCGCGCATAGAGCTTGTCGATCACGGCTGTCTCACGCTGGCAATGCGGGCACCACGTCGCAAAAACTTCGAGAAACACCGGCTTGTTCGTTTTGTAAAGGTCGAAGAGCCCGCGCGTCGTGAGCGCTTGAAACTGCGGCGCACGGTCGCCCTGCTTGACCTTGCCGCCGGGAGGCGGCGCTTGAACCGCCGCGTGGTGAACCCGGCCGGCATAGACGATCGCCAGCACGATAGCGATTCCAATAAGGACGAAGGTCGACCAAAGGACGATCCGTTTGCGATTCATGGACTTCCTATTCGTTCATCGAGTGAAAATGCGCCTGGAGCTCGCCATGCGAGCAGGGCGCAGACTAGAGCTATGCCGAGATCGGCTGCGGCGTGCGGCCAGCTCGCCGGCGATCGCTCGGCCGGGCCGAAACAACCGCAGTTCGCCGGAAGATGGCGTACTGCGGCGGATGCGATCGCGCCCGCGTACAGCGTGAGTTGGACGGCAGCGACGATGGCTGCCGCTCGCGTGAACAGCCCTGTAACCAAATAGAGGCCCAATCCGATTTCGAAGAAAGGCAAGAGAAGCGCAAGCGGAGCGATCGCTTCCTGCGGCAGGACGCGAAAACCGGCAATCGCCGACGCGAGATCGTCGAAGTGCCCGACCTTCAGCGCGCCGGCGACGAGGAAGAGCGCCCCTAGCGCCAAGCGCGCGGCAAAGGTGGTAGTGCGGAGAACGGCGGCCATGAGCATAATGTACGTGATGGTTCGCTTCGGCGCCCTCAGCGTTGCTTTCGCGCTGGCCGCATGTTCGTTTTCGCGCGCCGCGCCGCTTCACGGCACCGTTTTCGAGCCCGCGCGCGCAGCGCCGCCGTTTTCGCTCATCGATCAGAACGGGGCGCCTTTTGCCTCATCGCAACTTGCCGGAAGCGCGGTCGCGCTCTTCTTCGGCTTCACGCACTGCTCCGACGTCTGTCCCGAAACGCTCCGGCGCTTGCGCCACGCTTCGCAGCTTGCAGCGGCGCCGAAACCGGTGCGCATCGTCATGATTACCGTTGACCGCAAGCGTGACACTCCTGCTGCCCTGCGAGCCTTCTTTGCGCGCTCCGGGGTATCGGCGACTGGGCTGACCGGCACGGCTTCGTCACTTCGCAACGCCTATCGCACATACGGGATCGCGATCGTTCCCCAGCGCGGCGATCTTGGTCATACCGATACGGTCTTTCTCATCGATCCCCACGGCAAGCTGCGCGAAGCGATCGATCCCGCAACGCCCGTTTCCCAGCTGGCATCCGATCTGCGAGGCGTCGCAAAATGATCGCCCAAACGGCGGCGCTTTTCTTTGGACTTTCGGTGCTGCTGCCGGCGCACGGCACAATCCTTGGGACCGGTCCGCACGGGACGGCGATCGTGCGCAACGATCCCGTTACAAGCATGCTGCCCGCGCAGACACGGGCCTATCGCCTTTCTCCGCTCGTACGAGCGCCGGTTGGAACCGGCATCGACGGCTTCATCGATCGATCGCGCTTACCGTGGAACTGGGATGATGCGGTGATCGCCGGCCGCTTCACGCCGGGATTGCCAAGGCAGGGAAGAGTTATCCCGATCGACATCGGCTCCCCACTCCCGCACACGAGCCTCATCGATCAGCGCGGTACCTTCATCGACCTTGCAAAGATGTTTCCGAACAAGGTCGTCGTGCTCAGTTTTATCTTCACTCGCTGTCCCGACAAAGACGAATGTCCTGCAGTCAGCGCTAAGTTCGCTTACTTGCAGCAGCATCTCGATGCGGCGCGCTTTCACTTGGTCGAGCTCACGCTGGATCCGCGCTACGATTCGCCGCTCGTGACCGAGCGCTACGCAGCCAAGTTCGGGGCGCGCCCACAAGCGTGGTCGATCCTCACCGGTCGCCCGAGCGAAGTCTCGCACTTGCTGGATCGTTTCGGCATCTCGTCGCTCCAGGTGAGCGAAGCCAACTTCGTTCATAACGACAAGGTGTTCCTGACACAGCCGGGCGGGCGGATCGCAACAATCGTTCAAACGGCCGCGTTTTCCCCTCAGTCCCTTGCGGCGGAAGCTCGGCATCTCGCAGGAATGGCGTCCAATCCGTTCGGCCGTTTGGAGCTGTCGCTGATCGCTGCGGCAGCGGCGCTGTGCGGCGGCAGTCAGTTCGCGGGAATCGTGCTCTTGGAAACCGTCGCCTTCATGATCGTCGCAACCTTGGGATTCATCGCGCTGGGCTGGGTCGCGCGCAAACTCTGGAAAAATGCCTAGCGCGCTTCAAGGCTCGTTCCGACCTAGGGGCCGCTTTTCGAAAGGGGGTATCCTGCCGGGAAATGGGAGTGCCGCGCAAGCCGGTCGAGCCTCCGACGCAGCAGCAGGCCGCTTTTCTTGAGCAGGCAATCGAGCAGTACGGCAAGGCGACGTACAACTTCGCCTTTCGCCTGACCCACAACGAAGCCGATGCCCGCGACCTCACCCAAGAGGCCTTCATCCGCGTCTACAGGGCCTGGCGCAGTTTTCAGCCCGGCACATCCTTTCTCTCGTGGGTGTACCGGATCGTCACAAATCTCTACCGGGACGAACTTCGGCGCAAAAAAGGACGTTATCAGGAAGAGATACCGGAAGACAATGCGCCTCAAAAGTTTGCCGGCGAGCGCCCGCTCGCTGTCACGCCGATCGAGGATTACGTGGAGAGCCAGCTCAGTGAACCGCTCGCGCGCTCGCTCCAGCAACTCTCCCCGGACCAGAGGCAAGTGATCGTTTTGGCCGATATCGAGGAGTACAGTTACCAGGAGATCGCCGAAGTCATGGGGTGTTCCATAGGAACGGTCC
>Ga0102924_1001824_pt1 | contig 23978 bp, 24 predicted proteins | sample PaiPotPPM11metaG_FD_80116 | JGI IMG/M metagenome (GOLD analysis project Ga0102924, IMG submission 80116) | Iron sulfur acid spring bacterial and archeal communities from Banff, Canada, to study Microbial Dark Matter (Phase II) - Paint Pots PPM... ...
ACCCAGCGGCTAGTGTCGCAGAAGACCGGGAATGAGGGCGTGGCCGCCGGCGGGAGCCAGGGCCGGTAAGCTCACGGTCGGCGGGGCGACGTCGCGCCGTGGATGACGGACAAGAGGACGTGGTCTGATGGCAACAGGAACAGTGAAGTGGTTCAACGCCGATAAGGGCTTCGGCTTCATCGCTCCCGATGACGGGACGGCGGACGTGTTCGTGCACTTCTCGGCGATCTCGAGCTCCGGGTACCGGTCGCTGGATGAGAACCAGAAGGTCGAGTTCGACGCGACCCAGGGGCAGAAGGGACCGCAGGCGGAGAACGTCCGCCCGATCTGAGGCGCAACGCGCTGTGCCGCCGCGCTGGCCGGGCCAGCCGGCCGGCCTGCCGGCATGAGCGGCGCGTGCACCCGGAACGGCGCGACTTGTCAAACGGCTGGCTATGCCCGGGCAAGCCATCAGGTCACGAGCTCTGCGCGTTCGTGCCCGGGGTGGGGGACGGTTGCGTGTCCTCACCCCGGGCCGGGCGGGCGTTACTTGCTCCAGCGCGCTTCGGTACCAGGGAGCCAGGCGCGACGTCAGCGCGCCTTTGGGCAGCCGATGGTGTTAGGGTCGTGGGATGCCGCGTACGGACAGGGCGTCGCGGGTGATCGCTGCGCCGCTTGAGAGCGTCTGGACCGCTTTTGTCGATCCCGGGGCGCTCGTGGTGTGGCTTCCCCCTGGCGGGATGACTGGCCGGTTCGAGCGATTCGATGCCCGGCCGGGCGGGTCGTACCGGATGGTGCTGACCTTTTCCGACGCGTCCGGCGCACCGGGCAAGGCGACCGCGGATTCCGACATCGTCGAGGCTCGCTTCGTCGATATCGTCCCCGGCGAGCGGGTGGTGCAGGCGGTGGACTTCGTCTCCGATGACCCCGCCTACGCTGGCACCATGATCATGAACTGGGAGGTCAGTGCTGCCGGTGCGGGGACACGCGTCAGCATCGTCGCCGAGGACGTCCCAGACGGCATCTCCGCGGAGGACCATGCCGCAGGGATTGCTTCTTCCCTGGCCAAGCTCGCCGCCTACTTGGAGCAGTAGCCCGGTACCCGCAAAGATCGCAGTGCCGTGCAGACTGCGCCGGCCCGGCCGGGACCTTTCCGGCGGGTTGCTGACCGCCGGGACTGGGCCGGCGACCGAACGTGCGCAGGTGCGCGAGGTCGATGATGACGAGGGACGGCGGGGTGCGGGTCTGACGGCCTAGCCGCTCGCCTCCGCTTTCCTGGCCGCGCGCAGCACGTCCTTGCGTACCTTGCCCGAGGGGGTGCGCGGCAGCTCGTCCACCAGCAGGACGACCTCGGGCGTCTTCTGCCGGGCGACCCCGGCCGCGGCGAAGTGCGCCCGGGCCTCGTCAACGTCGAACGAGAACCCGGGCCGGGTGACGACGACGGCGCAGACCCGCTCGCCGATGACCGGGTCGGGCGAGGGGATGACCGCCACGTCCGCGACCGCGGGATGGGTGACGAGCAGGTCCTCGACCTCTTTGGACGAGATGTTCTCACCGCCGCGGATGATGATGTCCTTCAGCCGGTCGGTGACCGTGAGGTACCCGTCGGAGTCGAGCCGTCCGACGTCGCCGGTCCTGAACCACCGGCCGGGCAGGAACGCGGCGGCGTTCAGTGCCGCGTCGGTGTAGCCCGTGAAGAGCTCGGGGCCACGGGTGAGGATCTCGCCGTCCCGGCCGGCGGGCACGTCGCGGCCACCGGCGTCCACCACGCGGATCTCGTTGCCGGCGATGAGCAGGCCATCCGTCCCGGCGCGCCGGTCGAGCGGATCGGCGATGGTCCCGGCGGTCACCGTCGGGTGCTCGCTGCTGCCGTAGGACCGGAAGGCCGTGATCCCGGCGGCGTCGGCCCGCCGGATCAGGCTCGGCGGGACCGGCGCGGCCCCGGTCAGGAACTCGCGCAGCGTGGCCAGGGTGGCGGTTCCCCTGGCCTGCTGGTCGAGCAGGCCGGACAGCTGCACGGGCGCACCGCCGGATGAGGTGACCGCGTGCCGGTCGATCAGGCTGGCCGCGAGCGCGGCCTCCCAGGCCTGCATGATCACCGTGGGCGTGCCGAGCAGGAGTATGCGCAGCAGGTTGAGCAGCCCCGCCACGTGGCCAGGCGGGAAGAGCCCGAGGTTCCTGGCGCGCGGGCCGACGTGGGTGTAGACCCTGGAGGTCGCCTCGGCGAGCAGGGTCCGGTGCGAATGCTGCACGCCCTTCGGCTCGGCGGTGGTGCCCGACGTGTACATGAGGACCGCACGATCGTCCGGGTCAGGGCTTGGTTCCCGGTACGGGCCGCCCGGGCGGCGGAGAAGATCCGCGTACATGACCGCTCCGTCGCTGGGCGCCCCGTGGTTGGATGTCCCGTGGCTCGATGTACTGTCGTCCCCCACGATGACGGCGAGCTTCAGCGCGCGCAGGCCGGAGAGCCCGCCGAGCACGACGTCGGCGTGCCGGCGGCCCCGGTGCAGCCACGGGACCACCACCGCGGCGGCACCCGACCGTCGCAGCACCAGCTCCATCTCGCGCGGACCGTAGATCATCACGACCGGCAGCAGGACCGCGCCGCACAGGCCCACGGCCGTCTGGGCGACCGCTCCCTCATAGGACCCGGGCAGCTGAACGGCGACCACGTCGCCGGGGCCGATGCCCCGCGCCTGGAACGCCGCGGCGACCTTCTCCGCGTCGCTGACCAGGGCGCCGAGTGTCGTCGCGCGCTCACCAGCGGCGGTCACGAAGACCAGCGGGCACTGGTCGTGGGCCGTGGCTCCCGCCAGGATGTGCGCGGTCAGCGTCATCGCGTCCATCGCTCGGTGCCTTCATTCCGTCCGGTCCCGCGGGGTGCCGCCGCCCGTCCGTCCGCGGTTCTTGAACGCCTCCAGCATCGCCTGGTGCTCGGCCGAGGTGAGCAGGACGGTGTTCGCGTAGCGGTCGAAGTCGCGGGCGGTGCCGCGGTCCACGCTGGCGGCGATGTCGACCGCGGTCTTGGCCACGCCGGCCGCCTCGGTCGGCAGGGCCGCGAGCTTGCCCGCGAACGCCGTCACCCGCTCGCGGAACGATTCGGCCGGGTACACCGCGTGGACCAGCCCCATCGTCAGCGCCAGCTCGGCGGAGACCTCTTCGCCGAACGCCAGCCACTTGCCCCAGTGGGGCCCGACCAGCCGGGTCACCCGGCTGATGCCGCCGGATCCCGGTATCACGCCGAGGTTGGGCAGTTCCGGCAGCGCGAAGCTGGCGCGGTCGGACGCGAGGCGGAAATCGCACGACGCGCCGATCTCGAGGCCGACCCCGAGGCACCGCGCGTGCACGGCGAGCACCGAGGGCTTCTCGATGGCTTCGAGCTCGTCCATCAGCAGGTGGAAGCTCCGGTAGCCGCGCCGCAGGCGCCGCGGGCTGAAGCTGCCGTCGGGCGCGTAGCCGCGTCGGCCGCCCGCGCCGCTGTCGTTCAGGTCGATGCCCGCGGTGAAGTACCTGCCCTCGGCGGCGATCACCAGCACCTTGAGGTCGTCGCGGTCGCCCAGGTCGTCGACGGCGCCCCGCAGGCCGTCGATCATCGCCGGGGAGACGGCGTTCAGCTTGGCGTCCCGGGTGAGAGTGAAGGTGAGCACCCCGTTGTCCTCCGACCGGCGGAAGAGCATCGGCTCTGTCATGGACCTAGTGTCTCCTATCGATGTCCTCGCAGGCATCCAGGCTCATGCCGCTCCATCAGGGGTTTCCGCCGGGCACGAGCCCACGATATCGACCACTTATTGTAAACATTTAACTGAAATGTTAGCCTCGGGGGCGAACGTGGGCAAGCAGCGGGAGGCAGCCATGGCCGCGGACCAGGTCGCGGAGAAGAAGGTCGCGTTCATCACCGGGGTGGCCCGCGGCCAAGGGCGGGCGCATGCGGTGAAGCTCGCGTCGGCCGGCATGAACATCATCGGGCTGGACATCTGCGCGGACATCCTCTCGATGGACTACCCCAACGCGAACGAGGACGACCTGCTGGCCACGGTCAAGCTGGTCGAGGCGGCGGGCGGGGAGATGGTCGCGGTCAAGGGCGACGTGCGGAGTTACGACGACCTGCGCCGGGCGCTGACGCTCGGCCTGGACCGGTTCGGCCGGGTGGACGTGCTGCTGGCCAACGCCGGCATCATCCGCCTCTCGCCCGACGGCGACCGGGACCAGGTCTGGACCGACGTCATCGAGGTGAACCTGACCGGGGTCTGGCGGACTGTCGAGGTGGTCCTCCCGGCGATCCGGGCCGGCGGGCGCGGCGGCTCTGTCGTCATCACCAGCTCGTCGGCGGGCCTCAAGGGAACGGCCAGCGACAAGGCGGGCGCCCAGGCCTACACCGCGGCCAAGCGCGGCCTGGTCGGCCTCATGCAGGTGCTCGCCAACCAGTACGCGAGCGAGATGATCCGGGTCAACACCATCCACCCGACCGGGGTCGTGTCGGGCATGTCGCAGAACCCGGCCATGGACGCGCTCACGGCGCAGGCGGCCGCGGGCGGCCAGAACTCCATCAGCCAGATGCAGAACGCGCTGCCGATCGCGATCCTCCAGCCGGAGAACATCGCCGACGCGGTCGCCTGGCTGGTATCCGACGAGGCGGCCTACATCACCGGCGTACAGCTGCCGCTCGACGCGGGATTCGCCGTCCGCTGACCAGAAAAGGACACCATGACCGTCACCGCGCCCCAGGTCCAGCTCCGCTACGGAGACAAGGTTCTCGACTCCGGCTCCGGCGGGCTCCACCGGCACCTCAACCCGTACACCGGTGAGCTGCAGGCGGAGATCCCGCTGGCCGGCGCGGCCGAGGTAGACGAGGCGGTCGACCTGGCGGCCGAACAGGCCGAATCCTGGCGCCGCTGGGCCCCGGAGCGGCGCCGCGACGTGCTAATGCGATTCGCCGGCCTGCTCGACTCCCGCCGGGAGGAGTTCGCCGCGCTGCAGGCCCTCGACGGCGGCACCCCCACCCACTTCGGCCACCGCATCATCGACAACTCGGTCAACTGGACCCGGTACTACGCGGGCTGGTGCGACAAGCTGTCCGGGGAACTGATCTCCACGCTCGACACCCGCGGCTACTTCTCCTACACCGCACCGGAGCCGTACGGGGTAATCGCGGCGATCGTCACCTGGAACGGCCCGGTGGTTTCGCTGGGCATGAAGGTCATCCCCGCCCTGGCCGCGGGCAACTGCGTGGTGACCAAGCCGTCGGAGTTCACCCCGTTCGCGCCCGACCTCTACGGGCGGCTGCTGCGCGAGGCCGGCGTGCCGGCGGGCGTGTGCAGCATCCTCGCCGGCGGCCCGGAGGCGGGGGCGGCGCTGGTCCGCAACCAGAAGGTGGAGAAGGTCAGCTTCACCGGCGGCCCCGCCGCCGCCCGGCAGATCGCGCACGCCTGCGCGGAGCAGCTCAAGCCCGCCGTGCTCGAACTCGGCGGGAAGACCGGAAGCATCGTGTTCCCCGACGCCGGCGACCTCACGGACGTGGCCGAACGGGCCGTCCGGGACAGCATCGGCGTGCTCGCCGGGCAGGGCTGCGTCGTGCCGACCCGCCTCATCGTGCACGCGGACATCTACGACCAGATGGTAGACCTGGTCACCACGGCCGCCGCGTCTTACAAGGTGGGGGATCCCTTCGACCCCGAGGTCAAGGTGGGACCGCTGATCAACGCCGCCGCGGTCGAGCGCGTGTGCGGGATGCTGGACCGGGCCAGGCGGGACAACGCCGGGCGGATCGTGCTCGGCGGCGGGCGGGCCGGCGGCGACCTCGCGAGCAAGAACTTCGTCGAGCCCACGGTCATCGTCGACGCCGACCCGCGGCACGAGATCGCGCAAACCGAGATCTTCGGCCCGGTGCTGCTCGTGTTCAGGTTCTCCACCGAGGACGAGGCCGTTGAGCTCGCCAACAGCACCCCCTACGGGCTGGGAGCGAACATCCAGTCGACGAACCTGACCCGGGTTCACCGGCTGGCGGAGCGGCTCAAGGCGGGCGGCGTGTACGTCAACGGTGCCCGGCAGAACCTGCCGCACACGCCGTTCGGCGGTCTCGGCATCAGCGGTTACGGTAAGGAGGGCGGCCGCGCGGGCATCGACGAGTTCCTGCGGTACAAGACGGTGTCCATTATCGAGCCCGGGTGAACGCCGCCGGACCCACTAGGCGGACGCCGATGGCAAGGGACGGACCGGAAGCTCGATGAGCAGGTGCGTCCCCTCGCCGGGGCGGGTTTTCAGCCTGAACGTGCCGCCGGTGGCCTCCACGCGATCCCTAAGGCCGATGAGGCCGGAGCCGCGGGCCGGATCAGCTCCGCCGACGCCGTCGTCGCGGACGTCGAGCCTGAGCAGGCCGCTGTCGGTGCCGACCCGGACCTGAACCGTGGACGCCTCCGCGTGCTTAGCGGCGTTGGTCAGCGCCTCCGACACCACATAGTAGGCCGTGACCTCGAGATGTTCCGGCAGCCGCTCGCGCAGTTGCATGTCGAGCGTCACCCGGATCGGTGACCGCCGCACGAGCGTGTTCAGCGCTGGCGCGAGACCTCCCTTGGCGAGGATGGCCGGGTGGATACCGCGGGCGAACTCGCGCAGCTCATCGAGCGTGCTCGACAGGCCCGCGGCGACGTGGTCGAGTTCGGCGGTGACCTTGTCGAACTGGGCCGGGACCTTGGCCTGCGCCGCCCGTATCTGGAGCGCAAGCGTGACGAGGCGCTGCTGCGCGCCGTCGTGCAGGTCACGCTCGATGCGGCGCCTGGTCTGGTCGGCGGTGGCGACGATCCGGGCCCGGGACGCCTTCAGCTCGGCGTTCGCCTCGGCATTGGCAATCGCCGTGGCGACGAGTTCGGTAAACCCGGTGAGCCGGGCCTCGGTGTCCGCGGGCAGCGGCTCAGCGGACGTGGACATCACCACCACCAGGCCCCAGAGCCGCCCGTCGACGCTGATCGGCGCGCCCACCGCCGAGTGCAGCCCCACGGCGCGCCAGGCGGACGTGCCGGGGTCCGCGTCGTCGCGGAAGCCGTCGATGCGCGCCGACCGGCCGGTCTCGAACACAAGGCTGCCGACGTTCGGGCCGCCGAGTGGCGTCCGGCCGCCCCTGGGTATTGGACCAGGAGACCTGCTCCACTCGCCGATCCGGGCTATGTAACCGTCGGGGTCGTAGCGGCACAGGAGCGTGACGTCGGCCGGGAGCAGCCGGCCGACCTCCTCGGTGACGGCGTCGAACACCGCACCCGACGGCGCCCCCCGGGCGACGAGGGTCGCCACTCGCCGCAGCGCGGTCTGCTCGTCGGCGACTCGCCGCAACTCTTCACGCGCCTCGGCGTTGGCGATAGCCGTCGCGACGAGTTCGGTGAAGTCGGCCAGGCGGGCCTCCGTGTTCGGCGGCAGCAGCTGTCCGTGGACGGAGGCCGCGACCATGATGCCCCAGAGGCGGCCCTCGACGCTGATCGGCGCGCCGACCGATGAACTGATGCCCCGGCCGCGCGCGTCGTCGGCGGCATCGCCCGACGCGTCCGCGTAGCTGTCGAGCCGTGCGGGGCGCCCCGTCTTGCGCACCATCTCGGTGACGTTCCGCCCGCCCAGGCTCACCCGGTCGCGGGTCGGCACCCGTTCTCCGGTGGCGCTCCACCCTGCTACTCCCGTCACCACGCCTTCCTCGTAGCGGCCGATGAGCGTTAGGTCGGCGGGGAGCAGCCGTCCGGCCTCCTGCGCCACCGCCGCGAACACCCCGCGGGGCGGCTCGGCCCGGGCGACGAGCGTCGCCACTCGCCGCAGCGCCGCCTGCTCGTCCGCCAGGGTGCTTACTTCCTGGCGGGCCTGGGTGTTCGCGATCGTGGTCGCTATCAGTTTGGTGAACTCGGCCAACTGGTATTCCGTGCCTGGCAGGAGCGCGTGTTCCCGTGTCGACGCGACGATCATCACCCCCCACAGGCGACCGTCCACGCTGATCGGCGCGCCGGCCGACGAACGCATGCCGATCTCACGAGCGGCCGTGGTGAGGGGCTCGGCGCCCTCGATGAGGTGGTCATTGACTCGGGTCGGCCCATTGCGCTCGAATACCAGCGTGCTGACGTTCTGGCCGCCGAGCGGGGACCGCCGGCCGACGAGCACCGGGCCGCCCGCCCGGCTCCATCCGCCGACGACCTCGACCCAGTGGCCGGGATCGTAGCGGGCCACCATGGCGAAGTCGGCCGAGGGCAGCACGTTGCCGACCTCCCGGGCGACCGCGGCGAACACCTCGTCCGGCAGCGCACCGCGGGCGACCAGGGTCGCCGCTCGCCGCAGCGCCGCCTGCTCCTGCGCGAGCCGCTCGACCTCCTCGCGGGCGGCGCGCTCGTGGTCAAGGAGCCTGAGCATCGTCATCGTCATCGCCGCGACGCGGGCCATCCCGCCCAAGAGAGCGGTCTCCTGGCGCGTCAGGCCGTCGCGCCGCGCGAGTACCAGCGTCGCGCCGGCCGGATACGCGAGACCGGCTACCGCTACCGCGCACCAGCCGACGCCCGGTACCTCCAGCCGCAAGTCCGGAGCACCTGGCTGCATGCGCTTGAGCTCGTCGAGGGGCTCGGTGCCTTCCGCGTAGCCCACCGCCGCGAGGAGTTCGCCGCCGGCCATGATCGCCGCGACGTCCGCGTCGAGGACCTCGGCCGCGCGCTCGACCGCCGCGCGGGCGGCCGCCGCCTCGGTCGTGCAGGGCGAGACGCTCGCGACGAACTCCGCGAGCTGCTGGGTCCACCACGCCGACGGGTCCATCTCAGCCGATCGACAGGAGCACGAGAGTCTGGTTGTGGAAGCCGCGGACACCGCGGGTCCTGGCGATCTCGCCGTAGGTGTAGAACCCCGCCACGGGCGCGCCCGCCATCGCGGCAAGCCGGGCGATCTCGCTTTGGATGCCCTTCTCGCCGAGGACCGCGCGCCTGGCGATGCAGTCGAAGGCGATCAGGCCAAGCGGAGGACGTCCGCCCAGCGCGGCGAGGGAGTCGCCGCATGCGGCATCAGTGGCCTCGAGCACCGACCCGGCATCGCCCTCCATGATCCAGACGAGGGCGCCCTGGGGGACCTCCGCGATGCAAGACAGCGACCGTTCAGCGAAGTCTCCGCCGCCAATGAACCGCACCTGGTCCTCGCCGTTCGACCGGCTCATTCCGAGCGGATGGGTGAGCGCCAGCCGCGCCAGCCTCCCCTGATCTGGTTGCGCCGGTTCGGTGACGCCGAGATGCTCCAGGTACGCATCAAGCGCGGGCCGGTCGTCGAGGGTGTACACGCGGTTGCTCCTGCTGGAGGTGACGAGCATCGGTTCGCCGGCCCTCCGCCAGCCGTGACGGACGCCGACGCCGAGCGGCGCGTTCGAGGCGATGCCCGCCGCGACCACCGCGTCGGTCAGCACGCGATCGTCGTAGAACTGGAATGTCTGGCTCATCTTGAGGTCGTCGCCCGCGCAGCCACCGACGAGCGGGACCGCCGCTCCGAGAACACCGTGCGCGCCGCGGACGATTTCCTGCTGGTCGCCTGCCAGGCCGTCGCTCAACAGCAGCATGGCCTGGTACGGGAGATCCGCGCGATCGGGCAGGCCACGCGCCACGCACGCTCCCGCCTCCCGCAGGTTCCGCGACGCCTCGACGGCGACAGTCGTCCGCACCGCGAAACCCTTGCCGCCCAGCGCCGTGACGACCACGCCGGAGTCGCTCGGGCCGATGGTCGCGATTTGCCCAGCGGTCGTGCAGCCGATCAAGGGCACGTCGCCTGCCCGCTCACGGATCTGTCGCAGCAAATGCCGAAGGTTGTGCGCCTGGGAACAGAACACGATCAGCAGCTTTGGGTCATCGTGAACGAGTGCGTCGCCGGCGGCACTGGCACCCGCCCCTGGCGCACCCTCACAGAACCCGACCCCGAACCAGCGATCAGGCGGCATGCGACCCCCCCAACAGCGTTGGTGCTTACCGACGGTACTCGTCTGACGCAACGCCTACAACCAGGCAATTTGTGAAGGCCTTGATCCCAGGGAAGTCCCGGAACCTCCGGCCGGCCCCCACTGGCGCGTCGCGCTCCGTAATGCTGAGGTGCCCCAGGCCGGGGGGAGTGCCGCAGAGGATGGCGGGCCGGCCCGGGGGCTTGGTCCAACGATCGCGGCTGGGCCGGGCGCAGTCGACCGGGGAGACCAGAAACCCTGGTACCGGCTAGCCCGAATTAAGGAACTGGGGGTAGCCGTAACCGTGAACCGAAGCTAGCCGTGATGAAAGCGGCCTGGTATCGGGCGATCCTGTTCTCAACGCCCTGGCCGGCCGCGGATTACGTGAGCCGGCCAGGCGGCAAATTCGAAGGGAACATGCCACGGGCTAGGCCGTGGCGGGCAGGAAGCCGATGGAGCGCACCGACTGGCTAGATCAGGGCTACGACTCGACCGCCGCCCGGTTCCTCATGCTGACGGCGATCACGCATCACCTGTTCGACTCCCCGACCTGGGGCCAAGACGAGGTTCGCAAGCTCCATCTCGAACTTACCGAGATCGACATGCTGACCACGCAGGCCGCGGTCGAGCACGCCTCGGGACGGGCCAGGCGGCGCCTGGAGCGGCCATTCTTAGCGTGAGGTCAGCGCAAGTTGACGATAGATCGTGGCGATTCTGGCTAGCCCCAATGCCGGCAAGCGCTGCTGGCAGCGATGCTAATGAGGTGCTCTTGCGCTGCCTTCTCGTCGATGACAACGAGGCGTTCGTGGAAATCGCGCGCCGTATTCTGGACCCAAGCGGAGTGAAGGTCACCGGCACGGCGTCAAATATCGCCGAAGCGGTGCTACGGGTCAGTGAGCTGCGACCAGATATCGTCCTCATCGATATCACGCTCGGCGAAGAGAACGGCTTTGATCTAGCGCGCCGCCTCGCCGAGCTTGACGCCCCCGGCCCGGCGGTCATCATGATCTCGTCGGACACCGAGGATGACTACATGGACCTGATGGCCGAGGGCCACGCGCTTGGCTTCCTGCCGAAGGCCGAGCTATCAGCGGACGGCATCCGGGGGCTCCTCGGCGAGGCCCGCTAAGGCGCCTTGAGAAAGGCGATGACGGCCAGCACGCGCCGGTGCATATCGTCGGTTTCCGGCAGGCGAAGCTTCGTCATGATGCTGCCGATATGCTTCTCCACCGTTCCTTCGGTCACCCAGAGTTTCCGTGCGATTCCGCTGTTGGACCGCCCTTCCGCCATCAGTTCGAGCACTTCGCGCTCCCGGGGGGACAGCACGCCGAGCAGGTCGTCCGCCCGGCGGGCCGTGACAAGCTCGGCGACGAGAGCCGGGTCGACCACTGAGGCGCCTCGCACCAGGCGCTTCAGCGTATCGACGAAGTCGTCCACGTTGATGACCCGGCTCTTCAGCAGGTATCCGCTGCGCTGGCCGCTGGCCAGGAGGTCCATGGCGTGCTCGACCTCGACATGCGCGGAAAGGACAAGAATCGCGATGTCCGGGAATTCCGCCCGAATCTGGCGGGCTGCGTCGAGGCCTTCGGTGGAGTGACCGGGAGGCATCCGGATGTCCACGATCACCAGTTCCGGCTGCCGCTCGCGCACGAGTGCGAGCAGTTCCGGCGCGGCCGCGCACTGCCCCACGACGTTGAATCCCGAGCGCTCAAGCAGACTCGCGAGCCCCTCGCGCAGCAGGACGTCGTCGTCGGCCAGCGCGACCTGGATCCGGTCCTCGGTCACCTTTCCGATTATGGCCTTTTTCCGGGACCGTGGGTGCCGCGACCTCCGTCAGCGGCCCGTCCAGCGCGGCTGACGCTTCTCGAAGAAGGCGGAGACTCCTTCTTTCATGTCGTCGCTGGCCTTCACCCGCTCGACCGCCCCGGCGGTGGTTTCCCAGCCCGCGGCGTCCGCGGCGGCATGCTGCGCGGCGATCGCCGTCAGGGTGGTGCTGACCGAGACGGGGGAGGAGGCGCAGATGTCATCGGCTAGCTCGAGCGCCACGGCGAGTGCCTGGCCCGGGTCGGTGACGCGGTTGACGAAGCCGAGCTGGTAGCCGCGGTCCGCGTCGAGCACGGCGCCGGTGATCAGCAGTTCCTTGGCCACGTTGAGCGGCAGGGCGCGCATGGCGCGGAACAGGGCCCCGGACGAGGCGATCACGCCGCGCCGGCTCTCCGGGAGCGCGAAACGCGCGGTGCGCGAGGCGACCACCAGGTCGCAGGCGAGCACGATCTCGAAGCCGCCGCCGAACGCCGGGCCCTCGACCGCGGCGATGAGCGGCTTGGTCCTTGGGCGCCTGATCACGCCGTACTCGCCGCCGCGCTCGGTGGGGCCGCCGGTGCCGTCTCTCAAGTCGCTGCCCGCGGAGAACACCGCCGTCGTGCCGGTGATGACGCCGGCCCAGAGCTGGTCGTCGTCCTCGAGCAGGTTGAGCGCCTCGTCGATGCCGCCGGCGGTGGCGCGGTCGATGGCGTTGCGCTTGGCCTCGCGGTCGATGCGGACCACAAGGACCCGGCCCCGTCGCTCGCTGTGCACGGTGGATTCATCCGACGGCATGGTCTCTCCGCACTTCGCCGCCCGCGGCGCCGGATGCGTCAGGCGAACAGGTCGACGACCGGCTTGGTCTTGAGGTCGTCCTTGAGCAGGTACTTGGCGGCGCCCTCCATGTGCGAGCGCCAGTGCCGCTCGGCGGCCGCCGCGTTCCCGGCCTTGACCAGGCTGATGAGCTTCGTGTACGAGCGGATGACCAGCTGGAACCGCTCGTCGGTGTCGTTGTCGTCGCGCTGCGCGATCTTGGTGCGCAGGTGGGTGGCGACGATGTCCTGCAGCACGGCGCCCTGCACCGCCATGGTCTTGTTGCCGCAGCCTTCCAGGATCAGCTCGTGGAAGCGGTACGTCAGGGTGGACCAGATGTACGGGTCGGGGATGAACGGCTTTCGCGCGGACACCTCGGCCTTGAGCTCGTCCACCACCCTGGTCAGCTTCTCGATGTCCTCGTCGGTGCGGTGCATCGCGAGCAGGCGGGCACAGGGGGGCTCGGAGATCATCCGGGCCTCGTAGACGTCGTTGATCGTGGCGCCTTGCATCTGCAGCAGCAGGCCGACGTAACGCGCGGCCACCGAGGCATCGGGAGCGACCACCCGGGCGCCGCCGCGGCTACCGCGGCGGACGCTGATGAGGGTTTCCGCTTCGAGGATGCGGAACGCCTCGCGCAGGGTCGGGCGGGACACCCCGTACTGCTCCATGAGCTGGCTTTCCGCGGGCAGCGTCTCGCCCGGCCGCAGTTCACCGCGCACGATCTGGCGCCGTAGGTGGGTCGCGATCAGCTCGCCGGTCTTGGGTGCCCGGACGACCGTCCCGATCTGGGCGGCCGGGCTGCTTGCCGTAGTCACGTGATAATCATATCTTTCACTTCATTAAAAGAACGAACCCATCAGATTAATTGCGCTTGCGTGTCCGCAGGCCTTTACTTGCCGCCCTTCGGAGTGAAGCGCAGGGCGCCGTCGAGGCGGATCGTCTCGCCGTTGAGGTAGCCGTTCTCGGCGATGTGCCTGGCCAGCTGCGCGTATTCATCGGCACGGCCCATGCGCTTGGGGAACGGCACCGCCGCACCCCAGTAAGCGTCGAGCTGTTCCGGGTCGGCGTTCTTGAAGGCGGGAGTGAGGAACGTGCCGGGGGCGATGGTCACCACCCGGATGCCGGCCGGGGCCAGGTCGCGGGCGAGCGGAAGCGTCATGGCGACGATGCCGCCCTTGGCCGCCGCGTAGGCGGCCTGGCCGATCGTGCCGTCGTAGGCGGCGATGGAGGCGGTGTTGATGATGACGCCGCGCTCGCCGTCCTCGAGCGGCTCGGCCTTGGCGATGGCGGCCGCGGCGAGCCGGTCGATGTTGTAGGTGGCGCTCAGGAAGATGTCGATCACCTTCGTGAAGGACTGCTGCGGCGCGGGCCGGCTCTCCTTGTCGAGGGTGCGCGGGCCGCCGCCCCCGCCGTGCGCGACGACCGCGATCCGCAGCGGGCCCAGCTGGGCGCCCGCGTCGATGGCCTGCTGAACGCTTTCCTCGTCGGTGGCGTCGGTGCGCACGAACACGGCTCCGTCGCCGAGTTCGTCCGCTATCGCCTTGCCCTTGGCCTCGTCGAGGTCGCTGACGACGACCCGTGCGCCGGCCGCGTGGAGCCTGCGGGCGGTGGCGGCGCCGAAGCCGCCGCCGCCTCCGGCGATGAGCGCCACTGCTCCCTTGATGTCCATCGTTCGCCTTTCCGCCGGGGCCGGGACCGGTACGACTATCCTGGATGGAGGTAGTATAGTGCAATAAGTTTACTATACTAAACTGCCGTGAGAGGCTCCGTGAGAAACCAGGGCGGGGGCGAGCCATGAGCGTTGGCTACGGCGCGGAGCACGACGAGCTGCGGCAGGTGCTCCGCGAGTTTCTCAGCGAACGGTCGCCGAGCCGCGAGGTCCGCCGCCTCATGGAGGCGGGGGAAAGCCGTGACGACGAGGTGTGGGCGCTGCTGACCGGGCAGCTCGGGCTGTCGGGGATCGCCGTGCCGGACCGGTACGGCGGAGCCGGGTACGGGCCGGTGGAGCTGGGCATCGTGCTCGAAGAGATGGGTCGTGCCCTGCTGGTGGCGCCGTACTTCTCCACGGTCGTCCTGGCCGGACAGGCACTCGCCGCCAGCGGCGACGAAACTGCCATGGCCCGCTGGCTGCCCGGTATCGCGGACGGCTCGCTGACCGCCGCCCTCGCCCTCGCGGAGGAATCCGGATCCTGGGACCTCGGCGCGGTCGCGGCGACGGCCAGGCCGGCCGGCGCCGACTGGGCCGTCAGCGGTACCAAGCTCTTCGTCGTGGACGGGCACACCGCCGATCTCCTGCTCGTCGTCGCGCGGGCGGCCGACGGGCTCGGGGTCTTCTGCGTCGAGCGGGAGGCCGCGGGCGTCGAGCGGGCCCGGCTGGACACTCTGGACCTGACCCGCGCCCTCGCCTCCGTCACCCTGCGCGACGCGCGAGCCATCCGCGTCGGCGGCGCCCGGGACGTCAACGAGTGGCTGTCGGAAGTGACCGACCTGGCGCTCGCCGCCCTGGCCGCCGAGCAGCTCGGCGGCGCCGCGCGGTGCCTGGACCTGTCGGTCGAATACGCCAAGGTCCGCGAGCAGTTCGGCCGCCCCATCGGTTCATTCCAGGCCATCAAGCACAAGTGCGCGAACCTGCTGCTTGAAGTCGAGTGCGGCCGGTCCGCGGTTTACCACGCCGGCGCGGCCCTCGCGGACCGTCGGCCGGACGCGCCGCTCGCCGCGGCGCTGGCTTACGTGTACTGCTCGCAGGCCTTCACCCACGCGGCGAAGGAGTGCATTCAGATCCACGGCGGCATCGGCTACACGTGGGAGCACGACGCGCACCTGTACCTGAGGCGGGCGAAGTCGTCACAGCTTCTGTTCGGCCCGCCCGCCAGGCAGCGCGCGCGGCTGGCCGAGCTGGCCGGGATCTAGCAGGCGGATGAACAGAGAATTGGTTCCGAACGAATGCTGGCTTAAACCAGAAGGACACCGATGACACTGGAACGCGGGGCAGCCGTATCCGTGACCGAACCGGACGAGGCCTTCCGCGTCCGGCTGCGGGAGTTCTTCGCCGCGTACCACCCGGGCCGGGCGCCGAAGGATCCGCGGGAACGGCTCGCCTGGACGAAAGCGTGGCTGGCCACGTTGTTCGATAACGGGTACGCGGGTCCCGGCTGGCCGCGTGAGTTCGGCGGCATGGAGCTGTCATTCGCCCACCAGGTGATCTACCAGGAGGAGTTCGCCCGCGCCCGGGTGCCCGGCCCCCTCGGCGCCGGCCTGAACATCGCCGCGCCGACCATCATCAAGTACGGCACCAGGGAGCAGCAGGGGCGCTGGCTGGCCCCGATGCTGCGCGGTGACACGGTATGGGCCCAGGGCTACTCGGAACCAGAAGCGGGCTCCGACCTGCCCAGCCTGCGCACCACCGCCCGGCGTGACGGCGACGAGTACGTCGTCAACGGCCAGAAGGTCTGGACCTCGCACGCCGGCGACGCCGACATCTTCTTCGCCCTGGTCCGCACCGGCACCCGGGAGAGCAGGCAGAAGGGGATCACCTACCTCGTCATCGACGCCCGCGCACCCGGCGTCCAGGTGCGGCCGCTGCGTGACCTCACCGGCGGTCACCTGTTCGCCGAGGTGTTCTTCGACGACGTGCGGGTGCCGGCGGCGAACCGGATCGGCGAGGAAAACGACGGCTGGCGGCTGGCGCGCACCAGCCTCGGGCACGAGCGAGCGGCCGGGGCCCTGAACCAGGCGGCGATGTACCGCCGGGTGCTGACCGAGCTGGAAGAACTCGCCCGCGAACGCGGCCAGCTGGCCGACCCGCTGGTGCGCGACCGGTTCGTCGACCTGGAAATCCGGGTCCAGATCATCCGCTACAACGCCCAGCGGACCATCGGCGACATCCTGGCCAGGGGCGAGGCGGGCGCCGCGTCCTCCGTCTCGCGGCTGCTGATCACCGCGTTCGAGCAGGACATCCACGAGTTCGCGGTTGACCTGCTCGGCCCGGCGGGACTGCTGGGCAAGTCGGCGCCGCTGGCGGTGCAGCGGTCCCGGTGGCTGCTCGGCTTCCTCAGGACCCGGGCCTCCACGATCGGCGCGGGAACCAGGGAAATCCAGCTGAACACCGTCGCCGAGCAGGTGCTCGGCCTGCCCCACGACCCCGGGATGCCCCCGCGCTGACGATGCCCGCTGACCCGCGATCCCCAGGAGGAGCCGATGCGGTTTGACCACCGTCCAGAACTTGAGGAGTACCGGGCCGAGGTCCGGGACTTCATCGCGCGGCACGGGCCGGGACCGCGCAAGCACGTCGGGGTCCGCGCGCCCGACCCGGAGCAGATGCCGGCCCTGCGGGCCTGGGTCGCCCGCCTGTACGCGGCCGGGTACCTCGGGCAATTGTGGCCGGCTGAGTACGGCGGCCGTCCCGGTGCCACTATCGAGCACGCGTTCATCGTCGCCGAGGAGATCGCCCGGGCCAGGACCTGGGGCGAGATCGGCGCCGGGGCGCTTGCCGCGGGCGCCTTCCTGACCTTCGGCAGCGAGCAGCAGCGCCGGCGCTACCTGCCGCGGATCCGCTCCGGCGAGGACCTGTGGTGCCAGCTGTTCAGCGAGCCTGGTGCGGGCAGCGACCTGGCCAGCCTGAAGACCCGGGCGGTGCTGGTGGAGGGGGAAGGGGAGACGGGCGGTCATTACGTCGTCAACGGCCAGAAGGTGTGGACGACCAACGGTCACCATGCCGATCTTGGCTACCTGCTGGCGCGCACCAACCCCGACGTCGCCAAGCAGGCCGGCATTACCGCGTTCGCCGTCGACATGCGGACGCCGGGAGTCGAAGTCCGGCCGCTGCGCGAGATTACCGGGACCAACGACTTCAACGAGGTCTTCCTCGACAACGTCCGCATCCCGGCCGACCAGGTGATCGGCGAGGTGGACAACGGCTGGCGGGTCGCCAACGCCAGCCTGGGCCATGAGCGCAGCGGAGTCGGGGCGCGCGCCGTCGAACTGCACGCTCAGCTCGACGACCTCGTGGAACTCGCGCGCCACGCCACCGCGGGCGGGCGGCCGGCCATCACGGACGGCGCCACCAGGCAGCGCCTCGGGCAGCTGGCCGCCCTCGCGCACGTAACCGACGTGATGAGCAAGTCCGTCCAGTCCCGGATCGCCAACGGCACGGAAGACGCCGCGGACGGTCCGCTCGCCAAGGTCTTCTACAGCGAGGTCAACCTGGCCATGACCGAGTTCGGCGTCGCCCTGCAAGGGGTCGGCGGGATGGCGGTCGAAGGCGACGGCCGCGCCTACGCGGACGGCTGGTGGCAGGACGCCTTCCTGTACGCCCGCGCCTACACGATCGCGGGCGGGGCCAACGAGGTGCTCAAGACCGTGGTCGCCGAGCGCGCGCTCGGCCTGCCCAGGGACCCGCGTTGACGTCTCCGGGCAGGCAGTACGGCATGCCCTGGCGCGGAGCGGAGGTGGCGCGCGCCGCCGAGGCCGCCGGCTTCACCGCGTTCTGCGCCGGCGAGTTCGTCGACCACGAGGCGTACTCGACGCTCGCGGAGATGGTGCTGAACACGGAACGAGCGCAGGTCGGGCCGGGCATCGCGTACGCGTTCGCCCGCACCCCGTACGCTCACGCCGCGGGCATCCGCGGCGCCTGGCGGCACGCTCACGGGCGTGTCTTCCTCGGCCTCGGCTCCGGGGCATACAAGATCAACCGCGACTGGTTCGGCGTGGCGGCCGACCGGCCGGTGGCCCGCATGGCCGACCTAGTGGGCGCCATCCGCGCCTGGCTGCACGCAGAGAACGGGCAGCGGGTGCGGTACGAGGGGGAGTTCTACCACGCTGACGCGCTGGTCGGCGCGCCGGTCCTCGGCCGCATCGACGCCCCGATCCTGATTGGCGCGTTCAACAAGCTGATGGCGGGCGCCGCCGGGCGGACGGCCGACGGCGTCATTGCGCACGGCTTGTACACCAGGACATGGTGGGACGACGTGATCCGGCCCGCGGTGGCCGAGGGTGCCAGTCAGGCGGAGCACCAGGCGGCCCCGCTCGAGCACGGGTGGGTCATCACCGCCATCGATGACGACGACCCGGAACGCGCGGTCATGGACGCCCGCCGGATGATCGCCTTCTACCTCACCGTCAAGACCTACGACCCCTACGTCGAGCGTCACGGCTGGACCGTGCCGACCGCCTCGATCCGCGAGGCGTTCGCCGCGCGCGACACCGACGCGATGGCCCGGGCGGTCACCGACGACATGCTGGAGGCGATCGCGGTGTGCGGCACGACCGCCGACGGCCGGGCAGCGCTGGCCCGCCGGGGCGACTCGCTGCCGCGCGACGTCGCCTACCTGGCCCCGCCATCCTTCATGGTCAGCGAACGTCGCGGCCGGCGCTACGCGCTGGCCAGCCTCGCGCTGCCCGGCGACATTACTTCCTAGAGGAGCGGCATGAAGTTCACCGTCGACTACCCGATCGTCACCGTCGGGTACGACCCGGCCCTGGTCACGGCGGCGGGGATGACCCGGGTCGCCCGGGCCCAGCAGCACCGCGACCATCTCGGCCAGCTTGCCGAGGCGGGAGTCGACTCCTTCGTGCTGCGGCCTCCGGGCGACTCCGTCGACCACACCGTGGAGGCACTGCATCAGTACGCGGTGACTTTCCTGAAGGGCTGACGCTCTTCCTGCGCGGCCGCCGTCTGGGAAACCGTCGGCCAGATCCCCGCTCCCCTGATCCGACGGGCACGCCCCTAGGCGTGTCATGATCGGGTGAGAAGGGGGACACCGTGCGGTACCTGATCGTGGCCGAGGCCTACCGTGACCTGGAGCGGGTCAGCAGCCGGCTGGCGCTGACGGAGCGGCTTTCCGTACTGCTAGCCGACACCCCGGCCGAGTTGCTGCCGACCGTGTGTTACCTGTGCCAGGGGCTGATCGCGCCGGAGTTCGCCGGGATCGACCTCGGCGTGGCCGAGAAGCTCGCCGTCCGGGCGGTGGCCGCCGCGGCCGGCACCGACGCCGCGCAGGTCGCCGCCCTCGTTCGGGAGGCCGGTGACCTGGGCCAGGCCGCCGAGCGGCTGCTCACCCGGTCGGCTGCCGGGGCGGGCGACGGGGCGGTCGGCCTGGAGGTCGCCGAGGTGGTGCGCACGCTGCGGGAGATCGCCGCCGCGGAAGGGGCGGGTTCACAGGGCCGCAAGCTGGAGCTCCTAGAAGGGCTGCTGACCCGGGCCACCCCGCTGGAGGCCCGTTACCTGCTGCGGCTGGTGACCAGGAACCTGCGGCTGGGCATCGGCACGCCCACCATCTTGGATGCCCTGGCGCAGGTGCACGCGGGCGGCAAGGCCGCCCGGCCGGTGCTTGAGCGCGGCTACAACATCTGCAGCGACCTCGGTAAGGTGGCCGCCGCGCTGGTGAGCGGCGGCCTGCCCGCGGTCGAAGAACTGCGGGTGCGGCCGGGGAACCCGGTGCGGGTCATGCTGGCCCAGCGGCTGGCCGATGCCGGCCAGATCCTGGACCGGCTCGGCGGGGGGTGCGCGGCCGAGTACAAGTACGACGGGATCCGGGTCCAGGCGCACCGCACCGCCGGCGGGCGGGTCGAGCTGTTCACCCGCCGCCTTGAGGAGATCTCCGGTCAGTTCCCCGACGTCGCCGGGCTGCTAGCCGGGGTGGGGCCGGCCGAGGTGATCCTCGAGGGCGAGGTCGTGGCCTACGACGCGGCCGCGGGCGAGCTGCGGCCGTTCGGCGAGGTCATGCTGCGGCGCCGCAAGCACGGGATCGACCAGGCCGTCCGGGACGTGCCGGTGGGGCTGTTCTGCTTCGAGCTGCTGTACGCCGACGGCCAGGACCTGACCATGCTGCCCTACCCGCGGCGGCGCGCCGCGCTGGAGGCGGCCCTCACGCTCTCGCCCCGGCTGCGGCTGACCACCGCCGCGGAGGTCACCGACCCGGCGGCGCTGGACGCGATGTTCGCTCAGGCGGTCACCGACGGGTGCGAGGGCCTGGTGTGCAAGTCGACCGGCCCGGACTCGGCCTACCAGGCGGGGGCGCGCGGCTGGCAGTGGATCAAGCTCAAGCGGGACTACCGGACCGAGCTGTCCGACACCGCCGACCTGGCCGTCATCGGCGCGTTCGCCGGCCGCGGCCGCCGCGCGGGCCTCTACGGCGCGGTCCTGCTGGCCGCCTACGACGCCGACGAAGGCGTGTTCCGGGCCGTGACCAAGTGCGGCGCCGGGTTCACCGACGCCGACCTGGCCGCACTGCCCGCCCGGCTGGCGCCGCTGCTAAGCCCGGACAAGCCCGCCCGGGTGGACGCGCGCCAGGAGCCGGACGTCTGGTTCGAGCCGGGCCTGGTGCTGGAGGTCCTCAGCGCCGAGCTGACCCTGTCACCGAACTACACCGCCGCCTGGGGCCAGATCCAAGCCGACGCCGGCCTGGCCATGCGCTTCCCCCGGTTCACCGGACGCTGGCGCGACGACAAGGCCGCGGAAGACGCCACCACCACCCGCGAACTGGCCGAACTGTTCCTCACCGCCCGGCGCACCACGACCGGCGCCTCTTTAGACGATTGATTCCAGGGGTTAGCGGTCCGGGATGCCGTGATCGCGGGTCATCCGAGGGAAACCGCCGTGGAGGCCAGGCGGTTTGCCCTGCTTTATCGGCATTTATCGGGCACATCTACCGGCTGGTAACGCGATTGCGTGACGGAGGGGGCGATATCCGCCCCCTATGACCCGCGATCTTTTTCGGGGGCCCCGCCCCCGGCATGTCGAGTGCCCCCGGGCGGAGCCTCCGCCCGTTCGCGGCCAGGGTGCAGGCAGTGGCAGGAGCGGACGCGCCCCTAGGGGCGGTGGTGGCCGTCGCGGAAAAAGCCGAGAAAGGGTGGTTGCGGTTCGCGGCTGGCTGAGGTTCGTGGCCGGGGTCGCTGACCGGGTGGAGCACCGCGGCGCTGCCCGCCGTGGTGGCCGTCCCGACCCGGCATCACGTACGTCCCGGCCCGCATGAAGCGTCCGCCGCCACTAGATGATCTAGTCCAGGGGTCAGTGATCGTGTGCGATCAGTGAGCGTAGGACGGTTTGTCCGGTGGCGTCGTTGTGCCAGATCGCGGCGGTCAGCGCGAGGACTCGTTGCATGACGCGGGCTGTGACACCTCCGGGTGTGCGCCCTCGGTGCCGTTCGAGGTCAAGCTGTCCCTTGATGCAGTCCGCCACCCCATGCGTCGTCGCTCCGCACCGAGGTGGCGGCGGCCAGGATCCGGCTGACGCCTCGCATCAGGCCGACCGCCTTGCGCAGCCGCTTGCTGCAGCCGGGCTCGCGTCGGCCTGGGGGCTAGCCCCAACCAGGCTTTAGGGTTTCCCCGCTGGACTGCGCGCCGGTCCATCCGCGATCGTGATCTTTATGCTCATGAGTGTTAGCGCTAACATCGAAGCAACGGCCAACAGCGAGCACCTGTGCATGCTGCTGCGGGAAAAGGATCCTGGATTCCTCGCGATACTGGAGGTGGCAGTGAATCGTGTCGACCGCGAGCTGTACGGCGAGTGCCCGGGGACGGCCTAGCGATGATCACGGCAGCGCTGTTCCACGGGGACGGCTCGGTATGCGCCAACCTCTGGTCATGCACCCGGGACGACCACACGCGCGTTCCGCCCCGGTGCCTGGCCCGCGAGCCCGGTCAGTCAGGCGGGTGCGAGCTCCCCGCCGGCCACCCCGGTGGGCACCTGTACGCCACGTAGTCTCCGCGCCAAGCGTGAGGTCCGTCTGGCTCAGGCCGGGTGAGCATCCTCCCGGGCGGGCAGGAGCGCGATGATCTCGGCGGTGCTGCCGGTCTGCCCGAGGGCGGGGAACACGCGGTCGAGGCTGTTCCTGTGCCCCTCGGGGGTTGGGTCGGTGGTCGCGTCGGCGGCGATCGTGACGTGGTAGCCGCGGTCGTAGGCGTCGCGTGCGGTCGACTCGATCCCGTAGCTGGTCGCGACGCCCGCGATGACGACCTGGGTCACGCCGAGTGCCCGCAGCGTGGCGTCGAGGCCGGTGGTGGCGAACGCGCTCCAGCCGTGCTTGGTGACCCGGAGGTCGCCGGGCTCGGCCCCGAGTCCCGGCACCAGTTCTGTGAGGTCCGGCGGCCAGTCGCCGCCGCCCTGGCCGTACTGGGTGCGGCCCGCCGGGTTGCCCGCATGGCGGACGAGCGCGACGGGCAGCCCCCGCTGGCGGAACGCGGTGGCCAGTTCCGCGGCGCGGCCGATGACGTCCTCGGCCGGGTGTGCCATGGGGTGGCTGCCGATGGTGCCTTTTTGCAGGTCGACGACCACGAGGGCGGTGCGGGGGTCAAGCGCGCTGACGGTCATGTGGCTTTCCTCTGATTCTTGGGCGTGGGACTGTCGGCTGCGGCCGGAAACCAGGTGATCTTGGCGTACGGCCTGGATAGGGTGGGGCAATGCCCGAGCTGGAGCAGCTGAAGGCCGGCCATGCCGCGGCGGTCCTGGCCTTCGAGCTGGCGAACCGCGCTTACTTCGCGGCCTCGATCTCCGACCGCGGCGACGAGTTCTTCGCCCGGTTCGCCGACCGGCACAGCGCCTTGCTGGCTGATCAGGAGGCCGGCATCGGTGCCTTCTACGTGCTCGTCGCTGACGACGGCTCGGTGCTGGGCCGGTTCAACCTGTACGACTTCGAGGACGGCACTGCCAATCTCGGCTACCGGGTCGCGCAGCAGGCCGCCGGCCGCGGCGTGGCGACCAGCTCCGTCCGGGAGCTGTGCCGGATCGCGGCGGCGCGGCACGGGCTGCGCACGCTGCGGGCGGCCGTCTCGCACGACAACCCCGCGTCCCAGAAGGTGCTGGCCAAGACCGGGTTCGTCCCGGTTGGCCCGGCCGACCCGGCCGATGTCGGCGGTAAGTCGGGCACCTGGTACCAGCGCGACCTCCAGCCATAGACCTTGATCTTGCTGGCTCGGCATCAGCCGGGGCTTGGCCCGTCGGCCGTCCCGGCGGCCGTTCCGCCGATCGTCCCGCCGGCCGTCCCGGCGAGCTGCGCGAGCAGCCGGGATCGCGCGGTGACCAGCGAAGGCCCGTACCAGGTCAGGCTGCGCCCGTCGACGAGCGCGACCCGCCGCCCGGTGAACGCCTCGGGTCCGTCGGCGGCGCTGAACTGATACGGCTCGTCGGGCAGGACGACGACGTCGGGCCGGCGCGCGGCGACGTCGTCCAGGCCGACGTGCGGGTACCGCTCGGGGTGGCTCGCGTAGACATTGCGCAGCCCAAGCCGCGCCGCGAGATCCCCGGTGAAGGTGGCGGAGCCGACGACAATCCAGGGATCGCGCCAGACCGGGATGACGGCGCGGGCCGGCGGACCGGGCACGGGTTCCCGCCAGGTCCGCTCGGCCGCGCCGAGCCAGGCGGGCTCCGGCCAGCCGAGCGCCTCCCGGAACATCCGGCGCAGCGACGCGAAGGCCTCGTCCAGGGTCCTGATCACCGTCACCCAGACCGGGATCCCGG
>Ga0102924_1001825_pt1 | contig 23972 bp, 23 predicted proteins | sample PaiPotPPM11metaG_FD_80116 | JGI IMG/M metagenome (GOLD analysis project Ga0102924, IMG submission 80116) | Iron sulfur acid spring bacterial and archeal communities from Banff, Canada, to study Microbial Dark Matter (Phase II) - Paint Pots PPM... ...
CGCAGGTGATGATCGAGAGCTCCGACCCCCGTTCCAGCCATTTCAAGGAGATGCGCCACCAGTCCATGCGTCCCGAGCACCTGTTCGGGCGGCGCATGGAGATGCTCACCCTCGCCGTGCTCTCGCAGCTGCGCGCGCGCGCCAACTGGCATCGCATCGCGCGCGAGTGGATGTACGGCGACGAGCCCGCCACCGAGCTGGGCCGCGCCGAGGCCGAGTTCTATGGCCGCAGCGGCATTCGCACCGGATAACCTGCGGCCAATGGGCAACTGGCGCAACCCCGGGCGGGCCGAGCGGGTGGTCGTCTATGAGGAAGGCGGCGAGCCGCGCCAGTACTGGCGCGCGGAAGACGCCGACGGCGGCGTGCTGTGGCGCAAGGACGCACAGGCCGTCGAGAAAGCCTCCGGCGAGGCCCTCACCACCGACGAGCTCGTGGCGGCGATCGACGCGTCCGTCCGCGAGCGCCGGCGGGCTGGGCGCGGGCGCAAGTTCCGCCTCTAGGGGCCCCCCACGTCGCGATCGATGCTGGGTTGGGTCGTCGGCCTTTAGAGGTCGCCCAGCAGGGTGGGGCGCAGCGCCGCCTGGACCGACGGCGGCAGCTCGATGCTCGGGTCATAACGCGACGCCGCCAGCATGCTCGCGATCAGCGCTTCGCTGAGAATCGCCACGAGCTGCTCTGAGGGCACGTCGGGATTGCGCAGCCAGTACAGCCCGCATGCCTCCACCGAGCCGATCCACGCGCGCGCCGTCGCCCGCGCCAGCGGCGAGCCGCTGCCCGGCTTGGGCATACCCGACAGCACGCGCTGCGCGAATTCCTGGCGGTCGCGCTCGAGGATCGCCGCCGCCTCCTCGTCCGCGGGCGCCACGCGGCGCAGCGCCGCATAGGTCTCCGGCTGCTCGGCGATCGTCGCAAAGAAGCGCTCCAGGCCGACCCGCAGCTGGGTCGTCGCCGGCAGGTCCGGGTCGGTGTAGGCCACGTGCAGGCGCTCCACCGCGTGCTCGACGCTCGCGATGTAGTAGTCGCGCTTGCCGCGGAAGTAGTGATAGAGCAGACCGCGCGACACGCCGCCCGCCGCCGCGATCTCCTCGATCGAGACCTCCTCCCAGGAGCGCCTGGCGAACAGCTCGATGCCCGCGTCGAGCAGTTGCGCGCGGCGTACGTCCAGGGTCATGCGGGTGCGTGCTGAGGCCACTTGCGGAGTCTAGGTTGCGCGCACCCACACTGTTGTACTATGATTCAATAATGCTCATGGAGCCGCACGAGCACGTTGACGTCCTGATCGTCGGCGCCGGCCTGTCGGGTGTGGGCGCCGCCTGCCATTTGCAGCGCAGCTGTCCGGGCAAGAGCTTTGCCATCCTCGAGGCGCGCGAGGCGATCGGCGGCACCTGGGACCTGTTTCGCTACCCCGGCATCCGCTCGGACTCGGACATGTTCACGCTGGGCTACTCGTTTCGCCCGTGGCCGCACGCCAACTCAATCGGCGACGGCTCCTCGATCCTCGGCTACGTCCGCGACACCGCCCGTGAGCACGGCCTGCAGGAGAAGATCCGCTTCGGCCATCGCGTGGTGGGGGCCGACTGGTCCAGCGCGGACGCCCGCTGGACCGTGCACGCACGGCGCACCGACAGCGGCGAGGAGGTGCTGCTGACCTGCTCGTTCCTGTACTCCTGCACCGGCTACTACCGCTACGACGAAGGCTACTTGCCGTCGTTTCCCGGAGCCGAGCGCTTTGCTGGGCCGATCGTCCATCCCCAGCACTGGCCCAAGGATCTCGACTACGAGGGCAAGCGGGTGGTCGTGATCGGAAGTGGCGCGACCGCCGTTACGCTCGTCCCCGCGCTGGCCGAGCGCGCCGAGCACGTGACGATGCTCCAGCGCTCGCCCACCTACGTCGTCTCGCTGCCCTCGCGCGACCCGCTCGTCGGGATCCTGCGCCGGCGGCTGCCTGCCGCCGCTGCCGCCACCGCGATGCGCTTCAAGAACGTGACGCTTGCGCTGGCCAGCTTCAACCTCAGCCGCCGTGCCCCTCGGCTCATGCGCAACCTGCTGCGCAAAGCGGTGGTCAGACAGGTGCCGGCCGGCTTTGACGTGGACACCCACTTCAACCCCGCGTACAACCCTTGGCAGCAGCGCCTGTGCGTCGTGCCCGACGGCGATTTGTTCAAGGCCATCGGCGATGGCAGCGTGTCGATCGTCACCGACCGCATCGACACGTTCACCGAGGACGGGATCCAGCTCGCTGGCGGGCAGGCGCTCCCGGCGGACGTCATCGTCAGCGCCACCGGGCTGAACCTGCTCATGCTCGGCGGTCTGCAGCTCTCGCTCGACGGTGCGCCCGTGCAGATGGGAGAGACGGTGGGCTACAAGGGCATGATGCTGTGCGGCATCCCCAACATGGTTTTCACGGTCGGCTATACCAACTCTTCGTGGACGCTCAAGGCCGACCTCGTCGCAGAATACGCGTGCAGGCTGCTCGGCCACATGGACCGGCACGGCTATGACGTGTGCACCCCTCAGGGCCCCGATTCGGGCGTGCCCACCGCGCCGATCATCGACCTGCAGGCCGGCTATGTGCTGCGCGCCGTGGACTCCCTGCCCAAGCAGGCAGTCATCGCGCCGTGGCGCCTGCACCAGAACTACTTCAGGGACCTGCGCCTGCTCAAGCGCGGCTCGGTCGACGACCATATGGTCTTCGCCAGGGCCGCCGCCATGCCTTGCACCAACGGGGTTGCCGCGCCGTCCGTCGCCATGCAAGGAGCGCTCGGATGAGCGCCGCCACCGCCGCCGGCATCGCGCCGCTGCAAGCCCCCATCTCCGGGGGCTTCACGCTGGGGCAGGCGTCGCCCTCGCCCGCCGGCCCCGCACCCGACGACGGATCGCCCGAACGCCTGCCGCCGGGCATCGCCCTGCCGCGCGCGCTGCAGACGCTGCGCTTCAGCGTCAGGCAGATCGAGCTGGTCTTTCGCGCGCGCAGGCAGCTGGGCGAGGTGTTCCGCTTCAACGGCATGGTCGACGACGAAGTCATCGTCATCACCAGCCACCCCGACCACGTCCGCTCGCTGTTCACCGCCGACCCCGAGCTCGCACCGTCGCTGACCGGCGAGTCCCCGCTACGGCCGATCGTCGGGCCCAACTCGGTGCTCACGCTTCTGGGACCCGAGCACATGCGCCAGCGCAAGCTGCTGCTGCCGTCTTTCCACGGCGAGGCGATCGAGCGCTACACCGCCATGATCGCGCAGGCCGCCGAGCGCGAGATCGACCGCTGGCCGTTGCACCAGCCCTTCGCGCTCGCCCCTGCCATGCAGGCGATCACCCTCGACGTGATCATGTCGGGCGTCTTCGGCGTAGAGGGCGTTCCGCCGCAGGGCACGCCCGAGCGCGAGCTGCGCGAAGAGATCAAAGAAGCGGTCGTAATGACCACGCGCCGGCGCGCGCAGCTGATCGAACTGCTCAACATCAACCGCACCGAGCCGATCGGCCCGGTCAAGCGCTTCGTCGCCGCGCTCGACCGGCCCCTGTACGCCACCATCGCCGCCCGCCGCGTTGCCGGCGACGCCGAACAGCGCACCGACATCCTCTCGCTGCTGCTCGCCGCGCGCGACGAGGACGGCCAGGCGATGAGCGACCAGGAGCTGCGCGACGAGCTGCTCACGCTCGTGCTCGCCGGGCACGAGACGACCGCCAACTCGCTTGCTTGGGCGTTCGAGCGGCTGCTGCGCACCCCGCACGCCTACGAGCGGCTGCGCGAAGAGGTGCGTGGCGATGAGCGTGCCGAGGTCGGAGCCGACTATGTCGAGGCGACCATCCACGAGACCATGCGCTCGCGGCCCGTCGTGCCCATCATCGGCAGGCGCGTACGCGCCTCCTGGCAGCTGGGCGAGTGGCGGGTGCCCGCTGACTCCTCGGTGCTCATGAGCATCCTGCTGTTGCACCACCGCCCCGACGTCTACCCCGATCCTTTCGCCTTCGTTCCCGAGCGCTTCCTCGGCGTCAAGCCCGGCACATACACCTGGATACCGTTCGGGGGCGGCATCCGCCGCTGCCTTGGCGCTACGCTTGCCATGGCAGAGCAGCGCGTGGTGCTCCGCGCGATCGCCCGCCGCACCGACATGACCGCCGCATACGCCGCACCCGAGCGAGCCCGCCACCGCAACGTCACCATGATCCCCGCCCGCGGGGCGCAGGTCATCCTCGACGCGCGGACGGCCGCCTGACATGCCCGCCCCGGTCTACGACGTCAACGGGCGCACCGTCTTCATCACCGGCGCCGCCCGCGGCATCGGCGCCGCTGCCGCCGAGCGCCTGCACGCCAAGGGCGCAAACGTAGCCCTCGTCGGCCTCGAGCCAGAGCGCTTGGCCGCGCTCGCCGAGCGCCTGGGCGAGCGGCGCGCGGCGTGGTTTGAGACCGACGTCACCGACCTGGACGCCCTGCGGGAGGCCGTCGACGGCACCGTCGCGCGCTTCGGCGGCATCGACGTGGCGATCGCCAACGCCGGCATCGCCTTCGTCGGCTCACTGGCCGAGGCCCCTGTCGAGCAGGTCGAGCGAACGCTCGCGGTCAACTTCCTGGGCGTGTGGCGCACCGACCGCGCGGTGATCGAGCAGATCAAGCAGCGGCGCGGCTACCTGCTCAACATCGCCTCCCTGGCCGCCGTCGCGCACCCGCCGCTGATGGGCCCCTACACCGCCGCCAAGGCCGGTGTGGAGGCGCTCACCGACGCGCTGCGCGTGGAGAGCGCCCCCAGCGGCGCGAGCATCGGCTGCGCGTACTTCGGCTTCATCGACACCGACCTCGTCAAAGCCGCCTACGCCCAGCCGGCCACTCAGCTGCTGAACAAGCGCACTCCAGCCTTCCTGCGCGGTCCCGCGCCGCTGTCGACGGCCATCGACGCGATCGAGCGCGGCATCGAACGGCGCAGCGCGCGGGTGTGGGCGCCGCGCTGGGTCGGCGCAGCGATCGCCCTGCGTGGCCTGTTGCAGCCCCTCACCGAACGCGGCGCCCTGCGAGACTCCTCGACGCTGTCCGAGGGCATGCGCCTGGCCGACCACCCCGACGGCGGTGGAGCCCCCGCTGGCGACCCTCTGCTGGGCATCGCCACGGAGGCGCTAGACGAGACAGAGCCGGCGCTCGGAGGACGCTGAGCCCCGTCGCCTGAGCCAGGCTCGGACGACCGTGCCGCTGGGCAACCGGCGAAGCCATCCTCGTTACACCGTCTGGATCTGAAACAGGCTGGTCGTGCCCGGCCGCCCCGATGGCAGCCCCGCGGTGATCCCCACGCGCGCTCCCTTCTCACACCAGCCGAGTTCCACCACGCGACGCGCCGAATCGGCGATCAGCGCCTCGGTAGTCTCGTGGCGGGGCATCGAGGCGGCCTGTACGCCCCACATCAGACAGCAGCGCCGGACCGTCTCGCGGCCCGGCGAGAGCGCGTAGATGGGCACGGTCGGCCGGTGCGCCGAGACCAGGCGCGCGGAGCGACCCGACAGAGTGGGGATGATCAGCGCGTCCAGGCGCAGCTCCCGAGCCGCATCGCACAGGTTGTGGGCGATCGTGTACGCGGGGTCTGACAGGGTGCGGCGCACACGCTCCTCGTTCCAACGCTCATACGGCGCGATCGACTCTGCCTGCACAGCCACCGCCGCCATCATCTCGACCGCGTCCACCGGGTAGGCGCCCACGGCCGTCTCCTGGGAGAGCATCACCGCGTCGGTGCCGTCCAGGATCGCGTTGGCCACGTCGGCCACCTCCGCGCGGGTGGGGCGCGAGGAGCTGACCATCGAGTCGAGCATCTGCGTGGCCGTGATCGACGGCCGCGCCATGAAGCCGGCCAGCTCGAGCAGCTCCTTCTGCACGATCGGCACCTGTGCGATCGGCAGCTCGATGCCCAGGTCGCCGCGCGCCACCATCACGTAGTCGGCCGCCTCGAAGATCTCGCGGGCGCGTTGCACCGCTTGGGGCTTCTCCATCTTGGCGATCAGCGGCAGGCGCGTATGGTCGCGCACCGATTCCACGTCCTCGGGGGTCTGCACGAATGACAGAGCCACCATGTCCACGCCGATCGACTCGCCATGCGCGAGCAGGTGCAGGTCCTCCTCGGGCACCGACGGCAGCGCGGCCACCGGTCCAGGGATGTTCAGGCCCTGGCGTGATGCGACCGCGCCACCGACCTCCACCTCGACGTCGACCTCGCAGTCTGCGGGACGGACCTCGACGACCCGAAGGCGCACCGAGCCGTCGGCCAGGTACAGAATCGACTCGGCCTGCACCGCGTCGGGCAGGCCGCCCCAGGACACGCTCATGTGGTGGGCGTCGCCCGCCAGCTCCTCGTTGCCGCAGGAGAAGGTCAACCGCTCGCCCGGTGTCAGCTCCACTACGTCCTCGCGCAGGGGCCCGATGCGCAGCTTTGGGCCCGGCAGATCCTGCAGGATCGCCACCGGGCGTCCCACCCGCCCGGCCGCGTCGCGCACGCGCCTGACCGTCTCAGCGTGCTCCTCCAGCGTGCCGTGCGAGTAGTTCAGCCGCGCCACGTCCATCCCCGCCTCGACCATGCGCACAAGCGTCTCCGGCTCGCGGGACGCGGGACCGATCGTGGCGACTATCTTCGTGCGGCGCATCAGCCGCAAGGTATAGGTCGCTGGCTGCCCGTGCGTTGGACCGCCGTCCCAAGGCTCAGGGGCGCTTGCGCACGCCGGTCGCATACCATCGACTCACCGTGCCAGTTCCGTCTCGACCCATGCCCCGCGTTGACGCGCGGGCGCGGATCGTGCACTTCGGCGGCGGGGTAGAGCAGGTGGTCGTGGTGGCCGTGCGCGACGAGGGCAGGCGCTTGGACGTGCGCGACGAGGCCGGGCAGGTGCTCGAGTTCGCGCTCAACCCGGCCACCGCCAGGTTCGTGGTGGCGGGCGACGCCCGCGGGCCCAGGTTGGAGCTGCTCGGCGAGCCCGTTTGACACCGCGGGGAGCGTCCTTCGCGCGAGGCGCGCTCGCGTGTCGTGCTTGACACGATCGTCGCCTAAGTATACACTGAGCTGAAGTCAGTAGAGCTTGAGAAAGGGAGAAGGGTTGTGTCCGATGTCGAGCTTCCCTCAGATGCGCCCGACACGACCCTGCCCGGCGATGGCATCGATCAGGGACGTTTGCGGCGCAGCGCTCCGCTGGTGGGCCTGACTGCTCGCACTGCTGGTGGGGCAGTGGTGGCCAGGGTGCGCGGCAAGGGCACGGGTGCGGACAGCAGCGAATTTCACATTCGCACCGCAGAGCGCTACGCAGAGCTGCTCGGCCGCTCCAAGGGCGCGCTGATGAAGGCCGGGCAGATGCTCTCGTTCGCGTCGATCACCCCCGCTGTGCCGAGCGAGTTTCAGTCGATCTACCAGACGGCCTTGGCACGACTGCGAGATGACGCGCCACCGATGGCGCCGACGCTCGTACGTGATGTGCTCGAGCGCGAGCTCGGCCGCCCTGCCGACAGTGTGTTTGCCCAGTTTCACTGGGAGCCGCTCGCGGCGGCGTCGATTGGTCAGGTCCATGCGGCCCGGCTGCGCGATGGTCGCGAGGTCGCCGTCAAGATCCAGTATCCGGGGGTGGCCGACGCGATCGGCGCCGACCTCAAGAACGCGCAGTTGCTGGCGACGCTCCTGAGCCTGTTCGCGAGTCTCTATACACGCCGACTGCATGCCGATGTACGGGACGCGGCACGCGACATCGGCGAGCGCATCGTCGAGGAGCTCGACTACAGGTTCGAGGCAGCCAACCAGGCTGAGTTCGCCGAGCACTACCGCGGACACCCGTTCATTCACGTGCCTGAGCTGGTCGGCGAGCTGTGCACCGGTCGCGTGCTCACCCAAGAGCTCTGCTCGGGCCGATCCTGGAACGAGGCCCTTGGCGCGAAGCAGCAACTGCGCAACCAGTGGGCCGAGGCGATCTGGCGCTTCGTGTACGGGTCGCACACCCGCTTCGGCATGATCAACGCCGATCCCCATCCCGGAAATTATGTGTTCCACGACGACGGGAGCGTGAGCTTCCTGGACTTTGGCTGCGTACAGCGCTTCAGCCGCGACCAGGCCGACATGAGCGTGGCGATCTTGCGGGAATGCCTGCGCGGCGATGTGCTCGGGACATGGCGGGCCTGCGTAGAGATCGGATACTGGAAGTCCTCAGACCCCGTCACGCCCGATGAGGTGTTCGCCTGGTGGCACGAGCCCTTCCGGTATCTGTGGGACGAGCAGCCGTTCACCATCACCCCCGAGCACGCGGCGAGCTGGATCGAGCACAGGTTCTCGCCGACCGGACCCTCGGCAAACGCGCTGCGATACCTCGCCATACAGCCAGGCTGCGTCGCGTGGACTCGGATTGAGGTGGCGTTGTTGTCGCTGCTGGCAGAGCTGCATGCCACAAACAACTGGGCGGCCATCGTTGCCGAGTACAAGGGAGACGCCCCGATCACGTCGATGGGGAAGCTCGATCACGCGTTCTTCGCCAAACGCCAGGCGGCGGGCCGTGCCTGAGCGGGCAGCGACTTCCCGCCGATCGTTTGACCGTCGTCTGAGATTCTCCTACAGCTCCACGTCGCCCCGCGCGCGGGTGACGGTCGCGCCGGCCACCCAGATCTCGCCCCGCTCATCCTGGGAGATGTGCACGCGCCCCGCGCGCCCTAGCGCGGCGCCCTGGCTGACCACGTAGGGAGCGCGGGTGCGCCCGCTGGCAATCAGCCATTGCGCGAGCGACGCGTTGAGGCTGCCGGTCACCGGGTCCTCCACCGTCGAGCCGTCCTTGGGGAAGAATGCACGCACCTCAAACGCCTCGGGAGCGCCGGGCGGGTATGGGCCAACGACGCCGACAGTCAAGTCCACCAGCCCCGGTCGCAGCGCGAGTACGGCCTGTGCGCTTGCCAGCATCACGGCTACCCATCCCGGCCCGTTGTCCACCCACTGCGCGTCCATCACCTCCCCGCGCGCGATCCCCAGCGTGGCCGCGACCTGGCCGATCAGCGCCTCCTCCACCGCGCCGCTGCGCAGCAGCGCAGGCGCCGCGAAGGCGAGGCCGTTGGCTGTGCGGCGCACCGTCACGAGGCCGGCGCCACATTCCTGCACGATCGCCTCGTCAGACTTTGGAGAGCGGCCGCTCTCCAGCCAGGCATGGCAGCTGCCGAGCGTCGGGTGACCGGCGAAAGGCAGCTCCATCGTGGGCAGGAAGATGCGCACCCGGTAGTCCGCCTCGGGGTTGCTGGCCGGCAGCAAGAACGTGGTCTCGGACAGGTTCATCCAGTGTGTGAAGCGCTGCATCTGCTCTCTCGTCAGACCCTGGCCGTCGAGTACGACGGCCAGGGGGTTGCCGTTATAGGGCGCCGTGCCGAACACGTCTATGAGCTTCAGGGCACGCATCACGACCGATGGTGGGTTGAGGTGGCCGGGCCGTGGATGGCAGACGCCGCACGCGAGCCGCTACCGAGCAACGCCCCGGGTCGCGGTTGGGGCTGGTGACGGGAGATACCCGAGGTCCTCCCGCTCAAGACTCGTGGTCCATGTTGGGCGGATCCGCCGGGTAGTGGGAGACAGTATCTGGCTTTGCTTGACATAACGGGGCGAGTGACCCATTCTAGGGGAGATAGTTCTATCTATCAGAATCTCCTGCCAGGCGTCGGGTGTGAGTCTACGCACGAACTATCCATCATTTTCAACGCTGGCTGGTGATTACAAATGTGAAAGGAGTAGTTACATGCGACGAGTTGGACTTTTCTGTCTGTCTCTGTTGACTGTGTGGATGTTTGGCATCGTGATTGCATCGGCAGCATCTGCTGTAGCATTACCGGAATACACGGTTGCGGCATCTGCCAAAAGCACCATCGGAAAGATCCTTTACGTTACAGAAGGTGGTACTAAACTTGAATGTGCGAAAGGAACAGAAGAATTCTCACCTAGCTCTACGAGTCCCAAAAAATCAGGGACCTTTACAGTAGATTTCCAAGAATGCAAGGTGGGTGGCGAAACGTGCCACAGTTTAGGTAGTATAGCTGGAACGATATTAGCCGGTGGCGAATGGCGTTTGGTGCGAGGTAAATCGGAAGAAGCTCTGATCTGGTACATACTCTCGCACGAACTCCATGTTGAATGTAAATTTGCCGCAACGTTACTGTTAATCGCTGGTAGTGCGCTTGGAGTGATAACGCCTCTCTTAGTATTGACATTTAACTGCGGAAATGCCTTAGTGATCAAAGAAGGCAAACAGGCCGTCACGGAATACGAAAATAACAGCGGCGAAAAAGTAAAAGTATCGGCGACAGTGTCCATTGATGGTGGGGCACGGCAAGGCATTGCTGTGTCGGCGGAAGAATACAAGATACACAGCGAAAAAGAAACGGAGATCATAGACACGAAATAGCGGGCGCGAGCAAGCGCGGCGTAGCTGTGTATTGGTGATGTGGTGGGCGGGACGTCCTGATCTCGCCCACCAGTGTCTCCCCGTAAGTCTCAGGGAGCCTGCACGTCGGGGAAGTGCTCGGCGCAGTGCTCGCGCAGAACGTCGCGCACCCACACGCGCTGCTGCGGCGAGGCTGCGCGAAAGCGCGCCAGCAGGTCGCGCTGGCGCTCCAGCGGGGCCCCAGCGATCACCCAGCGCACGGCCAGGTGCTCGAACAGCAGCTCCACAGCGCGCTGCCAGGTGTCCTCGCTGGTCGCCGCCGCGCGAGCGCCCGTGCCCGCGAGCGCCTGTGCGTACTCCCGCCGCGAGCCGACCGTCAGTGAGCCGCGCAACGTCAGCACGTCGCCTTGGGCGTCGGTGTAGTCGCTGCTCGGAGCGGCCGGCCGCTCCCTCTCCTGGCGGCGAGCGCGCTTGCCCACGCTCAGCTTGCGTCTGCCGCGCGTTCCAATTGCGCGCGCACGTCGCCGGTCGCAGCCTTGGCGTGACCGGGCCATGCCGCCGCCGGCTCCAGCGCGGCCAGCTTGCGCAAGCTCGCGCGCGCCTGCTCGGTGTCGAAGTTGTAGACGACTGGGGGTATGTTGGGGGCATGGTCGCGTCCCCACATGTCGATCGTCTCAAAGCAGTCGCTGGACAGCGCCAGGCGGTCTGACTCGCGCCACAACCCGATCTGGCCGGGCGAGTGGCCGGGCAGCTCGATCACGGCAAAGCCGGCCATCTCGTCGCCCTCGGCCAGCGTGCCCGAGATCGTCACCGGTCCGCCGTCCCAGGCATAGCGGTGCAGCAGGCGATGGGCCTGTCGCAGGGGGGTCGGCAGCCCGGCCAGGCCGGCCGGCCAATAGCGAAAGCCCCCGCTCCCTTGCGCATCTACGACCTCATCTGCGTGGCACAGCACGGGCACCCCCAGCGCGGGCGCGGTGCCGCGATGGTCGGTATGCGCGTGGCCCAGTACAACGCGGCGGATGCCGCCCAGCTTGGCGCCCGCGGCGGCCACCGCGCGCGTCATCGTGCGCGCTCCCGCGTCGAACAGCGTCACGCCGCCATCGTCCTCGAGCAGGTACACGTTGCAGCGCCCCGGCTGGCCTTGGAGCACCCACACGCCCTCAGCCACGAGCTGCGCATCGCCCGCGCTCAGGCGCCCGGCCAGGCGGGTCTTGGCGTTGAAGGCGCCCATCATGCGCTGCTCGACCGGGGAGTCCAGCGCGGGCATCATGCCGATCTGGCGGGCGAAGGACATCGTGTCGGTGAACCCGTCCAGGCGCTCGATGTGCCCGTCGTGCACGCTCAGCACGTCGAATCCCTCGAGGTCCACGCGGTCGCCGGTGGGCGCCAGGCCGGCGAACGTGCCGGGGCCGGCGAACGTGCCGGTGATGCGCCAATGCACGCCGCAGCGCTCGCTCTCGGTGATCGTGGAGACGACGTGTATGCGCATGTCGGGAAGCGCGCCGAGCAGTTCGCCGATGAACTCACGCACGCCCTCCGGCGCAAGCACGTCCGCACGTCCGCGCACGCTCTCGCACCCGCCCTGCGCCCACAGCGACACGGCCGCCTCCAGGTCATGGGCGTCGATCGCCTGGAAGTAGCGGCGGGCGACGCCCTCGGCGCGGCTGCCCGAGATGCGCCGGCGGCGCTTTGCCACCTCTTGCACGTTCGCCGCCGCCTCCTGCACCTTGGTGGTCGCCTCGCTCTTGTCCGCCCGCGCGCCCTGCGTTCCATCGCCCTGCGCCCTGCTGCCCGGTGCCGCGCTCGCGCGCGCCTCGCTCGTGCCCTGCGCTCCGCCCGTACCCGCGTCGGCCATGCCGCCTCCTTTGTGCCGCTTAGCAGACGTAGTCTAGTCTCCGCCGGGTGGCCGACGTGACCGATCGCAGATCGCAGGCGCACTCGGCGAAGGCGACCGCGCGGCGCGAGCTCGGCCGCGGCGAGCGCGTGATGCCGGGCGTGTTTCGCCTGCGCTTGGCGCTGCCCTGGCCAGGCGTCCCGCACTGCAACGCCTGGGCGGTCGCCGCGGGCGACGGCTTCGTGCTGTTCGACACCGGCATGCACCAGCCCCCCGACTCGCTCGCCAACCTCGAACGCGCGCTTGCGATGTGCGACCTGCGCCTCGAGCAGACGCGCCTGGTGGTCTGCACGCACGCCCACTCAGACCACTACGGCCAGGCCGCCGCGGTCGTGGCGCGAACCGGCTGTGAGCTGTGGATGCACCCCAACCACCAGCACATGACCCGCATGGCCGAGGATCCCGACGCGGTGCTCGCACGGCGCCTAGAGATCGCCCGCCAGAGCGGTGTTCCCGCACAGCCCCTGCGCGAATATGCCGCCGAGCGCGGCTCGCGCCAGTCGGGCATCTCGGGCGTGATTGAGCCGGACCGCGACCTGTTGCCGGGCGTCACGATTACGACAGACCTGGGCGAGTGGACCGTGCACGAGACGCCCGGCCACGCGCCCTCGCACGTGTGCTTCTTTCAGCCTGAGCGGCGCCTGCTGGTCTCGGGCGACCATCTGCTGGGCCGGATCTCGCTGTACTTCGACTACGGCTACACGCCCGACCCGGTGGGGGAGTTCCTGCATTCGTTGGATGTGGTGGAGCGGTTGGGCGCGCGCCTGTGCCTGCCCGGGCACGGGCGCACCTTCGCCGACGTGCACGCCCACATCCGCGGCAACCGCGAGCTCGTGCGTCAGCGCCTGGCAAGCGTGCGCGAGGCGCTCGCGGCCGGCCCGCTGACCGCCTTTGAGGTCGTGCCGCACGTTTACGGCGACTCGCTGTCGCCCCAGAACACCCACTGGCTGCTGTCGAAGATCCTCTCCTTTCTGACCCACCTGCAGGTCACGGGCATCGCGCGGCGCATCGCCGGCGATGACGGCCGGCCCGAGCGGTGGGCTGCATAATCGGCAGATGCGCATCGATGAGATCCTCGACGCCGGCGGCCCGGTGTTCTCGTTCGAGTTCTTCCCGCCCAAGACCGAGGCGGGCGAGCGCAACCTGTATGCGGCGCTGACCGAGCTAAAGACGCTCGAGCCGTCGTTCGTGTCGGTCACCTATGGCGCGGGTGGCTCCACGCGCGAGAAGACGATCGAGATCGTCAAGCGGATCCGCGAGCAGTACGGCCTGGAGGCGATGGCCCATTTCACGTGCGTCGGCGCCACCGTGCCCCAGCTGCGCGCAACGCTCGCAGAGATGCAACGGGCGGGGATCGACAACGTGCTGGCCCTGCGCGGCGACCCGCCGGCCGGGCAGGAGGCTTGGACGAAGACCGACGGGGGCCTGGAGTACTCGCGCGAGCTGGTCGCGCTGATCTGCGCCGAGTACCCGTTTGCGATCGGCGCCGCGTGCTTTCCCGAGACGCACATCCACGCGACCAATCCCGAGGCCGACCTGGAGCACCTGCTGGAGAAGGTGCACGCGGGCGTCGACTTCCTGATCACCCAGCTGTTCTTCGACAACGCCCGCTATTTCGACTTCCTGGCGCGTGCGCGCGCGATCGGGATCACGGTGCCGATCATCCCCGGGATCATCCCGATCACGCAGGTCGGCCAGATCGAGCGGATGGCCAAGATGTGCGGCGCGTCGATCCCCGCAGGGCTGCATCGCGAGCTGCACGCGCGCGGGGACGACCCCGAGGCGGTGCTGGACTTCGGTGTGGCATACGCCACGCTGCAGTGCGCCGAGCTGCTCGCCGCGGGCGCGCCGGGCATCCACTTCTACACGCTCAACCGCTCGCCTGCCACGCGCGCGATTCTCAGCGCGCTGAAGCTGGCCGGGCCGTGGGAGAAGGCGGTCTACCCGGGTTCGATCTCCAGCCCCTCGGCCACCCGCGGCGAGCCGTCAGCGGCCTCGTAGCGTACGTCCACCGAGTCGTCCTGTCGGTATGTGCCCACGCCCCATGCGCCCAGCAGCCAGCGCCAGCCGCTGATCTTGTCCTTGCGCAGCTCGCGCTCGAACACAAGCGACCCTTCGCGCACGCTGTAGTCGATCCCCAGGCGCTGGCGCACGCCGTTGATATAGACCTCATAAGGCGAGCGCACGTCCGCCGGCAGTCTCACCTTGGACCTGCTCATCTGCGCCGTCCCCGTCCGCTTGTGAGCGTCAGCGCCGGCCGCCGTGTGAGCGTCTCTCGCGCGGTCATTGCGCCTGTCCTGTGCGACGACGCTGGCGCTGGCCATAGGCGCGCTGGCGCGCGTGGGCGGCGTCGATGATCTGGCACACCTCAGGCGGCCTTTGCACCACGTGCAGGAAGTCCAGGTCGCTGGGGTCGATGCGCCGGTCGGCCAGCGCGTGCGCACGCAGCCGGGCACACACGGCGAAGCCGTGGGTCAGCAGCCCGTCCCACTCGCCCTCGCCGAGCAGGATGACCGGGAAGTGGCGGATCGTGGCCGTCTGGATCAGCGTGAGCGACTCGAACAGCTCATCGAGGGTGCCGTAACCGCCGGGACAGATCACGAAGGCGGACGCGTAGCGGACGAACATGACCTTGCGCGCGAAGAAGTGGCGGAAGCGCAGCCCGATGTCCACGTAGGGGTTCAGGCGCTGCTCGCGCGGGAGCTCGATGTTGCAGCCGATCGACAGCGCGCCGGCGTCGCGCGCGCCGCGGTTGGCCGCCTCCATCAGTCCCGGGCCGCCACCGGTGATCACCGCGTAGCCCGCCCCGCCCAGACACGCGCCCACCTCGCGGGCGAGCGCGTAGTCGGGATGGTCCTTGGGCGTGCGCGCCGAGCCGAACACTGTGACCGCCCGCCCGATCCCGGCGAGCGCGTCAAAGCCCTTGGCGAACTCGGACGCGATGTCGCGAACCCGCTCGGCGTCTGCCGCACGCACTCGCGGTGGCTCGTCGCCCAGCCACAGCAATAGCTCCTCGTCGAAGGTCGGCTCGTGCGCTGCAGGCTGGTCGGTTGTGTTCACGGCGCGCCAAGCCTATGGCCTGCGCGGTGGCGCTACGATCGCGGCGCGTCGGCGTCGATGTGCGCGACCGCCCGTGTAAGGGCCGGACCGGCGCGTACCCTCTCTGCAGCCATGGCGCAGCTGCGACACGCGAGCGAGATCCCCTACACGGTGCGGCGCTCCACTCGCGCCCGGCGAGTCCGCGTCAACGTGCATGCCCACACGGGCGTGGAGGTCGTGCTGCCGGCGCGCGCGCCCGAGCGCGCTGCTGCTGCGGCGGTCAGCGAGCTGCGCCCGTGGATCGAGCGCCGCCTGGCCGAGGCGCGCGACGTGCGGGCGCTGATCGCCGCGCGCGCCGGCACGGTGCCTTACCTGGGCACCCCGCTGGCGCTGGTCGCACAGCCGGGCCGCACGCGCGTGCACCGCCGCGGCGAGCGCCTGCTGGTGCCGGCCAGCGATTCCCGGCCGGCACTCGAGCGCTTTTACCGGCGCGCCGCGCGCGCGGAGATCGCCCCGCGCCTGGATCGGGCGACCGCGCTTGCAGGCAGCTCCTATAGCGGCCTTGACATCCGCGCCCAGCGCACACGCTGGGCGTCATGCTCGGCGGCCGGTCGCATGAGCTTCAACTGGCGGCTGCTGCTCGCGCCCGAGCGGGTGCTCGAATACGTGGTCTGGCACGAGGTCTGCCACCTGGAGATCCTCGACCACTCGCCGCGCTTCTGGGCGCTGCTGGGGCGGCGTTGGCCCAGCTGGCGTGAGGAGCGCGACTGGCTGCGCGTGCACGGGGCGACGCTCGTGCTGTGAGCGACCGCGGCCGCTCGCCTGTCTATGAGGCCCAGCGCCAGGTGGAGAAGTTGGCGGCGTAGAACAGCATCAGCAGCGCCGAGACGACGAGCGTGGGGCGCCGCAGGCGCGGGTGCTCCTCCAGCCACCACGCAAGCCAGATCGCCAGCGGGAACAGCACCAACAGGTAGCGGGGCATCGACTGCAGCGGTTCTTCCTTGCTGGGGTAGAAGAGCGGCATCACGATGGCGGCGACCACGTACAGGCCGTAGGGGAGCGGCAGGCGTCGCAGCACCCCCACTGTCGCCACTGCCCCTGCCGCCAGGAAGTAGAAGGATCTGAGGTGCAGCCGCCCGTGCGCCAGCAGGTGGCGGAATTCCTCGAAGGTGGTATGCACCCCATACCACAGCGTCGACAGCGGGTCGGTCAGCTGCCGGGTCCACACCTGATGCTCGACCTTGAATGGCAACAGCGGGTTCCCGCCGGCGAGCGCGATGAACGCGCAGTACGCCACGAGCCCGGCCGGCAGCAGCGCGAGCCACAGGACTTCCCGTCGGATCCGGTAGCGGGGGCGCAGCGCCGCGAGCGCCCGCGCGAGGCGGCCGTCGGGCGCGCCGCTGTCGGAGTTCGCCGGGGAGCGGTCGGGTGGACGGTCCTCGCGCGGACCGTAGAAGTAGATCGCCAGGGCGGGCAGGGCGAGCACCAGGCCGGGGGCGCGCGAGGCGCTCGCGAGCGCGCCGGCCACGCCCACCCATGCCCAGCGGCCGTTGCGCGCGCACCAGAACAGCGCCACCGAGAGCGCCATGAAGACCGACTCCGAGTAGTCGGCCGAGAAGAACACGGCCATCGGCGAGAAGGCGATCAGCAGCAGCGCCAGGCCGGCGATCCGCTGGCGCGCGTCGGCCGAGACGCGCACCCGCGCGAGCTCCAGCGTGGTCAGGCGGTGGATGCCGTAAAGCGCCGCCGCGAATGCGCAGACGGATACCACGATGCCGGAGATGACGAGCGGAAGCAGCAGTCCCAGCGCCCGCGTCAACAGCGGATAGAGGGGGTAGAAGGCCAGCCGCGCCTCCGTGCGCGCTCCCTGGCTGATGTCGTAGCCGTCCCTCGCGATCAGCAAAAACCAGCCGGCGTCCCAGCGCGCGGCGGGGCCGGCGAGTAGTTCGCCCACGCTTCCCAGCCCACGCGTCAGCCCCCAAGGGTCGACCGCGCCGACGCCCGCGCGTACGCTCAGGGTCGCCCCCGCCACGATGCCCGCCATCCAGGCCAGCAGGCGCGAGCTCCACAGAGCAAGCCAGGCGCTGCGCACGGCCGCCATCCGCGGAGGGTCCGCGCGCAGCCTGGCCAGCGCACCGGCCAGGGGCATGGGGCGGGTCGGGGCGGCCGTGAGCTGAGTGGGCTCTGAAGTCACGCGGGCAGGCGGTTCTGGCGCTTCAGGTCGGGTGCTTCACGCAGAGGCACGCCCCTCGCAGCGCCCCTGTCGTATGGAGGGTAAAGAGCGGCCCGGCTGGTGGTTGCGATCATGTCCCGTTCTGATGTCCCCTGTCGCCGGCCGGTGCTATAGCCCCGTGCGGGTCTGCACTAGTTGTCGCCAGACTTACGTGCAACAACTCGCGCGCGCGATGCAGACGCGACTTCATCGCCGCCTTGCTGAGGCCGAGCGCCTGAGCTGTCGCTGCGCCTGACAACCCGTGGATGTCGCGCAGCACCAGGACTACGCGCTGATCGGCGGGAAGGCCGGCGACGCAGTCAACGATCCGCTGCATCTCCAGGCTTGCGAGTGCTGCCTCTTCCGCGGATACCTCGACCTTGGTGGTGGATACAGGCCGGCGCAGCGCCGCACGTGTTCTGCGGATGCACTCGTTGTGCACGATCTGGAACATCCACGATGCGAGCGCCGCCGCGACGCGCAACGTCCCGATCTTCCGGTACAGGATGATCAGCGCTTCCTGGGCGGCATCCTCGGCATCCTCGGGCGTCGCGCAGAGAGTGCGCGCGAAGCGCCGCACGTGTGCGTGAGACCCGTCGAGGAGGATCGCGATCGCGCGCGGGTCGCCCTGCTGGGCCGCGTTGATCACCAGTTCGCCTGGCCACGACGAACGCACATCAGCCATGGCGGCCAGCCCTGGGCGGACACGGCATCGTGTAGGAGGCCTGTGCGGTCGCGCCGCCGAGGAAGCTCAGTTCGGCGACGATCCGCCAGCCTTTGGAGCATGTGGACGGGAGCGTGATGTAGGAGATCGTCTTCCTGCCCTGGCGATAGGCGGCGCCGAGCGTGATCGTGCCTTCCAAAACAGACGCGTCCGGAGCGCCGGGCACGGTTTCGATCAGTGGCATTTGGTCGATGAACTCAAGGCCGAACGGCGCGGGAGCGCTGACGACGCGAGCTGACGTGACCATTTCGACCAAGGCTGGCATGGTGCCATCGATGAACATCGCAAGCCCCCCCGCGGGAGCGAAGAAGAACTGCACCGATGCCATCTCAGGCACGCGTTCGCCACCGAAGCTCACGACGCCGAGACCGGAGCCCTTGGGACCAGCCGCCGAACCCTTCGGGCATCCCGCCGGGCCGGTTTTTTCGAGCGTCGTCGCCGAGCAGGTGGCGAAGCCCTGCGGGTGCAACCTCACACCGGCCGGCACGAACACCTTGCCTCCGATCGGAGGTGGAGGAGCGCCGTCATATTCGTTTCCCGAGATGGTGGCCTGTACTTGGACCACTGCCCCCGCGCCAAGGAAGTTGCCGGTGCCAGGGTATCCGGGGATCGGTTGCGGGGTGACCGTGAACTTGAACGTGGGCGCGGCGGATGCGGTGGCGGTCAGGCTGAGCGCGACGATACCGGCCACCGCTCCAACCCATGATTTCTTGACCAGATGCGTTGCTGGGGACACTGTGAGCCTCCTCTTGTTCGGCCTCGACGGCTGTCGAGCGTCCATAAGAGGCATCCAAGTGCCAAAAGGATTCCGAAGAAGCGGCACGAGTGTCGCGGCGTCGCCGCTGGGACTCGCCATTGGCACGTCGATACGCGCTGCGCCGCGCCCAAGGGCAGCGCAGCTCAGATCAGCCGCGCTGCGCGATCGCCACGTAGTCGCGGTCGCGCTCGCCGGTGTAGATCTGGCGCGGGCGGGCGATCTTCTGCTCGGGGTCCTCGACCATCTCCTTCCATTGCGCGATCCAGCCGCTCGTGCGCCCGATCGCGAACATGACCGGGAACATCGCGACGGGCAGGCCGAGCGCCTCATAGATCAGGCCCGAGTAGAAGTCCACGTTGGGGTAGAGCTTGCGCGAAGTGAAGTAGTCGTCGTCGAGCGCGCGCTTCTCCAGCTCTGAGGCCACGTCGAGCAGCGGGCTCTTGCCGCGTACCTCGAACACGTCATCCAGGTATTTGCGGATGATCCGTGCGCGCGGATCGTAGTTCTTGTACACGCGATGGCCGAAGCCCATCAGGCGCTCGTCGCCCGCCTTGACGCTCTCAAGGAAGGCGGGGATGTTCTCGACCTTCTCGATGCGCGCGAGCATCCGCAGCGCCGCCTCATTGGCGCCCCCGTGCAGGGGCCCGTACAGCGCGGCCACGCCGGCGGCGACGGCCGAGTAGGGGTCGACCTGGGTGGAGCCGACCGAGCGAACCGCGCTGGTGGAGGCATTCTGTTCGTGGTCTGCGTGCAGGATGAACAGGACGTCCAGCGCGCGCTCCAGGCGAGGATCGGGCTCGTATTTGAGCTCGGTCATCTTGTACATCATCGAGAGGAAGTTGCCCGCGTAGTTGAGCTCGTTGTCGGGGTAGACGTAGGGCTGGCCCATGTTGTGGCGGAATGCGAACGCCGCCAGCGTGGGCATCTTGGCCAGCAGCCGGATGATCTGGATCGCGCGCACGCGCTCCTCGCGGATCTTGTTGGCGTCGGGGTAGAAGGTCGACAGCGCGCCCACGGAGGCCACGAGCATGCCCATCGGGTTGGCGTCGTAGCGAAAGCCCTGCATGAAGCCCTTGACGTTCTCGTGCACGAACGTGTGGATGGTGATCTCGTCCACCCAGCCCGTCAGCTCGGTCTGGGTCGGGAGCCTGCCGTTGATCAGCAGGTAGGCGACCTCGAGGTAGGTCGAGTGCTCGCACAGCTGCTCGATCGGATAGCCGCGGTGTTGGAGGATGCCGGCGTCGCCGTCGATGAAGGTGATCGAGCTGCGACACGACGCGGTGTTCATGTAGGCCGGGTCGTAGGCCATCAGCCCGAAGTCCTGATCGTCGGTCTTGATCTGGCGCAGGTCCATCGCGCGCACCGTGCCGTCGCTGATCGGCAGCTCATACGTGGCGCCCGTGCGATTGTCGGTCACCGTCAGCGTGTCGCTCGCCTGCGCTGATCCGTTGGCGGGCGCCTGCGTGGTGGTCGCCTGGTCTGCTGTGCCCGGCCGCGCCTGCGTGCTCATCTGCATCTCCTATAGGACGTTTTGCCGATCTCTATCTCCGATTATGCGCCACCGGCCGCCGTCTCCCGGCGGTCGCGGCCAGAGCGGCCGCTCAGCCGCGGGCGACGCGCCGGCGGGCGACCGCGCCACGCACGCGCGCCGGCGCCACCGGGGACGGCTCGCCATGCGGGCCACGCCTGGGCGTCCGTGGCAGACGGGATCGATGCCCACCCCCCCGGTGGGGATGCAGCGGGCGCGGCAGCGGGCCGATGCCGCCGTCCTGGCCCAACTCGCCCTCGGGCGTTTGGCGGACGGCCCAGCGCACGATCAGGAACAGACCCACGATCGGGATCTTCAGCAGGAACATCAGCCAGATGAACGTCCACGCGTCCACTTGCAGCGATCGTATACCCGGTCGGGGATCCGTACAAGCCCCTGACCGCACAAAACCCTGATCAGCCCAGCCCGGACAAAACCCCGATCAGCCCAGCAGCGCCAGGGGCGCGCCGCTGAACTGCGTCATCGCGTGCAGTTCGCCGATGCGCGCGACGATCTCCCTGCCGGTCAGGCGCTGGACGCGCTCGGTGCCGAACTCCTCGACGTTGAACGACGCCAGCACGGTTGCGTGGGCCATCGCGCGGCGCAGCAGCCCATCTGTGAGCTCGTCGTCGGGGTGGGCCGCGATGTAGCCCACCAGCCCGCCCGCAAACGTGTCTCCAGCGCCCGTTGGGTCGATAACCGTCTCCAGCGGGTAGGCGGGCAGCGCAAAGAAGCCCTCGCGCGTGATCAGCGCCGCTCCGTACTCGCCCTGCTTGGCCACGATCACGCGCGGGCCACGGCCGCCCGTGGCGCTGTCTGCGGAGTGTCCCCAGCCAAGGACCTCTCGCGCGGCTGACACCAGGTTCGGCTGGCCCGTCAGCTGGCGCAACTCGGCGTCGTTGAGGATCACGCAGTCGACGTCTTCGATCGCGCTCACCAGCGACTCGCGGGCGATGTCTATCCACAGGTTCATCGAGTCCAGCGCCACGAAGCGCGCGTCCGGCAGCTGCGCGCGCACCTCGCGCTGCAGGTCCGGCTGGATGTTGGCCAGGAACAGCACCTCGCTGGAACGCGAGCGCTCAGACAGCTTCGGCGCAAAGCCCTCGAACACCCCCAACTGGGTGTCCAGCGTCTCGCGCGAGTTCAGATCCCAGCCGTACTCGCCCTGCCAGAAGAACGTCCGCCCGCCGCTCACCCGCTCAACGTCTGACACGTCCACGCCGCGGTCTTCCATCACCGCAAGCTCCTGCTCGCCGAAATCGTCGCCCACGGGGCCCACCACGCGCACCTCGTCGAAGAACGAGGCCGCCAGCGCGAAGTGCACCGCGGCGCCGCCCAGCATCCGCTCGCGCTGCCCGAACGGTGTCTTGACGGTGTCATATGCGATTGAGCCCACAACTGTGATCGGCATGGGCGGGCACCTTAGATGATCGATCGTGAGCTCGTGCCCTTATGCAGGCGGCGCGCCAGGCGGCGGGCGCTAGCCTGGACGCCGCCATGCGCGCCATCCAGATGAGCGAGTTCGGCGGGCCCGAGGTGCTGCAGCTCGTCGAGCTCCCAACGCCCCAGCCGGGACCCGACGAGGTGCTGATCAAGGTCAGCCGCGCCGGGCTGAATTTCGCGGATACCCACACGCGCACCAACTCGTACGTGCGCAAGGCCACGCTCCCACTCGTGCCCGGCGGCGAGGTGGCCGGAGTGCGCCATGACGACGGTCAGCGCGTGGTCGCGCTGACCGGTACGGGGGGATATGCCGAGTACGCCACCGCGCCCGCCGACCGCGTCTTTGCGATTCCCGACGCGATCGACGACGACACGGCGCTCGCGCTGATCATCCAGGGCACCACCGCCTGGCACCTGTACCGCACGGCCGCGCGCGTAGCCAAGGGCGAGAGCGTGGTGGTCCACTCGGGCGCGGGCGGGGTCGGCTCACTGGCCGTGCAGCTCGGACACCAGCTCGGCGCTAGGCGGGTGATCGCAAGCGCCTCCAGCCAGGAGCGGCGCGCGCTTACGCTGGAGCTTGGCGCCGACGCTGCGATCGATCCCGACCCGGACGGGCTCACCGAGCGGCTGATCGAGGCCAACGGCGGCCAGCCCGTCGACGCCGTCTTTGACATGTCTGGCGGGGAGGTCTTTGACGCCTCCTACCGCGCCCTGGCGCACTTCGGGCGGATCGTCGTGTGCGGCATCGCCACCAGCCAGCCCAACGAGCTGCGCACGGGCTCGCTGCTGCGCCATTCGCGCTCGGTCGTTGGCTTCTACCTGTTTCACTGCCTTGAGCACGCGGGCATGTTCGAGCGTGCTCTGATGGACCTGTTCGCGCGTACTGCGGGTGGGCATTTGCGCGTACTGGTGGGCGGCACCTACCCGCTCGCACAGGCCGCCCAGGCACAGATCGACCTGCGCGAGCGACGCACCAGCGGAAAGCTTCTGCTCGATCCTGGCGCCTGATCCGTAAGCTCCCGTCTCCTGTCATGTGCGCAACGTTCGCCGACCTTGGGTTGACCGAGGCCACCCTGCACGCGCTGCGCGACGTGGGCTATGAGGCGCCCAGCCCCATCCAGGAGCAGACGATCCCCCTGCTGCTGGCGGGACAGGACGTGATCGGCCAGGCGCAGACCGGCACCGGCAAGACGGCTGCCTTCGGGCTGCCGATCATGGAGTACGTCGATCCCTCCCAGGACAATGTGCAGGCGCTCGTGCTCACGCCCACGCGCGAGCTGTGCATCCAGGTCACCCAGGCCCTGCGGACCTACGGCGCACACGCCGGGGTCGACGTAGTCGCCGTCTTCGGCGGCGCGCCCATCCGCACCCAGCAGGCCCAGCTGCGCGCCGGCGGGCATGTGGTGGTGGGCACCGTCGGGCGCGTGCTCGACCTGATCTCGCGCCACTCGCTGGTGCTGCATGACTGTCGCTTTGTGGTGCTCGACGAGGCCGACGAGATGCTCGACCTCGGCTTCCTGGAGGACGTCGAGAAGATCCTCTCGCTCACCCCCTCAAGCCGCCAGACGGCGCTGTTCTCCGCGACCATGCCGCCGCCCATCCGCCAGCTGGCCGACCGCTACATGTATGACCCGGCCATCATCCAGGTAGAGGCGGCCACGCTGACGATCGACACCGTCGCCCAGTTCCAGCTGCCCGTCGACGCCAAGCACAAGCCCGACAAGCTCGTCGAGGTGCTCAGCGCCGAGCGGCCCGACCAAGCGATCGTGTTCGTGCGCACCAAGGTCCGCTGCGAGCAGCTGTTTCGGACGCTGCGCGACCGTGGCATGAACGTGCGCGCGCTGCACGGCGACATGACTCAGGGGGCGCGCGACGGGGTCATGCTCGCGTTCAAGGGCGGGCGCGTGCCCATCCTCGTCGCCACCGACGTCGCCGCCCGCGGCCTCGATATCTCGACGGTCACCCACGTGATCAACTACGACGTGCCCACCAGCCCCGACACCTACGTGCACCGCATC
>Ga0102924_1001826_pt1 | contig 23964 bp, 17 predicted proteins | sample PaiPotPPM11metaG_FD_80116 | JGI IMG/M metagenome (GOLD analysis project Ga0102924, IMG submission 80116) | Iron sulfur acid spring bacterial and archeal communities from Banff, Canada, to study Microbial Dark Matter (Phase II) - Paint Pots PPM... ...
ATGACGTCCTCTACGACGAACAGCCCCCGGTCGCGAACGTCGAGGCGTACCCAAGCGGCGTCTACGACGGGGTCACCGTCTACTACGTAGGCGGCGTCTGGTACCGCCGCGGCCCCAACGGGTGGGGGCGGTACCGCGCAGAGCCACCGGAGCTCGCCCGTGTGCGCACTGCCCACGCGCGCGACGCTCGCTGGGCTCGCGAGGGCGCGCCTCGCCCCGCGCCTCAGGGAGCCGCCCAGATGCAGCGTCGTCCCGCGCCCCGGCCGCTACCCGCGCGTGAGGTGCGGCCGTGAGCCCGCGCATCGCACGGCTCTTTGTCCCCACGTGGCTCTGCGCCGTCGCCGGCTGCAGCGCCAATGTCACCACCGCCCCGGCAAACAATACCCCTGTGGAGGTGCCGGCCGGCTGCCAGAACGACTCGTCGCTGTCGTGCGCCGCGGGCACGGGCTGGACGTGTGCGGCCGGAGACAATCCAGAGAACGAGCAGTCGAATCTGTCGTGCAGCATCCCCACGGCGGACGGTCCGAACGACGACTTCTGCTGTTTCGAGTGGACATACGGTTCGAGCTGCACGCCCGACGACGCACTCACGTCGGTGTGCCAGCCGGGCTCGTACGGGTACCGGTGCCAGGCGGGCGACAATCCGGCGTCACTCGACTCGTCGCTCAACTGCAGCAGCCCCACACCCGACGGCTCGGACGACGATTTCTGCTGCCAGTGAGGACGGGCGAGACGGTCCCCTGCCCTTGACGATGGGAGACGACCGCGAAGTCATCGCGGCTCTGCAGGTTCGAGGTGGCGCCGTCCTGGTTGATGTCGACCGACACGGTGCCCGGGTCGATCGCGTGGTTCTGGTTCCAGTCGATGTTGGCGACGAGGCCCGTGGTGATCGGGCCGCCGTTGAAGAAAGGTTCGCTCGGTCCGCGCCCGTCGAGAAGCAGCTCGAGACGAGGAGGGTGTTGTACTGCAGGTCGAGCCCGAGGAGCGAGGCCGGGATGACGGCGACCGACGTCCCGATTCCGTTGGGAAATCCGGGCAGCGCGGGGCAGTGGGCGCCCGCGGGCAAGACTACCGTCGAGACCAAGTCGCCAGTCAGCGCTTATTCGGTCTTACCGGTGATTTCGGTAGTTTGGGTGCTTTGCGTCGTCGGCGCGGTCTCCGTAGAACCGCAGGCGCCCATTACCAGGGCAAACAGGACCCCGGACGCCAGCGGGAACGCTCGACGCCATCTGCTCCATTTGTCGTGCATGATCGCAACCTCCACCCTGAGTCGCTGGGTACACCGAAGCAGCGGGTCCGGTCGAACACGAATACGGACCGCGGCGCATGCGACCGTACGGAGGGCCCGATCGCTTAGCGACTGAAATCTCGTATCGCGCAATGAAATGTGTATTTCGCGCAGGCGAACAGCGTCTTTCCACAGCCCGAAAATCGGAATTACGCATGCTCTCTACATGCATGCTCCCACTCGGTGAACGCTTCGCGACGGGTGTCATGCGCTGCGTGCACGGGATGCCGTTGCCGCCGTCGGCGGCGGTCGTTCAGCGCTGGCCGTCGGAGTGAGCGCCCAGCGTCGTGGGACGGACGCACCCCGGCTCCAACGGCCCTGTCCTCGGACCTCGGCGATCCGTCCAGCGCGCGAACCGGGTCTCCTCCGAGGGCTTGCCGGCGTCCTCGTGATGGCTGGCGCCGGTACGCGCCGAAGCCCGCCCGAAACAGCCGGCTCGGACGTGGACACCTGGGCTCCGGGGCTCGCGCGGCTTGCACGCCATGCGTACTTCGGCTCCTTGGGCAATGCAGGGGCAGAGGCTCTTGCCGCCAACAAGCTCAACAAAAGGCGATGAAAGGCCGGCGCTTGCGCGCCCCCGCATCGCCTGGCGGGCGAACGACTTCGCGCGGCGAACGGGACGGCACGCGATGCAGCACCGATCTGCACAGGCTTGTTTGAGAGCCCGGCAGACTGGTGGTAGAGCCTGTCTCCATTATGGCGGCGCAACGCACGATGCGCGACCCGGGGGCGGCGCGGCGCGCCTGGGCGGAACAAGCGAACGGGGAAGCCGTCCCTTCGGCGAAGCTCACGTACGAAGGGTCGCAGCCCTTCGGTGGAGAGCTATTGCACCGCTGGAGGCTCGGAAACGGCCTCACCGTTCTCCTGCTCGTCGACGGCGCGGCTCCGGTGGCGAGCTACCACACGTGGTTCAAGGTCGGCTCGCGCCACGAGCGCCCGGGCAAGACCGGCCTGGCCCATCTTTTCGAGCACCTGATGTTCAACGAGACGGAGAGCCTCAAGGCGGGGACCTTCGACCGGAAGCTCGAGGAGAACGGCGCCGAGACGAACGCGGCGACGTGGGTCGACTGGACCTACTACTACGAGTCGCTCCCTGCCGAGCGCGTCAAGCTCGCGATCCAGCTCGAGGCCGAGCGCATGACCCGCCTCGTCCTGCGCGAACCGCAGGTGGCCAGCGAGAAGGAGGTCGTCGCCAACGAGCGCCGCTACCGCGTCGACGACGACGTCGAGGGCTCGGCCAACGAGCTCCTCTACAAGACAGCCTTCTCGCAGCACCCCTACCAGTGGCCGACAATCGGCTGGATGGAGGACATCCAGGGCTTCACGCCGGAGGACTGCGTCGCTTTCTACCGGACGTATTACGCGCCGAACAACGCGACCGTCGTCGTCGTCGGCGACATCCGCGAGCGCGACGTCCTCCTCGCCATTCGCAACGCGTACGGCACCATCGCGGCCCAGGCGATCCCCGCGGAGGACATCGACCCCGAGCCGGTGCAGCTTGAGCGCCGCGAGACCGAGGTGCGCAAGCCGACGGCGACCGAGAAGCTCCTGGTCGCCTTCAAAGGCCCCGCGCTGGGCGACGCCGATCACGCGGTCGCGACCGTGTTGAACGAGGTGCTCTTCGGCGGCCGGGCGTCGCGCCTCTACAAGACGCTGATCGTCGACCGAGAGCTCGCCACGGACGTGCGCGGCTGGGTGTCGACGTTCCGAGATCCCGGGCTCTTCGAGTGCTGGGCGACCGCCCGCGGCACCCACACGACGCACGAGATTCAAGCCGTGATGGACGACGCCTTCGCGCGGCTGCGGGCCGACGTGGTCAGCCCCGAGGAGCTCGCGCGGGCGAAGGCGAGGCTCGAGCTGGGCCTGCTCCAGCAGCTCGAGACGATCCCGGGCAAGGCCGAGCAGATCGGCTTCTTCGAGACGGTCCTCGGCGACCCCTCGCACGCGTTCCGCCGGGTCGAGGCGTTCCGCCGGGCGACGGAGAGCGACGTGCGGCGCGTCGCCCGCCGCTACCTGCGCGACGAAGGCAGCACGGTCGTACGCGTCCTGCCCGAGAGCGGCGCGGCCCGCGAGGCCGCCCAATGAGCGCAGCAAAGAGCCGCGCGCGCGCGCCGGTTCGCTTCGATCTCGACGGCGGCGCGCTCGCGCTCCTCGAAGCTTCGCACGCGCTGCCGCTGGTCTCGATCGTCGTCGCGCTGCGGTCCGGGTCGGCGGCGGATCCTACGGGGAAGTCGGGCCTCGCACGGATCGCGATGCGCATGTTGCGCCGCGGGTGCGAGGGGATGATCGCCGAGCAGATCGACTTCCGCATCGACTCCCTCGGCGCCGAGATGGCCGTCGACACCGCGCCGTCGACCGTCGCGATTCACGCGCAGGTGATCTCGCGCAGCGTGGGCGGGCTGGTCGAGCTCCTCACGCGCCTGCTGACGACGCCGACGTTTCCGATCGACGAGCTCGAGCGCCTGAAGCGCGAGACGATCGCCGAGATCGTCGAGGCGCGCGACAACGACCGCGTGGTCGGCCAGAAGGCGCTGCAGCGCACGCTCTTCGAGGACCACGCGTACGGCCGCAACTCGGGGGGCACCGTGGAGAGCGTCGCGTCGATCACGCGCGACGACGTGATGGCCTTCTACCGGCGGTATGTCGTCCAGGGCAACATTGTCGTGGGCATCTCCGGGGACATGGACGCCGATCAGGCGCCGGTCGTCGCGCGAGCGCTGATCGCCGGGTTGTCCCGCGGCGCGCCGGCGCCGGACGACGTGCCCGAGCCGACGATGCGTCGGGGACGGCGCCTCCTCGTCGTCGACAAGCCGGAGCGCACGCAGACGCAGATCTTGGTCGGGACGATGGGCACGTCGACCCACGACGACGACCACGTGGCGCTCGTCGTGGCGAACGCGGTCTTCGGCGGGACGTTCACGTCGCGCCTCATGAAGGAGGTGCGGTCGAAGCGCGGCTGGTCCTACGGCGCGAGCGCGCGCACGGTGGTGGACCGGCGGCGCCAGGCGTGGGTGATGTGGACTTTCCCCGCGGCCGAGGACGCGGCGGCGTGCCTGAAGCTCACGCTGGAGCTCATGGGGACCTGGGTCGAGAAGGGAGTGACCCCCCGCGAGGTCGCGTTCATCGAGCGCTACCTGGTCCGATCGCACGCGTTCGAGGTGGACACCGCGGCCAAGCGCCTGCACCAGGCGCTCGACGTCGAGCTTCTCGCGTTGCCGGCGGACTACTACTCCTCGTGGACCGACCGGGTGCGCGCCGTGACGCCCGAGGCCGCGAGCGCGGCGGTTCGCAACCGCATCCACCCCGCCGATCTGCTCGCGGTCGTCGTGGGCACCGCGGCGCAGGTGCTCGCCCCGCTGCGCGAGGCGATCCCCGATCTGGCGGAGGCGAGCGTCGTTCCGTTCGACGCGGAGTAGCCGGTGATCGTCCGCGATCCGCGCTGGCGGTTCGCCGCCGGGGTCGTGCTTGCGTACCTCCCGGTGGCGCTCTTCGCCATCTTTCACCACGAGATGTGGCGCGACGAGCTGCACTGCTGGCTCGTCGCGCGCGACAGCGCGACCCCCTGGGACGTCGTGCGAAACCGCGCGTACGACGGGCAGCCGCCGCTCTGGTACTTGCTGCTCTGGTGCCTGCAGCGGGTGACGTCGAACCCGGTGGCGATGCAGGCCGCCCACGTCGCGATCGCGGTCGCGGTCGTCGCGGTCTTCGCGCGGTACGCTCCGTTCGGGCGCGCGGCGCGGGCAGCGTTTCCCTTCGGCTACTTCCTGGCCTACGAGTACGTGGCGCTCACCCGCTGCTACGGGCTCGCGCTCCTCTTCGCGCTGCTCCTGTGCGTCCTCCACGAGCGGCGCTTCGAGCGCCCCCGGCGCGTGGCGCTCCTCCTCGCGGCGCTCGCGTTGACGACGACGGTCGCCACCATGGTCGTGGTGGCGTACACGGGCGCGCTCCTCGTCGACGCGGTCGCGGGGGCGCGCCGCGGCCTCCGGTCGGCTTGGCGGGCGTGGCTCCCCATCGCCGCCGGCGCGGCCGGGTGTCTCGCGGCCGCGCTTTGCACGTGGCCCCCGGCCGATTCGACGGTCGCCCACATCGCCTTGCCGCACGCCCTTCCGGGCGACGACGCGCCGACCCGCCTCATCGTCGCGCTCGCCCCCATCCCGAGGATCGACTTCTTCTTCTGGAACTCCAACGCGCTCCTCGCGTGGGAGCCCTTCCGGCGCATCGCCTTCCCTGTGTCGGTCGCCCTGGCGGCGTGGATCGTCTTCCTCCTGTCGCGCGTGCGCGCCGCGGCGATCGTCTTCGGCGCCGGCGCCGCGCTGCTCGTAGCGCTCTTCGCGTGCGTGTACGGCGGCGACGTGCGGCACCACGGCTTTCTCTTCGTGCTCTTCTTGATGGGCGCCTGGATCGTGCGCGCCTCGCCGTCTCCGCCGGAGCAGGGTCGCTGGGGGCGCGTGCGCGAAGCCGGGCTCGCGCCGACGCTCGCCGGGGTGCTCGCGCTGCACGCGCTCGGCACTCCCGTCGCGCTCTACTACGACGCGAAGTACATCTTCTCCTCGGGACGGCGCGCGGCGGACGCCCTGCGCGCCGCGGGGCTCGCCGATTCGCTGCTCGTGGCCGAGGTGGACTTCCCTGCGACGGCGGTCATCGGCTTCCTGGGCAACGCTTCGGCGTACTCCCCGCGGACCGGGCGGACGTTCTCTTTCGTGAAGTGGACGCGGGATCGGCGCTGGGATCCGACCGACGAGGAGACCATAAAGTACGCGGCCGACCTCGGCGCCGCGAAGGGCCGCGACGCGGTGCTCCTCATGAACCGCCCGCTCGTCCCCGCGCTCGTGGACGGTACCGCCGTCGCGCGCGTCGCCGAGCTGTACGACTCGATGATCGAGGAAGAGAACTTCTACATCTACCGCGTCGCGCGCGGCAGCAACGTGCGCTGACTCAGCGCGCGCGCCCAGTAGCCGACCGCCGCGAAGACGCCCGCGATGCCGGCGGCGGCGACGAGCACGTGGAGGTGCGGCGCGCGGAACACCGCGGCGGTCACGGCGGCGAACTGGAAGCACGTCGCGATCTTGCCGAGGAGGTTCGCGGCCGGCTGGTGAGCGCGCTGGCGGCGCGCATGCTGGCTCAGGGCGATCCACGCTACGAGCGGAGCCTCGGCGATCTCGCGGGTGCTCAGGATGACGACTTCGGTCGGCAAGAGGAGCCCGCGGACGACGAGGCTGATCGCCACGGTGAGGACGAAGATCTTGTCGGTCACTGGATCGAGGGCGGTGCCCGTCGGCGTCACCTGCGCGAAGCGGCGGGCGTACCAGCCGTCGAGCACGTCCGAAATTCCGGCCGCGATCAGCACCGCGAGCGCTGCGACGGGCCGGGCGAGCGCGAACGGGAAGGCCGCGGCCAGCGGCAGCCTCGCGAGGCTGAGAAGGCCGGGCACTCGCCAAAGGTCGCGCGCACGGTAACGGCCCATACCCTTAGCCCCGGACCATCGTAACTCGCAGCGGCCGCGCGCGCTCCCGCGCGCCACTTTCACCGCGAGCCACCCCCGGCGGCGCCTCTTGCCCGAACATTTTGGTCAGAGTGCACAGATGAGGGCCGGCCCCTGGCCGGTGCAGTGGCCATCCTGTTCCTTACCCCAGGCCGGCCGGCAGACCGTAGACTGGGTCGGCCATGCTGCTGCGAAGCGAAGCCGGGGGTGGGGCATGAGCGGGCCTCGCAAGCGCGCCTTCGATCCGAACGCGACCATCCAAATCGATCAGATTGGCGGTCTGGATCAGGTCGAGCTCATCGACGACCCGGCGGCTCCTCCCCAGAAAGCTGCGCCGGAGCGCGCTTCCCGCGTGGCGCCTCCCGCGCTACCGCCGCCGGCGGTGGCGCAGGGGCCCTCGGCGCCGGCGCAGGGCGCCTCGCCTGCAACCGCGCAGGCGAGGCCCGTGGCGCGAGCGCCGCGACGGTCGCCGCTCGTGTATGCGGTCGCGATCGCAGTCCTCGTGGCCGCCGCGACGGGCGCGGGCCTCCTCGTGGGGAACCGGCTGCGCGCCGCGACGGCCGCTCCCGCTGCGTCCAGCGAAGGCGCGACGCCAACGGCGGCGCCGTCCGCGTCCACGCTCGTCCTGCCGACCGTGGAGATCGGCAAGTAAGCTTTGCGGCTCGGCGGCTCGACTCGGTCACGCCGGCCGCTTGGCCAGCGCCTCGGCGAGCGTCGTGTCGTAGCGGCCGTCGCGGAAGTCCTCCGTCCCCAGGATCCGGCGCAAGAACGCCACGTTGGTCACGCAGGGAGCGACCGTCGTCGTCGCGAGCGCGCGATCGAGCTCCGCGATGGCGGCGTCGCGCGTCTCGCCCCACGCCACCACCTTTGCGATCATCGGGTCGTAGTACGGCGTCACCTTGCTTCCGGCGCGAACCCCGGACTCGACGCGCAACGCCGCGGTTTGCGCCTCCCCTGCCCCGCCGGCCCAGACAAGCGTGTCCACGTCGCCAGGTTTCGGTAGAAAGCCCTTCGCCGGGTCCTCGGCGTAGACGCGCGCCTCGATCGCGTGGCCGCGCCGGACGGTCCTCGACAGATCGGGCAACGCCTCGCCCGCGGCCACGCGAAGCTGCAGCTCGACCAGATCGAGGCCGGTGACCATCTCGGTGACCGGGTGCTCCACCTGCAGGCGCGCGTTCACTTCGAGGAAGTAGAGATTGCCCTCGGCGTCGGCGATGAATTCGCACGTGCCCGCGCCGCGGTACCCGACGCTCTGCACGACCCGCAGCGCCGACGCGAAGAGCGCGCGCCGGCGCGCCTCGCCCGCCTCCCCGATGAAGAAGCCCGCCGGAGACGGCGTCTCCTCGACGATCTTCTGGTGGCGCCGCTGCACGCTGCAGTCGCGCTCGCCGAGCGCGTACGCCGCGCCCTGCGCGTCGCAGAAGACTTGCACCTCGATGTGCCGCGGCCGGACGAGGTACCGCTCCAGGTACACGCGAGCGTCGGCGAACGCCGCCTTGCCGCGGTCGGAACAGCTCTTCAGCGCCCGTTCGAGCGTCCCCGCCTCCGTCACCACCTGCATCCCGATCCCGCCACCGCCACCCACGGCCTTCACGACCAGCGGGAACCCGATTCGCTCGGCCGCTTCCCGGGCCCGCGCCAGCCCCTCGGCGGTCTCCAGCGGGATGGGCTCGTCGGTGCCCGGCACCGGCGCCGTTCCGGCCGCCAGAGCCACGTGGCGCGCCTTCATCTTGTCGCCGAACGCATCGAGGACCGGCGGCGGAGGTCCGACGAAGACCTTGCCGGCGGCCGCGACCGCGCGCGCGAACGACGCCCTCTCGCTGAGGAAGCCATAGCCGGGGTGCACGGCGTCCGCGCCGGAGCTGGCGACCGCGGCGAGGATGGCCTCCGCGTTCAGGTACGAGTCGCGTGCCGGCGGCGGCCCGATGCGTACGGCGTGGTCGGCGTCCGTGACGTGAGGCGCCGCGGCGTCGGCGTCCGAATACACCGCGACCGTACGGATACCGAGGCGCCGGCACGTGCGGATGACGCGACGGGCAATCTCGCCGCGGTTGGCGATGAGGACGGTCTCGAAGGGCTTCGGCATCTAGCGTTCCCTTACCACGAAGCCCGGGATGGAGAGAGATCGCCAAGAACGCCACGCCGCCACCGGAAGTGGGCCGTCTCGTGGCGATCGGGCGCGCGTTCACGCTTCGGTGTACTCGTCCAGCGGCGGAGGCCGTAGCGATGACGTCTGACCGCCCCCGCCTCCGCGTCGCCTCTCCCTCCACGTGTGGGCGACGACGAGGAGCGGCGGCTGCACGACGCGGGTGAGGATCGCCAGGATGAGCGACCCGCCGATGACCACGATGGCGAGCGGCTTCTGCGTCTGCGCGCCGATGCCGTTGGAGAGCGCGGCCGGCAAAAGGCCGAGCGTGGCGACGAGCGTCGTCATCAGGACGGGGCGGAACCGCTTCTCGGCGGCTTCGCGGGCGGCCAGTTCGATCGAGTGTCCCTCGGTCTCGCGCAGTCGCTGGAAGTACGTGACGACGAGGATCGCATCCTGGATGGCGATCCCGAAGATCGAGATGAAGCCCATCGCCGCGGAAACCGAGAAATTAATCCGGGTCAGGAGGAGGGCGAGCACCCCGCCGGTGCACGCGATGGGAATGCTGATGATGACGAGCAGCGTGTCCACCCAGGTTTTGACCGCGCTGTAGGTCAAGAACGTGATGAGCAGCACGGTGAGAGGGATGATGATCTGAAGGCGGCCCTCGGCCTCGTGCAGCTCGTTGATCTCGCCTGCCCACTCGAGGCGGGTGTCGTAGGGCCGGCACACCTTGTTCCAGCCCGGCGGCACCTTGTCGCAGCGCGGGATCTCCTGGTCGATCCGGGCCTGCGCCTCGCCGATCGTCCCGGCGAGATCCCGCCCGCGCACGCTGAACTTCACCGGCGAATACCGGACGCCGTCCTCGCGATACACGATCGCGGGACCCTCGACGACCTGGATGTCGGCGATCTGCCCGAGCGGCACTTGCGCGCCTTCCTGCGTCGTCACGGTGATCTCGCGGATGGACTCGAGGCTCATACGGTACTCGGGCTTCCAGCGCACCGTCAGGTCGAAGAACTTCTCGCCCTCGTAAACCTGGGTCACCGCCTGGCCGCCGATCGCCGCCTGGATGACCGCGTCGACGTCCCCGGTGTTCAGGCCGTAGCGCGCACACTCCTCGCGCCGGGGCACGATCTTGATGCTCGGCTGCCCGAGCGACTTGAAGTGCCCGAGGTCGGCGATGCCGCGCACATGGCTCATCACGTCGACGATTGCGTCGGCGATCTTCTCGTTGCTCTGAAGATCGCTCCCGTACACCTTCACCGAGTTCTCGCCCTTCACTCCCGACAGCGCCTCCTCGACGTTGTCGCTGATGTACTGGGAGAAGTTGAAGACGACACCCGGGAAGGCCTCGCTGAGCTCGCGGTTGATCTCCTCTGTGAGCTTGTCTTTCGTGAGGCCGCGCGGCCACTCGTCGAACGGCTTGAGCGGCGCGAAGAACTCGATGTTGTAAAAGCCGGAGACGTCCGTGCCGTCGTCGGGCCTTCCGAGCTGGGAGACGACCGTCTCCACCTCGGGGTACTTCCGGTGCGCGTCGTCGCAGGGCACGTTCGCGTCCTCGGGGCATCCGCGCAGGATCGACCGCATGCGCCCGACGTATTTCGCGCTCTGATCGAGCGAGATCGACATCGGGAGCGTCGCGCGAATCCAGAAGTTGCCCTCCTCGAGCTTCGGCATGAACTCGCGACCGAGGAGCGGGAAGAGCACGACGCAGAGGATGATGGGCAGCGTGCTGAAGGCGAGCGCAGCCTTCGGGAAACGCATCGCGAGGTCGAAGGCCGGGCTGTAGACCTTGTGGAGAGCGCGCATGACGATGCTCTCCTTCTCCTCCGACTGCGCGGGGACGAACTTCGACGCGAGCACCGGCGTCAGCGTCAGCGCGAGACAGATCGCGCCGCCGATCGCGAACGCGTACGTCCGCGCCATCGGCGCGAAGATGACCCCGGACACGCCGGTCATCGTGAAGAGCGGCAGGAACGCCACGCCGATGATGAGCGTCGAGAACGTCATCGGCGTCGTCACCTCGCGCGAGCTCTGCTCGATGCGCTCGAGCATCGTCCCGCGCCCGTGCGGGCCGAGGTGCCGGAAGATGTTCTCCATCATGATGACGGTCGAGTCGACGACGATGCCGAAGTCGACCGCGCCGAGCGAGATGAGATTGGCCGAGGTGTGGGTGCCGACGAGGCCGCAGAACGCGATGAGGAGCGCGAGCGGGATGTTGATCGCGGTTATGAGCGCAGCGCGAACGTGACCGAGGAAGAGGAGCAGCACGATCGAGACGAGCCCCATCCCGACAAGCAGGTTCTCCATGACCGTGTGCGTGGTCAGGCTGACGAGGCCGCCGCGGTCGTAGTACGGCTGGATGTCCATGCCCGGCGGCAAAATATGGTTGTCGCGAATGTACTCGACCCGCTTGTGGATCCCCTCGAGGGTGCTCGGCGTCTCGCCGCCGTAGCGCATGAGGACGATGCCCTGAACGACGTCGGGGTCCTGGTTGTAGCCGACGATTCCCAGGCGGGGCGCGAACCCGATGGCGACGTCCGCCACGTCCTTCACGCGGACCGGGGTGCCCTTCTGCTCGGTGACGACGACGTTCTCGATGTCGTGCGTCGGCGCGGTGCGCGAGCCGAGCAACCCGATGCCGCGGACGTCGTAGCTCTGCTCCCCCATGAAGAGCCGCTGCCCGCCGACGTTCTGGTTGCCGTTCGTGATCGCCGTGGTCACCTGGCTGAGAGACACGCCGTGGCCGCGCAGCCGATAGGGATCGACCTCGACGTGGTACTCCTTCGTCTCGCCCCCGTAGCTCGTCACGTCGATGACGCCCTGCACCTGCTTGAACTGCCGCTCCAGGATCCAGTCCTCGGCCGTCTTCAGGTCTTTGAGCGTGTAACCCTTGCCCACCACCCGGTAGCGGTACACCTCGCCGATGGCGTTCCACGGCGAGAGCTGCGCCTGCAGCCCGGCTGGCATCTGCACGAACTGGATGCGGTTGATGACCTCCTGGCGCGCGTCCTTGTACTCGGTCCCCCACTTGAAATAAGCCTTCACGTCCGACAGACCGAAGAGGCTCTGCGAGCGGATGTGATCGAGGCCCGGCATGCCCGAGAGGCCGATCTCCAGCGGGATCGTCACGTACCGCTCGGTCTCCTCGGCGCTCCACCCGGGCGGCTGCGTGATGACCTCGACGAGAGGCGGAACCGGGTTGGGGTAGGCCTCGATGTCCAGCTCGCGGTACGCGGCCAGTCCCACCACGACGAGCAAGATCGCCGCGGCGAAGACGATGATGGGCATGCGCAGTGCGCTTGAAACGATGCGTTGAATCATGATGGGGTGCGCTCAGGGTTGAGCCGGACGCGACCGGTGCGTGCCGGACGGCGTCCACACGAGCACCGAGCGGTGCGCGCGCAGGGCCGCGACCGTCACCAACCCTTGAAGGATGGATGCGACGGCGAAGACGATGACGACGAAGGTCACGGACGACGAACAGGCGTGCTCGATGCCGTCGCGACGCTGGAGCTCGACGACGACGAAGTGCGCCCCGGCGATGCCGAGGAGGCCGACGTTCGCCATCAGCGACCCTACGGCCCCCGTTCGCGCCGCGGCTTCCGCCTCCGGCGACCGCGCGAGCAGCAGCCACGCGCAGCACCAGTTGAGGATCACGAGCGCCATGCAGGGCACGAGCGGGATCGCGATCCCGTCGAACGGGTACTTCGCGAGCGCGAGGAGAATCAGCGGCGCGAACACGTGCGCGAACGTGAGATTCCCGAAGGAGCACGCCCGGACGAGGAGCGGCGCGCGTCGCAGATGATCGGCGACGAACGCGCTCGAGCGGTAGGGGCCGTGCGCGGCGTTCGCGACGGCCACGGGCACCTTGGCCCATCGGTTGCGCCCGCGCCGTTCGAGCCACGGGAAGAGCGCGAGCGCGAGGACCAGCGCCCCGACCGTCACCTCGACCAGGTGGAGCGAGCGCGCCGCCGAGGCGAACGTCTCGTCAAAGCGGGGGCTCGCGTTCATCGAAGGACGGGGGCTAGGTAGTTCAGAGCTTCTGGGACAGGAGGATCGCGCCGTTCACGACGACCTTCTGGCCGGCTTGCAGCCCGTGCTTCACCTCGAGCCACTGGCTCGACTCGCCCTCGTCGACGTCGACGGGGACCCGCTCGAACTTCACGCGCCCCTCCGCATCCCCCAGCTCGACGAAGACGACCTTGTACTCGCCCAGGCGCAGGAGCGCGTTGCGCGGGATGGCGAGCGCCCGCTTTTGCTCCACCGAGATCTGCACCGTGGCGTACATCTCGGGACGCAGCAGCCTCTCGGGGTTGTCGAACGTGCAGCGCACCTTCGCCGTGCGCGTGTTCGGATCGAGCATCCCGCTCACCCAGTCGACCTGTCCGCGGAACACCTTGCCCGCGTAGGTCACGACCGAGACCACCGCCGGAGCCCCGATCTGCACGCGGGCCAGATCCATCTCGTAGAGATCTCCGAGCACCCAGACGCGATCGAGCTCGCCGATCGTGAAGAGCTCCTGCGTCGCGCCTCCGCTGTACTGCCCCTGGACCTCGATCCCGGGGTTGATGTTGCGGAGCAGGACTTCCCCGTCGATCGGCGAGACGAGCGTGTACGTCTGCGTGACCGAGTCGACGCCGCCGGTGTGCAGGAGCGCGGCCTTCTGCCTGGCGCGCTCGATCTCCGCCTTGGCGCGCCGGTAGTTGTCCTCGGCCGTCTCCATGTCGGCTGCGGAACCCGCCTTCTGCTCGAAGAGCTCCTTCTTGCGCTGGTAGTCGTGCTGGGCCGCGATGAGGTCCGCCTCGGCCTTGTGCATGTCGCTCACGGCGTTGCCGATGTCGGGCGACTCGATCGTGGCGAGCGGCTCGCCCTTCTTCACCCGCTGCCCGAGCTGAGCCGCGATCCGCACGACCCGGCCGGTCACCGGCGAGAACACGTGTCCGGATCGCAGGTCATCGAGGGTCACCCGGCCGCTCGTGAGGATCGTGTCGTCCACGTCCTGGTCGCTGACGGTCTGCACCTCGATCTTCGCGTCGTGCACCTGCGACGGCGTGAGCCACACCTCGCCCGGCGGCGGCTGCGGCCCGGCGGGCTCGAGAGCCGCCTGCGACTTGTGACACGAGGGCTCCAGCGCGGCGATCGCCGCGATAGAGAGGCCGAGGAGAAACGTCTTCATGGTTCAGCGCAGCTCCGTGCCGACTGCCTGCTCGAGCTGGTAGACGGCGGTCCAGTAGTTGGTCAGGTCCTGCAAGTACTCGACGTTCGTGGCGATGTATGTGCGCTGCGCGTCGAGAAGGTCCATCAAAGTCGCCGCGCCCTTGTCGTACTGCAAGCGCGTAATCTGAAAGGCGCGTTCCGCGCTCGGCTTGAGAGATTTTTCCATTCGCTCGACCATGCCGCGCGTCGTCTCGTACGCGGCGAACGCGGTCTCCACGTCGTTCACGACCTGCGCGGTGGTTTTCGCCTGCTGAAGCGACTGCGTGTCGTAGTTTGCCTCGGCCTTCCGGATCTCGCCTTGCTGCTGATAGAAGACCGGGATCGGCGCCGACAGGCTGAAGCTAAGCGTCGGCGGCTGAACTGCAGCCTGGCCGGTGCCGGTCTGCGCGTACTGCGCGGACAGCGTGATGTCGGGGAATCGCTGGCGCTTCGCCAGGGCGATGGCTGCCTCTGCGCTTGCCCGCTGGTATCCGAGGGCGATGAGATCGGGGCGATGATCGAACGCGATTCGAAGGAGGCGATCGCTCTCGGGCGAAGCGAGATCCGCTCGGACCGCATAGTCGAGGGCCTTGTTGTCGACCCCGAAGTCGGGCACCGGACCGCGGACCCCAAGCAGGAAAGCGAGCGCGACGCGCGCCTGGCGCACGGTCTGGTCGGCCTGATCCACAGCCTGGTCGGCCTCGAGCTTCTGGGTCTCGATGCGCGCAAGATCGCCTTCGTTGATGGCTCCGCTGCGAAGACGGGTCTGAAAGAGCTCCAAGGTTTTCTGGTTGGTGGCTTGAACGTCCTTGGCGAATGCGAACGCGCGCTGGGCCTGGACCATGCTCACGTAGGCGGACTTCGCCTGGAACTCGAGAGACCGCAGCGCATCGGTGCGCGACATCTTCGCGGCCGCAAGAGCGGCGCGCGCGACTTTGAGTCGAAGCCCACGCTTGCCCGACAGGGTGTCTTCGATGGCCGCCTGGTCCGAGATGCCGGCCGTATAGCTGTCCGCCGAGCATCCCAAAGAGTTGCCGTTGTTGTCGAAGCAGCTCTGGGTGTTATTCGGATTGTACGAGCCCGGGAGCACACGCCCGTAGCCCAAGGTGAGCGCGGGATTCGGAACCGCACCGGCGATGCCCACATCGCCCTCGGCGCTGTGAACCGCCGCCTCGGCGATGAGAAGGTCGAGCCCCTGGGTCCTGAGAATCTGCAAAGCCTGGTCGAGGGACAGCTGCTGAGGCAACTCGACCGCGGGCGGGACGCGCTGCGCGCATACACGTCCCGCATTGAGCTCGAAGCTCAATAGAAAAACACACGCCACTGCGATCCGGACCACACGGGACGCCGTCATCTGCATCGGCCGCGCTTAGCAAGCTGCGCACCATCGATCCAGCGGAAGCGACACCCGCGAGATGTGGCTCATACCCGAGAAAAACTAGGGCATTCCGCCCGTCCTTGGGTACGGTTCCGGGACATCGTGACGCGGACACACGAAGCGCAGGATTGTTTCGTTAACGCCCTATTTATGCGGCAGAACGCGGAAAACAGGGCTTCCTGAAGCGGGACACGTTGCGCTAGTTGCGTTCGTATGACGCGCTTCGCCGCCTCGCCCGCGGACGAGCACGAAGCTTGCGGGGGGGGCGCCACACGCCCGGGACCCCTCTCATGCACACTGGCCATCTTTTCGCTCCGATGACCCTCGCTCTCCTCGCGCTCGCCGCGTGCTCCAGCGAGACCGTGGGCCCTCCCCAGGCTCCGCCCGTCGACTGGCGCGCCTTCGAGGCGCACCACGCGGCCGACGCCGGACCGCCCGCGCCCACCGCCAATGAGCGAGCCGTCGGGGAGTCATACGTCCGCGCGCTGGGCTCGCCTTCGCTCGATGCGCTGGCGGCGCGCCTCGACAGCGACGTGCACCTGGCGTTCCCCGGCATGAGCGATCGGCGCGGACGCGACGCCGTCGTGCGCGCGCACGCCGACCTGTTCGGCGCGTTCGACTCGCGCGTCTTCGCCGTCCGGCGCGTGTGGCGCACCGCGAGCGCGCAAACGCTCGAGTGGACGATGACCGGCGTGCAGGCCCGGCCGTGGCTCGGCGTCGCCGCCACGAACGCACAAGCCTCGATCCACGGCATAACGCTCCTCTGGACGAAGGACGACGGCAGCATCACCGATATCCACGCGTACTTCGATGTGCCCATCGTGAAGGCGCAGCTCGGGGCGGGCCCCAAGGACCTCGCGGCGTTCGCGCCCGCGCTCCCGCCCGTCCAGGCGCCGGAGGTCTTCGAGCAAGCCGGCTCCCCGGAGGAGGCGCACGACGTCGACATCGCGCGCGGATGGATCGACGCGCTCGAGGCGGGCAACGAGGTTTCGTATCTGTCGTTCGTCAGCGACGACGTCGAGGTCCGTACGCTCGAGCGCGCGCAGCCCCTGCACGGCAAGGACGACCTGCGCACGTATTTCAAGGCCGTCCGCAAGTCCATCGGGCAACTGGACACAACGGTTCAGAACGCGTGGGGCGTCTCGCGCTTCGCCATCGTCGAGTACTTCGTCGCCGGCGAGCAGCGCGGCGCGATGGGTTGGATCCCGGCGCAGCGGGACAAGGTGCTGCGGATCGACGTCGTGGACGTCATCGAGATCGCCAACGGCAAGGTCGCGCGCGTGGAGCGCTTCGACAACTCGGGCCAGATCGTCGGAAGCCCGACGCCGTGACTGCTGTCGTCCCGACTCCCGGGCGCCGGCCGATGGGCTAGGATAGGCCAGTCCCCAGCCGCCGACCCTCGGCCATGACCTACGTCGCAGCCCCCAAACGTTACGAGGAGATGCCCTACCGCTTCTGCGGCAAGAGCGGGCTCGAGCTACCCGCAATCTCGCTGGGACTCTGGCACAACTTCGGCGATCACACGCCGTTCGAGACCCAGCGCGAGATGGTGACGACCGCGTTCGACCTCGGCATCACCCACTTCGATCTCGCGAACAATTACGGTCCTCCGTACGGGAGCGCCGAGACGAACTTCGGTCGTATCCTGCGCGGCGATCTGCAGGGCTATCGCGACGAGATCATCGTCTCGACGAAGGCCGGATGGGACATGTGGCCCGGCCCCTACGGTCAGGGCGGCGGCAGCCGCAAATACGTCCTCGCCAGCCTCGATCAGAGCCTGCGTCGGCTCGGGCTCGACTACGTGGACATCTTCTACTCCCACCGCTTCGATCCGGACACGCCTCTCGCGGAGACGATGGGGGCGCTGGCGACCGCCGTGCAGCAGGGCAAGGCGCTCTACGTCGGAATCTCCCAGTACTCGCCGGCCAAGACGCAGGAGGCGGCCGCGCTGCTGCGCGAATGGAATACGCCCTGCCTGATCCACCAGCCCTACTACAACATCCTCGACCGCTGGATCGAACAGGGCCTGCTCGACACGCTGGAGCGCGAAGGCATGGGATGCATCGCCTTCAGCGCGCTCGCCCAGGGCGTCCTCACGGACAAGTATTTGAGCGGCATTCCGCAGAACGCGCGCGTGCACCGCCCCGGCGGAGGCTCGCTCGAACGCGAGTTCTTGAGCGAGAAGAACCTGGCTCGCGTCCGCGCGCTGAACGAGGTCGCGAAGGGCCGCGGCCAGAGTCTCGCGCAAATGGCGCTCGCCTGGGTGCTGCGCGACAAGCGCGTGACGAGCACCCTCATCGGGGCGAGCCATGCCGACCAGATTCGCGAGAACGTCGGCGCGCTGCGCACTACGGCGTTCAACGGAGACGAGCTGGCGCAGATCGACCGCCTGTCCGCCCCCAGCGAACCGTAAATCCGAGACGCCTCACGTCTTCTGGTGAACGCGCCCGAGCGCGCACACGGCAAGCTGCCACGCGTCGAGGTGCGATCACTGAAGGTAATCGCGATCCTTCAGCTTCTTCGGGATGTACTCCTCGGTGATGAACGAGATGCTCTTCGTGAGGAGAGCGTCGACCTCCATCTTGAAGCCGTTCTCGACGATCGCCTGGATCTCGCGCTGCCATTTCGTGTCCTTGAACCAGGGGTACGCCTTCATCTGGGCGGCGCGGGCGATGTCTTCCTTCGTCAGCTTGATCTCGGCGGCCCTGGGCATCTTGAATTTCTTGTAGTCGAACGCGCTCATCCCGAGAAACCTCACGTTCGGGACGGCCATCCGCATCGACTCGTAGGCCAGGTTGATGCTCCCCTGCTTGAGAACCGAGTAGATGTAGAGCCCCCAAGGGTCGTTATCGACCAGGATGTAGATGGGGAGCTTCAGCTCGGTGGCCATCCGCTGGAGGAACCGCCGCGCGCCGCGCGCGGCCTGCCCCTCGCTCGTCAGGAGGATGCAGTTGTACTTCTCCCAGAAGCGGTCCTCGTTGAGCCGGTGCCAAACCGCCTGCTTCTCGACGAGGAGGATGAACTCCGCCGAGTTCTTCACGAACTTCAGGTGATCGGACTCGCAGATGCTCGGGATGCCCCACCCGCCGCGACCCATGCGCGACAGGTCGATCGTGTCGCCGGCGTCGTTCACCGTCAGCTTGCCCACGACGAGTCCGCGCCGGTTCGCGAAGAGGTGGAGCTCCTCGCGCAGCGCGTCGATCCCGACCTCCAGGTCCTCGATGATCGGGTCGCTCTCGCTCTGGTCCTCGAACGTGTTCTCGTTCGAGCCGTCGAGCGTGTGCTTGGTCATGTAGAACATCTGGCGGATGCTGATCGTCTTTCCTTCTTCGATCAGCGTCTTGCAGCCGCTCGCGACGAGGAGCGTCTGCATGAATTTACGCGCCATCGCCGTGTTGAAGAACTCGCGCGACTGCGTGCGATCGCCGAGCTCGATGATCTTCCGCTTCGTGTTGAACGAGACGTTCGACAGCGTCCGCGTGCGAATCTCGACCGCGGGGTTATTGCCCTTCGTGGCCTGAGTCAGCACCTGACGCGCGAGCTTCTCGATCTTCGTCAGTGTCTCGCCGTCGCGCTCGGTCTTGTTCGTCTTGGTCTTGGTGGCCATGGGGTTACTCCGCGAGCGTCAACTGCTCGCCTCGCTTCGGCTTTCCGCGCTTTCCGGATCCCGCGCCCTTCGGCGGCTCGGGCGGCGGGGCCGCCACTTTGCTACCCTTGCCCCCCTTGGCGGCCTTCTCCGGCTTGCCCTTCTTCGCGCCCTTGGCCGTCTTGCCGACTTCCTCCGCATCGTCTGGCGTCCTGGCTGCGGCCGCACCGCCCTCTCCCCCGCCATCGCCGCCGTCGCCCTTGCCGTCATCGGCAAAGCGAACGAAGCTCGGCAGCGCGTCGTAGAAGGGCTTCTCCGTCTTCTCCTTCGGCACGCCGAGGATCGCCGACAGCGCCTGCGCGACCTCCGGGATGTACTTCTCGAAGAGGCTCCGGCGCATGCTCTCGCGCTGCGCGTGCGCGCGCGCGCGCAGGTGCGCCGCCAGCTTGCGACCGCACTCCTGGAGCGCGAGCTTCATCTCCGCGAGGAGCTCGTCGTAATGCGCGACGGCCTCCTTCGCCTCGCTGGTGAACGGCACCCAGACGCTCGCCAGGTGCACGACGATGGCCATCGGCGCGACCGGCAAGCTCCCCTTCGGCTGCTGCAGCTCGTACCCGCGCCAGTTGGTCTGGTACACGCTCTCGCTGATCGCGCACGCCTTCGGCTGGTACTGGAGGGGCACGCGGTTGGCGAAGCGCATCACTTCGGCCAGCTCGTCGGGCGGCAGCTCTCCGCCGTAGGCCAGGGCGACCTCCACGACGAACGGATTGCCGCGGTACACCTTGGGCGGGCGCGTCGTCGACACGTAGAAGTCCGCCTTCGAGAACCGGCGCTTGAGCCCCTCGACGAGCAGCTCCTCCCCGATGGGAACCACCGCCGTCGCCGGCGGCGCCAGCACCCTCACCTCACCGAGCGCCTTATGCAGCCGCTCGAGCTCCTCGCCGTGCACGCGCTCGGCCGGCGTCCGCGGGTTCACCTTCGCGAGCTCGCACACCTGCTGGGCGACCGCCGGCGACACGCGCGAGAAGTCGTCGACGAGCACTTGCTTGACCGTCTTGCCGCCCGAGTCCTGCAGCATCATGTGCAGCATCCCGAGCTCGACCCCGTGCGGGTGCGGCTTGATCTCCTGCGCCTCGCGCGGAAGCTCGCTCGTCACCCGCGGAAACTCGAAGCGCTCCCCCTTGGGCGAGATGTACGTGAGCGACATGTGGGGGTTGGCGACGACGGTCTGCTCCAGGTACTCCTGCACCCCGGTGCGGCCGCCGCGGTAAGCCGCCACGAGCTCGATCTCCACGCGCGTACCGTGTTCGGGCTCCCAGTCGACCGTCCCCTCGTCGACGACGTCCGGCTGGTTGCGCTTCGTGTCGATGCGCAGATCGATCTTGAAGGCCGGCCTCCCCTTTCCCGTCTTGCTCGTGATGACGACCGGCTTGCCCGTCGTCATCTGCCCGTAGAGGCCCGCCGCGCTGATGCCGATGCCCTGCTGCCCGCGGGACTGCTTGAGGCGGTGGAACTTCGACCCGTAGAGCAGCTTCGCGAAGATCTTCGGGATCTGCGGCTTGACGATGCCCGGACCGTTGTCCTGGATGAGCACCCGGAAGCGCGAGGGCCCACCTTGAGTCCGTTCCTTCGCTTCGTTCGCGCTTGCCGACGCGGGCGACGGCGCCGGCTGCACCTCGACGATCTCGACGAGAATGTCGGGCAGGATGCCGGCCTCCTCGCAGGCGTCGAGCGAGTTGTCGACGGCCTCCTTGACCGTGGTCAGGAGCGACTTCGCGGGGTTGTCGAAGCCGAGGAGGTGCCGGTTCTTCGTGAAGAACTCGCTCACCGAGATTTCGCGCTGGCGGGTCGCCATCGTCTCGGCGGTCGCGCGGCGCTTCGGGGCTGCGTCGGTCTTGGTCACTGTTTCCCGGGCTAGCCGGTCGGGTGAACGGGTGTCAAGCACGCGCAACCTCCTTTCCTCGTCGTCGGTTCCCCGCTTTCCCCTTCAGGTAGAAGGTCGGCGGCCTCCCTGGCCGAGCGCCGAGCGCGGAAAACTCGATGCTGAAGCCTGATATGGTCCCGCACCGTGCGAATCCGAGGCCCGCGGGCGATCCTGGCGCTGCTCACGACGCTCAACCTCCTAAACTACCTCGACCGTTACGTCCTGGCGGCGGCCCTGGCGGGAGTGGAGGAGGACCTCCACGTCTCGCACGCCTTCGCGGGATCGCTCTTCACCGTGTTCCTTATCGGCTACTTCGTGACGAGCCCAATTTTCGGCGTCCTGTCCGACCGAGCGGGGCCAGGGGGGCGCAAGGCGCTCATGGCCGTGGGGATCGCGCTCTGGAGCGTCGCCACCCTCTGGACGGGGCTCGCGCACGGTCGGGTCGATCTGATGGCGGCCCGGGCTCTCGTGGGCATCGGAGAGGCGAGCTACGTGACGATCGCCCCGACCCTCATCGACGAGATCGCCCCCGAGAACCGCCGCGGAAGCTGGCTCGCCGTCTTCTTCACGGCGATCCCGGTGGGCTCGGCGCTCGGCTACCTGCTCGGCGGCCTGGTCGAGCACGCCACGGGCAGCTGGCGTTCGGCGTTCTTCGTCGCGGGGGTCCCCGGCCTGCTCCTCGCGGCGGTCTGTCTGCTCATCGTCGAGCCGCCTCGTACCGCGGGTAGCTCGCCCTCGCCGTCCGGCCAGCTCCGGCAGCTCCTCGGCGAACCCGCCCGGAAGCTCTGGCGGCAGCCTCTCTATGTGAACGCGTGTGCTGGGTACTGTGCCTATACGTTCGCAGTGGGTGGCTTCGCGCCGTGGGCCCCCCTGTACCTGCACGCGCAGTTCGGGGTCGAGAAAGGAACGGCCGCCACCGTCTTCGGCGCCGTGACCGTGCTCGGCGGCCTCGTGGGCACGCTCCTCGGCGGCTGGCTGGGCGATCGGGCCGCGCGGGGACGGACCGACGACGAGGGCGTCGCCCGCGCCGCGGTGCGCGTGTGCGTCCTTTCGGCGGGACTCGGCGCCCCGCTGGCGGCGGCCGCGATCGCGTCCCGGACGGCGAACGGCTTCTACGCGCTCGTCTTCCCGTGCGAGATCGCCATCTTCCTCAACAACGGTCCCTTCAACGTCGCGATCTTGCGCAGCGTGCCGCCCGGCTTGCGCGCGAGCGCCATGGCCGCGAGCATCTTCGCAAGCCACCTCCTGGGGGACCTGTGGTCTCCCCCGCTCATCGGGCTCGCAGCAGAACAGGCGCCGATGGCCTACGCCATGCTTTTGGTTCCGATGGCGTTCGCGGTCGGCGCGTTTGTTTGGTGGCGTGCTCCGGTTCGGTTGACCGGAGGCGTAGCGGTGCGCTAACAGCGAACGGCTTTTGCGCGCGGCGCAACGTGTACGTCACCAATGCGAACTTTGCTCGCCGTCCTGGCCGCAGTGCTCCTCGCGCTGCTCTCCGTCAAGACGACATACGCAGCGGACTTTGACGCCGGTGCCTCGCCGGCGCGCTCGCCGGACGCGGGGAACGCCGCCCTCGGCCCGGGCAGCCGCGCTCGGGCGGGCGCCGTCGTCCCTGGCGACGCCGGTTCCCCCGCGGACGGCACGTCTCCGGCTGCGCCGGACGCCGGCTCCCCTTCCGCCGAAACGGACGCCGCGGACGGCGGTGCCGCGGCCCCCGCTGCGCCGGCGCCCGCTGCGGGCACTCCCGCCGTGGCCCTGCCGCCCACCGTCGCCGAGCAGGCGGAGGGCCTCCCCATCGCGAGCATCGAGATCGTCGGCAACCGGCGCGTCGGGCGCGAGGACGTCCTCTCCTACCTCCGCGAGAAGCCGGGACACCTCTTCAAGGTCGAGAACCTGACCGCCGACGTCCACGCCCTCTGGGACTCCGGCTTCTTCGAGGACGTTCAGGTCGACCTGGCGACGACCAACCAGGGAACGGTCGCCTTGCGCTTTCTGGTGCGCGAGCGCCCCAACATCAAGTCGATCACCTACGAGGGCAACGAGGAGCTCGACGCCGAGAAACTCAACGAGGCCATCGAGATCAAGCCGAACACGATCCTGAGCGTGCCGGCGGTGCGCCGCAGCGTACAGAAGATCAAGGACGCCTACGCCGAGAAGGGCTTCTTCCTTGCCGAGGTCGACTTCGAGGTCAAGCCCGCGCGCGAGAACGAGGTCACGATCCTCTTCCGCATCACCGAGCACCAGCCGGTCACGGTGCGCCGCATCAATTTCATCGGCAACGACCACGTCTCGGACGCCGAGCTCCGCGACGCGATGCAGACCGGCAACGGCGGCTTCTTCTCGTTCGGGTCGGGCGGGCCGTACCGGCAGGATGTCTTCGAGCGCGACGTCCTGATGCTGAGCGCCCTTTACTACGACAAGGGCTACCTCAACGTGCAGATCGCGACGCCGCGCGTGATGCTCACGACCGATCGATCCGGCATCGACATCTCGATCGTCATCCACGAAGGCCCTCGCTTCCGGATCCGGCAGCTGCGCATCTACGAGCGCGACAACGAAGGGCGCGAGATCGAGCCCCTCGGCGGGCGGAAAGCGCTGCGCCAGCTGGTGAGCGAGCAGTCGGGCGATTACTTCAACCGCGCGCAGCTCATCAAGGACCTCGGCGCCGTCAAGACGCTGTACCGCGACGCCGGGTTCGCCAACGTCGAGGTCGAGCCGCAGACGGAGCTCGACCCCGTCCACGCGATGGTGGACATCGTCGTCCCCATCAAGCGCAACGGCCCGGTGCGGATCGAACGCATCGAGGTGAAGGGGAACACCAAGACGCGCGACAAGGTCATCCGGCGCGAAATGGAGATCGAGGAGGGCCAGCTCTTCAGCGAGACGCGTCTCGACAACAGCAAGCGGCGCGTGACGGCGCTCGGGTACTTCGACCGCGTGGACGTTTCGACCGAGCAGGGGTCGGCCCCGGACAAGCTCGTCGTCTACATCGAGGTCACCGAGAAGCCCACGGGCACCTTC
>Ga0102924_1001827_pt1 | contig 23955 bp, 18 predicted proteins | sample PaiPotPPM11metaG_FD_80116 | JGI IMG/M metagenome (GOLD analysis project Ga0102924, IMG submission 80116) | Iron sulfur acid spring bacterial and archeal communities from Banff, Canada, to study Microbial Dark Matter (Phase II) - Paint Pots PPM... ...
CGTAGCCGCACCTGCGCCTCCTCCGCCTGCGGCTCCTGCGCCGCCAGCTCCAGCATCGCCGCCTCTCCCCTCGCCGTCGCCCGCTCCGCTGATTCCGCCACCTCCGTCTCCGGCGCTCCGCCCCGCCGTGTGGCGTATGGACGTCTCGACGCTCGAGCGCATGCATGACGCAGGCATTCTCTCGCCGGCGGAGTACGCGAGCGCGCTTCGGGACATCGCAGCCTCTACCGGGGACGCGCGCGCGGCAGGGGCCGGAACGCTCGTTTTCGGGAAATGGGCGACGACCCTCTACGGATTCGTCGAGGGCGACGCGATCTACGACACGACGCAGAGTTTCGCGGACCTCGCCGGCAACGGGCAGGTCCTGCGCCCGAGCGGATCCATGGCGCCCAACGTATCGGCGACCTCGGGGCTCCAGCCGGGCACGACGCAGCCGGTGCAGCCGACGCAGGGCTACCTTGGCAGCCACGGGCAGCTCCAGTTCAGCGTGCGCAACTCGCGCCTCGGGCTGCAGCTGCACGTACCCGGCACGGAGGCGGTCCGCACGAGCGCGATCGTCGAGATGGACTTCCTCGGCAACCAGCCGAGCGGCACCAGCGCTTCGTCGGTGTTCAACAACCCCACGATGCGCCTGCGGCACGCGATGTTCCGCATGGAGACGCCTATCGTGGATCTCCTCGTGGGGCAGTACTGGCACCTGTTCGGTTGGCAGGAGGCCTACATGCCCAACACCACGGAGATCCAGGGCGTGCCGGGCCAGCTCTATTCGCGCGCGGCGCAGCTGCGCATCGCCAAGGCCTTCCGGGGGCCCAGGGCGTCGTTCGAGATGGCAATCGCGGCGTTGCGGCCCCCGGCCCTCTCTGAGGTGCCGGAGGCAGAAGCCGGCGTGCGCGTCTCGCTCAACCACTGGACGGGCATGCACACCGCCGGCGCAACGGGGACGTCGATCGTTCCGGCCTCGATCGCCGTGACCGGGAACTTCCGTTACTTCGAGATCCCGGAGGCCGCGGCCGTGGTGCCGACCGCGATGGTGCGCACCCCGGCAGGATCGGCCGCCGCGTCGCTGCTGCTCCCGGTCCTCCCGGCTCGCGAGGACCGTCGCGGCAACGCGCTGTCGATCATCGCCCAGGGGGTCTACGGCAACGGCATCGCCGACCTCTATTCGAACATGCAGAGCGGCGTCATGTTCCCCTTCGTCCCCGACGTCGCGGGCGTGTCACCGCCTTGGCAGGCGAATATCGATCAGGGCCTCGTGACGTACGACCTCGGCGAGTACGCGCTGCATCCTGTGCAGTGGACGTCGGGCCTCGTGGGCCTCGAATACTACTTGCCTGGCTTTGACGGCAGGCTGTGGGTCTCGGGCAACTATTCCCATATGGAGTCGAACAACTCGTCCCAGTTCGCCCGCGACAACTCGATGGCGCCCAACCCCACCGCCTATTTCTACCTGACGTCGCAGGCGCAGGTTCGCTCGAGCGAGGACTGGTGGGACGCCAACGTCTTCTTCGATCCCGCCACGAGCGTGCGCATCGGCGTCGAGTTCGCGGGCTTCTACGATCACTACGCGGACGGGTTCACCGCCACGAACTACCGCGCTCAAGCCTCGGGATTTTTCGTCTTCTAGCCTCAGGCCGAGACGATGCCCGCCGACGTCAGGCGGCCGTCCTGCACGTCGTAGAGCCGGACGCGCGGCGCGTCCTTGTCGTCCACGACCGCAGTGGCGCCGAGGATGCGATTCACGCCGCAGCCGAGCGCTCGATTCACGGCGTAGTGAAGGTGGCCGTGCAGCACCCACACGTGACGGAAGGCTTCGAGCAGTTGCATCAGGCGCGCGGCGCCGATAAGGCCATCGATCCAGTGGACCGCGCGCGTCTTTCGAACGAACGGCGGGTGGTGTTGGACCAGGACGAGGGGCCGGTCGGAGAGCGCCGGATCGGCTGCGCGACCCTGCAGGACGTCGAGCACGTCGTCGGACATCCAGCCGGAAGAACGGGTCACCGGCTGGTGGTAGGCGACGTCCATGGGCATGAAGCGCACGCTCTGGCACTCGACGATGCGGCCGGGCCGGTCCGCGCTGGTCTCCCGGAAGGGCGCGAGCGGACCGTCGAGCGCCGCACGCCAGGCGTCGGGCGACGTGTAGAGGTCGTGATTGCCCGGTACGAGCGTGATCCGGTTGGGAGCGATTCCCGAGTCGAGCAGCGCCTCGGCGAGGCACTCGAATTCGCCCGGTGTGCCGATCTCGGTGAGGTCGCCCGAGATGACGACGTGATGCGCGCCCACGCGGCGCGCGGCCGAGAGCGCGTGCGCCAGCTTTCGTCGCCGCCCGACAGGGTCCAGAGGGCGGCCAAAGCTCAGGAAACGATGCCCCATCGACCAGCCCGACCGAGTCCGGCTCGGCCGGGAGTCGAGCATGTGCACATCGGAGAGATGTGCAATGCGCGTCCCATTGGCGTCCATGTGATTCTCCTTGCGGGAGCGCCGCCAGGGCGCTCCCATTGCCATCGAGAATCGCAGGCGAACAAGGCCAGACGCAGGCGACTGCGTAACTTTTTGGCGTCAGCGCGTGCAGTTCCGCTCGGCTCCTCCGACGAGCGCCACTCGAACGTCACGGACTCGACACAGGCGCGCGCGCTTCGCAGGCGGCGTGGGCCAGGCGGCGTCGGCCGGCCGCGACCGATAGCGCTACTTGTGCTCGTTGACCCGCTCCGCGCGGGGAGGCGGGTGCGTCCTGACGTGGCGCACGTCCTCGCCGCGCACCATGAAGATGACCTCCTCGGCGATGTTCGTGGCGTGATCGGCGACGCGCTCCAGGTATTTGGCGACGTGGATGACGCGGATGGCCTCGGCCACCTGGTGGGGGTGCTGGGTCATGAACTCGGTCATCGCGCGGATGATCCGGCCATAGAGCTCGTCGACGGAGTCGTCGCGTGCGAGCACCTGCTCGGCGCGCGTCGACTCGCCCTGGACGAAGGCGTCGAGCGCGTCACGGAGCATCTCTTGCGCTTGCTCGCCCATCGTCTTCAGGTCGCCGCGGACCTTGTCCTTGGCCGTCCCGTGCTCCTCCTTGGCGCGCTCCGCGATGTTCACGGCCTCATCGCCGATGCGCTCGAGGTCCGTGACGAGACGCAGCGCGGCCGCCAGGAATCGAAGGTCGTACGCCACGGGCTGGCGCAGCGCGAGGATGCGCAGGACGAGCGCGTCGATATCCATCTCGTCTCGGTCGATGTGCCGATCGAGCTCCTCGACCTCCGCAGCGAGCTGGGTAGATCCCTCCCAGAACGCCTTCAGCGAGAGCTGCAAACCTCGCTCGCAGCGTGCGCCCATCGCGAGCGAATGCGCGCGCAGCTCGCGCAGCTCGGATTCGAAGTCGCGGCTGGTGTGCATGTTCTTGGCCATGGGAGCGAGGCTTTCAATGGAACATCGAGGACGTGCGTCAGGTCAACGATTGATGACGATTCCGCGTGGCGAGGCGCACGGCGGCGCTGAAGCACGCGACGAGCGTCACGAGCACGAGCGCACCCGCCCACGCCTGGTGGTGCCAGTCCTCGTAGGGGGCGATGGCGTACGTGTAGACCTGCACCGGGACGCTGCTCATCGGTTCGTTGAGAGACGCCGAAAGGAACCGGTTGTTGAACGCCGTGAAGAGGAGCGCTGCCGTCTCGCCCGAGACTCGCGCGACGGCCAGCATGATGCCCGTCACCACGCCCGACGCCGCAGCGGGGAGGACGATCTGCAGCGTCATACCCCACTCGGGGACCCCGAGGGCGAGCGCGCCCTCGCGCAGGGCTCGCGGCACGAGGCGAATCATCTCCTCCGTCGTACGCGTGATCGTCGGGATCATCAGGACGGCCAGCGCGACGCTGCCGGCGAACGCCGAGAACCGGTGCGTCTCGAGCACGATGAGGGTGTACGCAAAGAGACCGGCGACGATCGAAGGGGTCGCGTTGAGCGTGTCGTTGACGAACCGGACCGTCCACGCCAGCCAGCCGACGCCGAACTCCGCCAGGTAGATGCCGGCGAAGACCCCGATGGGAATCGCGATGGCAGAGGCCACGCCCACCATGATCGCGGTCCCGACCAGCGCGTTGAGGAACCCGCCGTCCGGCTCTCCCACGGGCGCCGGCAGGTTCGTGAAGAAGGCGAGGTTCACGTGACGGGCGCCCTGGATGAGGACGTACCCGAAGATCCACGCGAGCACGGCGAGCGTCAAGGCAGTGGCCGCGACGCAAAGGCCGAGCATGACGTTGTTCATGGCCTTGCGGCTCGACGAGATCGTCGGAGACCGGCGGGTCGGCGCGGCGACGGTGGTGCGTGCAGGAGCGGTCATGCGCGTGATCCCTCAGCGCCCCGGCTCATTCGCCAGATGAGAAGACGGGCGACGCCGTTGACGGCGAACGTCACCACGAAGAGGAGCAGGCCGAGCTCCGTCAGGGACGAGAGGTACAGCTGCCCGGAGGCCTCCGAGTACTCGTTCGCGATGACCGAGGACATCGTGTAGCCCGGCGCGAAGAGGGATGCGACGATCTGGGGGCTGTTGCCGATGACCATCGTGACGGCCATCGTCTCGCCGAGCGCGCGGCCGAGGGCGAGGATCACTGCGCCGGAGATGCCCGCGCGTCCGTAGGGCAGTACGACGTGCCAGATGGTCTCCCACTTGGTGGCGCCGAGGGCGAGCGACCCTTCGCGCTGCATCTGCGGGACCGCCGAGAGGACATCCCGCGATACCGCGGCGATGAACGGCAGGACCATGACCGCGAGAATGAGCCCCGCGGTGAGCATTCCCAGGCCGTAGGACGGGCCGGTAAAGAGAGGGAGAAAGCCGAGCGTCGTGCGCAGCACGGGCGCGAGGCCGTCGCGCACGATGGGCGCCAGGACGAAGAGCCCCCAGAGCCCGTAGACGATGGACGGGATGGCCGCGAGGAGCTCGACGAGGAAGCCGGCCACTTCGCGAACCGCGCGAGGCGCCATCTCGACCAGAAAGATGGCGATGCCGATGCCCAGCGGAACGGCGATGAGCAGCGCGATGACCGAAGTCACCGCCGTCCCATAGACGAACGTCGCGGCCCCGAACTTCTCGGCGACCGGGTCCCATATTCGGTCGAACACGAAGCTTGCTCCGAAGCGCGCGAGCGACGCGCTCGACCCGCGGAGGAGCTCGTAGACGACGAAGCCGAGGAGGGAGACGATCGACAGCCCGAACGCGGCGCAAACCTTCCGGAACAGAGGGTCGAGCGTGATCCAGCCGCGAAGCGCAGGCGGCCCCCGTCGCTGGAGGCTATGCCGCCGCGCCGTGGTGGGCGTCGTCGCGATCGACCCCGTGTGCACGGCCGCCATCGTCCCGTCTACTTCTTCGCCGGTTCCAGGAGGTCGAGCTTCGCCGCCGCCTTCTCGACCAGCTCCGCAGGCAGCGGCGCGTAGCTGAGAGGCGCGCAGGCCTTCTGGCCGTCCTGGAGCGTCCAGCGAAGGAACGACACCAGCGACTTGCGCTCGGGCCCGGCGGGCATGTTCTGGTAGACGATCGCCCAGGTCGTGCCGCTTGCGGGCCAAGCCTTGTCGCCCGGAGAGTTCGTGATCGAATACCGCAGATCGTCGGGGAGCGTCGCGAGCGCGCCCGCGGCGGCGGCGGTGACCGACTCGATCGTCGGCGCGATGAAGCTGCCGGCCGCGTTCTTGATCTCGCCGAGGGGCAGCTTGTTCTGGAGTGCGTAGGTGAGCTCGACGTAGCCGATGGCGCCGGGCGTCTGGCGCACGGTGCCGGCCACGCCCTCATTGCCCTTACCGCCGATGCCCACGGGCCAGTTGAGCGACGTGGCCACGCCCACCTTGGTCTTCCACTCGGGAGAGACCTTCGCGAGGTAGTCGGCCCAGATATACGTGCTGCCGCTGCCGTCCGAGCGATGCACGACGACGACCGGCGTGGACGGCAGCTTCAGGTCCGGGTTCGCCGACGCGATCTTCGGGTCATTCCACGTCTTGACGTCGCCGAGGAAAATGTGCGTCAGCGCGTCCGAGGTGAATCGGATGGCGTGAGGGAGCTCGGGCAGATTGTACGTCGGCACGATCGCGCCCATGACGAGCGGGATGTGGAGGACGGGAGCGCCCGCCTCCTTCAGCTGGTCGTCGGTCATCGGGCCGTCGGTAGCGCCGAACTGCACCGTATGCGCGATGACCTGCCGGATGCCTGCGCCGGAGCCGACCGATTGATAGTTGATCTGCACCGTCGGCGAGACCTTCTGGTAGTCGGCCGACCAGCGCGAGAGCAGCGGATAGACGAAACTCGAACCCGCTCCGTTGATCGTGATGTTGCCGCCCGATGCTTGCGTGGCAGCGCTGGAGGAAGCTTGTGTGTCGGACGGCGTCGGCGAGCTCTTGTTGCAGGCGGCGAACGCGAAGGCGAGGGCCAGGACTGCCGTGGTCCGAAATCCGAGCGTAGATAGCATCAGCCGAATCTCCCTGTGATGTAGTCTTCCGTCTCACGCTCCTTCGGACGCGTGAAGATCTGCGTGGTCTCGCCGACCTCGACGAGCTTGCCCATGTAGAAGAAACCGGTGCGCTGCGAGACGCGCGCGGCTTGCTGCATGTTGTGCGTGACGATGACGATCGTGAGCTGATCGCGCAGGTCGGAGACGAGCTCCTCGACCTTCGCGGTCGCTATGGGATCGAGCGCGCTCGCCGGCTCGTCCATCAGAAGCACCTCGGGCTCCACGGCCAAGGCCCGCGCGATGCAGAGTCGCTGCTGCTGACCGCCCGACAGCCCCAACCCCGACTCGTGGAGTCGGTCTTTGACCTCGTCCCAGAGAGCGGCGTGCCGGAGCGCTTGCTCCACCCGGTCGGCCACGGCGCCGCGCTCGCGCAGCCCGCCCACCCGAAGGCCATATGCCACGTTCTCGAAGATGGACTTCGGAAACGGGTTCGACTTCTGAAACACCATCCCGACGCGCCGCCGAACGAGAACGGCGTCGACCTCCGGCCCGTAGATCGGCTCTCCGTCCAGTTGGACCTGACCGGTCACCGACACGCCTGGTACCGTGTCGTTCATCCGATTGAGGGACCGGAGGAACGTGCTCTTGCCGCACCCGCTCGGCCCGATCAGCGCCAGCACCTGGTTGGCGTGGATGTCGATGCTTACGTCCTTGATCGCGACCTTCGCCCCGTAACGCACGGTGAGATGGCTGGCGCGCATCTTCATCGGTGCGCCCTGGGATGTGGGCAAAGGGGCGGCCGCGACCACGTCGCGGATTGTCGAGCTTCCGGAAGATGCCGCCGTGTCTTTCCCGTGACGTTCGTGTGACGTAGTTTGATCCGTCATGCGGCGAGCCTCGCCCGGCTCGCGCTGCCGTGCGCAGCCGTGGCGGCCGGTACGATGGCGGTCCCCCGCTTTAGCAGGAACGCGTGACCGCGCCATTCGATCCGGAGACTCCCGCAAGCTCTGAACCAACAGAACAGCGCGACGTAAGAGCGCACGATCTCCAGCGGGAGGTAGCGCCATGCCAGCCAGTGACCTCGCAGCATGCGGACGGCGACCATGGCCGTCGTCGTTTGCAGGATGCATGCGACGCAGAGCATCGCGCCCGTGACCATGCACGGGGCGACGAGAAGTCCGAGCGACGCGGCGAGGATCGGCGTGAGGATCGGCTCCGGCACGAAGCCGAGCGGGAAGAGAACGCGACGGATCTTCGACCACCGGGTGTGGCGCTCCATCGTCCGCGCGATCGAACACGCCACGTTCCGGTTCTCGACCACCTCGAGCGAGGTTCGCACCAGAAACCCGCTGTCGAGGAAACGCCGCCCCAGCATGTGATCCTCGGCGAGCACCTCGCCGAACGAGAGGAAGCCGCCGAGCCGCGCGAGATCCCGCCGGCGCAGCGCCATCGACTTTCCGACCGTCAAGGGTCGGTCGGTCACGGTGTTCATCGCGACGAGGCCGGGCGAGGTCGAGGCACACAGCTGAAGGTTCTCCAGCGCCGCGCCGAGCGTCCTCTCGCCGGTGCCCGCGAAGAGGCTCGTCACCAGCCCGACGCGCTCGTCGCTCAGCTCGTTGACGAGCGACCACAGGTACGTCGGCGAAACGCGCACGTTCGAGTCGGAGATCACGTAGACGTCGCCGGTGGCCCTCCGCTCCATGCCGACGAGCTGCGCGACCTTCGGGTTGGTCGCCTCATTTGGGTCCGTGACGACCAAGCGGCCCTCGATGCGCGGGTGCCTGGCGAGGAAGGCGGACGCGACGGGGAATGCGGGGTCGTCCGGCGACGCGACGCCGAAGACAATCTCGAAGGACGGGTAGTCAATCCGAGCGAAGGACTCCAGGTTGGCGTCGAGGTCGTCGTCGCTCCCTGCGAGTGGCTTCAGAACGGTTACACGGGGCGCTCGCGGAACGTCGATTGGGCGTATTGGGCGACGCTTGCGTACCACTCGCGCAAACAGGCCCATCATCGTGGCGTAGAGCGCCAAGGACGCGATCGTCAGCGAGATCGCGATTTGCACGAGGCTCACGGCGCGCAGGATCGGTCGAAGCGGTGACGAACGGCGCGCCCGCAGGTGAAATCTTGGTGACGGCAGCGTCAAGCCGCTGCGTTGGGCAGAGAGACGGTGAACGTCGCGCCGCGGCCCACCTCGCTCTCGACCGATACACGCCCGCGCATCGCTTCCACCATGTGCTTCACGATCGAGAGACCAAGTCCCGTACCGCCGAGCTCCCGGGATCTGCCCGCGTCCACGCGGTAGAAGCGCTCGAACACGCGCTGCAGGTGTTCGGGCGGAATCCCGGGACCGTCGTCGGCGACCACAAGGTTCACCCGATCGACCTCGGCCGCGGCGCGTACGACGATGCGCGAGCCCCGAGGACAATACTTGATGGCGTTGTCGACCAGGTTCGACAGGACGTGCTCGAGGGCGCGCGCGTCGCCGACCACGGCCATCGGTTCGCGCGGCAGCTCGGCCGCGAGCCGCGCCCCTTTCTTCTCGGCCCGTTCGCGGAACAGCGCGAGAACGATGGGCACGACGCTCCCCAGCTCGACGCGCTCTCGCTTGAGCTTGAACTCATTCGACTCCAGCTTCGAGAGCTCCAGCATGTCCTCGACCAAGCTCTGGAGACGCTGGGCGTTGCGCTCGATGATGTCGACGAAGCGGACTGCGGCGTCCGGCTCGTCGAGCGCCCCGCCGCGCAGCGTCTCGGTGGCCGATCGGACGGCGGCGATGGGCGTGCGGAGCTCGTGCGAGGCGTTGGCCACGAAGTCTCTCCGGAGCGACTCGAGGCGCCGAAGCTCGGTGACGTCCACGAAGACCACCAGCAAGCCCTCGTCATCCCCGGACAGCGGCGCGGCGTGGGCCAGGATGCGCCGCGGCTTGAGGCCGGGAAGCTCGATCTCCAGCGGCAGATTCTCCGAGCCATCGCGCGCCCCCGTGAGCAGGTCCTGGAGCTGTGCGTGCCGCACCGTCTCGATGAGCAGCTTGCCGACCGCATCGCCGCCGAGCAGCAGCATCGATCGCAGCGCAGGGTTCACGAGGACGATGCGACCGTCGCGGTCGACGACCACCACGCCTTCCTGCATCGCCTCGAGAATGCGCCGCTGCAGGTCGCGCTCCGCGCGCAGCTCGCCGAGCGTCCGCGCCAGGCTCCCTGCCATCCGGTCCAGCTCGTGCCCGAGCTCGGCGAGGTCGTCCTGCCCCACGAGGCGAGTGCGGACCGAGAGATCCCCCTCGGTCATTCGCCGCGCGGCGTCCGTTAGCTCCCGGACGGCGGCGGACATCCGCTTGGCGACGATGCTCGACAGGGCCAGCGCGAGTCCCAGCGCGAGCGCGGAGCCGAACCAGATGAACCCGCGCATGTCCTCTTGCGCGCGATCCACGGCGAGCGTCTCCTCGGCGACGCGGATCACGGTCGACTCCCCATTTCTCGTGAACGCGACGGCCGCGTACATCATGCCGGGTCCGGAGGCGTTCGACGGTCGCTCGCTGGTCCCCTCCCCGCCCCTCAGCGCTTCCCGTACGTCGGGCGCGGCCGCGGGGCTGTCCGCGCGGGCGACGTCGGACGAGCCAACCTCCGAGTCCCCCGCGACGTTGCCGTCCGAGCGGACGATCGTCACGCGAACGCCGGCTTCGCGCGCGACGGACGCCGCCAGCCGGTCCCACTCCGCTGTGTCCGACAATGAGGCCGTCGAGCCGCTGGCCACGTGGGCGACGAGCCTGGCGCGGGCGAGCGCGTCGGCGCGCACCATATCCGTCAGCTGGTCGGTGACCATCGGCGTCAAATAGGCGTTTGCGCCCCCCGTGGACGCGACGACGAGCACGAGGGAGACGAGAAACAGTCTTGTTCGGACGCTGAGTCTCAACCGGCGATCACCGCGAGCGCGGGCAACATGCCATGCGCGGGGTGTCCGCGAGCGTAGCAACAGCGCAACGTTTTGGTGAGCACGCCGGGAAGGCGGCCCGATTTCCGTCTATTTCCGCAGAAAGCTCGGAGGCACGACCCACTTGGGGCTGCGAAGGAGCTCGCAGGCGAGACCCAGGAAGATCGCGCGCAGCACCTCTTCGGGGTCGGCGGCGCCCGAAGCCGTGAGCTCGGCGACTACGCGGCTCAGCGTCGTCTTCGTCGTGACGGCGTCGATCGCGTTGGCCTCTCGCTCCGGCAAGCGGAACATCTCGAGGCGGACGGGCGGCACCGCGACGGGCTCGAGCACCTCCTCCCGGATGGGCGCCAGGAGCTGTTCGATCTCCTGGTAAGAGTAACCGTGCCGGATGCCGCGGCCGATGAGCTCGCAGGTGTCGACGCCGAGCGGGAACGTTTCTTCCTGGGAGCGCACGCCGCGGGCGAAGGCCAGCTCGCCAGCCTTCCAACGGAAGGTCTCGATCAAGCGCTCCTGGGTCTGATCGTGGATGGCGCGAAAGAGCTCGATCGGCCGCAGGACGCCGATGCCGACGAGCGCGTCACCCAGGCGGCCGCCGAAGCGCGGCAGCATCGCCAGCGCCATCTCGACTTCCATCCGGAGCACCTGACCGCGCTCGATCAGGAACTCTCCGAGGAGCTCGCGCTTGTCCGTCGACGTGACGCACTCCGGAGATCCCTCGACGAAGAAGATCCGCTTCTTTCGCGTCCCGTGCCGCAGGACGAGGGCTCCGGTCTCGCGGCGAACCGCGAGGTGAAAGAGGCGCGTAGGCAGCCGGGCCGGATCGAGGACGCCACGGTCGATCGCGTCTGCAGGAAAATCCGCGTCCCATTTGAGGGCGGGGCTGTTCATGAAGCGCGAGAGCTCGGGGTACTCCGCCGCCGGACGCAACTTCCCGTGCTCGCGGGCGATCCAGCACGTGGAGGCGATCTCGCCGGTCGCGAAGAGCTCGATGAGGTGTGCGTACGTCATCGGCCCGAGGACCGACCCGTCCTGGCGTTGCACACGGTAGATGCTCGGCGACACCGCCTGAGGCTCGCTCGGAGGGACGCTCGACTTGAGCTCGTCTTCCTCGTGCAACCTTCGCCGCGTGCTCGTGTCGCACTCGAGCGGGGCCGTCGACGTCACGCCGATCTCTCCGGTCGTGCCGTCGACGTCCGGAGCGACGACCAGGCCCATTTTCTCGATGAAGGAAGCTAGACGGGACGGGCCCACCTGGAGGCGCCGGCGGCGGACGATCTCCTCCGTCGCCTCGGCGAAAGCCGCCGCGCTCGGCCAGCGGAGCAGGGGATCGCGCGCGAGCGCGCGAAAGAGCAGGCTGCGTACGTCGTCGGGGACTCGCGCGCTCGCGCGGTCGATGGCCGAGAGGTCGGCATCGCGAATGCGCAGCAGGACGTCGAGCTCTTTGCCCCCGGTGAAGAGCGGTCGCAGAATGAGCATCTCGGCGAGGACGATGCCGAGCGTGAAGATGTCGCTCCGGGCGTCGAGCTCGCGTCCGACCACCTGCTCCGGCGACATGTATCCGAGCTTGCCCTTGAGCTGCCCCGCGTCGGTACGGCGCTCGATCTCCGCCGCACGGGCGATGCCGAAGTCCGTCAGCTTGACCGCGCCGGACCGATCGATGAGGACGTTCCCCGGCGAGACATCGCGGTGCACGAGAGACAGCGGCTTCCCCTCCTCGTCGCGCGCGGAGTGGGCGTACTCGAGCGCATGGAGGATGGAGAGCGTGATGTGCAAGCAGACGTCGAGCGGGATCTCCTCGCCGCGCGCGGCGGCTGCACGAATGAGCCGGGCCCCGGTCGTGCCGTCGACGTACTCCATCGCCATGTAGAGTTCGCCTTCCTGCTCGCCGAAGTCGAAAACCTGAACGATGTTCGGATGCCCCAGGCGCGCGCACACCCGCGCTTCGTCGACGAACATCGCGACGAAGTCCGCGTCCCGGGCGAACTGCGGCAGGATCCGCTTTACCGCGACGATCTTCTGGAAGCCGTGTGGCCCACCTCGCCTGGCCAGGTACACCTCCGCCATCCCGCCCGTAGCGATCCGCCGCAGCAGCTCGTAGGGCCCGAGACGCATCGGCGCCGGGATGGTGGAGCTAGTCATCCTTTTCGAGAGCTTAACATGCCTGGTACCCCCAAGGCTGCGGCCGAACACCGCCACCGGTAGCCTGGGCATCATGGGCACCACGGGCACCGCCGGCGCCTCGATCGGTCGGCGCGCCCGGCTCCTCTCCGGAAGCGGGGCCACCCCACCGATGAAAGCGCCCTCGAAGTAGCCGGTAGACCGCAAGCCGACTACGTTCGGGGCAGCGCCACATGCCCCGGCCCCCTCGAACGCTCGCCCAAGCTGGTCCCGCCGTGCCTTCGTCTCTCGGCGCCGTTGGCCGGAGGCCGCTCGTCGTCGCCGTGACCGGCGCCGCGGGCTTTCTCGGCAGCAACCTCATCGGCTCGCTCGAAGAAGACGAGCGCATCGGGCGCATCGTCGGCATCGACTCCGGCACCGCGACGACCGCCGGGCGCAAGACGCGGTCCTACGACGTCGACCTGACGCAACCAGCGGCTGAGGGTCGCGTGGCCGAGATTCTGGCCGCGGAGCGGGTGGACGTCATCGCCCACCTCGCCTTCTTGCCTACGCCTACCCATGCCACAGCGTGGGCCCACGAGCTCGAGAGCGTGGGTACGATGCACGTCTGCGTGGCAGCTCGGCATGCGCAGGTACGGAAGGTCGTCATGTGGTCGCTCACCTGGCTCTACGGAGCGCGGCCGTCCAACCCGAACTTCCTCACCGAGAAGCACCCGCTCCGGGGCCCGACGAGCGAGCCGTACTTCGCCGACAAGCTGGAGGCCGAGGAGCAAGCGCGCCGGCTCACCCAGCGTTCGCCCGGCACGGTCGTCACGATCCTTCGCACGGCGCCGATCCTCGGCCCCACGGTGCAGAATGCGCTCACGAGGTACCTGTCGCGCAAGCTCGTACCGACGATGATGGGCTACGATCCCCTCGTTCAGTTCGTTCACGAGGTCGACGCCATCGCCGCGCTCCACCTGGCCGTTCTCCGGGATGTCCCCGGGACGTTCAACATCGTCGGCGACGGCGTGCTCCCTCTCTCGACGGTGATCAAGCTCGCCGGCCGCATCGCCGTTCCCGTCCCCCATCCGCTCGCCGAGACCCTGACGGCCATCGGCTGGGTGGCCCAGCTTGTCGAAGCGCCGCCGAGCTTTCTCCGCTATCTGCGGTTCCTCTGCGTCGCCGACGGCCAGCGCGCAAAGGACAGCCTCGGCTTCTCGCCGGCGTATACGTCTCGGGAGGCTCTGCTGGATTTCGTGAACGCCCAGCGTCTCCGCGACGTTAAGCTCCTGACGGAGACGGCGGCATGACGAGGAAAAAGCGCCACCACCACGCGGCCGGCCCCCGTTCGCCGAAGGCGGAGACCTTGCCGCCGCCGTCGAGCCAGCCGCCCGTCTCGAGCCAACCGCCGGCCTCCATGGACCGCGACGCGTCCGAGCGCCTCATCCACGCCGAGGGCGCCGACGTCCCGCAGTTCCCGGTCCGCCGCCGCCCGCCGCGGCGGCCGCACGTCGAGCGCGACGGCACGTCTCAGACTCCGCCGGAGCGTGGTCGAAATTCGAAGGACACGGGCCGTCCGCCCGCACCCCCGCCGGGCGACGTTCCAGCGGACTTGCCGAGCGATCCCAACGTCGCCGCGCGGATCCGCGAGCTGGAGGAGCGGCTCGACCGCATGATCAGCACGCACGCGCGCGACCGCGGCGACGACGACAGCAGCACCGCCATGGCGCCGGTGCCGACCCGTCCTCCGCCGTCCGCGTCGTCGCTCCCCCCGGCGCCGCCCGAGCCCGACGGCGTCTTCGACACGGCGCGCGAGCTCTTGTCGACGGACTTCTACCTGCGCAAGTGGGGCAGGCTCGGCCTCCGGAGCCGCTCCGAGGAGGTCGACGAGTTCGGCTACGACCCGGAGTACGAGCGCAAGGTCCTGCCGTTCTTCGAGTTCCTCTACGCGAAATACTTCCGCGTCGAAGCCCAAGGCGCGCACCAGATCCCGGCCGAGGGACGATGCCTGCTCGTCGCCAACCACTCCGGCACCGTTCCCTTCGACGGCATCATGCTGCGCCTCGCGGTTCGCAAGGAGCACACGCAGCACCGCGGCGTGCGCTGGCTCGCGGAGGACGGGATCTTCCACTTCCCCTTCCTCGGCAGCTTCACGAACCGCGTCGGCGCCGTCAGGGCCTGCCAGGAGAACGCTGAGCGCCTGCTCGATCACGGCGCGCTGGTCGCGGTGTTCCCCGAGGGGATCAAGGGGATCGGAAAGCTCTTTCGAGAGCGCTACAAGCTCCAGCGGTTCGGGCGAGGTGGCTTCGTGAAGCTCTGCCTGCGGACGCGCACGCCGGTCGTACCGGTAGCGATCGTCGGTGGCGAGGAGACCAACCCGATGCTCTCGCGGGTCGAGTACCTGACCCGCGCCGTCGGAATCCCGTATCTGCCCGTCACGCCCACCTTCCCGCTCCTCGGGCCGGTCGGGCTCCTTCCCGCGCCCACCAAGTGGAAGATCTTCTTTGGGCAGCCGCTCGACCTCGAGGGCTACGGAGCCGAGGCCGCCGACGACGAGATCCTCGTGGGGCGGCTGACCGAGCGCGTGCGGAGCGAGATCCAGGGAATGCTCGACCGGGCGCTGCGCGAGAGGCGCTCGGTCTGGTTCGGGTGACCCGATGCCCGACGACTCGCCGAGCGGCGTCCTCGTCGTCGACAAGCCCCGTGGTCCGACGAGCCACGACGTCGTCGCCCGCGCGCGCCGCGCGCTTCGTCTGCGCTCGATCGGCCACGCGGGCACGCTCGATCCCATGGCCACGGGCGTCCTCGTGCTTGCCCTCGGAGAAGCGACGAAGCTGACGCCCTGGCTGGCCGCTCAGGAGAAGTCCTACGAAGCTACGATCGCGCTCGGCGTGCAGACCGACACGCTCGACGCCGCCGGCCGCGAGACGTCGCGAGCGCCGCTGCCCGACGAGCTGCGAACCGCGCTCGCGCGGTCGCGGGGGCCGACGATCGCTCCCGTCCTGCGCGCGGCCTTCGCGTCCGAGAGGGCGCGGCGGTCGCAGGTGCCCCCGGCGTACTCGGCCCTCCACCACGGCGGCGAGCGGGCGCATGTCCTCGCGCGCAGAGGCATGGCTCCGGAGCTTGCGCCGCGCGAGGTCCACGTCTCGCGGCTCGAGCTGCTCGCGTGCAGCGAGGATCCCCCGTGGATCGCCGTCGCCCTCGACGTGTCCAAGGGTTACTACGTCCGCTCGCTCGCGCGCGACCTGGCCGAGATCCTCGGCACCGTCGGACACCTCACGTCCCTGCGACGCACGCGGTCGGGCTGTTTCCGCCTGGAGGAGGCGCTACCCCTGGAGACACCCCCCGACGAGCTCCTCGCGCGCGTCCTGCCGCTGTCGCGCGCCGCAGCGCGCGCGCTTCGCGTGGCTCAGCTCACGCCCGCGGGCGCAATCGACGCGCGCCACGGCAGGCCCGTGGCCCCGGAGGACATCGACTGTCCCGGGCCCGGCCCACACGCCTGGCTCGACGGAGCCGCCGAGCTCGTCGCGATCGGAGAGGTCGACGCCGAGGGCCGCGGTCGCGTCATTCGCGGATTCGCGTTGTGACCTGCCGGCTCAAGGCTTCTTCTTGGATCCCGGGCCGCCCTTGTCGTGCCCGGCCTCGTCCTGCGCGGCCTTCAGTCTTTCGCTCGCCTGCTTGGAGAGCGAGCCGTTGGGGTCGAGCTCGAGGTACTTCGCATACTCGGCGGCGGCCTCCTTGAACCGCTTGAGAAGGGCCAGCCGACCCCCCAGGTAGTAGTGCGCCGGAGCGTAGCTCGGCTCCTTGGCCACGGCGGCCTGCAAGTCGTCGAGCGCTCCCTTGTCGTTCTTCTTTCCAACCTTGCAGAGGGCTCGCTGGGTGCGGATCTCGCCCCCATCCTTGATCTGCGCGGCGCGGTCGAACGTCTTGATGCAAGCATCGAACTCACCCGCGTACCGGTATTCGAGCCCGATTGCGGCGAGCAACCCGAGGTCCTCCTTCGCCAGACCGAGAGCGACGTCGAGGTGCGGCGTCGCGCCGCGCACGTGCCATGCGTTGAGCCAGTGAGCGAAGTTGAGGTGGTACAGCGGCTCCGAGGGTGCGCTCTGGATGGCCTGCTCGAACTCCGCCGTCGCGTTGTCGCGATCGCCGCGCATCGCCAATGCCTGCCCGAGGTTCTCGTGCAGCGCGGCGCTCCCCGGGTGCTTCGCGAGCCCTGCACGGGCGACCGCCAGCGCTTCGTCGACGCGGCCTGCGTCGATCATCAAGGAGCTCAGCGCGGCCGCCGCCGTATCGAACTCCGGCCGTACCGAGATCGCGACCTTGTACGCCGCCTCCGCGGCCGGCTTGTCGCCGAGCTTCTCGCAGGACATTCCGAGGTCGTAGAAGGCCTGGGCGTCGTTCGGGTTCTTCTTCGTGACGGCCTCGAAGGCCTTCCGGGCCTCCGCGTAGTTGCCGGCGTCGAAGGCCCGCGTACCCGCCGACAGGTCCGGAGAGCCCGTAGGCTGGGCCGGCGACGGCGACAGGGACGCGGAATCGGCGGCCGCGCTACCGGACGTCGAGGGGCCTTGCGCGGCGGTTTGAGGCGGCGGACTGGCGCCGCCGCACGCACACGTAAGCGCCGTAAGGACGAACGCTGCAACGAGAGGCACCGAACCCGAGACTTTCATGGCGCATCATCCTCCCACTCTCCCGGGGACACGGGTAAGCGAGAAGTGCTTGGGCACGCGCGGCGGGCACCCTCGCCTCCTGAGCCGTCGTGTAAACTGTACCCCGGTGAGTTCTCTGGAGCAGACGCTCGACGAAGTCTCGCATGCGTCGTCGGGTTCCGTCGACCGGTCGCCCCTCCTTTTCGTCGTCCTCGAGGCGGACCGGCTCATGGCGCGCGGAGCCCGCTATTCCCTGGTCGGGGTCGAGACGGTGACCCTCGGGCGGGGAGCAGGTCGCCTGGCGACGCGGAGCCGCGACGGCCGGTCCCTCGACGTCCGTGTACCGGGCGGGTGGATCTCGTCGTCCCATGCCGTGGTGCGCGCCGTGGCCGGCGAATGGATCCTGGAGGACAGCGGCTCTCGCAACGGCACGTTCGTCAACGGGGACCGCGTGACGAGCCGCGTCCTCCGCGATGGCGACGTGGTCGAGGCCGGACGCGTGTTCCTTGCCGTTCGTGGGGTCCCCGCGCACGAGGGCGCGATGGTCCGGGACGAGGACGCGGCCCGCACGGCACAGCCCTTCGGCCTACGTACGCTCCTGCCCGAGCTCCAGGAGAGCTACGGCGCGCTGGCCCGCGTCGCGCGCAACAGCCCCGTCCCCATTCTCTTTCTGGGGCCGACTGGCTCCGGCAAGGAAGTCCTCGCGCGGGAGGTGCACGTGCAGTCCGGGAGAACGGGCCCCTTCATCCCGGTCAACTGCGGGGCCCTTCCCGCGACACTCGTCGAGAGCTTGCTCTTCGGTCACGTGAAAGGGGCCTTCTCCGGGGCAGCCCGCGACGAGCTCGGTTTCGTGCGCTCGGCGGACGGCGGCACCCTCTTTCTCGACGAGATCGGTGACCTTCCAGCCAACTCGCAAGCGGCTCTGCTGCGCGTCCTTCAGGAACGCGAGGTCATTCCGGTCGGCGCCACTCGGCCGGTGAAGGTGGACGTCCGCGTCGTCGCCGCGACGCACAGGGTGCTCGACTCGCTCTCCGAGACCGGCGGCTTTCGCAGCGACCTCTTGGCGCGCCTGAAGGGCTACGCGCACAAGCTGCCTCCTCTGCACGAACGAATGGTCGATATGGGCGTCGTCCTCGCCGATGTACTTGCCTCCGTTGCGGGCGAGCGCGCGGAGCGCCTCGCGATGACGCCCGAGGCCGCTCGCGCCCTGCTGGCCTACACCTGGCCGCTCAATATCCGCGAGCTGCAACAGGCCATGGCGAGCGCGGTGGCGCTCGCGACCGAGGACATCATCGAAGCGAAGCACCTACCCCCGGAGATGTTCGCGCCGCCGCCGTCGTCGCTGCCAGCCCCGCCAGGGCCCCCGTCGGCGGACGACGCGCTGCGCGATCGCATCGTCTCCCTGCTGCACGAGCACCGCGGAAACGTCACCGCCGTGGCTCGCTCGATGGGAAAGGCGCCGGCCCAGATCCACCGGTGGATGCACCGCTTCAACATCGACCCCGACGCATACCGAGACAATCAGCGAACCTGATCGTGCGCCGAGCCTCGGGCAGTTGTCTCGGGTTTGCAATCCACTTCGCCTCGCAGTAGCCAAGAGAGATGGGCGCGCGGCTGCGGTTTTCCCTACTGTGGATAGCCGTCGCCGGCGCGGGATGCTCGACCTTGCTCGACATGCCGGCGCCCCAGCTATTCGACGGCGCGGACGCTTCGTTCGACGCCGCGATCGACGTCGGCCTGGAAGAGACCCCCGGCCCCGAAGGGCCAGACGCCGGCGCGGATGCGCCGGTCGATGCCGCCGCGGAGGCTGCACCCCAAGATGCCGCGCCCGATGCGGCGCGCGATGTCGCGCTCGATGTCGCGCTCGATGTCGCGCTCGACACGACCCCCGTCGACGCCGTCGCGGACGCAACGCTCGACCAGTCCGCCGACGCCCCCCAGGCCGGCCTCCCTTGCGGCTTCGGCCTCACGTGCGGCCAGTTCGTGCTCCGCTACTGCTGCGCGACGAGCAACGACGCGGGCGCGCCCGCCTTCGCGTGCGTTTCGTCGCCCTCGGAGTGCTCCGCCGGGTACTTCGTCGAGTGCGCGAACGAGAACGACTGCCCGAACAACGACATCTGCTGCCGCGACGCCACCGGAATGCGCTGCGAGATGCCCGGGCAAAACGGCACCTGTTCCGGGGCCGCGACGACGCAGGCGTGCAACCCGGCGAACACCGGCGAGTGCCCGGCGCGCCAAGCGTGCAGTCTGCACCTGACCGTCGACAACGCGCCGTCGCCGTACATGGGCTGCCAGTAGCGGGGTGCGTCAGGGCCAGCCCACGCTCACCGCGACGCGCCCGACCCCCACGGCCACATCGGGTCGCCATGGAGCGGAGGCCCTTTTGTCCGTGTCGTTCGGCGCCAGCAGCCACATGAGCACCCCGGCCACGGCCGCCGCTCCTCCCAGCGCCGTCGTCGCCGTGGCGACGTCCGCCTGGGATCGTGCGTCCGTTCGCACGCGGAACCCCGCCGCGTCGCACTGGTTCGAGGGGCAGTCCGCTCCGACGGAATCGTAGTCGCCCTTCGCCTTGAGCACGAGATATCCCCCGACCCCGATCGCCGCTGCGCCCAGGCCCGCGATCGTCACGCCCGCGACCTTCCATGCGCTCGCGCCTTGCTCCGGCCCGCGAGAGGGCGGCTCGCGAGAGGGCGGCACGCGAAGGGGCGGCGCGCGGAGGACATCGGCCGTCGCGTCCGGCGGTCGCACGGGAGGAGTGCTCCGTGGCGGCTCGGGCGCCGGCGGCTCCGGGCGGCACGACGCGACCATGTCGTGCAGGTCGATCGTTCGGACCTCGCTCTCCGCCAGCGTCACAGTGATCGTGCTGCAGGTCCGGTCGTCGGCGCGCACGACGAGCGTGTGGGAGCCGGGATCGACCCCCTGCCAGGCGGCCGGCTCCACGGAGCTCAGCGGCTTCCCGTCGAGGAGGACGTCGACCCCCTTCGGCTTGCCTGCGACCGCGATCTTCGGGATGCGCACATCGAGCGAGCTAGCGATGACGGTCGCTTGCTGGCGCGCCTCGCGTCCCCTGTCCGACTCGCGCGGGCTCACCGGCATCGGTCCGACTCCCCGTACGAGATCGCGCGCTTCGACGAGCCGTCCCGACTCGATGAGCAGCTTCCCTGCCTCGAGCGCGGTCACAGGCGTCGCCGCCGTTCGGTAGGCCTCGAGCGCCTTGTCGAGGGCCTCTTTCAGCCGGCCCTGGTGGTAGAGCTCGCGTGCCTCCTTGTAGATGCCGCGAGCGGCTTCCACTTGCTCCTCCGTCGGAGGCGCGGCGGGAGGCTCCGCCCGGGCCGACACCGGCACGAAGAGCGCGAGGACCACGGCGACGGCAACCCTACTCGATGCGGTCATCGTCCTCCGGCGACGGGCGACGGACGGCCGGCTTGGTCGCGGGTGCGGGGTGCGGCTGCGGCTTGCCGACGGGCCGCGCCGACGCCGGCGGGCGTCCGAACTCGGCCCCGCGGTGGGCGGTCGTATTCTCGTGCGGAGCGATCGAGACCGACAGCGCAGCCGGGAGGGCCACCGGCGGCGAGACAACCGCGGCCGTCGGCGCGCTCGCCGGGATCGTCGTCGCGGTGGTGGCCGGCGGAGCCGTGACCCGCACCGGCACTGGCAACGCGACGGAGCCCGGCGCGTCGCGCGAAGGCCGCGTCGCCGCGATGAGCGTCGCCGCGATCGACGCGCCCGCAACGGCGACCGCGACGAGAAGCATCCGCGCTCGCCTCGCCCCCGTCAGGAGCGCGATTCGACCGCGGTGCACGAGGGCGCCAGGCTCACTGGCCAGGTCTGCGTCCGAATGGTTCTCGTCGGAGGACAGGCCCAGAAGGGCTTCGGCCACGGCGCGAGCGTTGACGGGGCGCTTGTCGGGGTCCTTCTCCAGGCACGCATGAACCAGCGCCTCGAGGCGAGGCGCAAGACCCGGCCGCAGATCCGTCAAGCGGCGCGGCTCCTGGTTCTCGATCTGGTTGAGCACCGCCAGAACCGTCTGCCCGTCGAATGGCGGACAGGCGGCCAGGAGCTCGTAGAGCGTCACGCCCAGAGCCCAGACGTCGGCGCGCGCGTCGATGCGCTTCGACGACTGGACTTGCTCCGGGGCCATGTACCGGGGCGTCCCGACGATCGCCTCGCTCAGCGTGATCGAGCTGTCGTGACGGGCGACGGGCTGCTGGAACGCGGCGACGCCGAAGTCCAGCAGCTTGATCCGGCTCCTCCCGTCCGCGTCGAGAGCGAGAAAGAGGTTCGACGGTTTGACGTCGCGATGGACGAACCCGGCATCGTGCATCTCGCCGAGGGCCTTCGCCGCCTGCGCCACGTAATCGACGGCCTCCTCGGGCGGGAGGCGGCCGGCCCGGCGCAGGAGCTGCGCGAGCGTCTCGCCCTGGAGCAGCTCCATCACGATGTAGGTCGGGCCGCGCTCGGGGGCCACGACGTCGAAGACACGCACCACGTAGTCGCTGCGCATCCTCGCCGCGACACGCGCCTCCCGCAGGAACCGCTTGCGTCGGATGTCGGCCGTCTCCGGAACTCCCGGACGCAGGATTTTCACCGCCACGCGCGAGTTGAGCCCGAGGTGGAGCGCTTCGAACACGTCCCCGGATGCTCCGGACGCGAGCGGCTTCTCGATCTGGAATTTCCCGTCCAGCACGGTTCCGACGAAGGTGGTCGGCGTCATGTTTTTCCGCAGGCTTCCGCAGCGGCCAGGATCTTCGTCAGTATACCGCACGGACGGAGAGCGCGGGGAATGTGTGCGGGTGGGCCTCCCCCCGTCCTGACCACGGCCGGGTCCATGACGCTGCAAGTCACCGAGCAGGATTCTCGCCCGAGGATCCCGCTTGCTGACTCACCGCACGGACCAGGGCCGCGCGGATCTCGTCGTACCGATGCGACGGAATTTTGCTCCCATCCACCTCGGTCACATAGAAGACGTCCGCGACTCGCGTCCCCTCGGTGTTGATCTTCGAAAGCGCTATCGAGAGGCGCAGCTCGTGGAGCGCATGTGCGAGGGTGTGCAGGAGCCCCGGCCGGTCCTTCGCGAAGACCTCCACGACAGTATGGCGTGGCGATGCCCGGTCGTCGAAGAGGACCTCCGTCGGAACGGCGGGGCTCGGTCGCTCGCGCCAGGGCGACGCCGATCCGATGCGGCTCCGCAGTAGCTGCGTGGGCTCCACCCGCCCGCTGCACACGTCTTCGAGGTCGCGCGCAAGCCGGGGCAGAGCCGGCTCGACGCCCTCGGAGCCGCCCTCGCGGTCGCGCACCCAGAAGACGTCCACCGCCTCGCCTTCGTTCCGACCCTCGACCGAGTGGCAGTACACCTGCGCGGCGAGGACCTCGAGGCGGTTCGCGGTGATCGCAGCCGCGATACGCGAGAGCAGGCCGGGGCGGTCGTCGGCCACCACACACAGCTCCGCGACGCCGACGACCTCGGGGAGGCGCGAAGGAACGCGCGCGACGTTCATCGCGCGCATCCCTCGGTCGCGCGCAACGCGCGCGTGCTCGACGATCGACTCCGGCGCGTTCGCGAGCAGGTAGCGCTCCGGCATCGACCCGAGGAACGCCTCGAGTGGCGCCGCTGGCCCTGACCACGTCCGCCTCACGGCGTCTCGCGCCCGCGCCGTTCGCTCGGCGTCGGCGCGCGCCTGCTCGCCGCTGAGGTGCGACTCGGCGGCGAAGTACAGCGCGTCCAGCATGCGCGATTTCCACGAGGTCATCGCGGTCGGCGACGTCGTGGACAGGTCCGCCACCGTGAGCAAGTAGAGGTTGCGGAGCCCCTCGCGACCGCGCACGCCGCGGCAGAACTCCGCGATCGTCGCGCGGTCGTCCAGATCGCGCCGCGTCGCGACGTGGTACATGAGGAGGTGCTCGAGCACCAGCGCGCGCGCCTCGTCCACGTCCTCCGACTTCAGCCCGAGGCGCGGGAGGATCCGCTCGCATAACTGCGCCCCGGTCTTCGAGTGGTTCTTTCGCGAGCCGGTCGAATCGGGCCACCCCTTGCCGACGTCGTGGAGCAGCGTGGCGATGAAGAGCGGCACCGGGCGGGCGATCTCCGCCGCGAGGCGCGTCGCGAGCGGGTACTCCTGCGCGAGCTCGCCGCGGGCGAGCTGCCGCAGGCGATCCACGGCAGCGACCGAGTGCACGTCGACGGTGTACACGTGATAAACGTCGTGGTGCACGCGCCCGGTCACCGGCAGAAACTCGGGCACCATCGCGAGCAGCAATCCGACGTCGTGCAGCTCGCCGACCATCGAGCCGCGGCGGGTCCGAACGTCCGGTACGGTGCACACGAGCTCCACGAACAGGGCGGCGGACTCGCCGCTCGCCCGCAGTCGCTCGCACCAGTCCGCGTCGTGCACGGAGCGCGCGATCGCGTCGCGTGCCGACGGGTGCACCGGCGCGTTGTGCCGGACGCACGCCGCATAGGCGCGCATCGCCAGCGCCGGCTCTGCCTGCAGCTCTGCGCCCGCGACGGTCACCTGGCCGTCGAACAGATGGACGCCGCCCCCGACGTCCGCAGTGACGACCTTGCCCCGGCGCCGCTGCGGCTCGAGCCGGCGAAACAGGCTGTCCCGCGCCCGGGTCACCGTGCGCGCGTGCAAGTAGTAGTCTTGCATCAACCGCTCGGCCGAGCGCGCGCGGTCGTCGCCGTACCCCATCGCGACGCCGAGCGCCTCCTGCTCCTCGAAGCCCAGGCGGTCGGCCTTCCGGCCGGCGCGGGCGTGGAGGCGGTTGCGCACGCGCCAGAGAAACTCCTCCGCCGCGCCAATCTCGCTCGCCTCGCGCGCGACGAGCACGCCGAGGCGCACGAGCTCGCCCCACAC
>Ga0102924_1001828_pt1 | contig 23948 bp, 23 predicted proteins | sample PaiPotPPM11metaG_FD_80116 | JGI IMG/M metagenome (GOLD analysis project Ga0102924, IMG submission 80116) | Iron sulfur acid spring bacterial and archeal communities from Banff, Canada, to study Microbial Dark Matter (Phase II) - Paint Pots PPM... ...
CCGCTGCTCTGGGCCAAAGTGCGCGGCGGCCTGTCAGCCGGACGCGTGCAATCGGCTGCGGTGCGTTTGATCGTCGATCGCGAACGCGAGATCCTGGCCTTCGTCCCGCGCGAGTATTGGTCCGTCACCGCGTTGCTGGCTGCGAGCAGCGAACCCCAGTTCGTTTTCCCCGCCGAGTTGCTCTTGCGGGACGGCGAGAAGATCGAAGTCCAGACCCAGGCCGAAGCCAACCGGGTCCTGACGGACCTCGAAGGTGCCGCATATCGCGTCGCCTCCATTAAACAACGTGAAGGACGCCGCAATTCGCCGGCGCCTTTTACGACCTCGACGCTGCAGCAGGAAGCGTCGCGCAAATTGCGGCTGCGCGTGCGGCGTACGATGCAGATCGCACAGGGGCTGTACGAGGGCGTCGATCTCGGGACCGAAGGCACGGTTGGCCTCATCACCTACATGCGCACCGATTCCACCCGCATTTCTGACCAAGCACGCGCCGCGGCACGCGAGTACATCGTCGCGACGTTCGGCGAAGCGTTTTACGGCGGCCGCGAGCACCGCGTTCGCGAGGGCGCGCAGGATGCGCACGAAGCGATTCGTCCCACCTCGGTGCATCACACGCCCGAAAAGGTTGCGTCCTTTCTCAAGCGCGATGATCTGCGGCTCTACACCCTGATTTGGGAGCGCTTCGTGGCCTCGCAGATGTCGGCGGCGGTTTTTGATCAGACGACTGTCGATATCGCAGCCAAGAATTACACGTTCCGCGCCTCGGGCAGCGTGCTGAAGTTTGCCGGCTACACCAAGCTCTACGAAGAAAGCCGCGACGAAGCGGCCGCCGCAGCCGACGCCAAACGCTTGCCGAAGATTGCGGAGAACGAAGTGCTCGATTTCCGCGGCCTGGATCCCAAACAGCACTTCACCGAACCTCCGCCGCGCTACACGGAAGCTTCATTGGTAAAAGCGCTGGAAGACAACGGTATCGGCCGCCCCTCCACCTACAGCACGATCGTCGAGACCATCCAGAACCGCGGCTACGTCACGCAGCAGGAGCGCCGTTTTCAGCCCACCGAGATTGGGTTTGCCGTCAACGATCTGCTGATGGAGCATTTTCCAGACATCGTCGATTTGAATTTTACGGCGCAGATGGAGGGCGACCTGGACAAAGTCGCCGACCGAGAAGCTAACTGGGTGGAGCTGCTCGCAAAATTCTATGGTCCGTTTTCCAAAGAGCTGGCGGCGGCGGAAGAAAAGCTGCCGAAGCTCGAATTCAAAGACGAGCCGACCAACGAGATCTGCCCGAAGTGCGGACGGCCCATGGTGATCAAGACCGGCCGGTTCGGCCGATTCATTTCATGCACGGGCTATCCCGAGTGCAAAACGACCCGGCCGATCCTCAGAGATACGGGCTCGAAGTGTCCCAAAGACGGCGGCATGGTCGTCGAACGCCGCTCCAAAAAGGGCCGCACGTTTTACGGCTGCGCAAACTATCCCAATTGCGATTTCGTTTCGTGGGATCGGGTCGTGCCCGATCGCTGCCCGGTCTGCGGGTCGTACGTCGTCGCCAAGATCCGGCGCGGCGGAATCATCGTGCTCGAATGCCGCGCCGATAAGCATCACGACGTCAGCGCGCTTTCCACCGAGCTGCTCCCCACTCAAGAAGTCATCTCAGTCCGCGCGTCGTGAGACTCACGATCGTCGGCGGCGGCTTGGCCGGCTGCGAAGCCGCATGGCAGGCCGCCCGGTGCGGCGTAGATGTCGATCTCTACGAAATGCGTCCGCACAAATCCGGGCCGGCGCACAAAACGTCGAATCTAGCCGAGCTGGTCTGCAGCAACTCGCTGCGCGGCGCCGCTCTCGAGAACGCAGTCGGTTTGCTGAAGGAAGAGCTCGCGGTACTCGGCTCGCTGATCGTGCATTGCGCGCGCGAAGCCGCCGTGCCGGCGGGCGGAGCCCTGGCCGTTGATCGCGACGTGTTTTCGCGGCTCGTTGAGGAACGAATCGGATCGCACCCGCACATCACCGTGCGCCGCGAAGAGATCCAAACGATCCCGCTCGATCGTCCGGCGATCGTTGCGTGCGGCCCGCTTCCGAGTGAAGAACTGCTTGAGGCCGTAGACGCGCTTCTATCGTGTCATGGTGAACTCGTAGAGTGTCATGGTGAGCCCGCCGAACCACGTCCGAGCGACGCCCGAACGGGCGGAAGTCGAGGACCGCGTCTTCATTACTATGACGCCGCTTCGCCAATAGTGGCGGCCGATTCAATCGACGAGTCGCAGATGTATCGTAAGTCGCGGTACGACAAGGGCGACGGCGACGATTATCTCAACATTCCGCTGGACAAAGCGCAGTATTTGCAACTGCTTCACGATCTTCGTACGCTTCCGCGCCATGAGACCGAAGCGTTTGAAGACACCAAGTACTTCGAGGGCTGCCTGCCGATTGAAGAGATGGCCGATCGCGGCGAAGACACGATGCGCTTCGGTCCGCTCAAACCGGTGGGGCTGCGCGATCCGCGCACCGATCAGGTTCCGTATGCAGTCGTGCAGCTGCGCAAAGAGAACTTGGAAGCAACGGCGCACAATCTCGTCGGTTTCCAGACGCGTTTGAAGTGGCCCGCGCAAAAAGAAGCATTTGGAAAACTGCCCGGTTTGCAAAATGCGGAGTGGCTGCGATTAGGCGTGATGCACCGCAACACGTTCATCGACTCGCCGCGCCTGCTCGATTCGCATTTGCGTCTGCGTGGAAGTGACGCATTGTATTTTGCAGGGCAGATCACCGGAGCGGAAGGCTACGTTGAAGCGGCCGCATGCGGCGCGATGACCGGCATTCACGCCGCGCGTCAAATCCTGGGGCTGCCTGCGATAGACTTTCCACCCAACACGGCATTTGGCGCGGTCGTCGCGCATCTGCAAAACACGGAGACGCACGATTTCCAGCCCGCCAACGTTACGTGGGCGTATTTCGACTGCAAGAAACAGGAGCGCCGCGCCACGGCGCTGGCCGCACTCGAAACGATCGCCCGCCTCGCACGCCTAGTTAGGACGCCGGAGGGCGCCCAGCGCGAACCTGCAACCATTTTCTAGGCGGATGGGTACCAATCTCACGCATATGAGAATTCGGTCCACCACAATTCTGGCCGTTCGCAAGGATGGCAAACTCGCCGTTGCGGGTGATGGCCAGGTAACAGTCGATAAGACGATCATGAAACACGGCGCGCATAAAGTGCGCCGCGTAGCCGGCGGCAAAGTCATCGCGGGCTTTGCGGGTTCGGCCGCCGACGGCATGACGCTGCTCGAAAAGTTCGAAGGCAAACTCAACGAGTTTAAAGATATCACGCGCGCCTCGGTCGAGCTCGCCAAAGATTGGCGCCAGGATCGCGCGCTGCGCCGCCTCGAGGCTTTGATGATCGTCGGCAACACCGAGCATCTGCTGGTGCTCAGCGGAACTGGCGATGTGATCGAACCCGACGAAGGCATCGCAGCGATCGGAAGCGGCGGCCCATACGCGCAAGCTGCGGCGGCCGCGCTTTTGCGCAACACGAATCTTTCCGCCGAAGAGATCGCGCGCAAAGGTTTGGAGATCGCGAGCGAAATCTGCATCTACACGAACGAGCACATCGACGTGGAGACGCTATGAATGGCTCGCCGCAAGCCTTGGAGCTGACGCCGCGCACGATCGTGGCGGAGCTCGACAAGTACATCGTCGGCCAGGCCAAAGCCAAGCGTGCGGTCGCGATTGCGATGCGCAACCGCTACCGTCGCGAACGCGTGCGTGAGGATTTGCGCCCCGAAATCATTCCCAAGAACATCTTGATGATCGGACCCACCGGCGTCGGCAAGACCGAGATCGCCCGGCGCCTGGCGTCGCTAACCGGTGCGCCATTCGTAAAAGTTGAGGCGACCAAATATACCGAGGTTGGATACGTTGGGCGAGACGTCGAGTCGATGGTGCGCGATCTCGTCGAGCAAGCGGTGCGCATGGTGAGCGAAGAACGCCGCGGAGAAGTCGAAGAAGTCGCCAAACGTATGGCGGTCGAGCGTGTCATCGACGTGCTTCATCCGGAAACGCGGCCACCGTCGGCGCAAGCCCAGCCGAATGCGTTCGCCGCTACGCTGGGTTCGATCTTCGGCGGCAATCTCCAAGGGCAGCAACAACCCGCTGCGCCCCCGCCCGCACCAAATGGCGACGCCCAGCGAATTCGCGATCAAGCTCGCGCAGACGTCGAGCGCGGTTTTTATGACGTGCGTTTGGTTGAGATCGAAGTGGAAGAAGGTACCGCCATTCCGTTCGGCGTGATCGGCCCAGGCATGGATCAGGGCGGCGATCTCAGCGAAATGCTGGGCGGCATGCTGCCCAAGAAACGCGTTCACAAACGTGTGACGATCTCCGAGGCGCGCCGCATCTTCGAACAGGAAGAAGCCGCGAAGCTGATCGACATGGATGCGGTCAAGCGCGAAGCGCTGCGCCGGGCCGGTGAGAACGGCATCATTTTCATCGACGAGATCGACAAAGTAGCGGGTCGCGAAGGGGGTCGCGGACCGGACGTCTCTCGCGAAGGCGTGCAGCGCGACATTCTACCAATCGTCGAAGGCAGCACGGTCAACACGAAACACGGCGCGTTAAAGACCGATCACGTGCTCTTCATAGCGGCCGGCGCGTTTCACATGAGCAAGCCCTCGGATCTCATTCCGGAGCTGCAAGGACGCTTTCCGATTCGGGTCGAGTTGGATTCGCTTACCGCCGAAGACTTCAAAACCATTCTCACGCAGCCGAAAAACGCGCTGACCGAACAATACAAAGCGTTACTTGCCAGCGAAGGCGTTAACGTCGACTTCCGGCCCGACGGTATCGAGCAGCTCGCGCAGTTCGCGATGCAAGTGAACGACCAGACCGAGAACATCGGCGCGCGCCGTCTGCACACCGTGCTCGAGCGCTTGCTCGAAGACGTCAGCTACGACGCTCCCGAGAAGAAGGACGCGGTCGTCGTGGACGCGGATTACGTGCGCTTGAAACTCCAAGACATCGTCAAGGACGCCGACCTCTCGAGCTATATCCTGTAGGTGCCGTGAGCGTACCTACGATTGAAACGCCGCGGCTGATCCTGCGCGGCTGGCGGGATGACGACGTTGACGAGTGGGCCCGGATGAGCGCCGACCCGCGCGTTATGGAATTTTATCCGGACGTTTACGATCGCGCGCGCTCCGAGTCCAGCGCTGCCCGGATGCGGGCGGGACTCGAACGCGACGGATATGGGCTGTGGGCGGTCGAGCGAAAAGATAACGGCCGTTTCGCCGGTATAATCGGCATAAATGACATTCCTTACGACGTACCGTTCGTGCCGGCCAGGGAGATCGGTTGGCGCTTGGCTTTCGATGCATGGGGTCACGGGTATGCAACCGAAGGCGCAGCGGCGGCGCTCGATTTTGCGTTTAGTCGTGTCGGATGGGACGAAGTCGTGGCCATGACGTCGCTCTTGAATCTGCGATCGCAGCGCGTGATGGAACGCCTGGGAATGCTGCGCGACCGGTCGGCCGATTTCGATCATCCGCACGTTCCCGAGGGGCATCGTTTGAAGCGTCACGTGCTTTACCGGATCAAGCGTTAGTGCGATATATTCGTCCGATCGTCGCGGAGGGGGATCCCGTCTTGCGACGGATCGCAAAAAGAGTGAACCCAAAAGAGCTCGTGGACCCGTTATTTCAACAGCTGATCGACGACATGTTCGAAACGATGTACGCGGCCCCCGGCGTGGGGTTGGCCGCGCCGCAAGTAAATGTTTCCAAGCGGCTCTTTGTGGTGGATACAGGCGAAGACGAGGAGCATCCCAAGGGCACCAAGCACGTCGTGATCAATCCGAAGATCGAATCGACGCAGAGCGAAATAGAATTGAACGAGGGCTGCCTTTCGGTTCCGGGATTCATTGGAGACATCATGCGCTACGAACGCGTCGTGGTAACCGGGCTGGATCGGAACGGTCAAAAGCTGCGTCTCGAAGGCGGCGATCTCTTCGCGCAAGCATTGCAGCACGAAATCGATCACCTCAACGGCGTCCTCTACATCGACAAAGCGAAAAACATCCGCAAACCCAAACCGAAAGAGGAAGAAGAAGAGATGTGAAGACGCTCTTCTTCGGAACGAGCGACTTCGCGGTTCCGAGTCTGGAAGTTACGGCGAAGCGCACGGAGTTGCGCGGCGTCGTCACGCAGCCCGATCGGCCCGCGGGCCGCGGCCAAAAACTCCAGGCGTCGCCGGTAAAAACCGCGGCGCAAAATCTCGGCTTGGCCGTTTATCAGCCCGCTTCGCTGCGCGGTTTCGCCAAGGAACTTCAAGGCGAAGCGTTCGATCTGTTCGTCCTAGCGTCGTACGGCAAACTCGTGCCGCAAGGGCTACTCGATCTGCCGAAGCTCGGATCGCTGAACGTGCACCCGAGTCTTTTGCCGCAGTATCGGGGAGCGACGCCGATACAGAGTGCCTTGCGCGACGGAGCCACCAAAACGGGCGTGACGATCATGCTCATGGACGCCGGCTTGGACACGGGCGACGTCGTGTTGCAAGAACGCACGCCGATTCTCCCGGGCGAAAACTACGGCGAGCTGCACGATCGGCTGGCGCGTTTTGGGGCGCAAGCGCTCTTGCACGCGATCGACTCCGCCGGTGCCGGCGCGTTTCCGCGAACGCCGCAGAGCGGCAAACCGACACTCACCCGGCCGCTGCGCAAAGATGACCTCGTTTTGGATTGGTCTTGGAACGCGCGGCGAATCGTAAACTACGTGCGCGCATTTTCGCCGCAGCCCGCTGCGCGGGCGACGATCGCCGGCATTCCCGTAAAGATTCTGCGCGCGGAAGTTGCGCAGTGGAATCGTCCGTTGCTCGAACCAGGCCAAATCGTCGGAATGATTGGAGACGCGCTCATCGTGTGCGCCGGTGACGGAGCGGTAAACGTGCTCGAAGTGATTCCTCAAAACCGGCCGCGGCAAAGCGGTTCCGCGTTCGGCACGCCGCTGCTCACAACCGGCGCATGACGGCTCGCGAGACGGCGCTCCACGCCGTACGCGATGTTTTCCCCGCGGAGGCGGGGCCGGGGCGCGGCGCACAGGAAGCGCTGGAATACCGCGCCCAGAAAGGCGAACTCGACGCGCGCGATCGCGCCTTCGGCACAAATCTGGTTTTCGGCGCGATCAAGATGCGCCGCACCCTCGACTGGTATTTAAAACCTTACGTCGGCAAACGCGGTAAACCGCTGCCTCCGGTCATCGCGGAGATTTTGCGCCTGGCGCTTTACGAATTGCAGTTCACCGCCGCCGCAGAGCACGCGATTGTGAGCGAATGGGTGAATCTCGCCAAAAGGTACGGTCATCGCGGAACGGCCGGGTTGGTCAATGCAGTGCTGCGTTCATTTCTGCGCGACCGGCCGGCGGCGCCCAAACGGGATGACTTCGAAGACGAAGACGACTATCTCGGAACGCTCTATTCCTATCCGACCTGGATCGTCCGCCAATGGCGCGCCGTCTTCGGCGGTGCGCAGCTCGTCGAGCTGCTGAAAGCCTGCAATGAACCCGCGCAACCGGCGGTCACGGTGAATCGCACGAAGTCGAGCCGCGACCAGCTGCAGAGTTGGTTCGCGCAGCGCGGCGTGAAATCTCAAGATTCGGAACTAGCCGAAGATTCGCTGCTCCTGGATGACGGCGCGATCGCCGCCGCGCAAAGCGAATCCGCCGGAACGTGGTGGCTGCAGAGCGAGTCTTCCGCGATGATCGTGGATATTTTGAACCCGCAGCCGGATGACAGGGTCGTCGACGTGTGCAGCGGCCGCGGAAACAAGGCTTTGCAGATTGCAGCGCGAGTCAGCGGTGAACGGCCGGTGCTGTGCATCGATCGCGACCGCCGTAAGATCGAGACGCTCGAAGGCCGCGCCGCAGCTGCGGGTTTGAAGATCGAGGCAATTGCGGGCGACGCGACGGCGCCGATCCTGCCGCCGCGCGTCGATCGCGTACTGGTCGATGCGCCATGTTCGGGCTTGGGCGTTCTCGGACGGCATCCGGAAGCGCGCTGGCGGAAGCGTCCCGATGACGGCGAACGCCTGGCTCATACGCAGCGCGCGCTGCTCGAGGCGCTCGCGCCGCGACTCTTCGAGGGAAGCGCCATCGTGTATGCCGTCTGCTCGACCGATCCGCGCGAGACGACCGAAGTGATCGAATGGTTCTTGAGCTCGCACAACGTTCAGCGCGGATTGATTCCGGCGCGTTTTGCGGAACTGCAAACCGGTGCCGGCGATCTCCTGATTCCGCCCGGTTTGAAAGGGCGCGACGGGTTTTACGTCGCTCGCTTGGAGCGCCGGTGAGTTTTTTTGCGCGGGTCGAAGAAGCGTGTGCCGCGTTTGTCGAGCGCGCCTTTGCCAACATGTTCCCGAGCGACCTCGAACCCGCTCAGATCGCGCGCAAACTCGTCGCCACGATGGAAGCGCGTACTTCTCGGACTGATAGCGGAACGGTCGCACCTGCGCATTACACGGTTTACGTGCACGCGGCGGATTACGAGCGCCTCTCTCGTCACTGCGAGTATCTCGAAGCGGAATGGGCGGCGCTGCTCGCCGACGTAGCCGAACGTGTCGGCATCGCTTTCGAAACGGCGGTGCGCACCGAACTGAAAGAAGGAACGCAAATGGTGGCCGGCGCGGTGGAAATCGCAACGGAGGACGACGAGGGTTCCGGACGCGATCGCAGCGCGTACGTCCTTCGCATGCTCGGAGGCGTCGCGAGCGAACCTGAATTTCGAATCAACGGCGCCGCCCGCGTCGGCCGCAGTCCGGAGAGCGACGTGCACTTGCCCGATCCCAGTGTTTCACGCAACCATGCGTTATTCGACGTGCAAAATGGTTCGCTGATCGTGCACGACGCCGGTTCGACGAACGGCACGTACGTCAACAAGGAACGTATCGATTCGGCCGTCTTGAAAGATGGCGACGTGGTTGCATTCGGCAAAGCCGAGCTGCGCGTGGAGCGGCCGTGACTTTTCCGGCGCAGATGCGCGTCGGAACGCTCGAGATATTGTGCGCGCTGGCCGTCTTCGGCGCGATCCTCGGCCGAAGCCGGTTCGCAGCCGCGCCGCGCGTGCCGCTCGAAATTCGAGTGGAACTCGTGGTGGAGGGCCGGGCCGCAGAGCTCACGGTCGCCGAAGGTCATCCGCCGCGCGTTATTGGGCGTTCTTCAGAAGCGGATGTGGCGCTTTCGGACCCGGAGGTTAGCCGGCGCCACGCGGCGCTCCAAGCCGCCGGCGGCATCCTGTATCTGACGGACTTGGGCAGCCGCAACGGTACGTTTCTGAACGGAAAAAAGCTCGGCGGCGAGGGTATCGAGGTGAAAATTGGGGATCATATCGACGTGGGAAACACGCGCCTCGAGGTAGCGGAAGCTCAGGGCTTGCCGTGAACGCAGCGGTCACCGGCGATCGCGGCTGCTGTTTGTCACAGCAACTGGTCTTATGCGCGCACTTGGGCTTACGCCGAGCCGTCCAGGAACCGCAGGTTCCGGCGCCCGCCGAGGCGCACTTCGGACAATCGATACTGACCGGAGCGCTGGCGGCCGTTCTTTTTCTTACACTGCTCGCTATCAGATAACGACCGCGTTGCGGCGGATCCTGCCCGTCGCAATGGCGCTGGCAGTTTCAGCGCTCGCGCTGTCATTTGCTCCGCCCAAAACGATCGGCCCGCCTTGGCTCTTAGCGATCTTGGCCGCACTCAGTCTGATTTGGGTGATCGCGCAGCCGCGTGCGTCCGTGCGCGATGACGCTTTGCCCGCGCTGGCAATCGTGCTGTCGGCATTTGGGTTGCTCGTCATTGCACGCATTTCGCCGGACCTGGCTCACCGCCAGCAATATTGGCTGCTGATCTCGCTGCTGCTGGCCGTTGCACTGGGCCCGGCGTTTACGAACTTTCGCCGCATGGCTGCCATCAAATACTTGTGGGTGCTGCTCTCGCTCGTGCTTTTTGTGCTCTTGCTAACGTTGGGACAAGAAGTCAACGGCGCGCGTTTGTGGATCCGCATCGGCCCGATTCAATATGAACCGATCGAGTTGATCAAACTCTTTATCGTCTTCTTTTTGGCGGCGTACTTGGCCGAAACTGCGGACGTGATTGCTTCCGCTCGCCCGTGGTCCATTCGAGCCAACCTCAAATATTTGGGGCCCCTGATTTTGGGCTGGGGTCTCTCGATGGCGATCCTGATCTTGCAGCACGATATCGGCATGGCAGCGCTGCTGCTCGCAACGTTCGCGGTGTTGCTCTACGCGGGAACGCGACGCATCGATTTGCTTGCGGGCAGTTGCGCGCTTTTCATCGGCGTTGCGTTCTGGGCGATCCATCACTACAGCTACGTGGGTACGCGCATCGCCGTGTGGCACAATCCCTTCGCCGATCCGCTCGGGGCGGGCTATCAAGCTTCGCAAGGATTCTACTCGCTCGCAGCCGGCGGATTACTCGGCACCGGCTACCGCCTCGGGCATCCGGACTTCATCCCGGCGGCGGCTACCGACTATATCTACGCGGCGATCAGCGAAGAGTTCGGCCTGATCGGCGCGCTCGTCTTACTCTCGCTTTTCCTGCTACTGGTCTTCCGGATATTGGCGATCGCACGATCGCAGCCGGATCTCTATACGAAGCTCCTAGCCATCGGTTTGGGCGCGACCATGGGTTTCCAAGTCTTCATCATCGTGGGCGGCGTCATAGGTCTCTTTCCGCTCACGGGCATTACGCTGCCCTTCATTTCCTACGGCGGCAGCTCGCTCGTAGCCAACTTTTTATTAGTCGCCTTGACCTGGGCCATGAGCTCGGAGCGAACCGCGCCTTCATAGGAGCTTTGTTAGGCTTGTGTTTGAACGGCAGGCCCGAGCTCCGAGCGCGCCTGAACAAGCAACCCTATGCCGTCGGCGCGGCGAAACGGTGCGGCAGTACCCGCTCTTTGCGTGGTCCTGTGGCTCCTCTGCGCGCCGGCCGCGCAAGCGCTAACCGCCGGACTGCTCGGCGACGCATCACAAACCGTTGAATTGACGCCGCTGGCCCGATTTGCTCCGGGCTCGCTTTCGGCCGCCGCGGTTCTCTCCGGACGGGTTGCATTTGCATCGCAGAACCCGGCCGCCGAACACGCGATTTCCACGGTATGGATGCGCATTCCGATCGCAGGGCAAAAACGCGCCGCCGGGCCGTGGGTGCTGTCGCTGCCGCGCAGCGTCACGAGCGGAGAGGCCTACGTTCCCGCCGAGAACGGTTACCGCAAGCTGCTCATCGGCTCGAGCATTCCATATATGCAGCATGTGGAATCGTATGTGATCGTCGGTATCACTATCGATCGTACCGCGGCCGCGTCGGGCAAGCCGGTGTTCTTGCATCTGACATATCATGCCGACTCGCCGCTGTGGGTGCGCGCCGACACGCTTCGGCGCCGGATGGCCGCGAGCTTTCTTTACCGTCTGATCGACGGATTGTTCTTCGGTGTTCTGCTGGCTGTCGGCTTGTGCAACTTATACGTTGCCATTGCGGTGCGCGATCGCAGCGCGGCCTGGTTCGTGGGTTATGTCGGCGCGCTGATCGCAAGCGAGTTGGTGGCGACCGGCCTGGGCAATGCGTATCTCTGGCCCGGAATAGGATTCGACGCTCGCTGGCCGGGCGTGCTTACCCAGATCCTCGCGTTCGGAACGTTTCTCGGGTTTACGCGCAGCTTTCTGCAAACACGAACTGCCGCACCGGCCTGGGATCGCTCTCTCATCGCCGCTTTCGTTGCGGTCGTTGTGGCCGACGTCTGTCGTCACGCCTTTTCCGGCGGCGAGCGTTTTTCGGCGATCGTGTTGCTGGTGCAGTTCGCCGCGATGGTCGTCACGATCGGCGCCGGCATCGTGCGCGTGCGGGCCGGATATCACCCCGCGCGCTTTTTTGTGCTCGCATTTGCGCCGGCCGTTTTGGGTATTATGGCCAACCTCGCTTACAACGTCTTCACGCCTGCCGGCAACTGGTTCTTTGCCGAAAACGGCGTGGAATTCGGCGCCATGGCGGAATGCGTGATCCTGTCGTTCAGCCTGCTCGATCGCATCCGTATTTTGGATGTGGAACGCTCCAAGGCGGAAGCCGAGCTGCTGCGCACAGCTCAGCGCAACGTGGAGCTTAAGACCCTGGCCACGCGCGATCCCCTCACCGGGATCGACAACCGGCTCGCGTTCTTTGAAAAATTCGAAGATGAAATCGAGTATGCGCGCCGCTCGGGCTTGCTGCTCGGCGTGCTCTACATCGATCTCGACGATTTTAAAGCCGTCAACGATCGCTATGGACACCGCGTCGGCGACATCTTGCTGCAGATTTTCTCGCGTCGCCTGAAAAACGCCGTGCGCCCGACCGACACGGTCGCACGTTTGGGCGGCGATGAGTTTGCCGTGCTCGTTACCGGCCTAAACAACGTCTCCGTACTGGAGTTGGTGCAAGGCAACGTCATGGGCATCCTCGATACGCCGATCATGGTGGACGGCGCGCTCGTGACCGTCGGCATGAGCGTCGGCGCCGCCATCTTTCCGCGTGACGGCGAAGAGGCCGACGCCTTGATAGAATCGGCGGACCATCGCATGTATCACGCCAAGCAAGCAGGCGCGCAGGCCCCGGCTACAGAGGGCTAAAAGGACGCGCGCATGCAGCGAATCATCAGCAGCTTTTTGACCGCAGCGCTCATCGCGGGAGCGTTAGCCGCGTGTTCGAGCGGCAGCAGCACATCGACCGCCACGACCGCGGCCTCGCCCGCAACTCCCGTGAAGATGAAGACGGCCAAGAGCATGGCGAGTGCCAACGGCGCGGCCGTTTTCAATACGAATTGCGCGAGTTGCCATGCGTCCGACGGAAAAGGCGGAGCCGGCCCCCCGCTGGCGGGCAATGCGCTCGTCACCGGCAATCCGGCCAAAGTCATTCACATCGTGATGACCGGCTTGACCGGCAGCGTGCAAGTCAACGGCAAGTCCTACAACAGTATTATGCCGGCGTGGAAGGGCGTGCTGAGCAACAGCGACATCGCGGCGGCCATCACCTATATCCGATCGTCTTGGGGTAATAAGGCGAGTGCGGTGACATCGGCTCAAGTCGCGTCGACCCCGTAACGATGCCGTGGCCCGCGCTGCCGCTGGAAGAGTGGAAGCAAACGTGCGACACGCTGCACCTCTGGACGCAAGTCCCGGGAAAAGTTCGGCTTGCGCTTTCGCCCGAAGAGCCCGAGTGGCAGCAAGTCGTGCTCTACGTCACCTCGCGAGGGCTGACGACCGGTCCCGTGCCATTCGGCGAACGCACGTTTGAAATCGCGTTTGATTTTCTGGCGCACAAAGTAACCATTTGGACGAGCGATGGTCCGATGCGCGAGATCGCGCTCGTCCCACAAAGCGTTGCTGCATTTTACGCTACGATGCTGAAGGCGTTGAACGGACTCGGAATCGTCGTTCAGCTGAATCCGATGCCGCAAGAAGTTCCGAATCCGATTCCGCTGAACGAAGATACGACCCACGCGGCGTACGATCGAACGGCGATCGCGAAGTTCTGGCAGATTCTCTCGAGGGTCGACATGGTCTTGCGCGAGCATCGCGCTCCGTTTCGCGGACGGCAAACGCTCGTGCAGTTTTTTTGGGGCACGTTCGATCTCGCGTATGCGCGTTTTTCGGGCCGGCCTGTTGCACTGCCCCCGAATGCTAACCTCATGATGCGCAAGGGCGGGGACGCGGAAGAAGTCTGCGCGGGCTTTTGGTTCGGCGACGATCGCCTGCCGGAACCCGCGTTCTACTGTTACACGTATCCGAAGCAGGACGGGCTGGAGAACGCGAAAGTCCGGCCGGCTGCGGCGTCGTGGAATAAAGATCTCGGGGAGTTCATCCTGCGGTACGAAGACGTTCGCACGTCGGCGTCGCCGCGCGCCGCTATTCTGGATTTTTTGCAAAGCACGTTTGAGGCGTCGACGCGGAATTGGCCGGCGTGAATTCCATCGATTGGAGGCTCCTCGTCTAGGCTGCGGCCGCAAGTTCCAGTGTAAAGAGCCGCTCGACGTACTCGAACATCGCGCGATCGATGCGCGCCAGCCGGGCGCGCGTGGCCCGCGGCCAAAACGAATGCGGATCGTTGGCCTCGACGTACGCCCGGATGCACTCGGCGAAATACTCGTCCGCGCCGGTCGCCGCGTAGGGTGTGACGAACGTGCGCGCCTCGCCGAAAAGCCGGCGCACCGCCGGATCGACTCCGGAGCGATAGACGCCGCCGCCGAGCGCGCAATCCAGCGCGTGCCCGAACTCGTGTGCGACCGTCATGGCGCTGCGCGAACGCAAGTACACGGTGCGTTCTTCGACCACAAAAAGGCCCGCCGGCGGAGCGGGCCATGCATCGACGTCGATCGCCAAGCGCCGCAGCGCGGGCGATCGGGCGCTGTAGGGTTCGCGTCTGCGCAGCGGCACCACGCGAATTCCTTGGCGCTGCGAAAAACGCAGGGCGCCGGTACCGAATTTTAGGAGGGTCCGCACTACGCAGGCGTTTTCGTAAGGCCGGCCATCGATAAGCGCGAGTGCGGCGTCGCGCGCGGATTGCATCATCCGCACCACGATGCCCGCCGGCTATGAACTCAGGATGTCCGGATCGTTAACGATTTAAGGCGCGCACTGCTGGAGCGCATCCGCGACGAGCTTGGCGGCGTCACTTTCCGCGCTTTGCGCTGCCGTGCGCTGGTTTTCGATCTGCGCTACGAGCGGTAAGAAGGGATCGTAACTCGGACCCACGCTATTCGCGTCGTAGCGCGGATCCCGAAGACCGGGATTGCGGTTGTGCACGCCGGCCGCGAAGAGATTGCCCGCTGCCGGCGACAGGTTCGAGATCGGGCCCGGCTGCGACGATTGCGAACTGCCCATGATAAACGTGTTCTGCCAATTGGCAGGCGGTCCCGCGCCTTGCATCTCGCCGAGCTGCTCGGTTGCCACGAAACCGCTGATGACGTTGAGCGATTCTTTTTGCTGCGCCGCAACGGCCTGCAGTTTTGCGTGCATCGCCTGCAGCTTGGGATCGTCCGGCTTGCGATCGAGCAATGCATCGACGCGTTTGATGTTTGCGATGATCGGCGTTTCCAGGCTTTCGATTCGGTTGACGTCGAAATGCGCGCGCGCCTCCGAGCCGGCCAAGATGTCGTCGTGATAGAGCGTCGCAAAAGCCGGTTTGCTGGACTCGATCAGCTCGTCATTGGCCAGCACGCTTGCAATCGCAGGACCGATCGTCTCGCGCAGCGCCGTGCAGAACGGCGTCGAGCGAACGTGGCCGATCACTTTGAGGGCGGTCAACGGAACGGGCGCCGACGTCGGGCTTGGCGCCGGCGATGCGGCCACGGCCAGGGTGAGCGCCAGCACGAGAAAGTGCATGAGGGTTTTTCTTCCACACCGAACAGGCGCGGGCATGCAAGCCGCCGCGGAACGCTTTGCCACCGAGGACCCGTATGCGCGAATTGCCGCCGCCGTGCTGCGAACGCTCTTCGGCGAAGCTTACGCGCGCAATTTCTCGATCGCGCTTTGGGACGGCACGGTTATTCCGGCGGCGAACCAAAACCGTTTCACCCTTCGGGTCAACGAGCCGGGAGCGCTGCGCGCTGCGTTCACGCCGCCGATCGATCTGAACGCCGGGCGCGCGTTCGCGGCGGGCGTTCTGGACGTCGACGGCGACATTGAAGCAGCCGTGGACGAGATGCTGAATATCGTGCAGCGTCCGCCGCCCGCGACAATCATGCGGCTGGTGCTGCTCTTGCGCCGCTTGCCGCAAGCGTATTTGCCAAAGCTCCGCGAGGCGCACCTGCGCGGAAAACGGCACTCGCTCGCGCGCGATCGCGCGGCGATCGGCTTTCACTACGATCAGCCGGTTGAATTCTACGCCTCGTTTCTCGATCGCAATCTGGTGTATTCGTGTGCCTACTTTGACGACGGTGTGGAGGATTTGGAAAATGCGCAGCGCGCCAAGATCGATTACACGCTGCGTAAACTGCGGCTGGCGCCCGGCGAGCGGCTGTTGGATATCGGCTGCGGCTGGGGTGCGCTGGTCGTCCGGGCTGCCAAAGAGTATGGAGCGCAAGTCTTAGGTGTGACGCTAAGCGAACGTCAGGCGCGCGAAGGCGCGCGCGCGATTGCCGCCGCGAATCTGGGCCACCGCGCGCGTATTGAGTTGCTCGACTATCGGCGACTGCCCAAGACGACCTTCGATAAGATCGTCAGCATCGGCATGTTCGAACATGTCGGCCGCAACCGGCTGCCCGAATACTTTAGTACTGCCTACCGCCTGCTCGAGCCCGGCGGCCTTTTTCTCAACCACGGGATTGCGATTCATCGGAGCAACCCGCGCGACGGAAAAGCCAGCGGGTTCATGGGCCGGTTCATCTTTCCGGACGGCGAGCTCGTGAACGTCTCGGAGAGCTTGCAGATCGCCGAAAAGGCCGGCTTCGAAGTGCGCGACGTCGAGAGTCTGCGCGAACACTACGCGCGCACGCTGCGCGAGTGGGTGCGAAACTTAGAGCGAAACCGCAGCCAGGCGATCGCGGCGGCCGGCGATCAATCGTACCGCGCGTGGCGCTTGTATATGGCCGCAAGCGCGCAGGGATTTCGCTCTGGGCGGGTTGGCGTCTATCAGGCTTTGCTGGCAAAGCCGCGGAATGACGGCGGCGTCAACCTGCCGGCGACGCGGCGCGATCTGTACACTGCGCGCACGTCCCATGCAGGCTGATCGAAACGTCTTGCACGTTCAGGCGGTTTTTGCGCGCGAGCTCCTCGACCAGTTTGGGAGCTAACGCATAGTCAATATCTTTTATATCGCCGCAGGCATCGCAGCGGAAGTGCGCGTGCGCGGGCCACGCGCGTTCGTAGTACGCGCTCTGGGCGCCGGGTAAGGAAATCTCTGAAACCAATCCGAGGTCGCACAGCCTGGCCAGCGCACGATAGACCGTCGTGAATCCGATGCCTTTGTGCCTGGTCTTAGCCAAGGCGAAAACATCCGCGGGCGCGAGATGCGTACCGCGAGCTTGCTCGCGTACGATCTCGTAAACCAGGCGGTAGTTCTTGGTCAGGTCCGGCATGCGCTCGAAATTGTACCACACGCGCTGCTAGCCTGCATTGCTCTGCATCGCGAACCCGCCGAGCCGGAGGAGATTCTTTCATGTACGAAGTTCACCGCCGACGAACTTGCCGGGCTCTTGCGCCGGGCGAGAGCGCCCATGCCGGCTATACGGTTTTCCGGCCTATCGCGGCGGCCCGATGTGGTACGCGAACGCCGTTTCGTAAACTAGCTCTTGTGAACCACTTCAAACGAGTAGCCATCTGGATCTAACACGTCCGCTGCGTAATAGCCGGGATAAAATTCCAGCCGGGCACGAGGCGAGATATTGTCCTTTGCGCCCGCAGCAATTGCAGCCTTATAGAAGGCGTCTACCGCTTTATTGGTTTCTGCGGCGAAGCCCCAGTGGATTGCGGCCGGATCAGGCTTACCCTGTTTCAGCCAGAAAAACGCCTTTTGGCCATCACCAAAGCCCCAGAGATCCGGCTGTCCGTCCGCGCCTTTGTATGGCATGAACATTGCAATCTTCAAAGCCTTGAGTGCTGCCGTATAGAACTTAAGCGAGCGCTCCACGTTACTCACGGTCAGAATAATGTGATCAAGCATAGCGATCGCCCTCACTCCCGGAGTATTCCTAAGAAGTCGCGGCTTGTAACGATCTCAACTTGAGAATTTCTTCGCGCAGCGCCTGCGCTTCTATATGGTCGTACGTCACGGCCGCGTTGTTGACGAGCGGCACGAGCGCTTGCTCGTCGTCGGCGTCCAAGTCGGCACCGTCTTCGTGTGCGCCGTAGAGCGCGAAGCCCGCGAGTTCTCTTCGGAAAACAAGCGGAATGGCCAGGACGGGCGCGTCGTGGCGGTCGGGCGGCGCTTCTCTCATTGGCACCTCGCTTATGCGAACGCAACCCAAGTCGGAGCTGATGAAAGCAACCAACGGATCGGAGGTCGGAAGTTTGGCCGCCGGTTCGTGTTTCCACCCGGTGCAGCGTTCTAGCGCGAATACGCGCTCATCCCGGCGCATATACAGAGCCGCACCGGTTAGCTCGAGAACTTCGGCCGGCAGGCGCGTAAGATAGTCCGCAATGGCGCTAGCGTTATCGACGTGCATGACGGCTTTGGCGGCCTTGGCGAGCCGGGTTTCGGCGAGGTGCCGTTTGCGGAAGATCACGCGATCGACGGCCGCGTCGATACGGCGGCGCATCCCATGAAAGAAGAAGCCGAGGATCAGCGCGACGACGATGTCGACGGGAAGACTGAAGCGCGCCTCCATGGTGCGCGACAAGAACAGGTCGATGAGTGCGAAGATCCCGACGATGACGGTCGTCAGCAATCCGTACGCCACGGTGCGGCTGACGACGAAGTTGATATCGACGACGCGCTCGCGGAAGATTGCATAGGCGACCACGAGCGGGAAAATCACTTGTGCCGCATCGATCGTCGTATGAACCCAGTATGGCTCGTAGGCCGGCCACAGCAGCGCGTCGATCACGTCGATGACCACCCAGAAAACGAAACCCGCGGTGATCCAATGAAGGCGTTGGCGCAAACGGATGGTCACATGCGAGTATGCATCGAATAAACCTAAGAGCGCGATGGAAGACGCAACGACCTCACACCAAGCGGTAAGTTGTGGCCAGCCGTAGTTGTTGTTCAGTACGTAATAGGGAAGGGTGGCAACAATGCCCAGCGCTGCAACCACCGAGATTGCGGCTGTGCGCCAGAGACCGAGCGGCCGGCGCGCCAGCGTGAAAGCAAAGAGCGCGAGGCCGGTCTCCGGAAGCACGTTGAACAACACGATGTAGACGCGAAACCAGAAAGTGGCGGCTAACCAGGGCAAGAGCCTCTCAGCCAAGACCGAGTTCGGCGGCGCCCCTCCCGCCGCTAATGAGAAAAGAAAGAATCCCCACGTTATCGGGCTCGGACGCAAGAGTACCAGGAAGATCCCGATAACCAGCGGCACGGCGAACGCGAATTCGCGAATGACGATGAACGCCGGAACTGTACGCTCCGCCATTGCGCGCAAGGTTACCGGTGCGACGTGGCCGCGCTTCCAAACTTTGAACGTCAACACCTCGCCCGGCGTCATTGCTAAGCCTCCAAGAGTTGCGTAACGAATTCTGTCGGGGAACATACTGATATCGATGCGGTCGCCGGGACGCATTCCGGCACGTTGCGCCGGCGAGTCCGGTTCCACGACCGTAATGACGCTGCCGTTCGTCCTAAAACCCCAGTCGCCGTTCGGCTGGCCGAGCACCCGAAGCAGATCCGGAAAATACGTTACGCAGAAGAACAGCGAGAGCGCCGTTACGACGATGATGCGAAGCGCAGGATGTGAAGTTTTCATGAAGGCATCCCCTTTAAGCGACAACCAGAATCATGGGCTCCGGCGTGAGCGATCCGATCTCGCTTGCGCCGGCCAGTCCCGCCTCCTTCAACGCGTGCACGAGTTCGGTTGACTGATCCGGCGGAACGGCGAGCAGCAAACCCCCGGAGGTTTGGGCATCGCATAAAACGAGTTGCCGCGCAGTGCTGACGTCGGCCGCAAACGTCACGCCGCTTTCCAAAGCAAGGCGGTGATTCGCGTGCGTTCCGCCTGGAACGATGCCGGCCGCAGCCAGCTGTTCGGCGCGATCGAAAAACGCAACGGCTTGCGCCGAAATTTCAGCGCCGGTGCCGCCCGCGGTCATCTCGCAAAGATGTCCGATCAAGCCGAATCCGGTCACGTCGGTCGCTGCGTGCACTTCAAACCTTTTCGCGATTTCAGCCGCTTCGCGATTCAGTCGCAGCATCGATTCGATCGCGGGACGCAGCGTATCTTCGTCGATCGCATCGCTGCGGCGCGCGGTCGTCAAAATGCCGGTGCCGATCGGTTTCGTCAGCACGAGTGCGTCGCCAGGTTTCCCGGTGCTGTTGCGCCAGATGCGATCGGGATGCGCGACGCCGGTCACCGCCAGCCCGTATTTGGGCTCGTCGTCCTTGATCGTGTGGCCGCCGATGATGTCGATGCCGGCTTCGCGCGCTTTTTCCGCGCCGCCGCTCAGAATGGCGGCGATAATGCGCGCGTCCATATTCTCCGGAAATGCGCCAATAGCGAGTGCGGCAATCGGACGCGCGCCCATCGCATAAATGTCGGAAAGCGCGTTGGCTGCAGCAATGCGCCCGTAGTCGTGCGGATCGTCGACGATCGGCGTAAAGAAATCGACGCTTTGCACCAGCGCGATCTCGTCCGTAAGCCGATAGACTCCGGCATCGTCGGCGGTCGCCGTGCCGACCAGCACGTTCGGATCCGCGATCGGGGGCAGCTCGCGCAGGACCTGCGCGAGGACGGCTGCGTCCATTTTGGACGCTCAACCGGCGCAGCTGGAAAGGTGCGTCAGCCGGAAGATGTCGGCTTTCGTCATGCATGGCTCTTCGCGTTGGCGGGCGAAGCGCCTCGCATGCAGGTCATGTGCATCGGCGGTGCATGCGTCGATCGCGGCTACAACGTGCACGGCAACATCGTGTTCGGCTCTTCAAATCCCGCTGCGCGTAGCGAGGTGCTCTTCGGCGGCGTCGCGCGCAACGTCGCCGAAAATTTGGGGCGATTAGGAATTGAAACTGCGCTCGTCACCGTTGCCGGGAGCGATAGCTCCGGCAAAACGATGCTGGACGAGCTGCGTGCGGCCGGCGTTGACGTTAGCCTCGTGAAGATTGTGGAAGGGCCCGGCGACGAATATGCCGCTATTTTAGAGCGCGGCGAGCTCGCTTTGGGCGCGGCCGATATGCGCGCGATCGAAAGCTTGACGCTGGCCGACTTGGATGGCAAGTGGGAAAAGATCGCCCAAGCCGCTTGGGTGTTCGTCGAGTGTAACGTTTCGGAAGACGTCTTGCGAACCTGCGCGAACCGCCGTTCGATCGCGAGCTACAAGCTGGCGGTCGATGCGGTCAGCGCGCCCAAGAGCCATAAACTGCCCGAGCGCCTAGACGCAATCGATCTGCTCTTTATAAATGAAGGCGAGGCGCAAGCGTATTTGGGCGAGACGGGAGGTGCGCGCGAAGAAGAACTCGCCGCGCTCACGCTGGAATCGGAACGCAGCGTTCGCCCGGACCTCTCTTCCGCGCTCTTGGAATCGCGTCTAACGCGGCTTTCCCGATGAATCCGTTACCGGAATTCCTCGATCTCTCTGCGGAGGTGAGCAGCGGGCTGGCGCGCGGCGCTCCGATCGTCGCGCTGGAGAGTACGATCATCTCGCATGGCATGCCTTACCCGGAGAACTTTGAAACCGCGCGTGCCGTCGAACAGATCGTGCGCGAGGCCGGCGCCGTTCCCGCGACGATTGCAGTTATGGGCGGGCGCGTGCGCATCGGAATGGATGACGAACACTTAGAGCGCTTGGCGCGTTCGGGCGACGTCCTCAAACTCAGTACTGCCGATCTTCCATACGCGGTCTCGCAGCGCCGCGACGGTTCGACGACCGTGGCCGCGACGATGCGATGTGCCCACGTCGCCGGGATCGGAATTTTTGCGACGGGCGGCATCGGCGGCGTCCATCGCGGGGCGGCGAACTCGTTCGACGTTTCCGCAGATCTGCACGAACTGGCGCGAACGCCGGTTGCCGTCGTCTGCGCGGGCGCCAAGGCGCTGCTCGATCTTTCCAAAACGCTCGAAATGCTCGAGACTCTCGGCGTGCCCGTCATCGGGTATCGCACGGACGAGTTTCCGGCTTTCTGGAGCCGCACGAGTTCGTTGCCGCTGGCGCTGCGGATCGATGACGCTGCCGGAGTTGCGAAATTCCTGCGTGCGCAGCGAGCTCTCGGATCGCAAAGCGGCGCGATAGTCGCCAATCCGATCGCCCCCAAAGACGAAATACCACGCGCGGAGATGAACGAGTATATCGAATCGGCGGTGCATGAAGCCGAGCGCGCCAACATTACCGGCAAGACGGTCACGCCGTGGCTGCTCGATCGAATCAACGCACTGACCTCGGGGCGCAGTTTGGTGGCCAACATTGCGCTGGTGAAGAGCAACGCTTGCCTCGCTGCCGAGATCGCGCGAGAACTTCCGCCGAGTTAAAATAAGGCGAAGCGCGCCGCTGCGGCGAAGCTGTCGGCCTTGCGGTTCTTACGCTTGAAGATCCAATCGCAGGCGATGCTTTTAAGCTTCGTCCCGTTGGCGTTTTTGCTAGTTTTCCTCGGCTTGGTCGCATTGCTGGTCGACCGTACCGCGGAAATGACGGTCTGGACGCAGCGCGCCGGCAGTGTGCTCGATGAGTCCGACACGATTTTCAGGACACTGGGCGATGCCAATCGCGCGGCCGTTGATTACAGCACGCATCCGAATAAGAGCGCGCTCGATCGCTACTCCGCCGCCGCGAGTGCGGCGCGCGCGCAAGGCAAACAACTCGTACGGATCACCGATGGCGCCGAACAGAAGCAGCGCGCGGTGGCGTATTCTTTCGCAACGGGCCGCATCATTAGCGTGCTTGACACATACCTGGCGGATTTGCGAGCGGGTCGCACCGCGCAAGCCCGCGCGTTGGGATCTGCGCCGTCGATGCGGGCGCTCGCGGCCGCTTTTCAAACGGCGAAGGCGAATTTCGAACGTTCCGAAAGGCAGTTGACCAGCGCCCGGTTTCGCGCGCTGCGCGATCAGATCCGGGACTACGGTTTCATCCTGCTCGTCGGGACATTTGCCGGAATCGTGCTGACGTTGTTCACGACGGCTCGTTTTGGCGTTCGCATTGCGGGCCGGATTGAAAAGTTAGCGAAAAATGCGGACCGTTTGGGGGCCGGCCAGGAGACGGAGCCGGCGCAAGGCGACGACGAGATCGCCGATCTCGATCGCGTCTACCACGAGATGGCGCAGCGCATCCACGACACGCTTTCAGCCTACAGGCGCGAGCATTACATCGCGTCGACACTGCAGCGTGCGCTGCTGCCGCAACAGCTCCCTCAACTCCCTGGCTTACGCATAGATACGGCCTACGCTGCCGCCGCGCATGCGACCGAAATCGGCGGCGATTGGTACGACGTTTTCACCCTCGAAGATCATGTCGTCGGCATCAGCGTCGGCGATGTCGCAGGCCATGGCTTGCGTGCGGCGGCCATCATGGGCTCCGTGCGGCAGGCCATTCGTACGGCCGCGCGCGTGGACAGCGACCCGGCCATCGTGCTCCAGCGCGCGAATCGCGCTTTGTGCGCCGACGAAAACATCATCGTGACTGCGTTTTTCGCGACGCTCGATATGCGCGACGGAAAATTGCGCTACTCCGTTGCGGGACATCCTTTGCCGCTAACGGTCGCTAGCGGCGGCGAAATCGGACAGCTGGGCGGCGAGGGACTCATACTCGGCGTTGATCCGCAGGCGTGTTACGACACCTTTGAAGCCACGCTGCACGAAGGCGAAGGCATTGTGTGCTTCACGGACGGCATCGTCGAGATCGAACGGGACTACTTTAAAGGAATGGCCGATCTCATCGAGGTGGTCAAAACTGAATACGGGCGCGCGACCGCCGAAAATCTCGCGGAACGCATTAAGACCCGCATTCTTGCGCGCGTGGAACCGGTCGATGATTCGGCGATCCTGTTCGTGGGCGTCACGAACCTCGGGGGAACGGTCGGTTAAGACTCGGATCGTTCTGGCCGAAAAACAAAAGGAGACCTAGCTGCGGGGGCAAATCGCCCCGATGAATAGGCCGGCTTTTTATAAGGAGTCACCGTTGCACAAGAAACTCGCACTCGCACTCGGGCTGGCGCTGGCCGTTGCGCTGGCCGCGTGCTCTAATTCCTCGAACGGTTCGATCCCCTCTACGTCCATTGCGCCAATGCAAGCGAATGTTTCGCAGGCATGCGATGCTGCGTCGGACGGCTTCGCGCAGTGCTTTTCGTTGATCCGCAC
>Ga0102924_1001829_pt1 | contig 23946 bp, 14 predicted proteins | sample PaiPotPPM11metaG_FD_80116 | JGI IMG/M metagenome (GOLD analysis project Ga0102924, IMG submission 80116) | Iron sulfur acid spring bacterial and archeal communities from Banff, Canada, to study Microbial Dark Matter (Phase II) - Paint Pots PPM... ...
ATGCTAGATTGACTTACGTGGACGTGGTCTTGCGCAAGCTCGGAAAGGGCGCCCGGGCCGTGGCCGGCCGGCTGGTGCGAGCACCACGCAAAGGCTCGGTCGTCGTTATCGAGTTCCCGGATGGGATGCACGAGTACGTGACGACCCCGGTGAAGCGGGTTCTGCGCATCGCCGGTCGCGAGGTCTTCTACATCGAGACCATCAACAGTCGCTATCGCCTCGAGGTCCGCAGCCGCGAGGCAACCGCCGCCGAAGGCACGGGCTGAGCCTCGCCGCCGCGAGGCGCTCGCGGGCGCTTCCCCGGGTGTCGTCGGGCTTGACTGCAGCGGGCCCGCCCGGGCATGGTGCGCGCCGTGGGAAAGCACGACCGCCGCAACTCGATGAAGATGAAGCGCCGCAAGTCGCAGGTGAACAAGAAGGCGCGGCTCAAGCGGCACTCCGCAGAGCGAAAGGCCGCGACGGCCCAGGGAAGCGCCAAGAAGTCGCCGGCCCCGAAGAAGGCTTCTAAGGGAGCTTCGGCCGCGCCGACGCCCGCGCCATCGGCTCCCGCGGCACCGCCGTCGGTCCCATCCCCGCCCACGACTCCAACGGGCTCTGCGCCCGCCGCCTGAGAGGCGTCAGTCGCTCGCCGGCTCTGTCCCGGGCTCGGGATCGCCGGTCAGTCGGACCGTCGGAAACCGAGCCGGGGGGTGCGCGGCAGGCGCCTCGTAGAGGACAGGCTCCCCGAGCAGGCCGGCTTCGCCGTCGACTCGCTGCTCGTCGACCAGCTTCCAGCCGCCGGGGCGATCCCTCCAGCTCTGCCGGAGCGTGGTCGAGCGCAGCAGCTGGTCCTCGGGCCGGTACCACGCGACCCGGACGAGAACGTCCACGTCGTGATCGCCGTGCGGACGCATCCCGTCGATCTCGACGTCGGCCACTCGCACGCTCGCGCCCCATCCGCGGTGCTGCAGCACGAATTTGTCCCGAGCGTCCGGCGCGACGTGCTCGATGAGGAGCTCGCTTCGTCCGAAGCGCGAGTCGACGTTGAACTCCTGCACCGTCTGTTGGGCGCGCGCGAGCGGGGTTTCGGGCATGGGGCAGCCGGTCAGGAGTGCTGCGACGGGAAGGGCCGAGGCGACCAGGTACGTACGCATCGTGCTCCGCGAGGAGCGCACACGTTCGGGGAGCGGGCCAAGTTTCGTGTCCGTCAGAAAGGGATCGAGGCGACGAAGTACGTCTTGTCGATTCCGCCGCTGGCGAGGCCTCTCGCGTACCCGGCCCGGAAGGTGAACCCGAGGACGTAGCCGAGGGTCATGTCGAGCCAGAGCTCGCCGCCGATTCCCGTCTTGAATTCCGCGGTGGCGGCGTTGTCGAACGCGCTCCCGTAGTCGACGAAGGCGGCCCCGCTGATGCGGTTCAAGAAGAAGGGCAACGTAGAGGGTCCGCGGTCGATGTTCGCGATCGGGAACCGGTACTCCGCGTCGAAGAGCGCGTAGTAGCTTCCCGCTTCGGCGACGACCGGATACCCGCGGAGCGCGATCCCTCCCTGGATCAGGTAGTTCTGAACGACGTTCACGACCGGGAGATCGATGAAGCCCCCGACGTAGAACGGGCCGCGGCCCCCGCGGTTTCCTCCGCTCATGCCGCCGCCCGCGTGGAGCGCGAGCGCGTGGTGATGGAGCCACGGCATGAGGTAGTAGGTCGCGATGTTGAACGTCGCGGCGTACCCGGTGAAGTCGCTCGCCAGCGCCTCGTCGGCGACGTCGAAGGTCGCGCCGACGGCGTAGCCGTGCTCGTTGCCGACGCTGTAGAGGTAGCCCTGCGCGTTCGAGTAACTCCAGCCGAGGTGCAGCGTGCCGAGCGTTCCACGCGTCGGGATGCTCGGCGTGTCGTACGGGTTGAGCTGGGACACGGGGAGCGGGAGCTCGCCTGCCGTGCGCGCCAGACTGTACGAGAGGTCGAAGGACTGGGAGTCGAAGGCGCGCGGCATCGAGTACGCGATCTCGCTCGTGGCGCCGACGGTCTCCTGGATCCACTCGACCGCATTGCTTCCCAGGCGGTAGTCGGTCTCCGGCGCGATCGTGCGAAAGACGCTCAGTCCGACGTCGAAGGGCAGCCGCCCGTAGGTGTACGCGACGCTCCCCTCGAGCTCGGGGTGCTCCCATTCCGTGGTCACCGTCGCCGTGAGCGAATGGTGCCCCGCGATGTCGCTGCCCGCCGCGGTGAGGATCGTGGCCTGCCCGAAGTTCCCAGGGGTGATCTGGAGGGAGTACTTGCGCGCAGCGAGCGTCGTCCATGGCTCGTACGGCTTCGGAACGATGTGCAGCGGCGTGGGTTCGGGGGGGGGTGCGGGGCGCATCTCTTCGTAAGGCAGGGCGGGCAGCCACTGCGACTCGTCGAGGGACATCACGAAGAGGTCGTAGCCCTCGTGCGTGTAGCCGAGGTACGCGATCGACTTGCCGTCGGGTGATGGTTCGGGCTGGTAGGCGCCGTTGATCGTGTTGGTCACCTGCTTCAGCGCGCCGGTCGCCAGCTCGTAGGCGTAGACGTTCATGACGCCCGTGCGATCGGAGTGGAAGTAGAGCCAGCGCCCGTCGGACGAGTACACAGGATCGCCGTCGACGGCGCGGTCGTGCGTCACGTTCACCCAGGAGCCGTCCTCGGTGTCGACGATCCTCACGTCCCGATAACCGCCGTGTTGCCACGCGCTGTAGGCGACGTGGCGGTTGTCGGGGGACCAGCGCGGGGTGAACGCCTGATCGAAGCGGGCGCTCCGCACCAGCGGGCGCACGTTGACGAGCGTATGCCCGCGCCCATCGGGCGCAGGCACGATGTCGGCCATCATCAGGTACGTGGTCCCGCGATGGTTCGTGGTGAACGCGACCCGGCGTCCGTCGGGCGAGACGCTCGGATCGACGGCGCGCCACCCATGGCTCCAGCGGACGCGTTTGCCCTCGAGCCCGACGGGGCTCTTCTCGTGCGCGGGCAGCTCGAAGAGGTCGTCGAAAAAGAAGAGGTTGTTGAAGACGTCGTTCGCGTTGAAGACGGCCGTGCCGTCGGGCAGAAACGAAGGTCCGGTGACGCCTCCCGTCCGGATCAGCAGCTCTCGACGGTCTTCGCGCGAGCCGACGACCGCTCCGTCCGCCGAGCGCACGAGCGGCAGCGCCCACACGCCCGGCGTCGTGTGCCCGTCGTCGATGAATCCGCAGAGTTCACCGGCGTGCTCGGGCCACGCGTTCGGCGGGATCCACCGCGGACGCCCGGCGGTGTTCCCCTTGTGCGTGACGCGGACCCCTTCGCGCAGGCCGCGCGCGCGGATGGCGTCGGCCTGCTCGCCGAACGAGCGCTTCAGCGAGTCGATCCAGGCGGGGTAGAGCTCTTCGAAGGTCTTGCCCGTCGCGCGGCGTATCGACCGGTTGATGGCGAACGGGATGATCTGCTGGCCGTAGTCGTCGATCATCGCGCGGATCGCCTGCTCGCCGTACGTCTCGGCGATCCACTTCAAGAAAAACGACCCGTAGAGGTACCAGATATTTCCCTGGGGCCAGCGCCGCGGAACGTTCGAGAACACGTCGAGCGTCGCGGTGTTCCCCTCCAGGACGTCGGCGCGCATCCACATGTTCCACATCGACGATCGCAGGCGCCCGCCGCTCGTGCGCTCGCTCTCCTCGAACACGGCCAGCCCCTCCAGCAGCCAGTGGGGCTGCACCTGGTTGGGAGCTAACGTCTTTCCCAGGATGCGGTTGACCAGCGCGGGAATACCCCCGATGTGATCGGTGTGCAGGATGTGCGTGTACTCGTGCGTGAGGAGCTCGAGGTACCAGTCGTCGACGTCACCCAGCGGCGACATGTCGTCGGGGGCCGTGACGTAAAGGCGCACGGCGTTGTAAGGGACGGCGCTCGCCGAGCCGTTGGCGCTGTCGGTCTGATCGGTCAGCAGCACCTCGGTCTTCTCGCTGGGCACCCATCCGACGGCGGGCGCGAGGCGAGCGAAGATCGCCTCGGCCAGGTTCGCGACGTCGTCGGCCACCTCGTCTTCGGTGGAGTAATAGGTGATGCGAAAGTGAGGCGTTTCGAGCGTCTTCCAGAGAAGGCGCGGGTCGTCGGCGGCGCGCGCGGACCGCGCCAGAAGTTGGAGCGCAACGACGACGAACGCGAAGAGGAAGCCGCAGCGGCGCAAGCCCGGCGCAGTCTAAACTCTCTTCCGGCTCTAGGCTTTAGCCTTCAGCCCGGTGGTGGGGGAACGCCGCCGAGCCGAAAGCTGGAGCGTGCAGGCCGAAGCCAGTCCGACGCGCTTCGCTCACAGGTCGTCGTGGAACATCGGCTCGCGATTGCGCACATAGCGATACACGAGCTGTCGAGCCTCCGGGGTGATCTCGGTGAACTGAGCGCCGAAACCGGGAGGCGCGTCGCTGCCCCCGTCGTTGGCCTCGCGCCGCCAGCGGACGATGGCGTTCGCTTCGAACTCGTAGCCGCCGGGCAGTGACACCTTCAGGCGTACGGGCGCGCCGAGCTTCGGGAGTTTGTACGTCGACACGAACAGTCCGCCGTGATCGACGATGTCGTTGCCGGATAGCCCCTTGTAAAAGTTGCTCGGACTGTGCGCTCCGAGCTCGGCGGGCACGACGGGTGCGTCGCCCGCCGGTGCGTAGGCACGCGGCGCCGGCTGCGCAGCGGGGGCCGCGGGATAGCCTGCAGGCGGTGCGGCCGCAGGGGCGGCGCGTGCCGCCGCCGGGGGCTGCTGTGGAGGAGCATACGCGGCCGGCGGGGGCGCATGGGCGGCGGGTTGCGGCGCCGGTGCTGCGCGAGGAGCGGGGGCGGGCTGCGGCGGCGGAGGCTGAGGCACCGCCGCTCGTGGTTGCATCGCGACGGGCGCGGGCTGCGCGGGCGCGGGCGCCGCCGGCTGCTGGGCCTGCGTGGCCCGCACGAGGGAGTGCACGCTGCCGAGCGCCCCGGCGACCGATTCCATCGCCGAGACGACGGCCTGCTGCTGCTGCGGCTGCGCCTGAAGCTGGGCGAGCGCCGTCTGCACGCACGTGAGCGCGGTCTGCGCGTTCGCCGCGAGCATCGCACCGCCCGAGCGCTCGATCTGGTGCAGCGCTCCCATTGCCTGCGCAATGGGAGCCGCCAGGTCGAGGATCTGGGGAGGCACTTTCGGGTCGGCTTGAAGGGCGTTCAGACCGCGCGCGAGCGACTCCCGGGCCGCGCGGGCCAGCGTGACGGTGTCAGACACGGTGGCTTTCTCCTCAGCGAAGATCGAACCGTAGCCGGACGCTCCGCGCAATGGGAATCATCGGCTCAGGTTCGGCTCGAAGGACCGCCGGGCGCTCCCGACGCGCACGTGGTGGCCGCGCGGGCGACGATGCGCGCGAAATCGGCGGGACCCAGCCACGTCTGGTCGTCCTCGGCCCGCCCCTCGAGAAGCTCGAGAGCGCCATCGCCCGCGCGGACGACGGCGATACCGTCACGCCGGACCGCCGCTTCGCCGGGGGCGAGCGCCCGCGGGTAGTCGAGCGTCGCTCGCGCGCCGACGACGACGACGACTTCATCGCCGATCTCGGTCCAGGCACCTGGCCACGGGGCCGCCGCACGGATCCTGCGTTCGATCCGCTCCGCCGACCACGCCCACCGCAGCGCCAGCTCGTCCTCCCCGGGCTTCGGGGCGGCCGTAGCCTGCGACTCGTCCTGGACCCGCGGCGTCGGCGGTTTCCCCTCGGCGTACGCCCGCACCGTCTGGCGGAGGAGCGCGAGCGACGGTCGATCGAGGGCTCGCGCGAGCCGCCACGAGTTCCAGCGCGGGTCGACGGCAAGCGTCCTCTGCCCCAGGATGGGGCCCGTGTCGTACTCGGACTCGAGGAGATGAGCCGTGACGCCGGTCGTGGTGTCCCCGGCGTCGATCGTCCAGAAGTACGGATCGGGCCCGCGCAGCTTCGGCAGAAGGGACGGATGCACCCCGATGGGGGTAGCGAGCGCGAGGACTGCCGGAGGGATCCGCCTGGGCCAGAACCAGCTTACGAGCAGCTCCGCGCGAGAGCGCTCCAGGTCGGCGAGGGCCGCGTCCGTCTCGAGGTCCGGTGTCTGGTGGACCCGTGGCGCGCCGACCCGCCTGACGAGACGGCGCAGCCCTCGCTCGGGAAGGACGCCCGCGTAGACGACCTCGTGACCGTCGCGAGCGAGCAAGAGCGCAGCGAGCGGCAGTCCGAGGAACGCAATCCGCAAAGGCGCTCAGGTGGGAGTGACCGGTGGCACGATGACCCCGGGCGTCGGCTCCTCGCCGGACTGCCTGAGGAGCGCGGTACGGACCGCGTGCTCTACCAGCTGCCAGAGCTGCTGCCGGTCGGTCACCCGGCCCAGGAACCCGATCGGGATCCGGAAGCCACCCTTGTCGCGCCTGCCGCCGCCGTAGGGGCGACCTTTCTCGTCGGCCCCGAACGCTTGCTCCAGCCATGCCGCCGGATCCACGCTCGGCGAATGCGTCCGGAGCGAGCCCTCGATGTACTTGTCGCCCACGACGCCATACACCACGCACGTGTCGATGTCTTCGCGACGGACGAGGAAGTCCGCGGCCTGGGCGATCGTGTCGCGCTCGGCCTCGCTGACGAAGCCGACTCCCGCCATGGCGAAGTTGCGGCGCACGACGAGCGCCTGAAGCGCGCGCGCGATGACGTCCATCGCGGTCGGCGCAATGAGCCGGCGGGACAGGTCCTGTAGGAGGTCCCGATCGCAGACCTCGACGATCTGCCCGGCGGCGCGAAAGTCGGCCGCGCGCGCCAGCATGAAATCGTCGGTGTCGGTGGCGAGGCCGTGCATCAGCGCCGTAGCGATGCGGCGGTCCTCCTCCACGTCGGGATCGAGGGTGGTGAGCTCCTGCAGGTACTCGACGAAGATCGTCGCGGTAGCGCCGACGTCGACCCGCATGTCGACGAAGCGCGCCTTGGGGGGAGCGTTGGCGCGGTGGTGGTCGACGATCGTCAGGACCTCGAACTCGCCCGCGTCCGTGAGGTCGGGGTCGACCTCGTGGGCATCGACGAGCGCGAGGAAGTCCACGCGCCCGACCTCCCGCACGCTCTTGATTTTGCGGAGCTCAAGCCCCAGAAGCTTCACGAGCGCGCGGTTCTCCCGGTGGCTCAGCTCGTGGCAATAGCCGACCGTCGTCTGCGCTACGCCCAGGCGCTGGGCGATGTGCGCTTGCGTGATGGCGCACGCGATCCCATCCGGGTCCGGGTGACCGCGGAGCGCGATGAGCACGTTCTTGCCGCGCGCCGCGGCGAGCGCTTCCGCGAATCCACGGGCGCGCGGCTCGGGCGGCGGCAGGTTTGCCGGCGCCAAGCGTCGGACCGGTTCCGTCATTGTGGGGGGAATTGTGGACACGATTGCACCGACAAATCCAGGCTACCGGCAGAATTGACTGAGCTTGGTTCCTTCCGGCGTCCGTGTAACGCACGGATGATGCCAACAGGGCAGAGGCGCGAAAGTCCGACGAAAAATGCGCGAACGTCGTCCACTTACCCGCCGTGGAGCCGGCTGCCCCGGTTCGGATCGGACGCGCCCGACGACGAGCGTCGTTCGCGAGTCTTCGGTGTCCCGTTTGGCACTTGGTAGTCTGCGCACCCGCCGCGATGTACGCCAGCCGCTACGCGAGGACGCGCTTCTTGCGCTCGGTACTGGCTCCGCTCGCGCTGGCGCTGCCGCCCTTGGCGTGGGTGGCCGACGCCACACGCCGGGCCTCCCTGACTCCGCTGGGACGCGACCAGGGCATCTTCCAGTACATCGCGTGGGCCCTCCGTCAGGGCCAAGTCGACTACCGCGATGTTCGCGACGTCAACGGCCCTCTGACGCACTGGATTCATCTGGCGTTCCTCATGGTCGGGGGCGCAGACGAGCACAGGTTTCGCGTCCTCGACCTTTTCGTCACCGGGCTCACCTTCGCGGCAGTCGGCGCTTGCCTCCCCGGCCTGAGGTCCCGGCGACGCCCCGACGCGCTCGAGCGCGTCGCATGGGCGGTCGCCGGATGGGTCGTGCTGAGCGGACAATACCTGCTGTACGGCTTCTGGGATCTGGCCCAGCGCGAGAGTTTCTTCGACTGGTTCCTGCTGCCGAGCGTGGCGCTGCAGCTCGTCGCCCAGGCCCCGTCGCGCCGGGCGCTGCCGCCCCGCCGCCCCATCCTCTTGGCGGTCGTTGGAGCGCTGAGCGTCGTGCCGTGGTTCGGCAAGCCGACGTACGCGGCTTTCACGCTCGTCCAGCTCGTGGCCGTCGTCTGCGACGATACGCTGCCGTGGCCGCGTCGGCGCGCCTTGCTCGCGTTCGGCGCCGGCGGGGCGATCGGCGCCGCTTCTCAGCTCGGCGTGCTCGCGGCGCTCGGCGCGCCGCTTGCTTTCGCGCGCATCCAGCTCGTCGACGTGCCCGCGATGTATAGGTTCATCTGGCCTCGCGCCGCGATGGACATCTTCTCGAACGCGTGGTGCGCGACTCAGGCGATCTTCGCGATCACGGGCGCCGTCGTCCTGGTCGGTCTCGTCGCCCTTCGCGAGATGCCGCCGCGCGTCCTCGGGGTGGCGCTGCTGCCGATATGCGCCCTCGGCAGCGTGGCGGCGCAAGCCAAGGGCTTCCCGTATCACTTTCATCCGCTCACGGCGTCCGTTCATCTGCAGTGGCTCGTCTTCGCGGCGTGGCTCTCGGAGCGCACCCGCGTCGGCCGCCGAGACCGCGCGCTCCTGCGCCTCGCGCCTCTCGCCGCAGCGACCGTCTTCGCCCTGCGCATCGCCACGTCGATGGAGGACTCGCCTCACATCCGGGCGACATGGTTGCTCTGGGGAGCGGCTACGCCCGAAGCGAGGTCGACGCGCGAGTACTTCGCCCACTTCCCCGAGGTCGACTACTTTCCGTACGAGCTGCGCGAGACCGCCGAATACCTGCGCGATCACACGCAGCCGCAAGACCGCGTGCAGCTTTACGGGATGGACCCATACCTCCTCTTTCTGGCTCGGCGCCTCAGCGCCACCCCGTACATTTACGCTTACGACCTGAACGCCGACGCCGCGCTCGGCGGCGGCACCGGCGGCCGACCCGACGGACCTCAGTCCGAGCGCATCCGGGCGATCCGCGACGCGCACGAGGCCGACTTGCGCGCGCGCATCGCCGCGCAGCCTCCCGCGGCGTTCGTGTTCCTCGACGGCGCGCCGTTGCTGGCGCAGACGGACGCCTGGAACGATTTCGCCGATCACTGCGCGGGCACGGCCGACTGGGTGCGCGCGCGGTATCGAGAAACGGCGCGCTTCGGCCACGACCACGTATGGTTAAGGAAGGATCTTGCAGCTGAGCCGGAAGCGCCGGCGGAGTCCCCGGACGATGCGCCCGACCAGGGTCCTTAAGCTAAAGTACCGATCCCCCGAGACACCCAATCAATGGTCGATACAACCGAGAGTACGAGCGCCAGTTCCACCTCGCCGTCATCAAGCTGGTCGCCACAACCGGCGAGCGGCTCGCTCTCGATAACTCCAGGTCCTGCGTCCGTTCAGCCCTCGCCGAACGGCGAGGGCCTGGACACTCGCGCGAGCACCCTCTACCTGAACCGCGAGCTCTCCTGGCTCGAGTTCAACGCACGCGTCCTCGACGAGGCCGATAGCGAGAGCGTGCCCTTGCTCGAGCGCCTCAAGTTTCACGCGATCGTCGCCAGCAACCTCGACGAGTTCTTCATGGTCCGCGTGGCGGGCCTGAAGCAGCAGCTCACCGGTGAGGTCGGCGACCTCGGGCCGGACGGAATGACGGTGGCCGAGCAGCTCTCGCGGATCGCCGCGCGCGTCCACGAGCTGGCCGCGGCGCAATCCCACGGCCTCGAGGCGCTCCTTCCGAAGCTCGCCGAGGCGGGAATCGTCTTCGTGAAGCCTACGGAGCTCGCAGCCGATGCGCTCGCCGAGCTCGACGCCCGGTTCGAGAACGAAGTGTTCCCGATCCTCACGCCGATCGCGATCGACCCCGGGCACCCGTTCCCTCAGGTCCGCAATCGCAGCTTGAACCTGGGCGTCATGTTCATGCGCGAGGGCACGCTCGATCAGGGCTTCGGCGTCGTGCAGGTCCCCTCGATGCTGCCGCGGCTCTTCCCGGTCTCGGGCGTCAAGACGCCGAGCGGGCAGCCCGCGCTGCGCGCGTTCGTCCTGCTCGAGGACCTGCTGGCGCGCCACGTGGGAACCATCTTCCCGAGCGCGCGCATCAAGGGGCTCTACGTCTTCCGCGTCACGCGCAACTTCGACATCGAGGTCGACGAGGAGGAGGCCGAGGATCTGCTCCAGTCCATCCAGCAGGAGCTGCGCCGACGCGAACGCGGCAACGCCGTACGCTTGGAGGTCTCGGGCGATCCCCCGGCCGGCAGCCTCGCCAAGCTGGTGAAGGCCTTCAAGCTCGATCCGGAGAAGGACGTCTACAACGTCCGTGGCATGCTCAACGCCGCCGACCTCATGAGCATGACGCGCGCGGAGGTCCGCGCGCTCCGCGACGAGCCGTTCCTGCCCCACGCCGTCCCGCCGCTGCGCGAGGCTGACGACATCTTCGCGGTCATCCGCGAACAAGACGTGCTCCTGCACCACCCCTACGAGTCGTTCGACAGCGTCGTCGATCTCATCGCGCGCGCGGCCGACGACCACGACGTCCTCGCGATCAAGCAGACGCTCTACCGCGCGGGCGGAGACTCTCCGATCGTGAAGGCCCTGGTGCGCGCGGCCGAGAGCGGCAAGCAGGTCACCGCGATCGTCGAGCTCAAGGCGCGGTTCGACGAGGAGTCGAACATCGTCTGGGCGCGCATGCTGGAGCAGGCCGGCGCGCACGTCGTCTACGGTCTCCTCGGACTCAAGACGCACGCGAAGTGCCTGCTCATCGTCCGGCGCGAGAAGGGAAAGCTCAGGCGCTATGCCCACCTGTCGACCGGAAACTACAACCCGACCACCGCGCGCCTCTACACGGACTACTCGCTGATCACGGCCCGCCCGGACGTCTGCGAGGACGTGTCGAGCCTGTTCAATCTCCTTACCGGGTACAGCGCCCCGCCGAAGTGGAACAAGCTGATCGTCGCGCCGCTCGGGCTCCACGAGTCGGTCCTTGCGCTCATCGCGCGCGGGGCCGAGCACGCGCGCGCCGGTCGGCCCGCGCGCATCGTCGCGAAGATGAACAGCCTGGTCGACGCGGACGTCATCGAGGCGCTCTACCGGGCGTCGCAGGCGGGCGTGCCCATCACGCTCCTCGTGCGCGGCATCTGCTGCTTGCGCCCGAGAGTCCCGCGCGTGAGCGAGACCATCGAGGTGCGGGCCCTCATCGACCGCTTCCTCGAGCACGGGCGAGCGTTCTCCTTCGCCAATGGAGGGAAAGACGAGCTCTACATCGGCAGCGCCGACTGGATGCCTCGCAACTTCCACCGTCGCGTCGAGGCGATGCTCCCGGTGGACGACCCCGGAATCCGCGCCCGCCTCGTCGACATCCTCGAGCTGCAGATCGCGGACAACGTGAAGAGCTGGCTCCTCAAGCCGGACGGCACTTACGAGCGCGTACAGCCGAAGCCGAACGCACCGGCCTTTCGGTGCCAGGCAAAGTTCATCGAGATGACGCGCGATCGCGTCAAGGCGGCCGAGGCGTCGGCCTCGAGCGGCCGTTTCCACCTCTTGCCGCAGCGGACCAAGCTCGACGGAAAGCTCGCCGAGGGTAGGAGGCCCCGCCGCGACGCTCCAGGACAGAAGAAGACGCCGACGTAGGGGCACTCGTCGGTCTCGACCTTTTGCGGCCCCGACCCCTCACGGGTGCTCGGCGAGCGCCTTCAGGGCCGCCGTGCGATCCTCGGTCAAATACGTCGTGGCGTGCGCGTCGATCGCTTCTCCCGCTTGCGGGAACAGGCTGCGCCAGACGGCCATCTCGTCGTCGCGATAGCGGATCCACGCCAGCTGCGCATCGCGCAGCAGCTTGCGACTCGCCTCGTCGGATGCGCTGGACAGGACCGCGCGGTACGTTGCGTTGAGCTCGGCGTCGGCGCGGTGCGCCTGCTCCGCGGTTTCGAGAGCAGCCGGCAACGTCGTTGCGCCTCGAAGGCGCATGGCTCGCTGGCGAACGAGTTCGGTGCCGTGAGAGGCGGATTCGACGGGGGACAGCGACCCGCCGCGAAAGCGATCTCCCCATAGAGCCATGTCCTTCGTGAGGAACTCCCCGAACGATCGGGCGCCGCGCGCGTACAGCGCCTGCCCGGCCGCATCCAGCCGCCGTACGAGCGTCTTGTCGACGAGGCGCTGGTCCGTCTCTGCACGCTCACGGTCCACGCCTGCGCAGCCGAGGAGGCTTTGTGTGGTGCTCGCCACGTCGCGGCAGAAATCGATCTCCGGCGCGTTGGCGGGCGGCGCATGCTGGGCGCGTCCGCGTAGATCTTGCACGTCCATGTCCGCGAACGTCCCGGCGAGCAGCTGCATCGCGTGCTTGCCGTCCGGAGAGCCGCCCTGGCCCTCGATCCACATCAGCGCCAGAACGCTTCGCTCGAGCGTCGGTGAGGATCCGCGCGGGGATTGCTCGGCGCTCACTCGGCGCTCGAGGCAGAGCCGCGCGCGCCGCAAGTCCTTCGCCACCGCCGATCCGTAATAGAAGCGAAAACAATCGGCCCTCGTCGCGCCGGCGTCGTCCGCCGCCTCGTACAGGCGCCCCGCTTCGCTCGCTTCGCAGCGGGGATCCGCGAGGCATTGGTCCGCCCGCTCCGCCGCGCCGTCGGCGCTCGTCGTCTTCGGGAGCATGCCGGCGTCCAGACCGGGGAGCGCGTCCGCCCTGGCGAGCGCCCCGGGTCGTGTCACGGGCTGCCGGTCGTGCGGATCCACGGCGGGACTCGGCACGTCCGCGTCCGGAGACGGGCGCGATCCGCGCGTGCACGCCACGAAGACGAGAGGCACGATCGCCACGATCCAGCCGATCCAGGTAGGTGCGCGAGAAAGCATCTGTGCCGGCTCGGGGCGCGGGCGCCCTCCTCCAAGATATAGTGAGCCTCTCGCCTGCCCAACTCCCCGAAATGGGCTAAGGAGCGAGCGGTCCATGTCCACGCCGCGTGCAGTCGTCATCCCCTTCGGTGTCCCCACCGAGGGCCGTGGGCTCGGGCTCGGGCTCGCGGCGCTGGTGCACACGTTCGTGCAGGTCGAGGGCGGGGGCGTTGCGATCGCGCAGCTCCACGCCCGCCGCAACGAGGAGCCGGGAGACGCCGCCCCAGCGCCGGTCGAGGCGTTCGTGCCGCCGGCGGCGTGGAAGGACATCGCCACGCGCGGGGACGCGCCGTCCGGGGTCGGTGTCGTGTTGACGGGAGCGTTCGAGCCGCCGCTCGAAGGCCACGGGACGATACAGCTTCTGGCCTTCGACGCGCGCGATGGCAAGACACGCGCCCGCGTGGACGCGGCGCTCGACGACGCGTGTGCCGGCGCTTCGCTGGTCGGCGCGCTCGAGCAGATCTGGAAGGGTTTGGGCGGCGAGATCGGCGCGCTCGGCGGTCTGCGGGACCTCGACTGGGAATCGCTGGAGAGCGTTCTGCGCGCCGAGCGCTGCGCTTTGCACGATCCTCTGCGCGGCGGGCCGCACGACCGGCTCGCGGCGATGCTCCACCTCGGCCGGGCGATCGAAGACGCTCCGCTGGCGCGTTATCCCGTCGAGCGGCTTGCGGCGCTCGCGCTCGAGACCGCGGCAGGCCCCGCGCTCGACCCCAAGCTCGCCGCGGCGGCTGCCCGCGCCCTCGAACGCGCGGTCGAGGACGCTCCCTCGCACGTCGAGCTCGTGGAGGCCCTTGCGGCCCTCCTGCTGCGGCTCGGCCGCGCAAGAGACGCCGAGCGAAGGCTCAATGCGGCCATCGCGCTCTCGGCAAAACGCGCGCGGCTCTACGCGCTGCTCTCGCAAGCGCTCCGCGCGCAGGGCAACCTCGATGCCGCGCTCACGACGCTGAATACCGGCGCGCTGGAGGCGGCGAGCGACCCGCTGCTCGGTTCCGAGCGCGGTCTCGTGCTCGCGGCCCGAGGGGACCTCCAGGCCGCCGAGGTGGAGTGGCGCAAGGCGCTGGCGAGCGATCCGGTGCATCCTGCAGCTTTCGGGAGCATGGCGGCGCTCGCGCTGCGCTCGCGCGACTCCGCGATGGCGGAGTGGCTCGTGGACGCTGCACTCGCGTCGCCGCGCGCGCACCCCGATGTCCTTCGCCGGGCGGTGCAGCTCGCCCTGGCCACCGAGGGAGAGGGCATCGCGCGTGCGTCGCGCGTGGCTCGCCTGTGTACCCGCTTGCTCGAGGCGACGCCGTCCGATCTGTGGGCGGTCCTCGCGCTGGCGAAGTCGCAGGTCTCGCTCGGCGAGAGCACCACCGCGCGCGCGCACCTCGCCGAGATCGAGCGCATGGCGCCCGGCTCGGCCCCGGCCGCGGAGGCGCAGATCATCAAGCTGGCGATCGAGGACGGTGGCGCGGATCTCGAAGTCCAGAGCGTGCTGCGCGCGGCGCATGTCGCCCGGCCGGAGGATCTGGACGACATCGCGTCGCGAGCGCGCCGGGTCGCGACGCTCCACGCTTCCTGGCTTGGATGGCTCGCGGTCGCCGTCGCCGAGCGACGTCGCGGCCGCCTGGTCGCCGCCCGCGGAGCGTTGGACGTCGCCCTGGAGCTCGCCCCCGGCGCGCCGCCCCTCCACGGCGAGCTGGTCGAGGTTCTGCTCTCGCTCGACGACGCGCAGGCGGCGGTTTCGCACGGGCAGACCGTCCTCGCGCTCGAGGGAGAGTCGTCCCGTGGCCTCGTCGTTCTGGGCAGAGCGCTCGCGGCCGCAGGGCGTACGGCGGAAGCGCGCGATGCGGCGCGGAGGGCGCTCGTGCTCGATCCGGAGAACGCGGCGGCTCGAGAGCTCGAGGAGCGCTGGCGGCAAAGCGAGCGCACCCCGCCCGGGTGGGGCGCGAGGCTGCGGGCGGCGCTGCGTGGCGGCGGCCGGGGGTAGGCCGCGCCACGCGATAGGGGCTCAGCCAGTTGCGCGAAGGCGCGCGAGGAGTCCGTCCAGGGCGTCGTGCCGTGTCCCCTTTTCTTTGGCCAGGTCGACGATGCGCGCCGCCATCGCCACGTTCTGCGCGTGTAGCTTCCGGCCGAAGTGCTGCTCGACGTACCGCACCGCCTCTTGCGCGCGCGAGCGCGCGATGCCGATGCCCACCTTGAACGTGAACGGTCCGACGAAGCGCAGCAGCAGCGCGGCCCACGCCTCGGCCTTGCCGACGGCGCGCCCGAGCTCGCGGCCCTCGTCTGCCGCATCGAGTGCGAGCGTCAAGAGCTCTTCATCCTGCAGCACGCCGTCGATGGATCCCGCGACGTCGAGGGCCATCGCGATCGGAATGAACGACACCGTCGTCGCTACGTTGCGCTCGAGGACGTCGTCGTGCGTGCGGGCGCCGATCTCGGCGCGCTCGAGGCGACGAACGAGCTCAGGCTCCGGGCCCGCGTCGCCCGGCGACTCGATCAGCGTCGTCGCCATGCGGGGGAGCCAGTAGCGAACTGCGCGCGCGTCGTTCTCGTACGAGACGACGCTGGGCATTCCCGCACGCACGCGGCCAGGCAGGGCGGCCGAAAGGCGGGCGTGATCCTGGAGCATCATGGGCGTCAGCACGACGACCGGCGCGCTACCACCCTCCAGCCGCGCCGAGATTGCGTCGAGCTGCTCGTAGCGGACGCACGCCAACACCACGTCTGCGCGGCGCGGAGCTCGATCGACGCGCGCGGGCATTTCCCACAGGGTCACGTCGCCGTTCTCGACGCGCTCGAGCCTGACCCGCCTCGACGGACCCGGAGAGCGCGCGATCACGCTCACTTCGCAGCCTCCGAAGAGAGCAAGACGCGCCCCATACACGGTGCCTAGCGCGCCTGCACCGAGGATGGCGACGTGCATCGTGGGGCGCTACTCCCCTGGCGCGCTCACCGGTACGTGAAGAGGATGTCGTGATCGCAGATGCGAAACACGTCCCCCTCGCCGATTTGCTTCCGCGCGATGCGCTGGCCGTTGTACTCGACGCCGTTGGTGGACCCCATGTCCACCATGAAGTAGACGCCATTCTGGAATTCGATCATCGCGTGCTGGCGGGAGACGTTCGGGTCCTTGAGCGTGAGATCGCTCGACTGCTTGCCCCGCCCGATCACGAAGCGATCCTTGGTGATCGAGTAGCGCTCGCCAAGGTAGACGAGCGTGAGCGCCGCTACTTCCGGCGCCGGGCTCGGGAAACCGTTGGTGGACGGCCCCGCTGGAACCGGCGAGCCTCCGCGCGGCAGCGGGGGCGGCACGCTGCGGGTCGGGGCCGCGGGCATCGAGGCGCCGCGCGGAACCGGGCGGAGCGATCCTCCGGTCGGGGGTGGCCGCCCCGGCGGAGGCGGCACGGGCAACGCGCCGCGAGGCGGGGGCGGAGCGGGGAGCGGCACCGAAGAGCGCCCGCCCGGCGGAGGAGGAATGCGTCCGGGCGGCGGCAACGGTGCGCCGCCGCCCCCGGAGCGCGCCGGCGGCGGGAGAGGCGCGGGCGCACCCGGGGGCGGCCCAAATCCGCTGCTTCGCTCGAAGCCCTGGGGCTGCGAGTCGCCGCTGCGTAGCGCGCCCGGGTAAGGCGTACGGGTGGCCCCGCCGTAGCTGCGCTGGCGGGCGTATTGCTTCATCGCCTCGTTGATGAGGTAGTCGACGCTGCATTCGAGCTCGCGGGCCATCTGCTCGAACGTCTCCCACAGCACGTCGCGACACTGGAACGTGCGGCCGCTCTTCTTGTTCGGATCCGCGCTCATCGCAATTGCCGTTGCCGCATCGTGCGAGACAGGCCCGCTCGCTCGAGCTTTCCCTTGGTCCATAGGTTACCGGCCCTCACCCGCTTTGCACAGCATGCCGTCACGGGTGCTTGCCGCGACCCTCCGGAGGGGGCGACGACCCGGCAGAGCTCCGGCTGCGGCGTCCTGGGTCACGGCGCGAGCGACGGTTCGATGCACCATTTGACGAACTCCCCGACGGTGGTGATTGCCTTCGTTTCTTTCTCCTGGGACCCCGGCTTCGGCACGTCGCAGGACCACCCGCACTGGTCGTCCGGTGCGCACTTCGGCAACGGGGACTTGTCGTTCTCCAACGCGGCGACCGGGCCTGCGTCCGATTTCTTGGCCGTGTAGTACGACCCCGCCGCCGTGAGCTTGGCCCCCATGTCGGACGACTGGAGGAACGAGTTCAGGACGTCGCGTGGCTTGGGCCCGCTCTGCGGGTCCATCGCCATGATGAGCGCGCCGTAGGTGATCGGCTCGCTCAGCGCCATGAGCGTCTTCGCGTTCGGGGGCAGGTGGCGCATGAAATCGGGCACGTCGCGCGTGGTCATCGTCTTCAAGATGAGGCGTGCGGCGTCGAGCCGTACCTGCCACTTCTTGTCGAAGAACGCGTAGAGCTTGGCCACCACCATGTCCTTGGGCAGCTCACCGAGCCGCGCCATGGCGACGCCCCGCACCTTGTCGGGGTTGGAGTCGTCGCGCAGGATGTCGAAGAGCGCGTTGACGTCGCCAGGGTTGTTCTTGTCCACGCGGTTCTCGAGCGCGGCCAGCGCGTCGGTGCGCATCTTCTCGCTTTTATTCTTGTCGCGGGCGTACGCCAGGCAGTAGTCGACCACCGGGCGACCCCCGACGCGCTTCATGCTCGCGAAGACCTTCTCGAGCTCCTGCTCCTGGTATTGCTTGAGCTGCTCGCCGACCTGCTGGGGCGTCACCGTGATCTTCTGCTTTGCGTTGGCCTCGTTGACGAGACCGCGCTGCTTGTCGAGCCACGTCGGGGAGTCGATCTGCTTGCTCATGGCCACGAGCGCGTCGCTCGCGCGTCGCTTCGTGTCGTCGTCGCCAATGTCGGCGATCAGCTGGCACGCCTTGTCGACCTTCGTCGAGTCGAGGTTGATGACACCCGGCAGCGAGCGAACGCTCGGCGCCCCCATGAAACGCATGATCTGCTCGACGCCGAACTGCTGCGAGCTGTTGTCGACCCGGTCTTCGAAGTCGGTCTGCACCCACTGCACGAGGGCCGCCGTGAGGTCGGCTTTCGTCTTGTCGTCGGTCGCGAGCGGAGGCTCGTGCGACAGCAGCGCGAAGGCCGCGTCCTTGTAAGGCACGCTCGGGTCGGGTTGCGCAGGCGCTCCCTCCGCAGGCCGCGGGGGCGGCGGCTGCTGGATTTGCTCGACCAGCTTGGGCGCGACGTCGTCGACGACGTGGAGCCGGGCCTCTTCCGTCAGCACCGAGAGGGCGCCCTGGACGCGCCCCTGCGGCGTGTCGTAGCCGAGCGCCAAGTACTCGAGCCCGATGCGCTTTCCGTTGCGCGGGCGCATGCGCACGAGCGACAGAGTCGCCTCTTCTCGCAGCGACCAGGAATACTTGTCGTGGGTCACGATCGCATAGAGCTTCTCGGGGCCGCCCTCCGTCGTCTCCCACCGGTGTACGTCGGACTCGCTGACGGCACAGCCCATCGAGAGCCCGCAGCCGATGAGGACCGCAGCGGCCACCGCCTGACGGCTCCTTCGTTCCCGCAATTGCATCGTCCTTCCTTCCCCGGTCGTCTTCCGGCCCGGTTCAAAAAGCGCGCACCCTACGCTCGGCCGCAAGCTGCCGGGATGGTACGCCCCCGCGCGAGCGATCGGAATTGTTTCGCGTTCTCGCGTCACTCCAACGGAAATCCACGAATTCCGGTAGACTTTTTGACCCGGCGGTCCAGCCCGTCGTAGCGTCGCCTTGTAGGATAAAGTAGGCGATGCCCCTTCCGGTTCTGGCTGCCCCGTCGAAGACGCCCCCTCCGAACACGCGCGTGCCGACCGTCCTCGGTCGAGGCGCGGCGGCGTACGGACGCACACGCGAAGTCGCGGCGCTGGCCGTGTGGACCCTCGCATTCTTCCTCGTGCTCGCGCTCTCCTCGTACCAGGGAGCGCCGGGGGACGCGGCCGGGGCTGCCGCGGTGCCGCCCGGCCCGGACTGGGTCGGCCCCGTGGGAGGGGTGACCGCTCGCGCGCTCGTCTCGCTCGTCGGCATGGTCGCGTGGGGCTTGCCGATCGAGTTGCTCCTGCTCGGAATCCCGCTCGTGCGCGGCAAGGAGAGCGCGGCCACGCCGGGCCGCGTCGCCGGGGACATTCTCATCGCCGTCGTGTCGGCCGCGCTTCTGCAGATCCTCGGGCCGACCCGTACGGCCTTCGGGGCGTATCCCGCCGGTGGCGTGGTCGGCGAGCTCTTTGGAGAGCTTGCCCGGTCGCTCTTCTCGACGGCTGGATCGTTGCTCGTTGGTTTTGCGTGCCTCGGACTCATCCTCATTTCGCGAGCCGCGTTCTCGTTCATCGCGCTCGCGCGCCTCGTCGCGCGCCTCGCGGCTCACGTAGCGAGCCGGGCTGCGGCGGCGGCGCGCGCGATCTCCGACGCGTGGAGACGAGCACGCGAGCTCGAGCAGCAACGTAAGGAGATCGAGCGCATCGCGCGCGAGCCGAATATCGACACGTCGCCGAGAGACGAGGCGATCGTGGCGACGCTCGCGCTGGACGTGGACGACGGACTGGGGGCTGCCCTCGCGGACGAACCGCCGAAGCGGACGCGTCGAAGGTCCAAGCCGGACGACGGCACGTCTCCGGCTTTGCCGGAGCGTGGTCGAAACCTGAAGGCGAACGGGGATTCGCCGAAGGCCGATTCGGAGATGAGCTCCACGCTGTCGGGAGGGTTGGCGGTCGAGCTGGCGACGAAGGAAGCGGAGGGAGCCGCGCCGGGGTCGGACGGAGAAAGCGCCGACGGAGCGGGGACGGAGTCCGGGTCGGGGTCCGCGGTCGTCGCGGCGGTCGAGGCTCCGAACAGGGCCGGGGCGGGGGACGACGAGGATGCCCCGCCGGACCGGAAGCGCCGAGCGCGCAAGGCGCCGACCATCGTCGATACGTCGGCCGCGCTCGAGAAAGAAGAGGCCGCGCCCGACGAGGCGCCCGCAAAGCCGACGTCGTTCGAGCTGCCGAGCATGGACATGCTCGTCGCCGACAAGCCGGATCCGACGCTCGCCATCGACAAGGACAAGCTCCTGGCGAACGCGAACAAGCTCGTCGAGACGCTCGCCCACTACGGCGTCCAGGGCAAAGTCGAAGACATCCTGCCGGGGCCCACGGTGACGACGTACGAGGTCTCGCCCGCTGCCGGAACGAAGGTGTCGAAGGTGGCGGGTCTCGCCGACGACCTGGCCCTAGCCCTGGCGCGAAAGGTGCGCATCGTCGCGCCGATCCCCGGCAAGAATCGCATCGGTTTCGAGCTGCCGAACGAGAAGCGGGTGCGCGTTCTCCTCCGCGACCTCATCGAGGACAGGCGTTTCCAGACCCTCGACGTCCCGCTTCCGATCGTCCTCGGAAGGGACATTCTGGGCAATCCCGTTTACGCCGACCTCGCGAGCATGCCGCACGTCATCGTCGCCGGCGCCACCGGCGCGGGCAAGAGCGTCGGTCTCAACGTGATGCTCACCTCGCTGCTCTATCGTCGCTCGCCCGACCACCTTCGACTGCTCATGATCGACCCGAAGGTCGTGGAGCTGGCTCCCTTCGACCGCATTCCGCACATGCTCCTGCCGGTCGTGACCGATATGAAGCAGGCGGCGACGGCCCTCAAGTGGGCAGTCGACGAGATGGAGCGGCGCTATCAGCTCTTCGCGGACGCCGGGACGAAGAACATCGCGACCTTCAACGCGTGGGTCGAAAGGAAGCTCCAGGCTTCCGCCCCGACGCCGAAGGAAGAAGCGCGTCCCGAGAGCGGCGACGCGAGAGCCGAGACCTCGCTCCCCGAGCGGCTGCCGTGGATCGTCATCGTCGTGGACGAATTCGCCGATCTGATGATGCAACAGGGCAAGGAGGTGGAGGCTGCCGTCGCTCGCCTCGCGCAGAAGGCTCGCGCCGCCGGGATGCACGTCATCCTCGCGACGCAACGCCCGAGCACCGACGTCATCACCGGGACCATCAAGGCCAACTTCCCGACGCGTATCGCCTACCGCGTCGCCCAGAAGGTCGACTCCCGGACGATCCTCGACGAGCAGGGAGCCGAGCACCTGCTCGGAATGGGCGACATGCTCATCAAGCTCAATGGGACGGGTGAAACGAAGCGCGTCCAGTGCCCGTGGGTGAGCGAAGAAGAAGTACAACGCGTAACCGACTTTTTGCGTACCCAGGGCGAACCCATTTACGACGACAACATCCTGAAGCCGCGGGAGGACGAAGAGGCGCCTCCCGAGGACGATGGCGAACAGGATCTGATGTACGACGATGCGGTCCGGCTCGTCGCCGAGACCCGACGGTGCTCGACCTCATGGCTGCAGCGCAAATTGCAGCTCGGCTATAACCGTGCCGCTCGCATCGTGGAAACAATGGAGCGCCGTGGCCTCGTCGGCCCGGCCAACGGCGCCAAAGACCGTGAGGTCCTTATCGACCCAATCTGACGTGCCGTATGGCCCTCTAGTTGGCCTGACCAAACCTGGGACCGACCAAACCTGGGGATGACTAGTCCATTGAAATTCGACGGATGCCCCATTTCGGCTAAGCTTGCCGCGGACGTGGCCCGTACGGACGAAAAAGGGCCCGGCACTTCGGGGGACGAAGCGCCGGAGCGTGCTATCGACGACTCCCGCGGACCGACGTCGGAGCGCGTCGAACGGGCATCTTCGGTGCATCCCGTCAGCGCGGCTGCAGGAGGCGAATTGCACGACGAGATGGAGCGTGCGCGGCTCATCGGGGATATCACCCGATTGCTTCGCGAACCCTCGTTGCCTGAAAATACCCGTGTTGCGGGTCTGACGCTCATCGGATGGCTTGCCCGGCGTCGGCCCCACGAGTCGCCGCACGCCCTCGGTATCGAAGAAGCTCGCGAGTCGGAGCGGCGCATCCGCGCAAAGGTCCGCTAGAGCCAGACGCGAGCTTCGCGGAGCGAAGGAGTCGCCGGTTGAGGCCCAAAAGCGCGCGGTGCGCCCGCGTGCAGCCTGTACGCTCCTGGACGTGAAGCGCGCGCCGCTCGTCGTCGTAGCGGTCTTGGTTGCGACCACGTTGATGGCCGCGGCGTTGCGGTGGCGCGCTCAGCAGGGTTCCGCGGGTCGCGGGTCGATCGTCGCGGCTTCGAGCGGCCGGGCGGCGGGGCTCGACGCAACGCAGATGACGGGTCTCGGCGCCGGCCCGCCGCCCGCCGACGCCGGCGAGGGGGTACGCGCCCCGAGCGTGCTGCACGGAGACGCGCGGCACACGAACCGCGCCGCCGGCCGCCTTCCGGTGCGTCAGCCCGAGGTCGCGTGGTCCCGGGATGTGGGCGGCCCGGTGGAGGCGCAGATCGTCGCGTCACCCGACGAGCAAACGTTGTACGTCGCCTCGCTGGCCGGGACCCTCACGGCGCTCGCAACCGCGGACGGCGCCGTGAAGTGGTCCCTGCCCCTGGATGATCGTTCGTACAGCACGCCTTGCGTGGCCGACGACGGCACCGTCTACGTCGGTAGTGATGCGAAAAAATTCCTCGCCGTCACGCCCGAGGGCAAAGTCAAGTGGACGCTCGAGACGGACGGCGACGCCGATGACTCCCCCGTGCTCGCGAAAGACGGGACCCTCGTCGTCGGAGCCGGCCGAATGGTGTACGGACTTACGCCGCTCGGCTACGTGAAGTGGCGATTCGCGGCGAAGCGGAAGGTCTTCTCGTCTCCCGCGCTATCGGACGACGGCCGCGTCTATTTTGGCTCGCAGGATCACCACGCCTACGCGGTTTCCCCGCAAGGCAAGCTGCTCTGGAGCACGGACCTCGGCGGCGACGTCGACGCCTCTCCCGCCGTCGCGGACGACGGCGCCGTGTTCTTCGGAAGCGACGCGGACGAGGTCCTGCGCCTCGACCCCGACGACGGCCACGTGGTCTGGCGGGCGGCGGTCGGCGGGTACGTGCGTGGTGCCCTGAGCGTCGCGCGAAACGGGGACGTGCTCGCGGGAGTCTACGGCCCAACCCCGCGCGAGGTGCGCCTGAACGCCGCAGACGGCACGATGCGCGGGCAGGTCTCGGTCCAGGGGACCGGCGCCCGGGAGTTCGGCGTGCACGGGGGTGCGATGGAGGACGCCTCCGGCGCCCTTGTGTTCGGCTCCCAGGACGACCAAGTCTATGCGTTCGACGCGGACGGAGGAAAACTCTGGTCCTTCATGACGGGAGGGGACGTGGACGCGCCCGTCTCGCTGCTGAGCGATGGGACGGTCATGGTCGGCTCCGACGACGGCCGCGTTTATGCCCTTCGCGCGCGATGACCGCCGCCGCGCGGAAGTGGTACCAATACGGGCCGGATGGTCGGCATCCCGCCCGCACTCGATACGGACGCCGAAGACGTTGCCTGGGCCCTGCAAACGGCCGAGGCGCTCTGGAAGCGCAACGAGCGGGTGGACGCCGTCGTCTGGCTGCGCCGCGCCGCGCAGGCTGCCGGGGAAGCCGACGACGACGATCGCGCGCTGGCTCTCGCGCGAGACGCGGCGGAGCTCGCGGACTGGCTGACGCGCAACGCGCCTGCGATCGCGCGGTCCACCACCTCCTCGAAGGTCCCCACGGCGGCCGAGGCCGTCGACGATCTTCTCCGCACGGCGGAAGTCGGCGATGCCGTGGACGACCACGACGTCGTCCCGGTAGAAGACGAAGATCTCGACGAGACCCCGCCCGACAGCGACACGCAGGAGACGGAGATCGATCGCATCCCTCTCGAATCCGAGCGCCTCGACGAACCGCCGACGGTGCCTCCGGCGCAGCTCGCCGCGTCGGCCGCCGTTCTTCCGACGCTGTCCTTCGTGACCGAGCGTCCGACCGCAAAGCACGAGTACTCGAGCCCCCTCTCCGTACGAACGCCTCCGCCGGTGGCTCCCGCTGCAGCGCCGTCCGCCCCGGCGCCGACTTCCGCGCCCCTGCCGCCGCCAACACCGCCACCGCGCCCTCCGCCCAGGGCTGCAGCTACGCCGTCGCCGGC
>Ga0102924_1001830_pt1 | contig 23938 bp, 19 predicted proteins | sample PaiPotPPM11metaG_FD_80116 | JGI IMG/M metagenome (GOLD analysis project Ga0102924, IMG submission 80116) | Iron sulfur acid spring bacterial and archeal communities from Banff, Canada, to study Microbial Dark Matter (Phase II) - Paint Pots PPM... ...
GAGGGACGACCGCCCGCCTTCCAAGCAAGCCGCGCGACGCGCGCAAACTCAACAGCGCCGTAGTTAGCGCGCCTTGCTTGCAGGGCAGACCGCAGGGCCCGTTACCCCATCTACGAAGATTTGTCGCTGTTTGACATTGGGGCCGAACACTCGGGCGCATCGCGTCGCGAGAAGGGATTTGCTGATCGCCTCTCTCGGAGAAGAAGAGGCCGGAACCAACGCGCGCGCGATGCTTTGCTCCCGAAAGCACAGCGTTCGGAGTGTTCGTCATGATCCGCAAACTCACGTCCGGGAAATACCGGCTCTATTCGCGGAAAGTAAATCCGAAGACCGGCCGGCGCCGTAATCTCGGGACTTTCAGCTCGCGCGCGGCGGCGGCGAAGCATGAGCGCGCGGTGCAATATTTCAAACGGCATTAATTCGGCGTTTCCCGGATGCGATGCAGCGTGTAACGGTGCATCGCTGATCCGGGATCGCCGCAGGCTCTGAGTTCGTTACGATCCCGGGTCTGCAGCGCACCACTCCGCGCAACGCGCTGCGTGCTGCGCAGCGCCCGGGAAATGATGGGTTGGTATTTTCTCTCTAATCCCGCCTCAATCCATTCACTATTTCGCCGGAACGTGATTGCCGGCCGTCTTGATTTGAACCAAATACGAGCCGAAGACTTCTAACAGTTGGGCGACCGTCCCATCCGGGTGAAAACATGCGTCCCGCTACAATTTCCTCTCGTTTGTCTGCCGTCCTTTTTGCCGCGGCTTTGACCGCGCCTTTTGCCTCGGCCGCCCACGCTGACATCCTCATCACCGTCGACAAGTCGAGCCAGCATATGACGGTCGCGGTCGACGGCGCGCAGCGCTACGACTGGCCGGTATCGACCGGCCGGCCCGGCTACGACACGCCGAACGGCAATTTTAAGCCGAACCGCATGGACGCCGACCACTTCTCGCAGGAGTGGGACAACGCGCCGATGCCGCATGCGATCTTCATCGATCTGCAAGGCCACGCCATCCACGGCTTCTTCGACGTCAAGCATCTCGGCCTGCCGGTGTCGCACGGCTGCATCAGGCTGTCGCCGGATCACGCCGCGACGCTGTTCGATCTGGTGAAGGCGCAAACCATGGCCAACACCAAAGTGGTCATCGCCGGCCGCACGCCGGGCGGCGACAACGGTCCGGTGGCGCGCTCGCGCCTGCCGATGAATGAGACTGTGTCGGCGTCGCAGCCCATGCAAATCGCGCCTGATGGCAGCCAGCAGGTGGCGCCGTCTTACGGTCAGCCGGCCTACAGCCAGCAGCCGGCGCCGGCTTACGGCCAGCCGGCTTATGGCCGTCCCGTCTATGCGCAGCGTCCGTTTCCGCCGCAGCCGCAACCCTATTACGGGCAAGGCTATTACGGGCAGTATCAGCAGCCCTATTACGGCCAGCCGGTTTACCGGCAATGGTAAGGCGGCTGTTCACGGCCTGTTGAGCGCACGACGTCTGGCCGTCGCAGTGCCGCAATCGAAAATGGAATAGCCTTCGGCCTCCGCTGTTCGTGCAGCGGGGGCCATTTCAATTAGAGGAAACGCAATCATGCCGGTTGTTCGTCGTGTCGGTTTCTCCACCATCGCCTGTGCGCTTGCCGTGCTCGCCGCGCCCGTTACGCCCGCCGGCGCAGCGCTGATCATGCACAAGGATCTTCCCCTCAGTGTCGCCAAGACGCTGGCCGAAGCCGTCGTCGCCGCTTGCGGCGCCAAGGGATATGCGGAATCCGCCGTCGTCGTCGATCGCGACGGCGAGACGATCGTCGTCATGCGCGGCGATGAAGCCGCGCCGCATACGGTGGAAAACGCGCGGCGCAAGGCCTACACGGCGATGACCTTCAAGCAGACCACGGCCGACTACGCCAAGAAGCTCAACGACGGCAATCCGGTCGTTCGCCAGCAAGTGACCTTGCCGAACGTCATCGCCATTCCGGGCGGCGTGCCGATCAAGGCCGGCAATGTCATCGTCGGCGGTATCGGCGCTTCCGGTTCGCCGGGTTTCGACGACGATTGCGTGAATGCCGGTCTGGAGCAGGTGAAGGACCAGCTACAGTAAATGGGCGCCTGTTTCCGTCACCCTGAGGGGCCCGGCCGCAGGCCGAGCCTCGAAGGGCGACGGCATCCAAGTCGGCTATAGCCGACTTGGATAAGCAAAGGTTCGAAATCGGCGAACCGATTTCGCTGGCCGTTCATCCTTCAAGGCTGGTGGAGCCTGTCATCGGGCCGGCCACTTCGGTCCGGACCCGTTGGCCCCCACCTCAGGATGACGGTTCACACGCGCACACGTTACATCGGCTTTTGGAATTTCAGCACGAAATTATCGATCGGCACGTCCTTCTTGTAGCTCGGGTAGTCGTGCGTGTCGGCGTCATTGCGCCAGAAATTGCCTGCGGCGACGAACTTGAAGCCGGCCGCCTCGATCTCCTGGCGCAGCGTGCCCTCTTCGATGCGATGCAGCGTCTTGGCGACCGTTGTGCCTTGGCCCGGCAGCGCCGCGTGATCGGCGATCACCAAAAGCCCGCCGGGCTTGAGCGCCGCGAACATGTTCTTGTCCATCGCCGTGCGATCGACGTTCATGTAGCTGGTGTCGTGATAGAAGAACAGAAACGTGATCAGATCGAGATCCTTTACGCCGGGCGGCGCCGGATCGTCGAACGGCCGCGCGTCGGCGGCGGCATCTTTCATCCCCGGCGTCGCCAAGCGCGCGTCGAACGAAGCCTTCATCTTGTCGCTGGCGTCGGCGGGATTCTGTCCATAAACCATGCCGTTCGGCGCCACCGCGCGCGCCATCAGTTCGGTGCTGTAGCCGCCGCCGGCGCCCATATCGAGCACTTTCATGCCGGGGCGCGGCGCGGCGAATTGCAGAAACGGCATCGGATCGCGGCGCTTGTCGGCTTGCTTATCGTTGTCGCTGCGATCCGGCGCCGCCAGCAGCGCCGCATAATCGGGCGCCTGCGCGCGCGCCCCACCGGCTCCCAATCCTATGAGGCATGTGGCAAGGGCAAGGACGGCCGTGAATTGCAGTCGTGTGTATCTTCCAATCATTCCATTCTCCCGGGCATTTCATTATTCACGCGCATTATGAACACCGTACGGCGCGCCGGAAGGTGCCAACATGCCGGCAGAGATGCGCCGGCGTTGTTGACAAGGCGGCCGTCAGGCTTCGCAATGCTGTGGAAACACTGGGGAAGTCGCTGTGGAAAAGCCACGCACAAGATGTTTATCGGGCTGTGAATATTTTTGCGGCGGTTGGGAATAATGGCGTCCGAGAGCGGCCTTGTGAACTGCGTGTATAATTTTGAGAATCAGCGACATTTCAATGGATTCTGAAACAGCTAAAGCCGCATCCGACACGTCATTGGCAACGCTTGTAACCGATGAACAATCGGCGCGGCGGATTGCCGATCTCTTTGCCCAGAGTTTTACCGCCGACGATGTTGCCGTCAGTCTGGGGGATATCGGCCAGGGCAAGTGGCGCGTGGCCATCCATTTTCGCACGCCGCCGGATGAAGCCTCCGTCCGCGAACGGGTGGTCGTCGCCGCCGGGCCGGACACCGGCAAGACACTGCGTTTTGCGCATATCGCCGCGAAGGATTGGGTCCGCGAAAGTCTTGCCGGATTGAGACCGGTCGCGGCCGGCCGCTTCGTCGTTCACGGCGCGCACGATCGCGGCGGCGTGCCGCGCAATCGCATCGGCATCGAAATCGAAGCGGCGCTCGCCTTCGGCACCGGCCATCACGGCACGACGCGCGGCTGCCTGCTCGCGCTCGACCACATTTGCAAATTGAGCGGGCAGGCGCCGCGGCGGATACTCGATGTCGGCACCGGCACCGGCGTTCTTGCCATCGCCGCCGCGCGCGCCTTGCGGCAAGGCGTGCTGGCAACCGACATCGACGTCAGCTCCGTGCGCGTTGCGCGCGAAAACGCCCGGCTCAATCGCGCCGGCGATTTCGTAACCTTTGCACGGGCCGACGGTGTCACCGCGCCGGCGATTCATGCCCGAGCGCCGTTTGATCTCGTCTTTGCCAATATCCTGCTCAAACCGCTGGCGCGCCTTGCCGCGCCGATTCGAGGAATCCTCGCGCCCCGCGGCTGCATCGTGGTGTCCGGCCTTTTGCACGCGCAGGCGAACGCCGCACTCGCCGCCTATCGCCCTTTGGCGCTCGAACGCCGGATCGAGCTCGACGGCTGGACGACGCTCGTGCTGCGGCGCGGAGGCGGCCGATCCGTCATTGCCCGCCGCCGCCGCGATCCATAAGTTACCCCGATGTTCGAAGCCCATTTCCAATCGTTCGAAGATCGCAGCGAGCGCAGCGCGACCGCGCCGCGGCTCGCGGCGCTGCGGGCGGAGCTCAAGCGGGGTGGCCTCGATGGTTTCATCGTGCCGCGCGCCGATCGCTACCAGAACGAATACGTGCCGCCCTGCGCCGAGCGGCTGGCCTGGCTCACCGGCTTCACCGGTTCGGCCGGCCTTGCCATCGTGCTTGCCGAGCGCGCCGTGATCTTCATCGACGGCCGCTATCTCGTTCAGGTGCGCGATGAGGTCGATGCATCGGCCTTCAAAGTGGAGCATCTGATCGAGCATCCGCCGGCGCAATGGATCGAGGAGAATCTGCCGGCCGGCGCGAAGCTCGGCTATTCGCCGTGGCTGCACACGGTAGACGGCGCCGAGCGGTTCGCCAAAGCCTGCGAGGCGGCGAAGGCGAGCCTCGTCGCGGTCGCCGACAACCCGATCGATGCCGGCTGGATCGACCGGCCGGCGGCGCCGCAAGGCGCGGTCGTGCTGCATGACTTGCGCTATGCCGGCGAAGAGGCCGGGACGAAACTCAAGCGCGTCCGCGCCGACATGCAGAAGACGGCGGCCGACGCGCTCGTGGTCTCCGATCCGCAATCGGTGTCGTGGCTCTTTAATATCCGCGGCAACGACGTTCCGCACACGCCGGTGGTGCTTGCTTCCGCCATCGTGCCGAAGGATGGGCGGCCCGCGCTCTATGTCGACGGCCGCAAGCTCGCCAACGATGTCCGGCACCACCTCGAAGAACTGGCCGACGTGCGCGCCAATAGCGATTTCGAGCGCGATCTCGCCACGCTCGGCAAGGAACTGCGCGCCGTGCGGCTCGATCCCGGCGTTTGCCCCGAAGCCATCGCGCGGCTGGTCGTCGACAACGGCGGCAAAGTGCTGCGCGGCGGCGATCCGATCACGCCGATGAAGGCGGTCAAGAACGCGGCCGAAATCGCGGGCGCGAAGGCCGCGCAATTTCGCGACGGCGCGGCGGTGACACGCTTCCTGGCCTGGTTCGACGGCGAAGCGCCGCGCGGGCGTCTGACGGAGATCGACGCGGTCGAAGCGCTGGAGAGCTTTCGCCGCGATACCGGCGCACTGAAGGACGTGTCGTTTCCCACCATCGCCGGCGCCGGACCGGACGGCGCCATCGTGCATTACCGCGTGAGCCGCAGCAGCAACCGGCGCGTTGCGTCCGGCGAGTTGTTTCTGGTCGATTCCGGCGGCCAGTACGAGGACGGCACGACCGATATTACGCGCACTTTGGCCGTCGGCACGCCGACCGCCGATATGCGCAAGAATTTTACCCTGGTGCTCAAGGGCCATATCGCCATCGCCCGCGCGATATTCCCCGACGGCACGTCCGGCGCGCAACTCGATACGTTGGCGCGGCAATTCCTCTGGCGCGACGGCCTTGATTTCGATCACGGCACCGGCCACGGCGTCGGCAGCTATCTCTCGGTGCACGAAGGCCCGGCGCGCATCGCAAAGCTCGGCAGCGCGCCGCTCAAGCGCGGCATGATCCTGTCGAACGAGCCGGGCTATTACCGCACCGATGCTTACGGCATCCGCGTCGAGAATCTCATTCTTGTCACGGAAGCCAAGCCGGTCGCCGATGCCGAGCGCCCGCTCAACGCTTTCGAGACGCTGACGCTGGCGCCAATCGACGCGCACCTCATCGACTCGTCCTTGATGACGCCTGAGGAAATCGCCTGGCTTGATGCCTATCACATGCGCGTGCGCGACGAGATCGCGCCGCTTCTCGATGCCCAAGCGCGCGCGTGGCTGATCGCGGCCACGGCGCCGCTGGGATGAAGCTCAACGAATGAGCTGCGCCCATTCGTCTTCCGTGAGGACCTCGACGCCGAGCTTTTTCGCTTCGGCCAGTTTCGAGCCGGCGCCGGGTCCGGCTACGACGTAATCGGTCTTCTTCGATACCGAGCCCGACACTTTGGCGCCGAGGCGCTCGGCGGATGCTTTCGCCTCGTCGCGCGTCATCTTTTCCAGCGTGCCGGTGAAAACCACGGTTTTCCCGGCGATTGGCGAATCGCCACGCGGCTTTTCGGCGTCGAGAATCTTCACCTGCGCCGCGAGGCGTTCGATGCGTCGTCTGTTGTGAGCTTCGCCGAAATATTCGTGCAGGCTCTCGATCACCGTGTCGCCGATCTGATCGAGCGCATCCATTTCCTCCTTGGTCTCTTCGTCGCCTTTAGCGAGCTTGAGACAGGCATCATGGAAGGCGTCCCATGTGCCATAGCCGCGCGCCAGCGCTACCGCCGTGGTTTCGCCGACATGCCGGATACCGAGCGAATAAATGAAACGCTCCAGCGAAATCTCGCGCCGCGCCGCGATCGCGCCGAACAGGTTGCGCACCGATGTCGCGCCGAAACCTTCGACCTCTTCGAGCTTGATCTTTTTGTTGCGCGCTTCGAGCGTGAAAATATCGGCCGGCTCTTTGACCCACCCGCGTTCGTAGAACAGCTCGATCTGTTTTTCGCCGAGCCCGTCGATATCGAAGGCGCGGCGCGAGACGAAATGCTTGAGATGCTCGATCGTCTGATAGGGGCAAGCAAACTCGCCGGTGCAATGGACGCGCGCGCCCTCGGCGCCGCCGGCGATGATCTCACGCACCACGTCGGTATGCAGCGGGCACGGGCACTTTTTCGGAAATTGATAAGGCTTGGCGCCGCGCGGACGCTTGTCCTCGACGATGCCGAGAACCTGGGGAATGACGTCGCCCGCACGCTGGATCGTCACCGTGTCGCCGATGCGGACGTCGAGCCGCGCGATTTCCTCGGGATTGTGCAGCGTGGCGTTCTGCACCACGACGCCGCCCACGGTCACCGGCTCGAGCTTGGCGACCGGCGTCAGGAATCCGGTGCGGCCGATTTGGATTTCGATGTCCTTGATGGCGGTCGTTGCCTTCTCGGCCGGGAATTTGTGCGCGATGGCCCAGCGCGGATTGCGCGACACGAAACCGAGCCGCTCCTGCCAATCGAGACGGTCGACTTTGTAGACGACGCCGTCGATGTCGTAGTCGAGCTTGGCGCGTTGCGCTTCGATCTCGCTGTGAAATTTCAACAGCGCCTCGAGCGAGCGGCACATTTTGGCTAGCGGGTTGGTCTTGAAGCCGCACGTCTCGAACCATTTGATCATGCCGGACTGCGTTTCGGCCGGCATGTCGCTCATCTCGCCCCAGGCATAGGCGAAGAAGCCGAGCGGCCGTGACGCGGTGATCGACGCGTCGAGCTGACGCAACGAGCCGGCCGCGGTGTTGCGCGGGTTGACATAGAGCGGCTTGCCGGCTTCGGCCTGTTTGCGGTTGAGTTCGAGGAACGCCGCCTTGGTCATGTAGACTTCGCCGCGCACCTCGGTCACGGCCGGAACTTTGCGCCCCGACAGCTTGTGCGGAATGTCCGCGATCGTCTTCACGTTGGCGGTGACGTCTTCGCCTTCGGCGCCGTCGCCGCGCGTCGCGCCGGTGACAAGCTCGCCGTTTTCGTAGCGCAATGACATCGACAGGCCGTCGATCTTCGGCTCGGCGGAAAACACGATTTCCTCATCCTCCGGCAGACGGAGAAAGCGGCGGATGCGGCCGACGAAATCGGCGACGTCTTGCTCCGCGAACGCGTTGTCGAGCGAGAGCATCGGCACCGCGTGCCGCACTTTTGCAAAGCGCGCCGACGGCGCCGCGCCGACGCGCTGCGTCAGGCTTTCGAGCGTGCGTAAATCCGGGAACCGCGCCTCAATGGCGCTGTAGCGCTTGCGTAGCGCGTCATATTCGGCGTCTGAAGTCGTCGGCGCGTCGTCTTGATAGTAACGGCGATCGTGCGCGGCAATCTCAGCATCTAGCCGCGCATGCTCGGCCTTGGCCTGCTTCTCGGAGAGATCGTCGATGGATGTTTCGGACTTTTGGCGACGGGCCATAGCTCACCCTGGACTCAACTCGCCGCACGAATAAGCCGTTCGGCGGCGGCGCGGGCTTCGGCGGTGATTTCCGCGCCGGCGAGCATGCGCGCAATCTCCTCGCGGCGGTGCTCGCCCGCAAGCTCGGCGACGCGGGTTGCGACGCGTTTGCCTTTGGCGAGGGCATCCTTGCTGATGAGATAGTGCCGGTCGGCGCGCGCCGCCACTTGCGGCGCGTGCGTCACGGCGATGACCTGAACACCGGAGGCCAGCCGCGCGAGCCGTACACCAATTGAATCGGCGACCGCGCCGCCGACGCCGGTATCGATCTCATCGAAGATCAATGTCGGCGCCGAACCGCGATCGGCCAGCACCACTTTGAGTGCGAGCAGAAAGCGCGCAAGCTCGCCGCCGGAGGCAACCTTCATCAGCGGTCCGGGCCGCGTGCCGGGATTGGTGCGCACCCAGAACTCGATACGGTCGAGGCCGTCCGGCCCTTCGGTTTCGCTGGTGATCTCGGTGGAGAATTGCGCGCGTTCGAGCTTGAGCGGCTTCAGCTCGGCATTGACCGCCTTGTCGAGCTTTTGCGCGGCACGGCGGCGCGCGGCCGACAGCGCTTCCGCCGTTGCGCGATAGCGCGCGGACGCTTCCTTTGCCTCGCGCTCGAGCGCGGCGAGCCGTTCGGCGCCGGCATCGATCAAGGCGAGATCGGATTCGTAGCGCTGGGCGAGTGCTGCCAGATTGTCGACCGGCACGTTGTATTTGCGTCCGGCGGCCCGCAGCGCGAACAGGCGCTCTTCGATGCGCTCAAGCTCGTGCGGATCGTAGTCCGCGACCCGCAGCGCATGTTCGAGATGCAGGCGCGCTTCTTCCAGCGAATTCAGCGCGGCGTCGATCGCTTTCACCGCCGGCGCGATCAAGGCCGGTATTTGCGCGGCGCGGCGTTCGAGGCGGCGCACGGCGGTCGCGAGCGGGTGCACCGGCGAGTTCGGCCCGGTTACGCTGTCGTGGGTCGCGCGCAAATCCTCGCCGACTTTCTCCGCCTGCATCATGGTCGCGCGGCGTTCGGCAAGCGCGGTTTCCTCGCCTGGTTGCGCGGCGAGGCGGCTGAGCTCCTCGACGGAGTGGCGCAGCCATTCGGCTTCCCGCGCCGCGCGCTCGACGGCGGCGCGATGGTCGGCGACGGCGGTCTCGCGCGTCCGGCGTTCGGTCCACAGATGCGTGACTTCAGCCGCATCGTCCTCGATCCCGCCATAGGCATCGAGCAGCGCACGGTGCGTCGCCGCATCGACGAAGGCACGGTCGTCGTGCTGGCCGTGAATTTCGACCAAGGCGGCGCCGAGCGCGCGCAGCACCTGGACGCTCACCGGCTGGTCGTTGATGAAGGCGCGGGTGCGGCCATCGGCGAATTGCACCCGCCGCACGATTAATTCGTCCTCGCCGCCAAGATCGTTCTCGGCGAGCACGCGGCGCGCCGGATGCTTTTTCGCGAGATCGAAAACGGCAATCACCTGGCCTTGTTCGGCGCCTTCGCGCACCAGCGCGACGTCGCCGCGCGCGCCGAGCGCCAAGGCAAAAGCGTCGAGCAGAATCGATTTGCCGGCGCCGGTCTCGCCGGTGAGCGCGGCAAGCCCGGATCCGAAATCGATATCCAGCCGTTCGATCAGAACGATGTCGCGGATAGAGAGGCGAGCGAGCATGGCGACTTTATTGGGATGACGGGAACTTCGGTTTGAACACGATCTTCGCAATCGTGTGCCGGATATTACCGATTCCCGGCAAAAAACGTCAGTTATCTGCGTCAGTCATCCGCTCATCCGCTGAATCAATCGGAACGGGACCAATCAGCCGCTTTTGGCGCTGGCCAGGCCCATATTCGAGAAGGCGCGGCTGATCCATGACGACTTGTTCTCGTTCGGCTCCTGGCCGGCAGTCCTCACGAGATTATAGGCGTCCTTGTACCAAGGGCTGTCCGGGAAATTGTGGCCGAGCACGGCGGCGGCGGTTTGCGCTTCATCGGTGATGCCGAGCGCGATATAGGCTTCGGTCAGCCGTTCCAGCGCCTCTTCGACGTGGCGCGTGGTCTGATACTGCGTCACCACTACCTTGAACCGGTTGATGGCGCCGACGAAGTCGCGCCGGTCCATGTAATAGCGGCCGACCTGCATCTCTTTGCCGGCAAGCTGGTCGCGCGCCATCTCAATTTTCTTCTTGGCGTTGATCGCGTATTCGCTGTTCGGATATTTGCGTATCACCTCTTGCAGCGCGTCGATCGCCTTGTCGGCGCGCGCCTGGTCGCGCGAGACGTCGAGGATCTGATCGTAATAGGAAGCGCCGATCAGGTATTGCGCATAGGCCGCATCGGGGCTGCCGGGGTGCAGCGTTACGTAGCGTTTCGCCGAGTTAACGCAGGATTCGTAATCTTCGGCTTGATAATAGGCGTAGGCCGACATCAGAAGCGCCTTGCGCGCCCAATCCGAATACGGGTTCTCGCGGTCCACCTCGTCGAATTTCTTCGCCGCTTCCTTATACTCCTGCTTATTGTTGAGGAGATAAAGGCCCTCGTTGTAGAGGAGGTCGGCGGGACTGTCGGGGACGTAATCTTCTTCCTTGCTGCAGCCCGCGAGCGGCGCGGCAAGCAGCACGAGCGCCAGGCAAGCAGCCAGCGCGCACAGCCTCGAACCGGATCGTGGCGATCCTCGTGACGGCATCATGAGCGTAATTTGCGTCCCCTCGGTACGTCCGTCCCGCGCCAAACCCTCAACCAAGTCCTTGGCAAAGTCCTCGCCAAAATCCCCCGGTCCAGTCCCAGGCCATCCGCGCGAGCGCACCGCAGCCCTATGACAATACAGCAATTATGGCCGACAATCGGCCCGGATTAAGGCGTAAAAGCTTAGGAAAGTTAAGACGCCTATTAAGGCGGCTAGGAGACGTCCGGGCCGTAGGCCGCGGCCGCGAAACCGGCTGCCAGGTCGGCGTGGCCGCGCGGGCGGCGGATTTCGGGCATTTCGACGTAGGCCCAGGCGCTGCGGTCCGCCATCAGCGCGCTCAGCACGGCATGATTGAGCTTGTGGCCGCCGCGCACGGAGCGATAGGCGCCGATGAGCGGTGCGCCAGCCAGCGCGAGGTCGCCGATGGCGTCGACAGCCTTGTGCCGCACGAATTCGTCGGGGAAGCGGATCCCTTCCGAATTCAGGACGCGGTCTTCCGCAATAACGACCGTATTCTCCAACGACGCGCCGAGCGCATAGCCCGCGCTCCACAGCTTCGATACGTCACGCATGAAGCCGAAAGTGCGCGCCCGCGCCAGATCGCGGCGGAACAAATCCGGCTCGACATCCACCGCAACCGTCTGACGGCCGATCAGCGGATGATCGAATTCGATTTCGGTCTCCAGCCGCAGGCCGCGCAAATGCGGCCGCAATTCGCCGTAGCTCTCGCCTTTGGCGACACGGACGGTCTTGAGAACCTGGATATAACGGCGCTGTGTAGGCAGCGCGATGATGCCGGCTTGATCGATCGCGGCGACAAACGGCGCCGCGCTGCCGTCCATAATCGGCACTTCCGGTCCGTCGACCTCAACGACCGCATTGTCGATGCCGCAGCCGTGCAGCGCGGCGAGCACATGTTCGGTGGTGGATATCGCGGGGCCGTTATGATCGCCGAGAACGGTGGCGAATTCGGTCGCGGTCACGGAGCGATAATTGGCGCTGAGTTCGCGATCCGGCTGGCCGCCGGTCCCGCTGCGTAGAAATACAATTCCGGTATTCGCTTCGGCTGGATGCAATGTGAGGTTGGCAGGTGCGCCGGAATGGACGCCGATACCGGATACGGTCACATGATCTAGCAGCGTCGTCTGCCTGCCGGCTTGCGCGCCCCGCGTCATGTCTTGGTCCCACACCTTACGGCCAAACTACGCGGGCGGTACTGCCCGAACAATTGTGGCCACCCCACCTTGAGGGAACGCAACCTAGATTGCAGATTGGAGTCAGTTGGTACGGCCGCCAAACGTCCAGTCCCACAAACGTTTAGTCCCGCAAAACCTCAGTCCCCAAAATCCCCCTATGACGCGTAAACCTTACTTGCGCTGCAGCATCACGCCAATTCACGCTTTCTTACCGACTGTTACCTTTTTCTGGCCGCACTCTGGACGGCTCGCTGCCCCAAAATCGTACAACTGAAAACACCGGCCGCTTCCCGAACGCAAAATCCGCCCCGACGCTGCTATCTGCGACGGAGCGGATTACCGGAAGTTCTTCGAAAAGTTTATTTAAATCAGAGGCTTAGAAACTGACCGCGGCCGGCCGGGCTGAACGGCGAGGGTGCGGCTTGGCGCACTCTCGCCGATCCGAAACTCAGTTCGCCTGCCGGCGCAGGAAGGCCGGAATATCGAGCTGATCCTCTTCACTAGAGTTATGCACAGGGGCCTGCCGGCCGTGTTCGTCCAGGCCCTGGGGCGCCGGACGCCTGGCGTATTCCGACACCGGCTCGTGACGCGGTTGGGGCTGGCGCGTTTCTTGGCGCGGTTCCTGACGCGATTCTTGACGCGGATCGGCCGGCCGAGGCATTGCAGGGCGTCCCGGGAGCCGCTCCGCCGGCATCGGCGCTGCGGCGCGCGGCGCCGGCGTTGCGGCGGGCTCATCCTGCTCGCGGCGTCCAAGACCAACCGAGGCCAGGCGCTGCAGCAGCGACAGGCGTTGCTTTGCGGGATGGTCGCCTTCCGGCATTTCACCGCGCCGGGCGCGTATCTCGTTTTGCGCCGGGACGGGGAGTTCGTCGATCCGCGGCATCCGGGGCGCCCGCATCGGCATACGCTCCGCTTGCGGCGGAACGAACGAGCGGGGCTCTTCAGCCGCTGCCGGCGGCTCCGGTTCGCGCGCGGCCGGATCGATGAACAGCGAGGGTTTCGGCGCGATCGGACGGATCGTGATGTCCTCGACGGCGGCGGCGATCGCCGCCTTGGCCGCGGATTCGATCGATGCGTTCAAGCTCGCCGGAGCTGCGGGCGGGGCTATCGCGGGATTCATGGAAGGAGCCGTAACCGGACCCATTGGCTGTGCCGCCATCTGCATCGGTGTGGCCGCCGGGGCCGCGATCCTCGTGGGGGCCGGCGCAACGGGCGCAACCGGTGCCTCTGCAGGCCGGGCAATTTCGGTGCGCTCGGTGCGTTCGGCGATGCGCTGGTTGTCGGCGCGGATACGCTGCGCCAGATCCGCGAGCCGCGAGTCCGACGAGGAGTGTGTCGCCGGTGCGGCATGCGCCGCAAGGGGCGTATGTGCCGCCGCCGGGCGCTGTTGCGCCACGGCCTGGTCGATGCCCGTGGCCACCACCGAGACGCGGATCATGCCGTCGAGGCTTTCGTCGAAAGTCGCGCCGACGATGATATTGGCGTCCTGATCGACTTCCTCGCGGATGCGCGTCGCCGCTTCGTCGACCTCATAGAGCGTCAAATCGCGGCCGCCGGTGATGGAGATCAGGAGTCCGCGTGCGCCCTTCATCGACGCGTCGTCGATCAGCGGATTGGAGATCGCAGCTTCCGCGGCGGTCAGTGCGCGCTTCTCGCCTTGCGCTTCGCCTGTCCCCATCATCGCCTTGCCCATTTCGCGCATCACGGCCCGGACGTCGGCGAAGTCGAGATTGATGAGGCCTTCCTTGACCATCAGGTCGGTGATGCAGGCGACACCCGAGTAAAGCACCTGGTCGGCCAGCGCGAAGGCGTCGGCAAAGGTGGTCTTTTCGTTGGCAACGCGAAACAGGTTTTGGTTCGGAATGATCAACAGCGTATCGACGCATTTCTGCAGTTCGGTGATGCCGCCGTCAGCCAGGCGCATGCGGCGCTGGCCCTCGAAGTGGAAGGGCTTGGTGACAACGCCGACGGTGAGAATGCCGAGGTCGCGGGCGGTCTTGGCGATCACTGGCGCGGCGCCTGTTCCGGTGCCGCCGCCCATGCCCGCCGTGACGAAGACCATATGCGCGCCGGAGAGATGATCGCGGATCTCGTCGAGCACCTCTTCGGCGGCGGCGCGTCCGACATCCGGCTGCGAGCCGGCGCCGAGGCCTTCGGTCACCTGCACGCCCATCTGAACGACCCGCTCGGCCTTCGACATCGTAAGCGCCTGGGCATCGGTATTGGCGACCACGAAATCGACGCCTTGCAAGCCGGCGGTGATCATATTGTTGACGGCATTTCCGCCAGCGCCGCCGACACCGAACACGGTGATGCGGGGTTTCAGCTCGCGGATGTCGGGGATATTCAGATTGATGGTCATGATTGCCTCTTGTTCGTAGCGCGGGCGCTGTCCACGCCGAGCCCTGTGCGGTCCGCCACTGACCGCCGCGATGTTCCAGCTTCGCATCTGTGGGCCATCAGAAACTCTCGCGAAGCCATAGTCCGACCCGGGCGAAGTAGCCGCCCGAACCGGTCATGAGTTGCCGCTTGCGGCGCGACTCGAAGTGCTCGAGATGCGCCGCTTGCGGGTAAACGAGGAGACCGGCCGCCACGGCAAAAGCCGCGCCCTTGGCCGCATCCGGCGCGCCGGCAATGCCGAGCGGGCGCCCGACGCGCACTTGGCGGCCGAGAATACGCGACGCCAGATCCGGCAGTCCGGTGAGCTGGCTTGCGCCGCCGGTGAGAATGACATGGCTGCGCCCGTCGGCCGCGAGCGGCGAGTTCGCGAGCCGGTCACGGACCATTTCCAGTATTTCCTCGACGCGCGGCTTGATGATGTTCACCAGCGTGGCGCGGGATACCAGTTGCGCCTGCTCGCGCTCGTCGTCGCTCAGCGGCGGCACCGTGATCATGTCACGCTCGTCCGACCCCCCGCTCAGCACAGTGCCATAAAGCGTCTTGATTCGCTCGGCGTCCGAGACGCGGGCGTTGAGGCCACGCGCGATATCCATAGTGACGTGATGGCCGCCCAGCGCGAACCCTTCGACATGAACGAGCCGGCCGCCGAGAAAGGCCGCCATTGTGGTGGTTCCGGCGCCCATATCGACAACGGCCGAGCCGAGATCGGCCTCGTCATCGGCCAGGACCGAGAGGCCGGCGACATAGGGGCTGGCGACCATGGCCTCGACGTCGAGGTGGCAGCGCTCGACCGCGAGCATCAGGTTGCGGGCCGCGGCGATATCGGTGGTGGCGACATGCATGTCGACGCCGAACCGCGAAGCGAGCATGCCGCGCGGATCGCGGATGCCCTCGACGCCGTCGATCGAGTAGCCGACAGGAAGGGAGTGCAATATGGCGCGGCCGTCGCGCAGCGAATGACGGCTGCCGGCGGCGAGAACACGGGCGATATCACTGTCGGCAATGGTGGAACCGACGATCTCGATCTCGGCGGCGAACAATTCGCTCGTGACGCGTCCGGCCGAGAGCGACAGCACCACCGATTCGATTTCGACGCCGGCCATGCGCTCGGCGCTATCGACGGCGTGGCGGATGGCTTCCTCGGCCTGGCCGAGATTGACGACGCTTCCGGCCTTCATGCCGCGCGCGACGGTGTGACCGAAGCCGACGATCTCGATGCTATGGCTGCGGCGGGTCAAAACCTGCTGCGGCGCGCGCGGCCGCAGCCGCGCGATCATGCAAACGACCTTGCTCGATCCGACGTCCAGCGCAGCCACCAAGGCGCTGCGGCGCGGTGAGATCGGCTTCATCTTGGGCGTCAGGCCGTAGCGGAGGGCGTTCATGCGTCGCCTCCCTTTTTCTTTTTCGTATTGGCCTTGAGCACCTCGTCGCGCGCCGCCGCCGCGGCATCGGACAGGCGCACGGTGACGCGATCCGGCAGGCGCAGATCGATCATCGTGATGTCGCGCGACAGCAGCTTCTTGTCGCGATCAAGCGCCACCAGCCGGTCGAGCGCGCCGCCGACGTTGGATTCCGGCAGGCGCACATCGATGCCGTTGGTCAGCCGCAGGTTCCAGCGCCGCTCCGCCACCATGATCGAGGCCCGCAGCACCGAGCGGATGTCGGGATAACGATCGAGGAAGGCGAGGAAATCCTTGGCCTGCCGCTCGGCGCCGTGTCCCACTACCAGCGGCAGGCCGAGATAACGGTCCTCGACGAACGGTTCGAGCACGGTGCCGTCGGCGGCGATAACGTTGACGTGGCCGTCCTTCTGCCACAGCGCAAAGGCTTGGCGTTCGGTGATCGCGATCTGCAGGCGGTCCGGATAGAGCTTGAGAACGGCCGCGTCCGCGATCCAGGGATTGGCCATCAGGCGCGCGCGGGCGGCATCGGCATCGAGGAACAGCAGCGAAGCGTCTCCGGTCACCCCGGCGGTGGTCAAAATCTCCTCGCGGCTGACTTCTTTCCCGCCGCTGAGCGAAATGGCGGCGATACGGAAGCCAAGCGAATTGGCGGCGACGTCGCGGACCTCTTTGAGCCAGCCGACGACGGCCGGGACGTGCTGGCCCCGGACCGCGCCGTAGCCAAGCGCCGCGCCAATGAGCAGGATCGAGGCCCCAACGCCGAAGCCGTTCGGCAGCGGCAGGCGCGCTACTCTCTCCGCCAGGCGCGTGGCCCGGCGGCTATAATCCGAAAACCATGTGAAACGGTCCGCGCCATGCCCGTCCGGATGCGCGTGGACATGCGTCAAGGTCGGCTCGTCAAATGGCGTGCCGATCCGATCCCCATCCGATGGCCCCGACCGCGTTAGCGATTGATCGAGGCGTCCTCCACCATCCATTGCACCAGCTCATCGAAGGTGATGCCCGCGTATGCGGCAAGCTCCGGCACGAGCGAGGTCTCGGTCATCCCCGGTTGCGTATTGACCTCGAGACAGATCAGCTCCCCAGTTCCCCGATCGTCGTAGCGAAAATCCGCACGGCTCACGCCGCGACAGCCAAGCGCGTTGTGGGCAGCCAATGCGAGTCTTCGGACCTCCTGGTAAACATTTGGTAAAATTGGCGCCGGCAGCAGATGTTTGGAGCCGCCGGCGGCATACTTGGCCTCGTAATCGTAGAACCGTGTCGCCGGCACGATCTCGATGACGTCGAGCGCCCGGTCCCCGATCACGGCGCAGGTGAGTTCCTTGCCGGCGACGTAGCGCTCGACCATCACTTTGTCGCCGAATGCCCAGTCGTCGCGGAAAAGCTCCTGCGGCGGATGCGGATGCTGCTCGGTGACGATGAAGACGCCGACGCTCGACCCCTCGGCGACCGGTTTGATCACATAGGGCGGCGCCATCAGGTGCGCCTTGGCGGCATCCAGCCGCGATACCACCCGGTCCTCGGCGACCGGAACGCCGTGGGCGCGAAACATCGCCTTGGCGTAGTCCTTCTGCATGGCGACGGCGGACGCCATGACGCCCGAATGCGAGTAGGGAATGCCGAGGATTTCCAGAAGCCCCTGCAGCGTGCCGTCTTCGCCCGGCCTGCCGTGGAGCACATTGAGTGCAACATCCGGCTTTGCCGCCGCCAAGGTCGCCGCAATGTCGCGGCCGACATCGATCGGCGTGACGCGAAAACTCCGGCGGGTGAGGGCCGCGGCGCAGGCATTGCCCGAGCGCAAAGACACCTCGCGCTCCGCCGACCAGCCTCCCATCAGAACGGCGACATGCTTGGCCATTATCCGAGCCACACGGCCTCAGCCACAATTCAGCCAGTTGGCCTAGCCGGATGCCAAAGGCCGCTGATTCGCAGGAAATACCAATAGAATCGACAATTCGGGAAAGGTCGAGAGTCTCGTTGGCCGAATAGACCGCTGTGAAAGCTCCGGGCGCAATTGCCCTGCCGCCCGCATGCCGCGGCGAGCTATTTGACCATCACCCAGGCCGGCTGCAGGAGCGGAAATGCAATCAGACCAATCGCGGCCGTCGCGGCGATGAGAAGCGGATTGCTGATCTTCCAACGGAAAAGAATTGCAAGCGAGACGATGCCGATTGCAGCCGTCAGCCAGTCCCCGATGGCGATACGCCCGAGCAAGATACTGGCGCCGAGTATGGTTCCGATCGCCGCCGCATAGGCGCCGCGGACAAAGCCCTGGACGTTGGCGTTGGAGCCGTGGCGCACGAGGAGGGGCGCGGCGACCAAAACGAAAATGAACGAGGGCAGGAAAATGCCGACCGTCGCAACGAGCGCGCCCCAAAAGCCTGCGACCAGATATCCAACAAACGTCGCGGTGATCACGACGGGGCCTGGGCTGATCATGCCGACGGCAACAGCGATCAAAAATTGCCGTTGATCCATCCAGCCGTATTGCTCAACGACCCCTTGTTCGAGAAACGGCACGATGACAAGTCCGCTGCCGAATGTCAGGGATCCGGCCTTGAGGAAGAACAACAGAAGCTTTCCAAGCGTCGAAGCCGAGGCCGCCGGTGTCAGTTGCAGCAACGGCGGCAGTGCGACGAATGGCAACGCCAGCGCGGGAGGCCGGCGGCGGAAAATGCTGCCGTAATAGAGGATACCGACAAGTCCGGCGCCGATGAACAGTAGCGCGACCTCGGCCTGCACGATCACCGTTACCAACAGACAAGCCGCCGCGATCAGCCATTGCAGCCGGTCCTCCATTCCGAGTTTCGCGAGCCGGTAACAGGAATGAAGAATGAGCGCGATGACGGCGGGGCTGACGCCGTAGAAGATCGCGGTGACTGGTTTAAGGTCGCCGAGATAAACGTAGAGGGCGCCCAGCGTGGCTACGATCACGAAGTTGGGGAAAATAAACGCCCAACCGCCGATCCAGGCGCCCCAAAATCCTCCGCGAAGATAGGCAACATAGATTCCGACCTGAATGGCAAGCGGTCCGGGCAGCGACTGACAGATAGCGATGGCTTCGCGCATCTGTTCCTTGGTCAGCCACCCGCGCTCCGCGACGATCTCTCGTTCCATCTGACCGACCAGCGCAACCGGTCCGCCGAAACCCAATAAACCGAGCCGTAAGAAGTAGCGCAGTAACTCGACCATGGGTCCGTGCTTTACTTTGGAAGTGGTAGTCACAGTCCCCTCCTGTCGGCGAAGATCACGGCCGTGCCCGATTTCGGCCTGATATCCGAGAGTGACGGTCGGGCCGTTTCTAAAGCGGCCCGACTTGGCATCGCACAAATCATCTCAATTCTTTGCATTCGCCATTTTGTCCAAGGCCGCGCGCAGTCCTTTGGCGAGCTTTACGGCGTCGTCATTGGCCCAGAAGTGCATGAAAAACAGACGCGGCTGTTCGGCCAACATGTGACTATGGAGGGCCGTCACCTCGATACCGTTGGTGCGCAAGGCCATGATGACGGGGTTGACTTCGTCAGCCGTCATGACGAAGTCGCCCGTGATTGCAGCTTTGCCATCGCCGGTCGACTGAAAACCGATCCCCGTCGCGGCACCCAACGGACCGGCAGGTGCGAATGTCATTCCTCCTTCCGTTATTGCATCACGGCGCGGCACGCCGAATTGATAGACGCCACCATTGGCCTGGCCTTTGACGCCGATGATTTGGTCGAGCTGCGCGGTATCAAGATCTATAGGAGGCGGAGGATTCATCGCAGGCGGCAGACTAAGAGGAGTCTTGCTTTCTGCCAGAGCGGTTCGGATGGCGCTCGCCATCTTCACCGGATCGCCGTGCCCGCCAACATGCATGTAGAAAGTCGCGGGATTAGCGCGGAGCAAATGATTGTGGACCGCCGTAATATCGACGCCGTTTTCGATCATTTTCAGCATGACCGGATTGACTTCGGTATCCAGAAGCACGAGGTCGCCCATTATCGTGGCTTCGTCGTGCATTGCCTTAAGGGCGACCCAGCCACCAAGTGCGAGGGCGGGCTTAATCGCTACACCATCGAGCGTCACATTAAGATCGGTGCGCGGGAAGCCGTAGCGATGAACGTCGCCAGAGACGATGGCCGGCGCGCGGCCAAACACCTCGTCGATTTTTTTCCAGTCAATGTCCTCAGCGTAGGCATTTGATGCCGCCGTTGCGACGGCGCCACCAAACAACAAGACAGCAAGAAAGCGCATTATGTCCTCCGATTTTGTTTTGCCCTCTCACCCGTTCTTCGACTCACGCTGCGTTCGGCGCCTTCGCGGGCCAGTTATGAGTTTCAGCCCGCAACGAACGACACCAAGTAAAGAGCGCGTCGTACATGACCATGCCGTGCGCGAGCATCTCGTGGTCGTTCTGGAAGTTGGCGGAGAGACCGAGCGAGATCGCGAACAGCCCGCCGCATTGCGGCGCTAGATCGTGCCGCGAGGTATCCGCGCCGCGCACGATGGTCGCAAGATGATCGAGCGGCGGATCCTCGATGCCGTAAATTCTCAGAATCGTGTCGAACGAGCAGTGATCGCCCTCATGGGCGAATTCGACACCTTCGATGTCATAGGCGATCGCGCCGGTTTTGGCCGCGACAGAGATTACCTCACTGGTCGGTACATACAAAAATTCCGCCTCAGGATCGATGAAACGGCGAATGAGCCAAGGACAGGCGATGCGGTCGATCTTCGGCCGTTCGCGCGTCACCCATTTCTTGATTGAGGCGCGCGACCGCAGGCGCGTCGGCAGATGTCGTTCCCGCCAGCCGGTCATGCCCCCGTCAAGATAGAGACCTTGGATGCCGGCGCCGCGAAGTGCCGCCGCGGCGCCTTGGCTAACGTTTTGACCGTGCGCGCAATAAGCGACGACCGTGCGGTTCGCGGGCAGGCTATTCAGCCATTGCGGATCGCGTTCAGGATCGCGGCGGATGGCGCCGACGATCAGGCGATCGTCGGAGTCGAACGCGGCGGCGCGGCGAATATCCACGAGGACCGGCGCGAAAGCCGTGCCAAGACGCGCGTAAAGCTGATTGGGTGAAATTGAGTGGGCAAGTGGGTCAAGCTGTCCGTCCATGCGCAATCTCCTCGCCAGAGCGAGTGTTGCGCAGAGCTTGGACGACGACCGTCTAACGGGGAGCCTGCATATCCCCGTAAAGCTAGGTTAGACAGGTTCGTTCTCGCTGACAAGCGGTCAGATGTTCACAATTCCGATCCGCTTGATCTCCCATTCGAGCTCGACGCCGGCGTTTTCTTTGACGCGGCGGCGCACCGTCTCGCCCAGCGTCTCGATATCGGCGGCCTTGGCGCCGCCGAGATTGATCAAAAAATTGCAGTGCATTTCGGAAACTTGCGCGTCGCCCTGGCGCAGCCCGCGGCAGCCGGCGGCATCAATCAATTGCCAAGCTTTGCGGCCCGGCGGATTTTTGAACGTCGAACCGCCGGTGCGGCTTTTGATCGGCTGGGTCGCTTCGCGCGACTCGGTGATTTTGTCCATCTCGGCTGCGATGACTGTAGGGTCGCCGCGTTCGCCCGCGAACACGGCTTGCGTGAAAATGTAATCGTCCGGCGCGCCGCAATGCCGATAGGTGTAGCGCATGTCGCCGTTGCTCAGCACATGAACGCGGCCCTGCCGATCGACCGCGCGCGCCTCGACCAGCGCGTCCTTGGTTTCGCGGCCGTAAGCGCCGCCGTTCATACGCAGCGCGCCGCCGATGCCGCCGGGGATGCCGCGCATGAACGATAGTCCGGCAATGCCGGCCTCCTGCGCTGCGCGCGCGACTTTCACGTCGGGCACCGCCGTGCCGGTGCGAATGTGCATGCCGTCGACAGCGACTTCGCTGAAGCCGCGGCCGAGCCTGATCACCGCTCCCGCGATGCCGCCATCGCGGACGATCAGATTGGAGCCGAGGCCGATAACGGTGACCGCGACATCGGCCGGAAGATTTTTGAGAAAATAAGCGAGATCGGCTTCGTCTTCGGGCATGAACAAAAGCTGCGCCGGGCCGCCGACGCGAAACCAGGTCAATTCCGCCAAGGATTGATTAGCGAGCAGCCGGCCGCGCACATCCGCCATGCTTTTTTTGAGGACCGGGACGAGATTGGGAAACGTCATCAGCCGCCCCATCAAGCGCCCGTTGGGCCAGCCAATTCTCCCGGCAGCGCATAGGCCCATTGCGTGATCGAACCGGCGCCGAGACAGACGACGTAGTCGCCCGGCTGCGCCATGCCGGCGATCAGCGACGCCAATTGCTCGGGGCTGTCGAGCGCGACCACCTGACGATGGCCATGCGTGCGCAAGCCCTCTACCAGCGCGTCGCGATCGGCGCCGGCGATCGGCGCTTCGCCGGCCGGATAGACATGGGCGACGATCACCACGTCGGCGTCGTTGAAACAGGTGCAGAACTGCTCGAACAAAGCCGCGAGCCGCGAATAGCGATGCGGCTGCACCACGGCGATCACCTGGCCTTTGGTCGATTCGCGCGCCGCTTTCAGCACCGCCGCGATCTCGACCGGGTGATGCCCGTAATCGTCGATGATGGTGACGCCGTTCCATGTGCCGGTGCGGGTAAAGCGCCGGCGTACGCCGCCGAATTTGGCGAGCGCACTGCGGATCACGTCGTCGGCGACGCCGAGCTCATGCGCAACAGTGACCGCGGCTGTGGCGTTGAGCGCGTTGTGCCGTCCGGGCATCGGCAATGCGATGTTCTTGATCTCGTGCGGAGGTTGCCCGGCGCGTTCGTTGAGCACGATCGTGAACAGCGACGTTCCGCCGGCATGCGACACATCGACGAGCCGCACATCGGCCTGCGGATTCTCGCCGTAAGTGATGATGCGATGATCTTGAATATGACCAACCAGGCTTTGCACGACCGGATGATCGATGCACATCACCGAGAAACCGTAGAACGGCACGTTCTCGACGAAGGCGCGGAACGCATCTTGCACCGCTTCGAATGTCTTGAAGTGATCGAGATGCTCGGCATCGACATTGGTGACGATGGCGATGTCGGCCGGCAGCCGCAGGAAGGTGCCGTCGGATTCGTCGGCCTCGACCACCATCCAGTCGCCGGCGCCGAGCCGCGCATTGGTGCCATAGGCGTTGATGATGCCGCCGTTGATCACGGTCGGGTCGAAACCGCCGGCATCGAGCAGCGTCGCCACCATCGACGTGGTGGTGGTCTTGCCGTGGGTGCCGGCAACGGCGACGCAGCTTTTCAAGCGCATCAATTCGGCCAGCATTTCGGCGCGGCGCACCACCGCCAACCGTTGCGCGCGGGCGGCAATGAGTTCGGGATTGTCGGGCCTGATCGCCGAGGAGACCACGACAACGCGCGCGGCGTCCAGATTGTCGGCGGCATGCCCGATCGAGATTTTAACGCCCTTGTCGCGCAGCCGCTTGACGTTGGCGCTGTCGGCCTGGTCGGAGCCCTGCACGGCGTAGCCGAGATTCACCAGCACCTCGGCGATGCCACTCATGCCGATGCCGCCGATGCCGACGAAGTGCACCGGGCCGATGTCGCGCGGCAATTGCATTTGGGCTCCCCGGTATCGTCGTACCCGGCCATGCCGGGCATCTACGTTCGGCGCGATCCATGAAAGATTTGGATGGCCGGGACAAGCCCGGCCAAAGTCCAGACGCGTCGGATGGATAATGCTGAAATTATGGCCTTGAGGCTATTCCCGCCACCTTGAGCACCAGGTCCGCGAGCCTTTCGGCGGCGTCGAGACGGCCCACCGATTGTGCGGCCGCCGCCATGACAACGAGCCGTTGCGGCTTCCCGGCAAGGACCGCGATTTCGCTGGCCAGCCGTTGCGGGGTGAAGTCGTCCTGCCGCAGCCTTAGCGCGCCGCCGGCGCTTTCGAGCACGCCGGCATTGGCGAACTGATCCTGGTCGAGGGCGCCCGGCAACGGCACCAGAATCGACGGCCGGCCGATCGCGGCGAGCTCGGCGACGGTGGAAGCGCCGGACCGCGAGATGACGAGGTGACACGCCGCC
>Ga0102924_1001832_pt1 | contig 23912 bp, 21 predicted proteins | sample PaiPotPPM11metaG_FD_80116 | JGI IMG/M metagenome (GOLD analysis project Ga0102924, IMG submission 80116) | Iron sulfur acid spring bacterial and archeal communities from Banff, Canada, to study Microbial Dark Matter (Phase II) - Paint Pots PPM... ...
ACCTTGCTGTGCTCCGTGCGCACGGCCGTGACGACCCAGTACTTGTGGGTCCAGGCGTAGCATTGCAAGGGGAACCCTCCGTCGTAGGCGGATGGCCACACCACCAGCTCGGCGCCATCGCGGGCGAGCGCCGCCCAGTGGTCGGGCCAGCCGATGTCGTAGCAGATGGCAAAACCGACGCGACCGAAGTCGGTTGCAAAGACCGGAGCTTCCCCACCAGGGGTCATGCAGCGGCCGATCACCTCGTCGATGGTCGGGTGGACCTTGTCATACTGCCCGACCAGCTCGCCCTGTCGATCCAGCAGGAACGCCGTGTTGGCGCGGCTGCCGTCCGGCCGTTCCTGACAGAAGCTGCCGCAGACGTAGGTACCGTGTTTACGCGCTCGCTTTGCCAACGCCGTCAGCGTCGGGCCACCAACAGGCTCGACGACCGGAACCTCCGCGCCGGGCAGGCCGCTGTGCAAGAAGTTCTCCGCCAGGCAGACCAGGTCGGGCCCCGAGGCGGCCGCCTGATCGACGTAGCGGCAAGCTTGCTCGCGGTTCAACGCCGCGCTGCGTCCGCCGCCCAGAGCGAAGGAGGTCAGGGACACGGTAACCTTGCGCGGCATCGCCTACCCGCCGATCACGACGCCGACGTGCCGGCCGGACACTGCCGCTGACCCCGTTTCCGGACGTGACGCTGACCCGCCGCGGTGCTTCTCCTGAACGCGGGTAGCGCGAGCGTGGTAGTCGCGGAAGCTCTCCAGGCCGAACTCCTGCTTGATCCGCACCACCGGCCAGGCGCTGTCGTGCGACTCCACGGTGAAGACGTTCTCCTCGGAGAACGCTTCCACCGTGACGCCCGCCCCCAATTGGCCCTGCACTCGGGCCAGCTTCTGGACCTGATCGTCGATATGGAAGACCTCCTTCTCCAGGTCCACCCGCTGCAGCGCCAGTCGCGACCAGCGGCTGGTGGAAGCCAGTACGCGACCGGTCACGTCGATGACCTTGCTGTGGTAGCCCCACACCGACGAGACGACGTAGCTGAAGTGTGTCCAGGCGTACACCTGCAAGGGAAAGCCGCCGTCATAGGCGGACGGCCAGACGATCATGCGGGCGCCTTGCCGGGCCAGCGCCGCCCAATGCTCCGGCCAGCCGATGTCGTAGCAGATGGCGACGCCGACGCGGCCAAAGTCGGTATCGAACACGGGGACCTCGCCGCCCGGCGTGATGCCCCCCTCGATCTCGCCGATGGTCGGGTGAACCTTAGCATAGCGGCCAACCAGCTTCCCTTGCCGGTCGATCACCCAGGCCACGTTCCGGACCTCGCCACCGGCCGCGCGCTCGGTGGTGCCCGCGACGATCCAGCAACGGCCGCGACGCGCGTGCGCCGCGAGCTGGTCGAACACCAGCCCCGGCGCTGTCTGCGCAGCCGGGTGAGCCGCGTCCTTCGGGCTGCCTACCTGAGGAAACGTCTCCGGCAGACAGATCAGGTCGGCGTTAGCGGCAGAAGCCGCGTCGAGGTAGGTCTGCACGCTCGCCAGGTTTTGCTCGACGGTCCGCTTGCCTCCCGGATACCCCAACGACACCGTCGCGACCAGCGCTTTGCCCGGCATTGTCCATCCTTTCTCGGCGCCGGCAGGTGAAAGGCAGTGCTCGTTGGGATCTTGCCGTGCCGGCACGGTCGGAGTATAGTACGCTGTGCTTCAGGCTCCAAAGGGAGGGCCAGATGCCGTCGCTACCAGAGGCCCATCGGGCGTTCGGGCGATGCTTCATCTGGTCGGCGACCTTGTCACCGCTTCCTGCGCGGCGCCGCCCGACGCTGAACCGTCGGGCTAAGACAGCACAAACCCGCCTAAAGGCGGCTAGGTTGTCCATCCGCAACGGCATATCGTCCCCAGCCGGCTTTAGCCGGGTTGGTCCTGTGAGCCCGACGGTTCAGCGTCGGGCGCGCCGGCCCACGCGTCAGCCCTGACATTTGCCGATGGTGATACAGCAAGGTGGCGTACGCCTCGGCGGAAGGAGAGAGCCAATGTCCCGCTGTATTTCCTCACCGGCGCCAACGACAACCGAGCGCATCGAGCCCCCAGCGAATGGGCTGGGCTCCTCCGGCACCGGCGCCCGTGTCGCACGCTCGCGACGGTCGATCCTCGCTGCCGGACTCGGCGGTGTGGCGGCGCTCGGCCTGGCGGCATGTGGCGGGGCCGGCGCCGCGACCGTGCCGGCGGCTTCCTCAGCCTCGGGAGCGGCCACGAGCGCCCCGGCCACGGTGACGGCCGCCACCTCGACCGCCAGTGCATCGGCGCCGGCCAGCACGGCGGCGTCGAGCGCCGCCGTCTCGGCAAGTAGTGCCGCCGCGGTGAGCGCGGCGTCCGCATCGGTGATCCCGGGCAAGGCGCCGGTCTCTATGCAGTTCGAGCACTTCTTCACCGACACGCTGTGGGACCAAGGGTTCAAGCCCATCGTGGATTTGTTCCAGCAGCGCTATCCCAACATCACGTGGGACGGGATCGCCGTTAGCTACAACGACATGCTGCCCAAGCTGATCACGCTGACCGCCGGAGGCGTGCCGCCCGACGGCACGAGCGCCAGCAGCACCTGGGTCAACGAAGCGGCCCAAAAGGGAGTCCTCCAACCGGTGGACGACCGCATCGCCAAGGAGCAGGGTCCGGCGGCCGCGTCGATTACGGACATATTCCCCGCTCGCATGCAGAACTACACGGTCAACGGCAAGCGCTACGGCCTGGCCATCGACCTGGGCACCAGCGCCGTCTACTACAACAAAGATCTGTTCGACGCCGCCGGCGTCCCCTACCCGAAACCCGGCTGGACCTGGGACGACCTCTGGGGCATGGCCGGCAAGCTCACCCAACAGAAAGGAGACCAGAAGCAGTTCGGCTTTCAGTATTCCACCGATCTCCATTGGCTCTACCCGGCCTATGGCGGGCTCGGCGGCGCCTACTTCGACAAGGATCTCACCAAGGCAACCTTCGACACGCCAGGCTCACAGACGGCGCTGCAGACACTGCTCGATGCCCGCGTGAAGAGCAACGTCACCCCCTACGGCGACGAAGCCAAAGCGATCAGCGCCAAGGCCAATAGGAAGCAACCGTTCACGCTCGGCTTCTACGGCATGGACCACGAGTGGATCGGCCTCATCGCCTACCTGCACGACAAAGGCTCGGCGGTCCAGAATTGGGACGTGGCGCCGTTGCCGAAGGGGCCGGCGCAGGTGCAGATCGTCGGCGGCCAGGGTTTCGCCCTCGTCGCCGGAGCCAAACACGCCGAAGAAGCGTGGGCCTGGAACACCTTCATGGTGTCCGACGACGTCCAGAAGATGCTCGGCGTCAATGGCGTCTGGTTCCCTTCGCGCAAGTCCATGGCCCAGTACGGCGTGCCCAGCGACGGCAAGCCCAGCCGCTTCATCGAGGCCTTCTACGATCCGGTCAGCACGGCCGGCTTCAGCCCGTGGTGGTACATCCCCGGCTGGCAGGATTGGAGCAAAGTGATCACCACGGCACTCACACCTGCCTGGAATGGGCAGAGCACGGCCAGCAAGGTGGCCGAGAGCATCACGCCAACGCTGGACAATATGCTGAAGGATCGGCCCAAGTCGTAAGACCAGTGCGGTCTCGATAGGTTGGGCGCAAGGACGCTGTCATTGTTGCACGCTTTGAGGAAGGAGGCCCAGTTGTACGCTGGATCCGTCTCGTGTACCCGTCGCCGGTTCCTCGCGGGGCTCGGCACAGCCGCCGGAGGTTTCGCCGCACTGTCGCTAGCCGCCTGCGGCGGCGCCGCCACGGCAACCGCGACGACCCCGCCCGCATCGTCCGCCAGCGCGGCCACATCGGCCGTCGCGGCGACATCCTCCGCGGCCACCGCGGCATCGGCGGCGACCTCGCCATCTGCAGCGTCGAGCGCCGCTGCCAGCGCTCCGACGACAACGGCCACGTCTTCTGCCGCGGCGTCAGCAACGTCCGCCGCCACCACGGCCACAGGACTGACGACGGCAGGGCTGAAGCTCACCGCCCCCGCCAGCGCCAAGGTGACCATCCGCCTGTCCTCGTGGGGGACGCTCACCAGCCAAACCGTCCCGATCTACAACGCCTTCATGGCGCAGAACTCGGACATCTCGATCAACTTCGACACGGTCGGCAGCTTCAGCGAATACTTCGCCAAGGTGCAGTTGCAGACGGCCAGCGGCGCCGGCCCCGACGTCATCACCCACTCGCCCTACTACCACGTGGTGTTCGCCGCCAAAAACGTCACCCGCGTGCTCGACGACCTGGTAGCGCGGGACAAGGTGGACCTGACGCAGCTCTATGCGCCGGTGGTGGCAAGCGCTCGTTGGCAGGCTGGACGGATCGCCACCGGGGTCGGCAAGCTCTACGTCATGCCGGCCAACCTCAACACCGGGACGCTGTACTTCTACAACAAGACGCTGTTCGACCAATCGGGCGTGAAGTATCCCGACGATACGTGGACATGGGACACCATGCTAGAGAGTGCCATGAAGCTGACACGCGCCGCAGGAGCCAGCGGCGGGCAGCAGTGGGGACTGGGCCTGCCGGAGGATGGGAACGGCCGCATCAATACCTGGATCTGGCAGGCCGGCGGCGATTTCTTCGATCCAGACTTCACCAATTGTACGCTGCACTCCGATGGCAAGGCCTACGACGCCTTCACCTATCTGGTCGACCTCGTGCAGAAGCAGAAAGTGGCGGCATCGCCGAGCACCGGCGACCGGATCAAACTGTTTACCACGAATGCTGCAGCTATGACGCCGGGCGGCATGTGGTGGTCTGCGACCATCGCACCGACGCCCAGCCTGGAATGGGACGTCTTCCTCCCGCCGAAGCATCCCCAGACCGGATCGCGCACGGTGGATGTCTACACCAACGGCTTGTCAATTGGCACGACGAGCAGCCACGTGGATGAAGCCTGGCGCTTCATCCATTGGTACACGATGGGCGATGGGCTGCCGCTGGAGATCGCCAACATCCCCGGCTTCGTCCCGGCGCACATCGCCACGGCGGAGAAGAACGTCTTCAACCCCCAGCGGACCTCTGCGCCGAAGAGCATCTCCCAATACTCGGCCGTCCTCCAGAACGCCCACCCCACGTTTGTGGTCGCGGGAGAAGGGGACATCGCGACCGCCGTCGGCAAGCCGCAGAGCGCCGCCTTCGCCGGCACGTCGTCGGTGGACGCCGCCGCGACCAGCATCCAGCAACTGGTGACGAGCATCCTGAACCAGCAGCGGGCGCAGTTGGGCATTTGAGGAGGCCCTCTCTCTGGCTTCGCCATCTCTCCCCCAATCCTGGGGGAGAGCCGCGACGGGCATGCAGCCTACCAAACGGCCCGCCCTCTCGAACTGAGAGCCGGCCAGTGTTGGAAAGTACATCTCCGTCACCGCTCTCCCCCAGAATTGGGGGAGAGGTGCCGAAGGCGGAGAGGGGGCCAGCACCGTACCAGCCGATTCCGCCAACCGCACTACCGATGGTCCAGCTCGCCAGGACCCTGTGGACGTTGTTCCATTAGCCGGAGGACTTGGCATTCGGCTGGCTCGGTGCCGGCACGCGCGCGCCGTACACCGAGAACAGCACCTTGCGCGCGCCGTCCAGGTCGGCCAGCGGGTCCACGCCGTAGACGCGACGGAAAGCGGCGTGCGTTTCCTCCTCCCAACGCGTGACCGAGGGCAACGGGAAGGATACCGCCGCCCCACCGGCAAAACCCGATTCGTTCATGGCAACCACCAGCTCTTCGTCGCGGTAGGCGTTCTCAGCGCCGTACTCTGGGGCTACGTTGTCGACGACAGCGCGGTAGAGACTGTTCAGCTCGTCGGCACGGGCGACTTCGTCCTCGCCGCCCCGCCAGAGCTCGGGATGCTGCGCAACCAGCGGCTCGAACGGGTTGTCATAACTGAGGTTCAGCGGCGGCCCCAAGCGGAGTTGCTTCGCCGTGCGACCATTGCCGGACGCGGACCATTCCGTCTCCGACGAGTAGCGCTGCAGCTTGCCATCGGTCACGATGCCGACCTCCACGACGCCACCGCGGCTCACCAGCGTGCCCTTCGTCCCGTGCGCGGCGAAGAAGCGCGGCACGGCCTGCCGCACCGGCGAGCTCCACGAGCTGGAGCATTCGTGGATCGCGGTTGCCCCGCCGGCGAAGTCGATGGTGGCCGATGTCCAGGTCTCATCCACGTGATCGGCGCCGTTGAAGGTGTAGGGATCGACCGGGTAACGGCGCACGTGCGCGGCTACGACGGTGGGCTGCGGGAAGCCAAGGTAGGTCCGGATCAGGTTCATGGCGTGGTAACCGCCGGTGACGTACAGGCAGTAGACGCGCAGCACGCGGCCGATGGCGCCGGACTCCAGAACCTGGCGGGCTAGGCGCTCCGCCGGCCAGCGCCAGACGTTCTCGGCGACCTCCAACTTGACCTTCGCCCGCTCCGCCGCCTCCATCAGCAGCGCCGCCATCTGCCGGGTGGGCGCGATGGGCGTCTCCACCAGCATCGAGACACCGTAGTCGGCCGCGGCCTTGGCGATGACGTGGTGGGCGTCCGGCGGCGTCACAATGTCCACCGCGTCGAGTTGCCCGCCTCGGAAGAACTCGTCCAGGTCTGCAAACGCCTGAGCGCCGGTGCGCTGGGCAATCGCAGCCGCCGCCTCCGCGTTCACATCGCAGACAGCAGCCAGCTCGAAGCGGTCGTCCAGCGCCAGGATACTCTGGACGTGCGCCTGCGCTCGGCGGCCCGCGCCGACCAGGCCAAGACGAAGTCGCTGCATTGCTACTCCTTTCCTAACGGACCCTCACCCCCGGCCCCTCTCCCGCGAGCGGGCGAGGGGAGACGGGCGCCTACGTGTCCAACCTCTCCTCAACCAACGGTAACTCGCACCGGATCGACGTAGTCGCGAAACCGAGCAGCGACCCGCCCCGCGCCGGCATCACCCGCGTGCGCCAGCACGCGGCGGCGGATGGCCACGCTACCGGGCCGCGCCGATGGCGGATACACGGAGCGCATGGTCATACAGCCGTAGCCGCCGGCGACGAGCCCGCGACCATCTTGCGGGTTGTCGGGATGGTCGAAAAATGCCAGTCCGGCCGTTCCGCCGGTCACCTGGCCCGACCAGTCCAGCCAGCGGCCCGCGGTACGGTAGGTAGCGTTGGCGGCGTTTTCGAGCTGCAGCTCATCCTCGGCGGCGAGCTGGCCCGGTCGCTCCAGCGGGAGCGGCTTGCCATCGGATCCGCGCCGGTTCAGGTTCACCAGCCGGAGCGATTCGGCAACGCGGGCCGCCAGGATGAAGGGCGACGGCCCCTCCTCCTCCGGCGGCGACGGCCACTCGCACACGTCGAGCATGACGGCTCCGTCGGGCAGCGGATACACGCGCACCTCCCGCCGCTCGTCCAAGAGGTGCCCCGCCGAAGCGGCGGTGTAGGTGAGGCGCTGAACCAACCGCCCGTACACGGCGCCACCCTCGATCAGCTCCCAGGAGGTATGCAGGGCTTTGCCGTCCGGTCCATAGGTCGGCTCATCCCAGTCCGACCAGACGTTGCTCGTAGTCGGACCGCCATGCCCGCCATAGGCGAAGAAGAGTCCGGTCTGGTGCTGGTGCTCCCCTGAGGCGCCGCGAACAACGTTGCCCGATGGGGTCATGATCGGCCAGAAGTAGGGCTTCCAGGTCCCCTGGTAGACGTAGCGCGTGAGCAAGCGTCCCTCGGAGAGAAACCAGACGCGGTCGGCTTGCAGCCGCACCTCCACGCGAGGAGCAGCGGAAGCGCGAGTCTCACGCGCGCTCTCCACAGTGCAGCGATAGCGGCGAGTGGCGCCGGCCTCCATCGTCCCCGCTGCAAGCCAGGTCAGCCGAGCGGTCTCGTCCAGTTGCGCGGGTACGTCCTCCCCATTGGCGTCGATGAGGCGCACGGCCGCACCGTCGTCTCCTAACGAGCGGACGAAGCCGGCGACCTCCAGCGGAAGCTGGACGGTAGCGATCACGTCCTGTCGGTCCGCTGCGCCCGCAGCCAGGTGGAGATTGAGGGTGAGAGAGCGACCAGGTGATGGTGGACTATTCAATCGACAACTCCGTCCGAAACTGTGCTGCCGCTGCGGAGCGCTCGGGAGCCAGATCTCATCTGGTATTCTCCTTCACGACATTACCCTGACCCGCGCACCGGTGTCGATGGCGAGTTGAATGGAGATGCCCGTCTCCACCATCGCCACTCCATCCTTCATCGGACAACGCGGCTGGGCGACCCCGCGGATGCTATCGACAAAGTTGGTCATCTCGTATTGCCATTCGGGCGAGCCGCGGCCGTGCATCAGGGTGCGGTCGAGCGGCTGTGGCTCCCAATGGGTGGAGGTGTGCAAGTGCCCGCGCAACTCGTTCTCCTCCCACCAGCAGACGACCGTGCCCTTGTCCCCGTAGACCGACAGACTGAGGATATAGGGTCGCACCACCGCGCTACTAGAGAAGAGCTTGCCGAGGGCGCCGTTGTGGAAATGCAGGATGGCGAGACCAGCCTTGGGCGTCTGGTTGCCCTGCACCTCGAAGACGTCGCCGGCGTACCAGCGCACCAGGTCGAGCGAGTGGTGCCCCACGCCCAGCCGCGCGCGGTGGGAGATGTCCCGCGCCCAGGTCAGCGCGCTGGGGTACTCCCCAGGATCGGATTGGTGGGCATAGTTCGACGTGACGTAAAAGATGCCGCCCAGCGTGCCGTCGTCGACCAGGCGCTTGGCGTGGACGAAGGTGGGCCAGCAGCGGGCGATGTGGCCCGTCTGGGCTATCTGGCGCGGGTGCTCCGTGATGGCCCAGCGGATACGGCGTGCTTCCTCCAGCGATTGGCAAGCCGGCGTCTCGCACAGGACGTGCTTCCCGGCCTCCAGCGCCGCGACGGACTGCTCGGCGTGCAGGAAGCTCGGCGTGCAGAAGTCGATCGCGTCCACCGCCGGATCGTCCAGCGCCGCGCGCCAGTCGTCGTAGAGGTGCGGAATCCCAAGACTGCGCGCTTTGGCTTTTCCGGCCTCCGAGCGCACCACCGCTCCGACCACCTCGGCTCGATCGCGAATGGCGCCGTAGCCGGCCATATGGTTCGATCCGGTCCAGCCCAGGCCGACGATGCAGACACGAACGCGTTCGGTCATGGTGCTCCCTCCTACATGCAAGTCGTGCTGGCCTATACTAGCGTTCGGAGGTGTGGCGTCAACCACGCTCGGTGCAGGGCGCCCGCGGGAATACGGTAGCAAACGAACGGAAATGTGACGATGGCAGCCAAGCTACGAGTGGCCATCGCCGGCTGCGGCATATTGGGGACCAACCACGCCCGGTTCTTCAGCAGGAACCCGCACACGACCGTGGTGGCGGTAGCGGACCCGCTGGCCGAGCGGGCAGAGCAACTTGCCGCCAAGGTGGAGGCCCGTGCCTACACCGACGCGGCGGAGATGTTCGGAGCGGAGCACCCCGACCTGGCCGTCGTGGCCACGCCCGATCCCTTCCATCGCGAGCCATTGGTCGCGGCAGCCGAGGCCAAGGTACCCAACCTGATCACCGAGAAGCCGATGGCCACCACGTTGGAGGACGCCCAGGCCATGCTGGACGCCGCCCGGCGCAACGGCTGCCGGTTGTGGGTCCACTTGCCGTCGCGGACTGCGCCGCAGGAGATCGCCTCCCGCTACGTCTACCAGCACGGGCTGGTCGGCGATCCCATCTACGGCGACCTCTGCATCGACGACAACATCTCCGTGCCCACGCACATGTGGCGGGAGCGCAGCCGGAGCTGGGCCGGGCAATCCTCCACCGCCCACTTCCTGTTCAGCCACGTGGTCGACCGCATGCGCTGGCTGTTCGAGCCGGCGGAGGTGGAGAGCGTCCGGGCCCTGGTCGTGCGCAAGCTGCTCGGCTACTCCCCTGACCTCTATGACGCCCACCTCACCTGGACCAACGGGCTGGTGCTGCGCATCAAGGCGGAGTGGATCCGCTACATGGAGCCGCTGGTCGACCACCGTTTCACCTTCAGCGGCTCCAAGGGCGGCTGGGCCGCCATCGGCAACACCTTCCACGCCGAGGCCGGCTGGCAGGCAACCCTGGACCAGGCGCTCAGCGCCGACGACCTGGAGGGCCACCAGCAGCGCCTGCGCGAGATGGGCGTCTTCGCCCGCGCGGTGATCCGCCGCCCGCACGAGGACGTCGAAGGTCCGGGCGCCCGTCCATCCCTGGAGGTCAGCACCAAGTTCCTCCCGCTCTTCGGCGGCGACGCCCCGTTAGAGATGCGCGACCACATCGTGCAAGCGATCCTGGAGGAGGTCGAGGTCCCATCCTCCTGGAAGGGCGGCGGGCGCCTCCCCACCGGCGAGGACGGCCTGGAGCAGACCAGGGTCGTCACCGCCATCGAGCGGGCGGCCGAGAGCGGGGAGGCAGTGCGGCTGCGGCCGTCAGCAGTGTCCGGCACGACGACTTGAGCAGGTCAGTCGGACAAGGGCATGGCGCCACTGGATGAACCAGGGCCCCATCGAGATTCGGCGTGACCGATCATATCCGCCTGCGACACATCCCGTAACGCGGGACGTAAGCTTGATCGGGTACGGGGTGAACCGACCCCGTGCGACATGGGTTGCTCGCACGGGACGCTGTGCAGAAACGGGCGCCGATGGACAAAACTCCAAGCGGGCCGCTCGGTATCCCGCCCTTTCCGGACTTCGTGTCGGCTGCCCGCTCCACGCTGGAGCTCCTGCACGATCGCCTCGGCTTTGGTCTGTGGGCGATCACGCGGGTGGACGGCGCCCACCAGCGCATCGCCATGGCCGTGGACTACCGCTACCGCGTCAAAGCAGGGAAGTGGTATCGCTGGCTCGATGACTACTGCGCCCTCGCGCTCGCCGGGGAGTTGCCTCCGATCGCCTGGAACTGTCGCGAACTCCCCAACTTTGCGCAGTTGCCCCGCTACCGCACGGCGCCCGTCTTAGCCTTTGTGGGCGTGCCGCTCTGCCGTGCCGACGGCGGCGCGCTTGGCCTGCTATGTGCCGCCGATCCACTCCCGCAGACCGATGACTTGCTCGCCGAGCAGTCGCTGCTCGAGCTGCTGGCGCAGTTGCTGAGCACGCTGTTTGCCATGGAGCAGCGGATACCTACGCCGCAATAGCGACGCTTCGAGTTTGGCTGGCCCACCAGTGGCGCGTCCATCGTGTGTCGCCGCGGCCACCGCCAGTTGGGCCGCGTTTACCAACCATGCGCCCACTCTCGCATAAATCTGTCATCATGCATACATCCTCGCGGACGTGTGCGCCAGTCGTTCAAGGCTCATCCCCGATGGGAGTGACGCCGGTCCAGGCGCCGCCCCTAAGCGGCGCTGCAAGGAATCCCACGGCTGGCCTTCCGTCCGCGTGAGGCATTGGCAGGGAGGTGAGCCACCATGCGCGTAGGCATCATCGACCGGGACACGGCGCTGCTCCACGTCCTGGTCCCTAGGCTCGAGCGTGAAGGGCATCAGGTGTTCCGGCGTGCTGACGTTAGCAGCCTGAGCGTCGACGAGCTCCTCGACCACATACAAGACAGGGGCGTACACCTGCTGATCCTCGACCCGGGCCTCCTGCCGCCAATTCAGGTTATTGATCTCTGTCATCGCTTGCGGCGTGAGAGCACGGCGTACCTGCTGGTGGTCGGCCGGCTCTCAGACGCAGCCGCGCGCACGCGACTTCTCGACGCGGGCGCCGACGACTGCCTATCCAAACCCTGCGACCTGAACGAATTGCTGGCGCACATCCGCGCGCTCCTGCGCCGGCATCCCCTGGCGCCGCCGGGCGAGACACAGCAGGTGGTCCACGTCGCCGAAGACTGGTGGGTAGACGTGGCCGCTCAGCGCCTCGCCGGCCCGCGCGGAACCGTTGCCCTGCCGAGCCGGCTGTTCCGGCTGCTCATGTACTTGATGCGGCATGAAGGCCTGCTGCTCAGCCGGCAGCAACTCCTGGACGCGGTATGGGGGTCGGATTATGCGGGGTACGAAAGCGAAGTCGGCCGGTACGTCCATTACCTACGAAAGGCAATCGAGCGCGACGCTCACCACCCGCGGCATATCCTTACCCGGCGGAGCGAGGGCTACGAGTACCGGAGGCCGGAGGAGCAGCGTTGAGCGCAGCTACGTGAAGTGGTATGCGACCCCGCCCGACGGTGCCAGCATTCGTAGACTCGAAGGCTGTCGGAAGAATACAAGAACAATCGGCGGGTAGGGTGACGAGGATGAGGCTGATGCCCTCGGTCGGTAGCGAAAGGCACGGCGCTACCCTCGGAGTTCGAGTGGATACGCAGCCGCAGTTCGTCCTCCGATTGCCGCTGGGTTCTGATCCAATTGGATTCTGACGCCAGCTTGGTCGCATAACGACGTGAAGGTGGGGACGCCCCTTGTTCCACCAAATGTACTTCATCATGACCGACTTGGCATGTTTGGACCCCGATCAATGTCCGAGCTACGCGCGATCGTGCCGGGGAACCGGAGGTGAACTTACCCCGCCAGCTGGAAGTGCGTCGGCACTCCCGTTAGTTACTACTGCGCAGCGAGGTCTTGCGAGGTTTCGCGAGGTTCAAATGAGATCCCGGAGCTGAGTGCCGACCGCTCGGCGCTTCACACTTGCCATGCTGCGCTTCGCGGTCAGCCCGGTGGCGGGGGTGCTGCTTCGAGGAGGGAGGCGATCAGTGTCTCGGTAGCTGGAGCGAATCGGCAGCCCATCATGCAACACGTGGGGTCGTTGAGGTAATCAATCGATAGGAGCGTGAATGCACGCAATCGTCGATAATCCACGCCTGAAGAAGGCCCTCTCCATGACGTCGATCCTTATCCTCGCGCTTAGTCTCCTGCCTTCTTCCGCCCTCGCCTTTGCCCTGGAGACGTACAACGGCAACGAAATCCTGTGGACCATAGGCGAGGGTAGTCACCCCTGCGGGCCTTCCTCGGTGCCGGGCAAGCCGCCGAGCGATCCCGGTTGGAACCCCTGCTACATCAATCTTGCCTACCTGTCGGGAATCACCAGCCGCCAGGGTTGGCAGGACACGGCCATCCAGGCGAAGGCACAGTGGACTGCCTACGACAGCGCCTACAACCATTACGTCTTCGTGTACGACGACATCTGCTGCCAGCCCCAACAGGCCACGATGGACGCCACGGATCTCGGTGGTTGGGATCCTAATACCGGCATACTGTTTCTGGGCAACACGAACTTCTCTTGGTACCCTGGCAACCCGAATCAGATGGCGAGCGCCGATGTCCAGATAAGCACCAACGCCGTGATCGCATGGTGCACCGTCCACGATCCCGGCTGTCCGGACAGCAACCATATGATGCTGGAGGGCGTTATGGATCACGAGCTCGGGCACGGCCTCGGCCTGGCCCACCCCGTCCAGGGACCCAACTCCTGGGCGATCCTCGAATGCCAACACACCAACGGGGAATCGACCCTCGTGCAGAGCGACGATAGGAACGGCGAGATGTACTTGTACAGCGACCACGCGAGCGACTTCGGCTCGCCGGGGAGTTCGCCATGTTAGCCGGCAAGATCGCGCGGGAGAGGCGCTACGCTGGCGTGCTGCTGCTGGTGCTGCTCGGGATGGTCCTCTGCGGGGGCGCGCTGGCGCATCAGTATCTGATGGGCCATGGGGGCACAGACCGGCAGGTGCAGCAACTCGTCCATCCCCTCTATACAACACTCCCCCAGATAACGGCGCTCACGGTGGACCAGCGGCTCGACCGTGATCTCTCCTGGCCGTACGTCCACGGCGTGCTGCGCGGGGTAACCGGCTCCCCGACCGTCCGCACGCTGGCGCGGCCGAATGAGCGGTTCGGCGAGGTCGTCACGGACTTCCCCTTCGCGGCCAGCGCGGCGTACAGCCACGGGACTTCACCCTACCCGACAGCCACGACCATCACCCTGCGGGTCCCGGGCGGGTCGACGGCGTCGATAGTGACGCGCGTCGAGGGCGCCCCGACGGTGGCCGCCAACGAGGAGCTGTTCGTCTTCGTCCGCGACCAGGGCGCTGTAGCGGGAGGCAATACGAAGACGGTCCTGGTCGTCTCCAGCGAGGGCGACGTGTTCCAGGTGCGCGGTGGTATCGTTCATGGGCAGGGGGCCTTGTCAGCCTTCTCCGAGCCCCTGGCCGTGTTCCAGCAGCACTTCGCGCACTGACGGGAGCACCAGCGAGGCGCGTAGCAGGTGAGTTGGGGGCAGGCGGCGCGCTCGGTCAGCGCATACCCGCCTGCCCCTTGTGGCAAGGAGGTGCGGCATGTCCGCGGGGTTGCTCCGGTCAGGGCCGGACGGGCGTCGGGCGGGCCGGAGAGCCGGCACGATCCTCCTCCCATTGCTCGCGCTCGCGCTGGTCGCCGGGTGCGGCCAACTGCCGCCGCGGGAGCAGGCCAGCGCGGTGGCCGACGAGTTGTATGTCGACCCGCGGATGCTCCGGCTCACCCCGGACCAGCGGCTGGACCGCGCCTGCGCCGGGCCGGGCCTCCTTGGCGCGGTGCGCGGGACAACGGGCGTGCCGACGACGCACCGGGGGGCCACCGGGAAGGCCGCGGCGGTCACCGATGTCGTCTCGGACTTCCCGCTCGTCGTGCGGGGCTATTTCGGCCGCTCCCCCGCCCCCTTCCGTCCCGGGGACCCCCTCACCCTGCGCGTCCCGGGTGGAGTGATCGGCGGGGAGGGGACCGCGGTGGAGGACGCGCCGCAGGTCGCGGCGCACGAGGATCTTTTCGTGCTCGTGCATGGTCAGCAGACAGACGGCGCTGGCACCGGCGCTACGATCACGGCCACCAACCAGAGCGAGGTGTTCGAGGTCCGCGGCGGGTCGGTCCACGGGCGCTGGCCCTACGACATGGACGAGTCCGTGGACGTGTTCGCACGGCACTTCAGTTGCTGACTTCTTGAATGGCTCCCCAGATGTGCCCCCGCAGCCGGCGGAACTCGTCGGCAGCAGCTGATCGCCACGCCGTTTGGTGCTCGTCGTGCCTCACATGGTGTCTAATGACACACTTCCCTTCGCCCATACCTCTCCCTACACGCCTCCCATTCGCGGCAGAGTCACGGCAACCGCGGCACAGGTTTCGTACGTTCTTGCCATCACCAATCATGCGGCGGATGCGGCGCTAGCTTTTGCGACAATGGTCTCCATAGCAGACGCCATCCAGCCTACCCTCGCAGTGCCGACACGCCGCGCGTTGGCGAGACAGCAGTCATCCGGCCAACTCCATCTCACGGACGCCGCGCATGCGCTGGTCCTTGCCGCCGCCCGTGCCGAACCGTTGGGCCAGAATATGCTAGTCGCGTTAGCGGAGCAGCAGGCCGCCATCGCCGCCGGTACACACACCGCTGCGCGGGCCTGTAAGGAGGCTGGCGCAACCATTGATCGTATCCTTGCCGAACAGTACGCTTGACCATGGTCCGCGAACGAAGGCATCCAGGTAGGCAATCCTACCCGCTGGTTGCCACGCCCTGACCGCGAGGAGGTAGCCCGTAATTGACCGGTGGTTAGAATCTCGACTGATCGACAAGCCGCGGTGGCATATGCCGGTGGAACGCCACTGTTGTACGGTGCATGCGGAAACGCCGGCGCAGGATCGCTGCGATCATTGCGGACAGCCATTCTGCGAGGCGTGCCTGCGCGGCGTAGGACGCTGGCGACTCTGTCATACGTGCAGCAGTCAGTTGCAACGCGAGCGGAGGGGGCCTTCGCTAGGTCAGCGCTGGCAGCACGTACGGTCCAACGTGCTAGTCGCGCTGAGCCTGACCGTGCTGCTCATCGTGGTGGCGCTGCTCATCAATCAGGTGCTTGGGTCCGCCGCCTCCGATGAAGATCTCGGTCGAACCGCCCGCGTGGTGAGCGCCAGGCTGCACGGCGCTGCGCCGCGTGGTACAGCGACGCTGCGCCTTGGGAGTACGCTCGGGGCTGGCTATCCCCCGCCGCAGATTGTGCTCCTCGGCACCGGTTTCCAACCCGAGGAAGGGGTTGTCGTTTCGGGCACGCTGGCGGGCCCCACGACCGACGGGCGGTCGGCCACAACCAAGTTGGACACGCAGGTCTTTGGCCCGTACGACGGCGCCCTAACCATCAAGCTCTTCGTGCCCGACAGCACGCGATTCGTGGGACCCTACCGCATCCAGGTAAAGGCGAGTGGCGATCTCGGTAGCAGCACAGTCCTGGACGTCACCGCTGGTGAGTCGGTCAAGGCCAAGCCGACCGGGTAGCGCTAAGCTCGCGCCATCACAGCAGGGCCTCCACCGCCGGCAGGCGCTCCCCTCGCTCCTAGCGGGCTGTCAAGGAGAACGCAGGGCGCCCAACAACTCTGCCTCAGCGGGGCGGCTCGTGGGCTAGTCCTCGCCACGGCAGAGGTCACTCAGTTCGGGTTGGTGCGTGCGCGCGAGCCGCGCATGCCACGCGTGTAGTCGCGGACCATGGTGCGGGCCCCCGCGTCAACTTGCATGTAGCTATCGCCACCTGCCGCCTGTCGTACCGCTTGCAGTCGTCATGCTCGTCGATCCCCTGCACGTTGCGCATCCGGCGTTGGTGTGTTTAGCCTCATCGCGGCGCGAGTACCCTGGTCATTTGGGCGGGGGGGACTGCTGTTCTCCTGGCCACGGCAGAACTGGCCGGTAGCCTGATGCCGCGGCGGCGCGGACGCCGTAGTCTGACCGTAGCAGGAGAGGAGGTTTGAGGCAATGCTCCTAAGCTTGGCGCTCATGGTGATCGTGCTGCTGACCGCAATAGTCGCATTCGGCGCAATTGCCGGCTGGCTCTACTGGATGATCCACTAACCGGACCGCTGGTCCAAGATGCCCTGTCACGGAGTCGGTGTGACCGCCGTGGCAGGACGTCTCGCCCGGCCTGCCTGTCCAATATGCGGAGCCGACGGCGAGGCGCTGTGTCCCCTCGGACCTACGTTTCACCCGTGCTACCCTAACGCTTGCGCTGGCGACGTAAAGTAGCGAGACGAGGGAACGTGTTGGACAGTCCGGAGATCGGCGACCCGCCGGCTCCTGGTACCGGGCAGCACGCGCGTACCGTAGTGCGAGGCCCGTGGCCGGTCTTCGCCTCCCTGTCCTTCCCCGACTATCGCTTGCTCTGGGTCTGCGTGGCGGCGGCGAACTCGGGGCGCTGGATCCTGGCCCTGGGGGTCGGCTGGCTCTTGTTCAGCTTGACCCACTCGTCCTTCTGGGTGGGGGCGAGCTTCTTCACTATCCAGGGGCCGGCGCTGATCGTCGCTCCCCTGGCCGGCGTCTGGGCGGACCGGCACGACCGCCGCCACCTGCTGGCGTTCGCGCTCGCCCTGGCGGCAGCAGCGACCGGCACGCTGGCCGTCCTGACGCTGCTGCACCATGCCGGTGTCCTCTCCATCCTCGCCTGCACCCTGACTTGCGGCATTGCCCTCAGTATCCGGGGAACCGCTGGGAGCTCCCTCGTGCCCGCATTGGTGCCGCGCGACACGCTGCCGAACGCCGTCGCGCTGCAAGGCACGGTCCAGCAAGGCGCCGAGTTCATCGGTCCGCTCCTGGCCAGCCCGCTCCTCGTCGCTTTCGGACCGGGCGCCGTATTCGGGCTCGCTTGCCTGTGCTATGCGGCGGCGATTCCCTTGTCGCTGCGTATCGCGCCGCGTCAGCTCCCTCGCCGCTTCGCGACCAGATACGCCTTCGGTCCGCTGCTCGAAGGCGTCCGCTATCTTCGGCGGTCCCCGCTGTTGGGCAGCATCGTGCTGCTGGTAGGGTTCCACTGCAGCCTGACTATGACCTACCAGGGGATGCTGCCGCAGTTCACACAGGGGATGATGGACGGCGGCGGAGCCTACGGCGGCACGATGACCATGATCGGTCTTGGGGCCATCGCGGGGACACTCGCCCTGGCCGCCGTCTCCGATCGGCGGTGGCACAGCACCGGGTACGCCGTCACCGCCGTTGCCAGCGGTGGCATGCTGGTGTTGCTCGGCCTGACCAGCAACTACCTTGTCGCGTTTGCCTTGTCCTTCGCGGTCGGAGCGGCCCAGGCAACGCTTATGGCGCTCAGCCTCACCTTCCTGCAGCAGTTGACTGACCCTGCCTATTTGGGGCGAGTCACCGGCGTGTACAGCTTCCTAGCCGGCGGCGCTATGGCTTTCACCAGTTGGGGATTCGGTGCGCTCGCGGCAATCACCTCCCCGACCGCCATCATGGTGGGCGCCGGCAGCGCCTTCGTGCTGGTCGTCGCTGTCGCTGCGCTGCGCTCCCCGGCATTTCGCCGGCTCTGCCGTGCGGACGCCTTGCCCCTCCACGTACCGGAGTACGGTGTCTCCGCCCTCGTGTGAGCGATGGGTGGATCGGCGTACCAACTCCGCGGCGACTAGAGGCGCGGGTGCGGCGCAACGTGGTCCGGCCACCGGGCGACGATCTCGACGGAGCGCGGGCGTCCCGCCCGCCCCGGCAGCCCCTTACCGCTTCGGTTCGACGGTGCCGAGGGCGAAGCGACCGCGGGTGGCGCACCGGGGCGGGCGGGACGCCCGCGCTCCGGAGACCAGACCCGCCCCACGTCTGCTGGCTCCGCACTACTCCGCGTCGCGCCCCAGGCGCGCCGACCTGTTGACGCCGACTGGATCGTCAGTTAGTATTCCCCGGCTTGTGGACAGATGGATGAACGATGATGCGTAACAGCCTGCACACATCTTTGTATACTACTACTGTTGAATCGCAACACGGTTTCCACGAGCACCCGTCAACGGAGAGAGGCACGTAACCGATGACACGTCTGGCCCGCATCGGGTTCATCGGCTGTGGCAGTCACGCCAGTCAGAACCTCTACCCGGCGCTGCGGCTGGGCGTATCCGGCTCGCCGGCGCTGCGCGAGCCAATCGGCGAGCGCGTCGCCTGTTGCGACCTCGATGAGAGCAAGGCCCAGCGCAACGCCAGGTTGTTCGGCTTCGAGCGCTGGTATGGCGATTACCGGACCATGCTGGAGAAGGAAGACCTCGACTGCCTCTTCGCAGTCATGCACCCCAAGCTCCAACCGGGCATCGCGATGGATTGCCTGCGGGCCGGCAAGCCGGTGTTCGTGGAGAAGCCGGCGACCGTAACGTTGGAGGACGCCTATGCCGTGAAGGCGGCCTGTGAGCAGTCCGGCAAGTTTGTGATGATCGCCTTCATGAAGCGCTTTTCGGAGCCGTATCAGCGAGCCATCGAGCTCATGCGCCGCCCCGAATTCGGTCCGCCTACCAGCTATGAGGCGCGCTACAACTACAGCCGGTACTCCGCGCCGGAGGTGTACGACTTCTTGAACGCCTTCTCCTGTCACCACCTGGACCTCTGCCGCTTCTTCATGGGCGACGTGGAGAGCGTCCACGCGCTCTATGCGTCGCGTTCCGGCGGCGCCGGTGGACGTCCTCAAGGGTACGCAGAGGTGCTCCAGCATCGCGACATGTCCGTCCCCCAGGAGGAGGCCTGGCTGCTCGGGCTCCAGTTCGCCAGCGGCGCCATCGGCTTCCTCCAGACGAACTGCCTGGAGCGTGTGCAGGAGCGCGTGGCGATCACCGGCCAGGGGAGCTGGCTGACCGTCGACGACTGGCGGCGTGTGACCGCCTACCTCGGCAACACGGAGCTGCCCTACACCTGGGAGCCGAACGACCAGATCCCCAGCGACCGCTTCGACTTTCGCACGCTGCACGGCTACACCGGCGAAGTTCGCCACTTCGTGGAGTGCGTCCGCGACGGCACGGTACCCACGCCAAACATTGACGACGGCATCGCCCACCTGAAGCTGGAGCAAGCCGCCAAGCGCTCGGCGCAAATGGGGCGGCCGGTCGCGCTGAGCGAGATCGGCTGATGCGGTGACGGGCCCCCTCTCTGGCTTTGCCATCTCTCCCCCAATTCTGGGGGAGAGCCGCGACGGAAACATGCGTTCCAACACTGATCGGCTCTAACCTTGGGGAATGGGCCCGTTTGGCAGCGTTCATTGCCACCACCGCTCTCCCCTAAACTTGGGGGAGAGATGGCGAAGCCAGAGAGGGGACCTCCTACGGCACTAGCTGCGCGCCCCGTCACCACTGGAGATGCGCTGATGGAACCCTTGCGAATCGGCTTCGTTGGCTGCGGCGAGCACGCCCGCATGAGCCTCTACCCCAGCCTGCGCACCGCTTTCGGCGGCTCACCGTCGGGACTGCCGGCGCTGGTGCTGACGCAGCAGGGTCGGCAGCAGCCGCCATTGCTGGCGGAGCTGGTAGCCCTGGCCGACCACAAGCGCGACCTGGCCGAGCGGGTGGCCGCTTTCCACGGCGTCCGCACGGTGTACACGGACCATCTGACCATGCTGGCACAGGAGCGACTCGACGCCGTAATCGTCTGTATGCACCCGCGGCGGCAGGCGCAAGTGGCCATCGACTGCCTGGAGCGGGGCGTCCACGTCTGGGTGGAGAAGCCGCCGGCGGAATCGGTGGGCGAGGCGGCGGTGATGGCGGCAGCCGCTCGGCAGGCAGGGAAACACCTGGCTGTCGGCTATATGAAGCGCTTCTCCTCTCCCTACCTGCGCGCCAAGTCGTTCATGGAGCAGTCTGGCTTTGGTCAGCCGTCCGTGTTCGAGTCGCGCTACACCTACGGGCAGTATCCCGTCGACGTCTACCACTTCCTGAACGGCTTCGCCACGCACCACCTGGACCTGCCGCGCTTCTTCATGGGCGACGTCGAGTCGGTGTACGCGGCACGAGTCAGCCGCGGCACAGGTTTGGACGGCTACGCCATCACCCTGCGCTTCGCCAATGGTGGGATCGGGCTGGTCAACGTCAACTGCTTGGAGGGTGAGCATAACAATTGGAGCGAGCGCGTTGCCATTTCCGGGGTGGGCGGGCGCGTGTTCGTGGAGAACTGGCGCCGCGTCGTGGGCTTCCTCCCCGGCACGCCAACCTACTACTGGGAGCCGGAGGACATCCGCCCGGCCGACGATCAGAACAGCCTGGCCGTCCACGGCTTCGTCGGTGAGCTGCGCGACTTCCTGGAGAGCGTGCGCGACGGTCGAGCGCCGGCCTGCACGATCGATGAGGGCATCGCCGTCCTGCGGCTGGAGCGGGCAGTGAATCTCTCGGTCGAGCGCGATGCCAAAGTGTCACTGGATGAGGTACCGGCCGATGGCCAGTAGCCAGGAGCGTATCGATGCCCTGACCGGGCAGGTCATCGGCGGTACGACCGAGACGCCGTCACCGGCGCCGACGAGCAAGCAGGATCACCGTTTCCGCATCGGCATCGCCGGCTACGACCTCTGGCCGCACACGATCAGCTTCTGTCGCACGCTGCAGAACACCGACTTCTGCCGGATCAGCGCGGTCTGGGACGACGAGCCGCGCCACCTGAAGCGGCTGACAGAGCTGACCGGCGCGACCGGCTACGCCGACCTCGACGCCTTCTGCCGCTCCGACGTGGAAGGCGTCATCATCACCGCCCGCACCAGCCTGCGCTGCGCCATCGCCAAGGCGCTCGCCGCGGCGGGCAAGCACGTGCTCTCCGACAAGCCGATGGCCATGACCACCGGCGAGTGCCGGGAGATCATCCGCGCCTGCCGGCAGGCCGGCGTCGTCCTGATGGGCGGCTACAACTTCCGCTACTGGAAGACCTGGCGGCTGATGAAGCGCATCGTCGACACCGGCGAGCTGGGCGAGCTGCTCCACCTCTACTGCGCCTACAACACCGGCATGGTCAAGCGCAGCGAGTGGGAGGACACCTACGACTCCGACTGGACCAACCCGGCGGCGACGCCAGGCGGGGGCTGGCTCACCCACGGCGACCATCCCATCGACCTGACCCGCTGGCTCTTCGGCGTCGAGTTCACCGAGGTGCTGGCCGACATGCGCTCGCTGCGCTATCCCCAGTACGCGGTCGAGGACTACGGCGTCGCCCACTTCCTGCTCAGCAACGGCGCCACCGCCCTCATCCACTCCGACGCCATCGCCCCGACCATCCGGCTGGAGGTCGTGGTGATCTGCCAGCGTGGCGGCATGTCCTACACCATGACGCCGGAGCCTCGACTGAAGGTGTGGGGGGCGCCATCGCTCGGCGCGGGCACGGTGGAGTACGCCGTATCGGAGAGCTGGGTAGACGCGCTGCGCGAAATGACCCGGGCCTTCGTGCAGGCGGTCCAGACGAACAGCCCCCCGCCTATCACCGGACTGGATAACATGCGGGTGATCGAGGCCGCCGAAGCGGCCTATCGCTCCTCACGAGAGGGAAGGCGCGTGCAGATTTCGCAAGCAGCGACGGAGTAGCGGAACATGGTGGATGCATCCTCGGCCGTTTCCGACGAACGGCTCGTCCGGTTGCTCAGCGACCTGGTCGGCATCGAGAGCGTGAACCCCATCTACCCGGGTGGCGAGCGCGGCGAGAGCGGGATGGCCGCCTACGTCGAAGACCATTGCCGCCGCCTGGGTCTGGACGTGGCGCGGCAAGCGGTCCTGCCCGGCCGCGACAACATCGTGGCCGGGCTGCGCGTCCCCGGCGCCAAGCGGACCCTGCTCTTCGAGGCCCACATGGACACGGTGGAGATCGCCTCGATGGGCGACCGCGCGCTGCGGCCGGAGGTTCGCGACGGCCGGCTTTATGGTCGCGGCTCTTGCGACACCAAAGGCTCCATGGCCGCCATGCTGACTGCCTTGGAGGCGCTGCTCGGCCAGCGCCAGGACCTGGCGATCAACGTGCTCTTCCTGGCCTCTGTCGACGAAGAGTTCCACTTCCGTGGGGTGACCGCTTTCTGCCAGAGTCCCGACTACTCGGTCGACGCGGCCGTCGTGGGTGAGCCGACCGACCTTCGTGTGGTGGTGGCGCACAAGGGCGCCATCCGCTGGCGGCTGTCCACGCTGGGCCGAGCCGCCCACAGCGCTCGTCCCGAGGAGGGGAACAACGCCATCGACCAGATGTCGGAGGTGCTCCGCGCCCTCCGCGACCTCAAGCCGCGCTGGCAGACTCGTCAACACCCATTGGTCGGCGCCCCCACCCTCAGCGTCGGGCGCATCTGGGGCGGCGTAGGGGTCAACATCGTGCCGGACCGCTGCACCATCGAGATCGACCGGCGCGTGATCCCGGGCGAGGAGCCGATGGAGACGCTGGTGGAGATCGACGCGCTGCTCGCCGAGTTGTGCGCCGGCAATCCCGCCATCAAAGTCGAGCGGGAGGAGCCGTTCGTCGTCCACTGGCCACTAGACACGCCGGCCGACGCTGCCATCGCCACGGCTGCTGATCGCGCCTGCCGAGACGTGGACGTCGACCCCACCCCCATCGGCGTCCCCTACGGCACCGACGCCAGCGAGCTCTCCCGCGTCCGGCACATCCCAAGCATCGTGCTGGGACCCGGCTCCATCGTCCACGCCCACACCAACGACGAGTTCGTCCCGATAGCCGAGCTGGTCGCGGCGGCGGAGATCTACCGTCGGACTGCGCTGCACTTCTCGGACGTGGTGTGAGCGCCGAACCCGGGAGCACCGGCCAATGCGGTTTCTACCAGGGATTAGCCGGTGGGGATTGGTGTGGCGGGGCGGCGACGGCTATGTACGCAGGAAATACCCGTGGTAGCGGACATGCCGGGGCCGCGATTGCGATCGGCGGCTAACCGACCGGGGGACTGCGGTCCCTTTCATTCGGCGAGGGCCTTCCGAAGGACGGGGGATACTGCGGTCTGCCGCCAGAGCACGCCGCCGCGGTGCGCCGATCGGCTCCAGAGGAATCGAAGGCTCCAGAATGGGCAGTGACCTGTCAAATCGGTCCCGACCGCAGTCGCGTACTCTGGCGGCAGACAGCAGTCGCCGCCCCGGCACACCAATCCCCTGTTCCCTTGCCATTGCTCGCCTGCTCTCACCCAAGGAGTCCCAACCATGAAAATCGCCGATCGCATCCACATCGTCGCTAGCGGCAGGCTTGGCTTCGGCCTGACGGACGACTTCGACTGTCACGTCTATCTCCTGGACGG
>Ga0102924_1001836_pt1 | contig 23884 bp, 16 predicted proteins | sample PaiPotPPM11metaG_FD_80116 | JGI IMG/M metagenome (GOLD analysis project Ga0102924, IMG submission 80116) | Iron sulfur acid spring bacterial and archeal communities from Banff, Canada, to study Microbial Dark Matter (Phase II) - Paint Pots PPM... ...
CGACCCGTAGTGCGGGAAGTTAGCCAGCGGCAGGTCGCCGGAGTCGACCGTGTCCACGTCGAAGTGCACCACCACCGGCCCGCTGGCCGCCGCGACCGCGTCCACCGCCCGCCGGGCCGCGCCGGCCGGGTCGGCGATCAGCGCCGGCCCCTCCTGGAAGCTGACCCCCAGCCCGGCCAGGAACGCCCGGCCCGCGTCGTCGTTCTCCCGCGGGTCGCCGCCCAGCAGGGCCAGCCGGGACGGCTCCAGCAGCGGCGTCGCATCCGGCCCGCCCAGGCCGGCCAGCTCGGGCACGCCCCGGCCCAGCAGGTGGGCCACGCCCGCGGAGTCGAAGATGCCCGAGCCGGTGTCCGTTCCGCTGCCCAGGTCGGCGTCGCCGTCCACGTAGACCAGGCCCACGTCGGGGTGGCGGCGCCGGAAGCCGGCGATGACCCCCAGGGTGATCGTGCAGTCCCCGCCTATCAACAAGGGCAGCTCACTGTCGTCCAGAGCGGCCACGGCATCAGCCACCTCGTTGGCGACCCGCAGCACGGCGGGCAGGTTCCGGCCGCCGGGGTGCTCGTGGTCCACCGTGAAAACGGCGCCGGGCAGGTCGCCGGCATCGCGGACCGACTCCCCGGCCGCCCGCAGCGCCTCGATCAGCCCGGCCGCGCGCAGCGCGGCCGGCGCCCGGTCCTGCCCGGCGTGATGCGCCCCGGCGCTAGTCGGGACCCCGATGACAACCCAGTCACTCATAGCTTCTCGATCGGCGCGTAACGCAGGACTAGGTGCTTGATCCCGTAGTCCCCGCCGAAGTCGATCTTGGCCTCGGGATCGTCGCCCCGGCCCTCTATCGACAGCACCGTGCCCAGCCCGTACGAATCGTGGTTGACCCGGTCGCCCGGCTGCAGCGAGGGCACGCTCCGGTTGCCCAGGGCCTGCACGCCCGGCCGCCGGGCCAGCCGCTCCGAGGCCGGCGCGGTCGCCGCGGCCGCCGAGCGCCGCCACTCGATCAGCCGCTCCGGCACCTCGGACAGGAACCGGGACTGCTTGTGGTAGGCCGGGCGGCCGAACCAGGCCCTGGTCACCGCCCGGGTCAGGTACAGCCGCTGCTCGGCCCGGGTGATCCCGACATAGGCCAGCCGCCGTTCCTCGGCCAGCTCGTGGTCGTCGCCGATGGAACGCTCGTGCGGGAAGACGTTCTCCTCCAGGCCGGTCAGGAACACCACCGGGAACTCCAGGCCCTTGGCCGTGTGCAGGGTCATCAGCGTGACCATGCCACCGTGTTCCTCGCCCTCGGGAATCTGGTCGGCGTCGGCCACCAGCGACACCTGCTCCAGGAAGTCGGCCAGCGACCCGGGCGGCGCGGCCCCTAGCTGGGGGCCGCCGGCTTCGCCGTCGCCCCCCAGCCCTGCTCCAAACCCCCCGGCCGGCCGGGCGCCGAACTGCCGGGCGTCGAACTCCCGCGCCACCGACACCAGCTCGTTAAGGTTCTCGATCCGGCTCTCGTCCTGCAGGTCGGTGGAGGCCTGAAGCTCGGCCACGTAGCCGGTCTTGTCCAGGATCGCCTCGGCCAGGTCGCCGACCGGGCTGCCCGCCTCCGCCGACGCCCGCAGCTCGCCGATCAGCTCGTTGAAGCCCTCGATGGCCCGGGCCGAGCGCGCGGCCAGGCCGGGCACGTCCTGCGGCCGGGCCAGCGCCCGGGCGAAGCTGATCCGCTCCCGCTGCGCGAACGCGGCCACGTACTCCTCGGCCCGGTCGCCGATCCCGCGCCGCGGAGTGTTCAGCACCCGGCGCAGCGAGACCTCGTCCCCGGGGTTGGCGATCAGCCGCAGGTAGCCGAGCAGGTCCCGGATCTCCCGGCGCTCGTAGAACCGGACGCCGCCGACCACCCGGTAGGGCAGCCCAGTCCGGATGAACACTTCCTCGAACACACGGGACTGAGCGTTGGTCCGGTAGAACACCGCCACCTGGCCTGGCATGGCCTGGTGCTCGTCGGCCAGCCGGTCGACCTCCTCGGCCACGAAGGCCGCCTCGTCGTGCTCGCTGTCGGCCACGTAGCCGATGATCGGCGGCCCGTCGCCCGCGTCGGACCACAGGTTCTTGGGCACCCGGCCGGGGTTGCGGGAGACCACCGCGTTGGCCGCGGCCAGGATGTTCTGGGTCGACCGGTAGTTCTGCTCCAGCAGGATGACCCGCGCGCCGGAGAAGTCCCGCTCGAACTCCTCGATGTTTCTGATCGTGGCGCCGCGGAAGGCGTAGATGGACTGATCGGCGTCGCCCACCACCACCAGTTCCGCGGGCGGGATGGTCTCCTCATCGCTGACCGGCATAGGGTCCTGCTGTGCTGCAAACACCCCGGCCAGCTCGCGGACCAGCACGTACTGGGCGTGGTTGGTGTCCTGGTACTCGTCCACCATGACGTGCCGGAAGCGCTTGCGGTACTCGGCGGCCACCTGGGGGAAGGCCTGGAGCAGGTTGACCGTGACCATGATCAGGTCGTCGAAGTCCATGGCCCCCGCGGCCACCAGCCGCCGCTGGTACTCGCCGTACGCCTGGGCCAGGGCCTTCTCCCGGTAGCCCGTGGCCTTGGCCGCGGCCGTCTCGTAGTCGATGAGCTCGTTCTTGAGCGTGGAGACCTGGTTCAGCATGGCCTTGGGCGGGTGGTGCTTGGCGTCCAGCTCCAGCTCGCGGCAGACCAGGGCCATCAGCCGCTGGGAGTCGGCCTGGTCGTAGATGGAGAACGAGGACGGGTAGCCGAACCGGTCCGCCTCCCGGCGCAGGATCCGCACGCAGGCCGAGTGGAAGGTCATCAGCCACATGGCGCGGGCGCTGGCCCCGGTCAGCGAGGCGGCCCTGGCCGCCATCTCGCCGGCCGCCTTGTTGGTGAACGTGATCGCGAGGATCTGGCGGGGGTGCACCTGCCGGTGGGCCAGCAGGTAGGCGATCCGGTGGGTCAGCACGCGGGTCTTGCCCGAGCCCGCCCCGGCCACGATGAGCAGCGGGCCGCCCTCGTGGACGACGGCGGCGCGCTGCTGCGGGTTCAGCCCCTCAAGAAGAGCATCGGAGTCAACGGCGGTCACGGTCACCCGATCAGCCTAGGCGCTGCCACTGACGCTCGCGGCGGGCTTACTCGCCAGGGGCTGGAACCTACTCGTCGCGCACCAGGGTCGGCGTGGCCCGGGTGAGCGTCTCCTTCTTGAAGAAGGCCGGGGCGGTGTACCGGTTGTACAGGTAGAACAGCACTCCGGCCAGTGCGGCCCCGACCGCGATGACGAAGGCGCCGCCGATCTGCCAGTGCAGGCCCGGCACGGTCCAGAACGTGAAGTCGTTGGCCGTGGCGACGTCGTAGTCCAGCCACACGCTCCAGCCCCCGAGGAACCACAGCATCAGGGCGCCGGCCACCGGGAAGATGCCCTGCATGAACAGGTTGCGGGTGCTGGAAAGCAGGTTGCGCCGGTAGTACCAGGCGCAGGCGAAGCCGGTCAGCCCGTAGTAGAACGCGATGTACAGGCCGATGGCGATCACCGCGTCGCCGATCACCCCGATGCCGTTGGACGCGAAGTTCACCGCCACGTAGAACGCGATGGAGATCAGGCCCATGACGACGGTCGACACCGTAGGCGTCAGGTACCGCGGGTGGATCTTCGCGAACGACCGGGGGATCGCCTTGTACACGGCCATGGACAGCGTGGTCCGGGCCGTGGGCAGGATCGTGGTCTGGGTGGACGCCGCCGCCGAGGACAGCACCATCAGCAGCAGCAGGTGGTAGAACCACGAGCCCGCGCCGCCGCCGAAGATCAGCTTGCCCTGGACCGACAGCACGTCGCCCGCGTTCGCGACGTTGCCCAGGCCGTTGCCGGTGGTCTTGGTCCCGGCGAAGGACTGCATGGACAAGATGACCAGCACGTAGGTGACCAGCAGGATGAACGTCGACAGGATCGCCGCGCGGCCGGGGGTCTTCTCGGGGTTCTTGGTCTCCTCGTTGACCGCCACCCCGGTGTCCCAGCCCCAGTAGATGAACACCATCAGGATGATGCCGCTGGCGAATGCGCTGAAGTCGGTGATATGGAACGGGTTGAACCAGGACAAGCTCGGCGACAGGTGGCCCGGCGGCGCCGTGCCGCTCCCGACCTTGATCAGCGCGGTGACCGACAGCACCACCAGCATGACCAGCTCGATGCCGAGCAGGATCTTCTGGAAGTTGGCCGAGACCTCGATGCCGCGGTAGCAGATGTAGGTCATGACCACGATCCACAGGACGCCGACCAGCAGCACCCAGCCGCTGGTCGGATTCGACCCGATTCCGGTGGCGTTGAACAGCAGGAAGCCGTACTGGCCGGCCACCTGAGCCAGGCTGGCCATGACCAGGATGTCGGCGGCCACGATGGCCCAGCCGCCCGCCCAGCCGGTCCGCGGGCCGAAGGCCCGGGTGGCCCAGGTGAACGTGGTGCCGCAGTCCGGGTCGGCCTTGTTCAGCTCGCTGTAGCCGATCGACGTCAGGAGCATCGGCACGAACGCCAGGACCGCGACGATCGGCGACTGCAGCCCGACCGCCACGACCACGAAGACCAGCGTCGCGGCGATGCTGTAGGCAGGCGCGACGGACGCCGTGGCGATGATCGTGGTGGAAATCAGCCCCAGGGCCCCCGACTTGAGCCCCTTGTCTACCTGCTCTTCCTGAACGCGCGTCGGATCAGTAGTCGCCATGCCAGTCCCCCCGGAAGTCCCCCGACTACGGAGAGTAATACCCAGTTGCCGGGGGATCCCTCAGGGGTCCTGGCTTACTCGTCCGGCACGAGGGTGGGCGTCGACCGGGTCAGCGTCTGCCGCCGGAAGAACGGGGGCTGCGTGATCCGCAGGTAAGCCCAGAAGACGACCCCGATCAGCGTCGACAGGAAGACGATCACGAACACGCCGCCGATCTGCCAGTGGATGCCGGGGACGGTCCACATGGTGTAGTCGTTCTGCGTGGCAACGTCGTAGTCCTCCCACAGGCTCCAGCCACCCAGGAACCACAGGATCAGGCCGCCCAGCACCGGCAGGATGCCCTGCATAAACAAGTTGCGGGTGCTCGACATCAGGTTCCGGCGGTAGTACCAGGCGCAGGTGAACCCCGTCAGCCCGTAGTAGGTGGCGATGAAGATGCCGCAGCTGGTCACCGCGTCAGCGATGGCGTTGCCGTGGGAGATGTAGTTCAGAGCCGCGTACAGGATGATCGATATGCCGCCCATGACCAGCGTGGACACCGTCGGGGTCAGGTACCGCGGGTGCATCTTGGCGAACGCGGGCGGCAGCGCCTTGTAGGTCGCCATGGACAGCGTGGTCCGCGCGGTGGGCAGGATCGTGGTCTGGGTCGAGGCCGCCGCCGAGGACAGCACCATCAGGATCAGCAGGTGGGACAGGACCGAGCCCAGCGCCCCGCCGCCGAACACCGCCGTGCCCAGCACCGACAGCACGTCACCGGCGTGGGCCCCGTTGCCCAGCCCGATGCCCGAGGTGCCGATCCCGGCGAAGGACTGCGACCCGAAGATCACCAGCGCGTAGGTCACCACCAGGACCAGCGTGGACAGGATCGCGGCCCGGCCGGGGGTCTTGGCCGGGTCCTTGGTCTCCTCGTTCACCGACAGGGCGGTGTCCCAGCCCCAGTAGATGAACACCATGAGGATCAGGCCGGAGGCGAACGCGTTGAACGAGATGCCGAAGGGGTCCAGCCACGACCAGCTCGGGGTCAGGGAGACGGCCGGGTGGTGCCCGGATCCCACCTTGACCAGCGCGGTGATCGACAGCACCAGCAGCATGACGATCTCGATGCCGAGCAGCGCCTTCTGGAAGTTGGCCGAGACCTCGATGCCGCGGTAGCAGATGTAGGTCATGACCACGATCCAGGCGATGCCGGTGAGCAGCACCCAGCCGCTGGCCGGGTTGTTGCCAATCCCGTGCGCGTTGAACAGCTGGAAGATGTACTGCCCGGCCACCTGGGCCAGGCTGGCCATGACCAGGACGTCGGCGGCCACGATGGCCCAGCCGCCGGCCCAGCCCATGCCGGGGCTGAAGGCCCGGGTGGACCACGTGAACGTGGTGCCGCAGTCCGGGTCGGCCTTGTTCAGCTCGCTGTAGCCAATCGAGGTCAAGATCATCGGCACGAAGGCCAGGATCGCGATGATGGGCGCCTTGAGTCCCACCGCCAGCACGATGAAGCCCAGCGTGGCGGCCAGGCTGTAGGCCGGGGCGACCGACGCGGTCGCGATCACCGTGCTGGAGATCAGGCCCAGAGCGCCCGACTTGAGGCCTTTGTCGGTGGCCAGCTCGAGCGGCTGTACCTGTGGCTGGGTAGCGGCCATGAATCGCCCCTCCTGAGATTCACTCCGATGCGCGACGGATCGCATACCTAGGTCCTACGGTTCTAGCACCTATTTCCGGCCTGATCAACGATTTCAGTTGTAACGGGTAGATATCGCGACTGGTCCCGTTGGTTTACCGAGGTACCGGGTCTAGGATCAGCGCTATGCGCATACTCCTGGTCGGAGCCGGCGGGGTGGGCACCGCTTTCGCCCGGATCGCCGCCCGCCGGCCCTTTGCCGAACTGGTCATCGCGGACTACGACCTGTCACGGGCCCAGCAGGCGGCGGCGGCCAAGGATTCCTACATCGCCGTTCAGCTGGACGCCCGTGACGAGCAGGCGACGACTGCCCTACTCGATCAGCAGGCCTGCGATGTCCTGATGAATGCCACCGACCCCCGGTTTGTTATGCCGCTGTTCCGGGCCGCGCTGGCCGCCCGAGTCAGCTATCTGGACATGGCCATGTCGCTGTCCCATCCCGACCAGGACGAGCCTTACGCCAGGACCGGCGTCAAGCTCGGCGACGATCAGTTCGCCCTGGCCGACCAGTGGGAGCAGGCCGGGAAGCTGGCCCTGGCCGGGATCGGCGTGGAGCCGGGCCTGTCCGACGTGTTCGCGCGCTACGCCGCCGATCAGTTGTTCAGCGAGATCAACGAGATCGGTGTGCGGGATGGTGCGAATCTCGAGGTCGCGGGCTACGATTTCGCGCCCACCTTCTCCATCTGGACCACCATCGAGGAGTGCCTGAACCCGCCGGTCATCTGGGAGGCCGACCGCGGCTGGTACACCACCCCGCCGTTCAGCGAGCCCGAGGTGTTCACCTTCCCGGCCGGGATCGGCCCCGTGGAGTGCGTCAACGTAGAGCACGAGGAGGTGCTCCTCATCCCGCGCTGGGTGACTTCTAAGCGGGTCACCTTCAAGTACGGCCTGGGCGCCGAGTTCATCGGTGTCCTGCAGACCCTGCACAAGCTCGGGCTGGACTCGGTCAGCCCGGTCAGCGTGGGCGGTGCCCAGGTGTCGCCGCGCGACGTGGTGGCCGCCTGCCTGCCCGACCCGGCCACCCTCGGCGACAAGATGTCCGGCCTGACCTGCGCCGGCACCTGGATCACCGGCACCGGGACCGATGGCCGCCCGCGCGAGGTCTACCTGCATCACGTGGTCGACAACGCCTGGTCCATGGCCGAGTACGGCTCACAGGCCGTGGTCTGGCAGACCGCCGTCAACCCGGTCGTGGCGCTCGAGCTCATCGACTCCGGGGCCTGGGCCGGCACCGGCGTGCTCGGGCCCGAGGCGCTGCCCCCCGAGCCGTTCCTTGACCTGCTCACCGACTACGGATCGCCGTGGGCGTGCGAGGAGCGCACAGCCAGCAATTAACGATTTAACAAAGGAGCCTTGCGGTGGAAGACCTGCGCAACTTCATTAATGGTCACTGGACAGACATGTCCTACGACAAGAAGTCCGAGGTCATCGACCCGAGCACGGGCGAGGCCTACGCCACCGCGCCCGTCTCGGGCCCCGAGGAGGTGGAGGCCGCCTTCGCCGCGGCCTCCGACGCCTTTCCCGGCTGGCGGGACGCCACCCCGGCCGAGCGCAGCCTGGCCCTGCTGAGGATCGCCGACGAGATCGAGGCCAACGCCGAGCAGCTGGTCGAGACCGAGTCTCAGAACACCGGCAAGCCCAAGGCGCTGACGCTGTCCGAGGAAATCCCGCCCATGGCCGACCAGATCCGGTTCTTCGCCGGCGCCGCGCGGATGCTGGAGGGCCGCTCGGCGGGCGAGTACATGGCCGGCTTCACCTCGTTCATCCGCCGGGAGCCGATCGGCGTCTGCGCCGCCGTGACGCCCTGGAACTACCCCATGATGATGGCCGTCTGGAAGTGGGCCCCGGCCCTGGCCGCGGGCAACACCATGGTGCTCAAGCCGTCCGACACCACCCCGGCCTCCACCTTGTTCATGGCCGAGCTGATGAGCAAGCACCTGCCCGCCGGGGTGTTCAACGTCATCGCCGGCGACCGGGACACCGGCCGGGCCCTCGTCACCCACCCGACCCCGCAGATGGTGTCCATCACCGGCAGCGTCCGGGCCGGCAAGGAGGTGGCCAGGGCGGCCGCCGACAACCTCAAGCGGGTCCACCTGGAACTCGGCGGCAAGGCGCCGGTGATCGTGTTCGACGACGCCGACCCGGCCAAGGCGGCCGAGGCCATCGCCATCGCCGGCTACTTCAACGCCGGCCAGGACTGCACCGCCGCCACCCGGGTGCTGACCGCGCCCGGCGTGCACGGCGACTTCGTCGAGGCCCTGGTCGAGCAGGCCAAGGCCCAGACCGTGGCCGGCCCCGAGGTGGCCGACGCCGACTTCGGCCCGCTCAACAACGCCAGTCAGCTCGACCGGGTCTCCGGGTTCATCCAGCGGCTGCCCGACCACGCCCGGCTGCTGACCGGCGGCCGGCAGGCCGGCGACCGCGGCTACTTCTTCGAGGCCAGCGTCGTGGACGGCCTGGAGCAGGGCGACGAGATCATCCAGAACGAGGTGTTCGGCCCGGTCATCACCGTGCAGCAGTTCAGCGACGAGGACGAGGCCGTGGCCTGGGCCAACGGCACCGAGTACGGCCTGGCCTCCTCGGTCTGGACCGCCGACCACGGCCGCGCCATGCGGGTCTCGCGCCGGCTGGACTTCGGCTGCGTGTGGATCAACACCCACATTCCGCTGGTGGCCGAGATGCCGCACGGCGGCTTCAAGCAGTCGGGCTACGGCAAGGACCTGTCCATGTACGGCTTCGAGGACTACACCCGCATCAAGCACGTGATGTCCGCGCTCGACTGAAGCCGCGCGCCGGGGAGCCTGGGCGGGCGACATAGGATCGTCGCGTGCTTGAAGACGCCGAGGTCGCCCGCATCCTGGTCATTGTCGCCCACCCCGACGACGTCGATTTCGGGGTCGCCGGGACCATCGCCAAGTGGACCGACGCCGGGATCGACGTCCGGTACTGCATCGTCACCAACGGCGACGCCGGCGGCAGCGACCCGTCCGTCTCCCGCGCCGACATGGCCCGGCTGCGCCAGGCCGAGCAGACCGCCGCGGCCAAGCAGGTCGGCGTCAGCGAGCTGCTGTTCCTCGGCTACCCCGACGGCCGCGTAGAGGCCACGCTCGAGCTGCGCAAGGACCTGAGCCGGGTCATCCGCATGATCCGGCCTGACCGGGTGGTCTGCCCGTCCCCGGAGCGGAACTACATCCGGATGGGCATCAGCCACCCTGACCACCGCGCCGTGGGCTCGGCCGCGCTCGACGCCGTCTACCCCGACTCCCGCAACCAGTTCGCCTTCCCCGAGCTGCTGGCCGAGGAGAAGCTGGAGCCGTGGACGGTCCGCGAGGTGTGGATCTCGGCCAGTCCGCAGCCCACGCACTACGTCGACATCACCGACACCTTCCCGCGCAAGATGGCCGCGCTCCGCTCGCACGCCAGCCAGATCGCCGACGCCGACCAGCTTCAGGAGCGACTGCTCGGAATGAGCACCCGGCTGGCCGAGCAGGGCGAACTGCCCGAGGGCCGGCTGGCCGAGGCATTCCTGGTTATTCAGGCCGGCTAATAAGGATTTCTAATTCCCTAGTTTACAGGCTGTTCGTCTCCGCCCTGTACGACGTGGTCCGGGGGGCCAAGAGCATCCCGAAGAAGCTGACGGGTTTCTTCGGGCCGCAGGGATTCTTCTGCTCCAGGGCCGAGCAGAAGGTCGTCACGGCCTACGGGCTCGAGGTTCCCGACCTTCGCGGCTTTCCCGCCTGCGGCTCTCTCACCTACGGCTGACCCAGATTCCCGCCGGCTGATGCCCGCCGTTCGCAAATTGTTAACCATCTCGTAATCATCACGCCCCGAAACAAGGTGCCCACTCATTGCCAGGCCGCTTGATGCATTTCCTGGCAAATTCCCGGGAACGAGAGAGGAGAACGCCGAGTTGATCGCTCCTCCGTCAATCGGCAATCACTCTGCGTAGCAGGAGGCGCTCGGACAGACCATCAGTAACTTGATCAACAGTATTTCCCAGCAGTAGCATCGGAAACGCCGAGCGCCTGCCGGTACGGCTTACTGCGGCCGTTCATAATCCGCTCATAGAACTCCCACCTGCGACTTCACCTCGTTGACGCCAACGGTTAAAGCAGACCTCACGCTCCGTTCCCTTGTGGCCTAGTCGTGACCAAGGGAAGCTGATGGCCGTCGGTCATCAGCCGACGGCGCTTTCGTCTGCAGGAGGAGCGGAATATGCGCAAGCTCGTCCAGCTGATCACGGTAGCCGCTGGTGCGGCCACCGTGGCAGCGATGGTCATGGCACCCGCCATGGCCGACCCGATCAACCTTAAGACGGGGAAGACCATTGAGCCCCGCGCGTGCGACATCGTGGGCGGCGGGTCCAACACGACCGAGTTCGTCATCAACCAGTTCTCGGTCAACTTCAACAAGGCCGTGCTGAAGACCCTCAAGTCGAGCCAGAACCAGAGCTCGACCTGCGCCACGCAGAAGAAGTCGTTCTTCTACAGCTGGGACGCGCTTCAGAACGCCAACGCGACCAGCTCGCCGATGATCAAGTTCAAGTCGGGCTGCTCCGCCGAGCAGCGGCCGAATGGCTCGTCCGCTGGTGTCGCGGACCTGGCCGCCGGCTCCGGCGGGACCACGGGCGGTCACCCCTGCCTGGACTTCGCTCGCTCGTCGCGCGGGCCGAAGACGACTGACCCGACGACGGTCTCGTTCGTGGCCTTCGCGCAGGACAACGTGACCTACGCGACCAACGCGAAGAGCACCAACGCCCCGAAGAACCTGACCGTCGCCCAGCTGCACGCCATCTACACGTGCTCGGTGACCAACTGGAATCAGGTCGGCGGCAAGAAGGGGACGATCAAGCCCCTGCTGCCCCAGCCCAACTCCGGCACGCTGGCCTTCTTCGAGGCCGCCATCGGCGTGACCGCGCCCGGCCCGTGCGTCGACCAGCCGGCGACCCTGGAGGAGAACGAGGGCACCGACCCGATCTTCAAGGTCGACTCGGCCAACGAGATCGTCCCGATCTCGGCGGGCCGGTTCGTGGCCCAGGCCTTCCACTCCGCGAAGTGCAAGACCACGGCGTGCGCCACGGACAAGACCGGCGTGTTCACCGAGTGCAAGACGCCGGGCAAGGGCCAGAACGAGTTCGGCTGTGACGTCAACGGCGCCCTGAAGCTCAACGACATCAACGGCACCAGCCCGACCACCGGCACCGGCGCCAAGACCGTCCTCAACAAGCCGGCCAGCGTCGTCAAGGGCGGTTTCACCAACACCCTGGTCCGCACCCTGTTCAACGTGGTCCGGGGCACCAACACCATCCCTGGTTACCTGAAGCCGCTGTTCAGCTCCACTGGCTTCATCTGCGGCAGCGCCGCGGCCAACACCACCATCCAGAACTACGGCTTCGAGCCGGCCCACATCAAGGGCTTCCCGGCTTGCGGCAGCATCACCAAGGGCTGACCGCTTACCGGTAGTCCAGGGCAAGTCCGAGCGCGGTGCCGGGGATCTCCCCGGCACCGCGTTTGTCTTTATGCGAAAGTCACGCTTAGTGCCGCCCCGATCACGGTTGCGCCTCTGTCCCGCACTTCGCCGCACGATCCGAGTTCTGATCCTTGACACAATCTCCCAGCTAAGGATACTTTTCCTACCGTTATCCTGGGTTTTTCTACCAGTCAGCCGACCGGCTGGCCGGTGCCCGTGCGCACCGTGCGGTAACGCGCTTTCGTCTGCTGGAGGAGCGGAACATGCGCATGCTCAACAAGCTGCTCGCGGGTGGCGCGGTCGTGGCGACCGTAGCCGCCTTGTCGGCGGGACCGGCCCTGGCCGATCCTCCGAAGGGAGTGACCCCGGCCCCGGGCTCGGTCGTCTCGGCGGGGGCCCAGACCACGGAGTACGTGTCCGATGCGCTGTCGACGGCGTGGGACAGCAAGTTCCCGAGCAAGACGAAGATCTACAGCTGGGACGCGCTTAACGCGCGGGGGGTCGACAACAGCATTGCCTTCAAGTCCGGCTGTCAGAAGTTCCTCCGGCCCAATGGCGCGTCGCCGGGCATCGCCGCCCTGAGCGCCGGCGCGGGCGGCACCACTAAGGGCCATCCCTGCCTCGACGTCGCCCGTTCGTCGCGCGCGCCCAAGTCGACCGATCCGACCAACCTCTCGTTCATCGGGTTTGGCCTGGACAACGTGACCTACGCCTCGCTGGCCAAGGGCAGCAACGCGCCGCACAACCTGACCATCACCGACCTGAACGAGATCTACACCTGCTCGGTCACCAACTGGGACAAGTTCCCCGGCGGCAAGAACGCGCCGATCAAGCCGCTGCTGGCCCAGGCGGGCGCGGGTACGGTCACGTTCTTCCTGAACGCTATCGGCGTGACCACGCCGGGCCCGTGCGTGGATGAGCCGGGAACGCTGGAGGAGAACGAGGGCGTCAACCCGATCTTCAAGAACAACAAGGACGCGATTATCCCGTTCTCGGCCGGCGACTGGGTGGCGCAGGCGTACCACTCGGCCAAGTGCCTGAACACCTCCTGCAGCTTCGTCAATGGCGTGACCTGCAAGCCCAAGACGGGTCAGAACAAGTACGGCTGCGACCTCAACGGCGTCCTCGGGCTTAACGACATCAATGGCACCAGCCCCGTCAAGGGCACTGGCAGCAAGACCGTCCTGAACCCGCCCGCCAGCGCGGCCAAGGGCGGCTTCACCAACGCGTTCGTCCGGAACCTGTACGACGTCGTCCGGGGCACCAAGACCATCCCCAAGTACCTGACCCAGTTCTTCGGCCCCAAGGGCTGGTACTGCACCAACCCGACCACGCTGAAGGACTACGGGTTCGAGCCCGCCACCGTCAAGGGCTTCCCGTCCTGCGGCAGCATCACCGCAGGCTGACCGCTACTCGCTGACCGGGTGGTGGTGCCGGATCCGTCGGCGCCACCACCCGGTCCTATTACTCTCGAGTAAGACACCCGGCGTTTCCTTACCATTCATGTGCCTGACGTTCCCTACTTGTTAACTCTAGAAACACCCAGAATGACCTATCCTGGGTGCCAGCGGACCGTCCAGGCCGCCCGGCGGTTTGTCATGCGATTCGGGGCAAGGCTCCCCGGGGGCGTACAGGAGGGGCACCGATCGTGGGCGTAGCAGTCGGGCATGCGCTGCCTGCGGATCCAGCCGACGACGCGCCGCGCAAGATCGTATCGCGGCCGTCGACCGCGGACCGCATTTACCGCATGGTCCTGCGCGCGGCAGGTTTGTCCGTGCTGGTCATTACCGCGATGATCCTGGTGTTCCTGTTCCTCCAGGCCTGGCCGGCCATCCGGGCCGAGGGCTACAAGCTCATCACCACCTCGACGCTGACGCCGGGGAACAACCAGTTCGGAGTGGCGGCGCTGCTGCCCTATAGCGCGTATGTGGCGATCATCGCGCTGGCCATCGCCGTGCCGGCCGGCTTCGCCGCCGCCCTGTACATCTCGGAGTACGCGCCCGACCGGCTGCGCCGGCCGCTGATCGCGGTGGTCGACGTGCTGGCCGCGATCCCGAGCATCGTCTTCGCCCTGTGGGGGCTGATCTTCCTGATGCCGGTGATCCTCGGATTCGAGGGCTGGCTGGGCAAGTACTTCGGCTGGATCCCGATCTTCAAAGTCCCGGTGAACGCGAGCCAGACCCAGCTCGTGGGCTCGACGTTCATCGCCGGCGCGGTGGTCTCGATGCTGGTGCTCCCGATCATCATCTCGCTCTCCCGCCAGGTGTTCTCCCAGGCCCCGCAGGGCGAGCGCGAGGCGGCCTACGCCCTGGGGTCGACCCGCTGGGGGATGGTCAGGACCGTGGTCCTGCCGTTCGGCCGGGCTGGCATGATCGGCTCGAGCATGCTCGGCCTGGGCCGAGCGCTCGGCGAGACGATCGTCGTCTCGTTCATCCTGGTCATCAACTCCAGCTCCGCGACCTTTGACCCCCACATGCTGCAAAGCGGCGGGAACACGGTCACGTCCGAGATCGCCAACAACATCTTCGTCTTCGACAAAAGAGGAGTCTCGTTCCTGCTAGCCGCGGGCCTCATTCTCTTCGCGACCACGCTGTGCATTAACACCGTGGCGTCAATCGTGGTCAGCCGGTCACGATCCGGCGCGGCCACCCAGGACTGACGGCGATGGCTACCCAGATGACAGAAAGCCAGGACGCGGGCCTGGCGGCGGTGCCAGCCGCGGCCGCCGAAACCCGCGTGCGCATCCAGAAGGCGTCCGCCGAGGGCACCCTCAGCATCGTCGGCTCGGCGGCGGGCGCGCTCGGGCTGACCTGGATTCTCTACGAGCGGGTACTGCCGTTCAGCGGGGTGCTCGGGTTCTGGGTCTGCTTTTACGCGATCTTCTTGTTCCTCTACGCGCTGATCGCGATGGTCCAGTGGAACCGCATGGAGGCGATCGACCGGCTGACCTCGGTCAGCTTCGGCACGGGGGGCGCCCTGACCCTGGCCGTGGTCGCCATCGTCGTCGGCTATGCGCTGGCCAAGGGGTGGGCCGCCGTCCAGCATGTTCACTTCCTGACCCAGACGATGGAGGACTTCGACCAGCCGAGCGCTCCCCTGAGCGACGGCGGCGTCCTGGCCGCCATCGTGGGCTCGCTTGAGCAGCTGGGCCTGGCCGCGGCGCTCTCGGTGCCGCTCGGCCTGACCGGGGCGCTGTTCCTGGCCAGCGACGTGGGCGGGAGGCTGGCCCGGCCGGTTCGTGTCATCGTCGAGGCGATGACCGGACTGCCGGACATCGTGGCCGGCCTGTTCGTCTTCAGCCTGTTCATCCTGAGCCTGCACATTCTGAACAGCGGAATCCTGGCCGCCCTGGCGATCAGCATCACCATGCTGCCGATCATCGTCCGGTCGGCTGAGGTCGTCATCCGGCTGGTGCCGGGGACGCTGCGGGAGGCCTCCTACGCGCTGGGCGGCAGCCAGTGGCGCACGGCCTGGAACGTGATACTCCCGACCGCCCGCTCCGGCCTGACCACCGCGGTCGTGCTGGCCATGGCCCGCGGGGTCGGCGAGACAGCGCCGGTGCTGTTCACGGCCGGGTATACCGCTGACCTGAACCTGAACCCGTTCAGCGGCCCTCAGGTCAACCTGCCCCTGTTCATCTGGAACTACGCGCACGTCGTCGGGGAGGTCCCGGCCGACTTCGCCCGCGGATTCGGTGCCGCCTTCGTCCTGGTCGTTATGGTGCTGATCCTGTTCACCATCGCCCGCATGCTCGGCGGTGCCCAGCCGGGCGAGCTCAGCCGGCGCCAGCAGCGGCGGTTGAGCCGAGAGGGGTCGTGATCATGATGTTGTCCGCGCTCCGGCCCGGCCACCTCGCACCTTGCCTGTCCCGATTCCCGTAAGGAATTCCATGCCTGCCACCATCTCTCCTCGCACGCGGTTCCTGCGCGCGGTCCTGGCACTGTCCGGGCTCGTGTCGCTGACCGCGGGCCTGGTGCTGCTCGCGGGGGCGCCGAGTTCGCTGGCCGCCAGCTCGCACAAGGGGCACGGCGGCTCCGCGGTGACGGTGCGGGGCCCGAAGATGTGGGACCCGGCTAAGGGCAAGCCGTTTCCCCAGCGGAGCACCGTGACGGTCGGCCAGACCAGGGACCTCGTCAATCAGTCCGTGCGGGTGTCCTGGACCGGCTTCACGCCGACCAACTTCGAAGGCCAGCCTCCCTATGACAGCAATGCCACCGCCTATCCGGTGATGCTGGCCGAGTGCAAGGGCACTCATCCCACGATCAACCAGTGCTACGGAGCGACGGATCAAGGGCAGGCGGCCACCTACGGAAAGTACGGAGCGTTCAACACGCAATATGAGGTGACCCAGTCCACGGGGAAGGTCAAGGGCACCGGTTTCGGCACCATCGACATAGAGACCATCTCGCAGAACAACGGGCTGGGATGCGAGACCGGTCACCCCTGCTCGCTCGTCGTCGTGCCCGCTCAGGGCGGCAACATATCGCGGGACAACAACACGTCGGGGCCGTTTACCTGCCAGAACCACAGCAACGACGATGCCGCGGATGGTACCGCTAACGCCTTCCACGACTTCGGCGGCGATAACACCTCCTGCTCCTGGGACGAGCGGATCGTCGTCCCGCTGAGGTTCGCGCCTACGGCGTCGGCCTGCCCCAACCGGGCGACCGCCCTGTCGGTAGCCGGGTCGCCGATGATGAACGCGGCGATGACTCAGTGGGACTCCGGCCTGTGCTCCGGGTCGCAGCCGATAGCCGTCACCTACTTCGGCAACGTTCCCGAGTCCCAGGCGATCACCGAGGTGCTCGGCGGTCAGGACCAGGTCGCGCTGACCACCTTGCCGTCCACCGTGGGGACCGCCGGCGGAAACCGGCATTACACCTACGCGCCCATCGGGATCGGCGCCGAGACGATCGGCTACTGGGCCGACAATCCGAACACCAGCGAGCCGCAGACCGGCATGCGCCTGAATCCCCGGCTGGTAGCCAAGCTCATCACCTTGTCTTACGACCTTGAAGAGGTGAGCTGTTCGCTAAACGGCCACCAGAAGGGCTGCGACCCCGGCATCGGCCCCAAGAACGCCCAGGATTTCTTCCTTGATCCGGAGTTCACGAAGCTGAACCCTCATCTCCAGCCGGCCACCAACTCCAACCAGTACCCGGCCGTGCCCATGGTCTTGCAGTCCGAGAGCGACATGACCTCCGAGCTGACTCGCTGGATCGCGGCCAACCCGGACGCCGATGCGTTCGTCAAGGGCACGCCCGACCACTGGGGTATGCGGGTCAACAAGTACTTCAAGGGCGTCATTCTTCCGACGAGCAGCTTCCCCACCAACGATCCATCGATCTTCATATCGAACGCGTACTCGCCCGTGCAGTCGCTGACCGGCCCGAACAGCGTGACGCAAGACCTGGCCCTGGGCGCGGCACCAGGCGACCAGTGGTTCCTCAGCTGCCCAGCCCCGGAGAAGGTCTGCCCGACCAGGTTCAATCAGGAACTCCAGGGGCAGCGCGACCTGTACGCGGTGATGGACAGTGGCGACTCCGCCACGTACCAGCTGCCCACTGCGGCGCTGCTCAACGCCGCGGGCCGGTACGTCGAGCCGACCAAGGCGGCCATGGCCGCCGCGCTCCGGTCCATGGTGACGGCCAAGAACGGCATCACCCAGCAGGTCAACCTGAACAGCAAGAACCCGGCCGCCTACCCGCTGACGATGGTCGTCTATGCCATGGTGCCCACCAGCGGTGTAAGTAAGGCCGACGGCGCCCTCATCGCCCGCTGGCTGCGCTACGTGGTCGGGGCGGCTCAGACCCCCGGCCAGCTGCCCGGCCAGCTCGCGCCCGGCTACCTGCCCCTGCCGCAGCGGCTGCGCGCCGAGACGCTCAGCGTGGCCAACAAGGTGGCGGCGCAGACGCCGCCGGCCGGCTCGATCAGCCCGACTCCCACCACGAGCAGTCCGGCCAGCAGCTCGACGTCGCCGACCAGCTCGCCCAGCGCCGGGAGCCTGAGCCCGTCGGCGTCGCAGTCGTCCGGTATCGGCCTGCCCACGGCCACCCCGACCCTGTCGACGGTCGCGGTCCGCGACCCGGTGGGCTCCGGCCTCACCCGGTACGCCCTTCCGCTTCTGCTGATCATCGGCGGTCTGGCCGCTCTCGGCGGAGCCGCACCCCTCATCGCCGGCAGCTCGCTTCCCTCGGCGATCCGGACCCGTCTCCGGGCCTATTACACGCACGGCCCCAAGCGCTGGAGCTCAAAGTGAACCGCCTGCTGAAAACCTCCGCCCGCGTCCTGGCCGCACTCGCCGTGCTGGCCGCCGCCGCCGTTCCGGCCACGGCCGCGAGCGCGGCGGTGAGCTCAACCCCGTACTCGGATATCAACGGCGCCGGCTCCTCGTGGAGCGCGCTGCTGCTCGACCAGTGGTCGTCATACATGGCTACGTCGCGCAATCTGACCGTTAACTTCTCACCGAACGGCTCGGCCGAGGGCCGGCAGCTCTACCGGGAGGGCGTGGAGGACTTCGCCGCCTCCGACCCGCCGTTCCGCAGCGGGACCGACCACCTGGACCCGAACGGCAAGGAGTCCGAGCTCCCGGTCCCGTACGGCTACTCCTACGTCCCCGACACCGCCGGCGGGACCGCGTTCATGTACCACATCGACGTGGGCGGCAAGGAGATCACGAACCTGCGGCTGTCCCCCCAGATCCTGATGGAGATCTTCACCGGCAAGATCACGAACTGGGACGACCCCGCGATCACCAGAATCTACGGCGCCAAGCTCCCGAGCCTCCAGATCATCCCGGTCGTCCGGTCCGACGGATCGGGCGCGACGTACTTCTTCACCAACTACATGGCGGTCATGTTCCCGTCGGAGTGGAACGCCTTCTGCCAGAGGGTGCCGCACATCGCGTTCTCGGGCAGCTGCGGGCCGACCGAGTTCTACCCCGAGTCCGGGTGGAATTCCAACGTCAAGGCCGAGAACGGCTCCACCAACCTGGCCACGTTCGTCAAGTCTCCGTACGCCAACGGCGCCATCGGATATGACGAGTACGCCTACGCCAAGTTCAACAACATCCCCGTGGTCAAGGTGCTCAACCCGGGCAACTACTTCGTCACGCCGACCGCCGGGAACGTCGCGGTGGCGCTCACCCAGGCCCAGATCAATGAGCATCCGAACAGCCCGAACTTCCTCCAGCAGACGCTCAACAACGTCTACACCTACAAGGACATCCGGTCCTACCCGTTCGCCAGCTACAGCTACCTGATCACGCCGCGGACCCCGGGCAAGGTCCCCAGTCCCTTCAACAGCCAGAAGGGCCGGAGCCTGAGCACGTACATCGATTACTTCCTGTGCGCCGGCCAGAAAGACACGGCCAGCCTCGGGTACTCGCCGCTGCCGCTGAATCTGGTCAAGGGCGGCCTGCTCCAGGTCACGCACATCCCCGGCCACGTCGCCGGGCCGAATCCCAATACGCTGGCCGGCTGTCCCAACCCGACGTTCACCAACGGCGTGCTCACGGTGCTCAAGACGGCGCCGAATCCGCCCAAGTGCGACAAGCTGGGTGAGCCGCTCTCCTGTGCCGGGGGCGGCGGAGGCACCTCGCCCAGCCCCGGCTCCAGCACGTCGACCGGTACCAGTACCGCAGCCCCCGGCTCGGGGAGCGGTACCGGCTCGGGGTCCGGAGCCGGCAATCCAACCGGCAGCGGAGGGGGCGCTACCGGCGGCGGAGGCGGTGCGGCCACCGATCCCCAGGGCCAGGTGATCAGCCTCGCGAACGACAGCGCCAGCCAGCCGGTGCTTGGCGCGCTCACCGCCCTGGCCATCGTGGTGGCCATCGCGGCACCGCCCGCGCTGATCATCTGGCTGCGGCGGCGGCGCAACCAGGCCCCGAGCTAGATAGCCCTGAGCACCTGAACCCCAGGGGAACCCATGACCGCACTTGAGGGAACCGAGCTAGGCCGGCCGGCCGATACCGGCCTGCCGCCCGCGCCCGTCCCGCCGACCAGCGGCGCACCGGCCCCGGCACCGGCCGGGGAGCCCGTACAGGCCCCCGAGCCGGCCGGCCGGCCGATGACGCCCGTGCGGGCCGTCAGCCTCGGCATCTGTCTGCTGGGCGTGTTCCTGCTCGGCTTCGCCTTCTACCTGTTCGCCCTGTCCGGCGTGCAGGAGGCGCGGAGCCAGACGACCCTCTACACCCGGCTCCAGAACGAACTGGCCGCCGCGACGGCGCCGACCGGATCCACCACGCCAGGCAGCCCGGTCGCGATCCTGAACATCCCCTCGATCGGCCTGAACGACGCGGTGGTCGTCGAGGGCACCAGCCCGGAGGATCTGACGCTCGGGCCCGGTCATCTGCGGAACACCCCCCTCCCCGGCCAGACCGGCACCTCAGTGATCTACGGGCGGCGCGCCACCTTCGGCGCGCCCTTCGCCAACCTGGGCTCGCTCCGCCGCGGGGACATCATCCGGGTTACCACCGGCCAGGGCACGTCCAGCTACGAGGTGGTGGCCTTCGGCAGCAGCAGCCGCACGGTCGAGGACCCCTCGGCCAGCCGGCTCCTCCTGCTGACCGCCGCCTCAGCCGACGTACCGACCTACTACGGCTACGTTGACGCGGACCTGGTCTCGAAGGCCAAGTCCGGGCCGGGCATCCTGTCCGCGATCTTCTCCGACGAGACCGCGCTCAGCGGCGACGGCGGCGCCCTGGTCCTGACCGCGCTGTGGGCCATCGCGCTGGCGCTGGTCTCCGGGGGCGCCACAGTCGCCGTCCTGCGCTGGTCAGCGCCGCTGGCCTACCTGTGCGCAGCCCCCGTGGTGCTGGCCATACTGTGGAATCTGTACGAGAACCTGGCGGCTCTGCTGCCGAACGTTTACTGACGGCGGTGAGCTCATGACTGAATCGTGGACCGGGCCCTCGGCCCCTGACGGCGCGAATGCCCCCGATTTCCTCGACGGGCCGAGGGCGGAGGCGGCGCCGCGTCGGCCGACCGAGACCGCAGTCATCGATTTCCACGACCCGGCCTCGGCCCCGGCCATGTCGTCAGGTCCGCTGCTCGGTCTGGAAGCCCGCAGCATCTCGGCCTGGTTCGGCAGCCACAAGGTGCTGGAGCGGGTGTCGCTGAACATGGAACCGGGCACGGTCACCGCGCTCATCGGGCCCTCGGGCTGCGGCAAGTCGACGTTCCTGCGCATCCTCAACCGGATGCACGAGCTGATCAAGACCGCCTCCCTGGCCGGGGAGGTGCTGCTGGCCGGCGAGGACATCTACCACCCGAGGAGCCGTCCGACCGACGTGCGCCGCCGGATCGGCATGGTGTTCCAGAAGCCGAACCCGTTCCCGGCCATGTCCATCTATGACAACGTGGCCAGCGGCCTGAAGCTGGCCGGGATCAAGGTCCGCAACAAGGATGAGCTGGTCGAGTCCAGCCTGCGCCGGGCCGGCCTGTGGAACGAGGTCTACAACCGGCTTAAGTCGCCGGGCGGCGCGCTGTCCGGCGGCCAGCAGCAGCGGCTGTGCATCGCCCGCTCGCTGGCCGTCTCCCCGGACATCCTGCTGATGGACGAGCCGTGCTCGGCCCTCGACCCGACCTCCACCCGCCGGGTCGAGGAGACGATCGCTGAGATCCAGCACCAGGTGACGATCGTGATCGTGACCCATAACATGCAGCAGGCCCAGCGCGTCTCCCAGAACTGCGCCTTCTTCCTGGCCACCGACAAGACCCCGGGGCACATCGTCGAGGCCGGGCCGACGACGGAGATCTTCGAGTCCCCCACCGACCCCCGCACGTCCGACTACGTCAACGGCCGCTTCGGCTAAGCAGGCAGGCCCCGGGTCACGGACGGGCGGCCCGGGGACGCTGCCTGCCCTCAGGTCACGAGCCGGTCAGGGGTCCGAATCCGAGTTTCCTGGCGTGCCCTCCGGTCGCCAGGTCCGCGACCCACAGATCTCGGTTGGCATTAGAACCCATGTAGAAGGCATCTGTATCGGCGGCTGGGCCTGGTATGTGTTCTGGATAACTCGCCAGAGACGGCGCCGAGCCGAGCAAGCCCAGGTGCCCAGTTGCAACTGGCCCCTTCACGGTAACCGTAGGGTTAATGGCCGAACCGTCATCGGTCCACAACATGCACCATAGGCCGCTTTTTATCTTGTTCTTGACAACCTGGCCCGCCCAGCATACGCCATATCCCCCGAATGCTCCATAGGACAGGGAACCCTGCGGCCGCGGACAGTTGCCTGTCACCTTCGACGGATGAAGCGTGGCTGCCGGGACTGTTCGCCGGGCAGTTTCGGTAGTAGGAAGTCCCCTCTTCCATGAGGCGCTCGGCGTGGAGGCGATACGGCCCATGCCGAAATCGCATGGACCGAATTTGACTCCACTGGTGTTAATGAGACTCGCGGAATAGAGATTTCCGTTCGTCGAGCCTTTCCACCACACGCTTTCATAGCCGCCGCCCCCGTCTACGGTACTCGGCGGCGACAAGACGGTCCCGACGCCCCGGCTGAACGGGCCATGCCAGGAGCGCTTATTCGTAGGCTGCGATGAGTACGCGTACCAGAGGCGATCATCCCGCATCCAGGCGACGGCCTCGCCCTTCGAGGCCTCTTCGTTGGGCTCATACCAGGTGGATGGGGCGCTCGGACCTGACCAGAGCGGGCCCATCCCGAGGTTAACCGGGCCGTGCCAGCGCCCGGTCCAGTAAGCCTCCTCGAGCTGCTCGTGCGGTCCCTTCCAGAATACGTACAGGAAGGGATCACCGAACTGGTCGGCTTCATGGCTCGGATCGACATCCGCGGACGCGCTGGGCGGGGAATCGAGCTGGCCCATTCCCTTTATCTTGCCGTGAGACCACCGCCCGTCACGTGCGTTGAACGACGCCTCGCACAGCCCGGCACCATTCAAGCAGGCCCAGAAGACAAACCTATCGCCATTCCGTGCTGAGACTGCGGACACGACGGGGTTGGGGTCGACGGAGGTCAGTGCTGGCATCGCACCCGCGACGTTGAGCGGGGCCACGCCTACGATAAGGCCGAGCAACATGACGATTGATGCCAGTGTCGCGATTCTTCGCATTCGATCTTCTCCCTTGCTGGTGCCGATTTCGCCGCTACCCGCAGGCCGGAGTGGGAACGAACCCGTAATCCCTGATCACCGCCGGGTTCGTGCAGAACAGTCCCTTCTGGCCCAGGAACGGCTCCAGGTAGGAGGGGATGGTGTCCGCGGTGTGCGCCGTCCGCACCACGTCGAACAGCGTCCTGATGAAGTCGCGGGTGAACGTGAGGCTGAGCGCCTTGTCAGCGACGGGACTGGTGCCGTTGATGTCATTGAGCTGCAGCTTGCCGTTGGCATCGCAGCCGAATGTGTTCTGGGTAGCGGTTGGTTTCTTGCCGCAGAGCGCCGAGTGATAGGCCTGCGCGACCCAGACTCCGGATGAGAACGGGATGATCTCGTCCGCCGCCGACTTGCCGGTGAAGACCGAGTTCGTGCCCTCGTTCTCCTCCAGGGACGCGGGCTGGCTCACGCAGTGCGGCGGGGTCGAGACTCCGATCACCGCCTGGAAGAAGGCCGCGGTACCCGAGCCGGCCTGAGGCAGGAGCGCCTTGATCGGCGCGTTCCTGCCGCCCTTGAACTTGTCCCAGTTGGTGACCGTGCAGGTGTAGATCTCGGCCAGGTCATGGGTGGTGAGGTTGCGCGGTGCGTTGCTCTTCGGCGCGGTGGCATAGGTCACGTTGTCGAGAGCCAGCGGGACGAAGACCACGTTTGACGGGTCCGTCGGCGCCCTGGAGCGCGTCACGCGGGCGAAGTCCACGCAGAAGTTCTTCTTGCTGACCGGATCCCTGACGTTGGCAACCAGCGCGCGGATGCCCGGGGCCGAGCCGTTCGGCCGCGGGATAGGACGGCATCCCTGCTTGGTGACGATCTTGGCCGTGCCGGTCGAGCTGACACTGTCGATCTGCGTCTTCCCCCGGTGACCGGCATCCCAGGTCGCGGCCAGCTGATCGGCCAGGAACTGCGTCGTCGCATCGCCCACGGCGACGACCGAGCCAGGGGCCGGGAC
>Ga0102924_1001837_pt1 | contig 23872 bp, 22 predicted proteins | sample PaiPotPPM11metaG_FD_80116 | JGI IMG/M metagenome (GOLD analysis project Ga0102924, IMG submission 80116) | Iron sulfur acid spring bacterial and archeal communities from Banff, Canada, to study Microbial Dark Matter (Phase II) - Paint Pots PPM... ...
GCCGCATTTCAGGATTACCTAACCGAAAGTTACGTTATCCTGAAACGCATCGAATTACAAAACACCCAGTCAATCCGCGACCGAGACGCCGTCCCGCCTCTGAGAATGCGCCGGATTCAGGAAATACAGTGATTCTTCGCTTCGCTCGCCTCTGAATGACAGCACTGAAGGTTTGGATGAGATTCAAGAGTCGAGGACACCGTCACTCCCGTGTAGGCGGAAATCCACCACTTTCGATATCGCACCAGGGCGCCGTCATTCCCGCGCAGGCGGGAATCCACCACGGACGTTTGCCGTAATATACATCTCATTCGTATCGCTTGTATCGCCCATCTCATATCCCACTCTCCCCGTTCACCTCTGCCATCATGGTAGCCAGGGCACGCGGTTTGTGCTGGGGGGTTTTCGCCCCCATCATCCCAATCTTTCTATGCAAGGAGTTCCCATGCCTTTACGCAAAGCTCCCGAGCTCACGCCGGCCCGCGCGGCCCGGCCGGTAAATCGCAACCCCGCCTGAACTCGCTCCAGCACGGCGTCTACTCTTTACCCAATCACGATGACCGCCCGGCCATGTTGGCCTTGGGCGAGGACCCCAAGGAATTCGACCGCCTTTGCCAGCGCCTCTTGGGTTCGTTCCTGTCCGCCGGCTCGTTTTTCGAGCAGCAGGTCCTGGACCTTGCCCACCTTTACTGGCGGCGCGGCCGAGCGCGCTCAGGACGCTCTGCTCCTTGAGGAGCGGGAAAGCATCGAAATCCAGCACCGCCAGGATCTCCTGTTGCTCCAGCGCCAGTGCATCCCGGCCGCTGGAAACGATCGCAAGGTGCGCGGCCTGAACCTTCTCACACCCTGTCCTGCCAAGTTCCGCGAGTTGCTCGAAGCACTGGAGGAGTTGCGCGGCCACCTCGCGGCCGGTGAATTCGGCGACCGGCCCCTGACCCTCACCTGGGAGATCTACGGTTCCTCGGCGGCTACCGACGTGAACCAACAGCTTCTCGACCTGCTGCTCAAAGCCCGCGAGAAGTTGAAGAAGGGCGAGGCTGCGGACGCCGAACAGCGCAAGGCGCTGGAGCTGACCGGCGATGAGATCGAACGGGTGAAGGGTGAGCGGGACATCTGGGAGTTGGAGAATCCGGTGGAACCGCAAACCAAACGGGAGAAGGCGCTGGTACCGGACGGACAAGCGTGGCAACAGACGCTGAAGATGCTGGAACACCTGGACCGAGCCATTGACCGCAAAACCCGCATCATCATGGACCTGGTATGGCGGGCAGAAAGCAACAAGCCCTCGCCAGGCGAAAGTGGTCCCGATTCTGTAGCGCCGGTGTCCTCACCGGCGGATTTCGGCGCTGAGGACAACGCCGCTACAGAAGATCGCAGGGGAAGAGCGCCGGATAACGCATGTTAAGTCGTTGGCAGCTCTACAGTCCGCGCGGGACGTGCGCCTTTCGCGTTCAGGATATAATGCCAACAAGGAGCAAATATTGAAATCCGTCGTCATTGCCGGCGCGGGACTGGCGGGAAGCGAAGCGGCTTGGCAGATTGCCACGCGGGGCATTCCGGTAACGCTGTTTGAGATGCGGCCCGCGCGCCCCACTCCCGCTCACAAGACCGCCCAATTTGCCGAACTCGTGTGCAGCAATTCGCTGAAGTCCAACTCGCCGGGCGCTGCCTCCTGGCTGCTCAAGGAGGAACTGCGCAAGGGCGGCTCATTCCTGATGCGGCAGGCGGACCTTCACGCCGTCCCCGGCGGCTCGGCTTTGGCAGTTGACCGCGAGAGCTTCGCCCAATCCGTCACGGAGGTCCTCGAGCGCCACCCGCTCATTTCCGTCCGGCGCGAGGAACTGACGGCGATTCCCGCCAGCGGAATTTTCCTGATGGCCGCCGGACCGCTGACCTCGGATGCCCTGGCGCGCGGGCTTCAAGATCTGACCGGCGCCGAAAACTTGGTCTTCTACGATTCCATCAGTCCCATCGTCGATGCGGATTCTCTCAACATGGATCGCATCTTCCGCGCTTCGCGCTACGGCAAGGGCGGCGAGGATTATCTGAACTGCCCGCTGAACGAAGAGGAATATCGCGCCTTTTACGAAGCCTTGCGCGAAGCCGAAGCGGTGGAACGCCATGCCTTCGAGGACACGCGCTATTTTGAAGCCTGCCTTCCCATCGAAGAGATCTCCCGCCGGGGATTTGATACGCTTCGTTTCGGACCGATGAAGCCCGTGGGCTTGATTGATCCTCGCACCGGCAAGCAGCCCCATGCTGTCGTGCAGCTTCGCCCGGAGAATCTTCGCTTTTCGAGTTACAATCTGGTGGGATTTCAAAACCACCTGAAATTTCCGGAACAAAAACGCATCCTGCGCATGATTCCGGGACTTGAGAACGCCGAGTTTCTGCGGTTCGGACAAATTCACCGCAATACTTACATCAACGCTCCGCGCTTGCTGGCGCCTGACCTCAGCCTGCGCCGGTCTCCGGACGTCTTCGTCGCGGGACAGCTCTCTGGCGTCGAAGGCTACGTGGAGTCGATTGCCACCGGCTTTCTGGCGGGTCTCGCCATCACCCATCGCTCGCAGCAGGCTTGCTTTGTTCCGCCGCCTCGCGCCACGGCGATCGGATCGCTTGTTCATTACATCACGCACGCCGAGGCCAAGAACTATCAACCCGCGAATATCTCTTTCGACCTGCTTCCGCCGCTCGAAGGCGTGCCCCGGCACATCGCGCGGGATCGCCAAGCGCGGCGGGAGTTGCAATGCCACTGGGCATTGGAGGAACTCACGCGCTGGTTGAACGATTGCGAAGAATTCTCACTTCTAGGAGATGAAAGCGTGCGCAGACCGGATAAGCGTGGGGTCTCGACAGGCTGAGTTTGAACCACAGCCCTCTCCCTTTGGGAAGGCCGGCGCAAGGAAGCAACGCTTCCCTCCGCGCCGGGTGAGGGCAAACGACGCGAACCCCGTTTCAGATTACAGCCCTCTCCCTTTGGACAGGGGTTGGAATTTCTACATTTCCGGTGTCTGGGAGTTTCAGCCAAACCTCCAGTACTGTCATCCTGAGCGGAGCGAAGGATCACTGTATTTGACGTCTTCCTCGGCTGCGAACGAACTGGAGACGCTTGGCGGTGTTTACGCTGAGCAGTCGAACCGGAATTCTTCGCGCAGTTTACCCTGAGCGGAAATACTGAGATTCTTCGCTTCGCTCAGAATGACAAGTGAAGGGCAGAATGACAGCGAAGCGCTTAGAATGGCGTGCTGGCCCCCAAATACAGAAACTCGAGGCCCTCTCCCTTTGGGAGAGGGTGGCGCAGGGAAGCAACGCCTCCCGTCGCGCCGGGTGAGGGCAAACTACGCGAACCCCGCAACAGAGCGAAGGAGACCTGATGGACGAACTCTTCGATCTCTATTTCCGTTATCTCCAATTTGAACGGAACGCTTCTCCGCATACGCTGCGCAACTATCGCGCCGATCTTCTCCAGTTCCGGGATTTCTTGAAGCGCGAGCAACCGGAATTGCCGCTCACCGTTGAATCCATTGACGCCGCGCGGATTCGCGCCTACCTCGCTCACCTATATGAGGCCCAGCGCAAGAAAACCTCGATTGCGCGCAAGCTCGCGGCGCTGCGGGCGTTCTTCAAGTTCATGGTCCACGAAGGAAAACTCATGGTAAATCCGGCAGTGGATGTCTCAACGCCCAAACTCCCCAAGACCCTGCCCCGCATCATGACCGAAGAAGAAACCAACGGCCTGCTGGACCGCTTGACGGGAGAATCCGAGAGTGGGGAGCCCGCGATGGCGCGCGCCCGCGCCATCCTCGAACTGCTTTATGCCTCCGGCCTGCGGGTGAGTGAGCTGACCGGCCTCGACTTGCGCAGCATCAACCTGGGTGACGGCTTGCTGCTGGTTCGCGGCAAAGGGCGGAAGGAACGGATGGTGCCGTTCGGCTCCAAGGCCCGCAATGCCATCCTGAATTATCTCCCGGTGCGCGAAAAGATTTTGCGAATCAGCCGTAGCTCCTCGCACGCGCTCTTCCTCAACGCGCGAGGCGGCCGCTTGACGGCGCGTTCCGTGGACCGCCTGGTGAAGAAATACGTAAGCCAATTCGGCCCGCAGGTGAAAGTGAGCCCGCACTCCTTGCGCCATGCCTTCGCGTCGCATTTGTTGGCGGAGGGCGCAGACTTGCGAGCGATTCAAGAAATGCTGGGCCACGCCAGCCTTTCAACCACCCAAAAATACACCCAAGTCTCGATTCAAAAATTGATGGAAATTTATGACAAGACTCACCCCAAAGCTTGATCCGGGCCGTAGGGCCGCAACACACACAATTGCGCCCTGCCGTTCAGATGCGGTAACCTGAATTCATTCCCGGCGCAGGCAGGTGAGGATCATTTGCGGGAAAAGTATAGCGGAAATAAGAATTTCGTTCTTTTCGTGAGGCGTGATGGCAGAATTTGTGAAAGTCGCTGAACTGTCTGATCTCCAGGCCGGGACCGGCAAACCAGTCGAGGCCAACGGCAAGGCCATCGCCATCTTCAATGTGGATGGCAAGATTTATGCCATGGACAACACTTGCCTGCATCACGGTGGTCCATTAGGCGATGGCTTTTTGGAAGGTCATATTGTGAGCTGTCCCTGGCACATGTGGGAATACGACGTTCGGACCGGACAGGTTTGCAGCAACCCGGATCAGAAGTTGGCCACGTATCCAGTCGAAGTGGATGGGAATGACATCAAGGTGGCGATATAAGCTGGACATTTGATAAGCATGACAGGAAGACCGGTCACCGGCCATTCTGAATGAAGTGAAGAATCTGAAGAAGCCATCCGCTCTCAGCAATCAGCCCGCAGCATGGGTGGTTCGTCCTTTTTGCCGACGGCTGTTTTCTGGCGGCTTTTGAAAACATGCCCGAACTTCCTGAAGTTGAAACCGTTCTGCGCGGATTGAGCCGCCGGGTGCTGGGGCGGAAAATTGCCGGGGTGGAAGTTTCAAACCCCTCCGTCATTGCGGGATCCGTCTCCGGGTTCAAGCAAGGAGTGGAGGGCCGAACCATCACTTCGCTCCGCCGCAAGGGCAAGGCCCTGGCCGCTGAGCTTCGCGGCTCAAATGGCGGTGTTCCGGGCCATATTGTTATCCGATTAGGTATGACTGGATCAGTTACTATTGTGCCCCGGAACTCGCCAGTGCAGCCGCACACTCATGTCCGCTTTCGATTCGAAGACGGCGCTGAGGAGATGCGCTTCCGCGATCCGCGCCGCTTCGGCAGCCTGCGCTTTTGCCCGGACGGAGAGCTCGAAGCCCTCTTTGGCCGAATGGGTCCGGATGCCCTGGAGATTTCGCACCAAAAATTTGAGGAAGCGCGGCGGGGCCGGACAGGCGCGATCAAAGGCTGGCTCTTGAATCAGGCAATGCTGGCTGGTTTGGGAAACATCTACGCCGATGAGGCCCTCTATCAGGCGCGCATTCATCCTCGCGCGCCAGCGGGCAGAATTTCCGCCGGAAAGAGCCGCGCGTTGTTCTGCGCCATTCAGAGGGTTCTGGACCGCGCTGTGAACCTTCAGGGAACGAGCTTCCGCGATTACATCAACATTGAAGGACGGCCCGGCAATTACGGGCAACGGCTGCGCGTCTATCAGCGCGACGGGAAACCCTGCCGCCGGTGCGGAACCATCCTGCGCCGCATCATCGTATGCGGGCGCAGCAGCCACTTCTGCCCCGAGTGCCAACCGCTCCCCCGGCGTCCCGCAGCGCCTGGGCGGCCGCGAACGGCGCGCGCCAAGGCTGGCGTCCCGAAGAGGAGTCCGCAGGATCGCAAAGGCAGATCCCGCCGCGAAGTGTGAACCGGCGGAACCTTTCCATGACGATTCGTGAATCCATCGAGATTTTGGGGCAGGGCCGGCATCTCTCAAGCGCCGAAGCGCAAGAGGTGATGGAGGAGTTGCTTTCCGGCCGGGCGCCCGACGAGGGGATCGTCGCCCTTCTGACCGCCTTGAAAGAGCATGGCGAAACGGTGGAGGAGCTGGTGGGATTCGCCTCTGTCATGCGCGCCCGCGCCCGGGAGATCTTGAGCGATGCTGGAATTGACTTGACCGCGCTTCACCAGCCCGGACCGCTGCTCGACACCTGCGGCACGGGAGGAGACAATGGCGGGACCTTCAACGTGTCAACCGCCACGGCGCTGGTGGCCGCCGCGGCGGGGGCGCGGGTTGCGAAACACGGCAACCGGTCCATCTCCAGCCGTTGCGGCAGCGCGGACGTGCTCGAAGCTCTGGGAGTGGTCATTAACCTTCCGCTGGCCCGCATTCCGCAATGCCTCGAAGAGACCGGTTTCGTCTTCCTGTTTGCCCCGCATCTTCACCTCGCCATGAAGCACGCGATGAACGCCCGGCGAAGCATGAAGACCAAGACCATCTTCAATCTGCTGGGTCCTCTCACCAATCCCTTGGGCGCCACCACGCAGCTCGCGGGAATCTACGATCGCGGCCGGACGGAGATGATGGCGCGCGCGCTGGCGGCCGTTGGCACGCGGCGCGCCCTGGTCGTCACCAGCCACGACGGGTTAGATGAGATTTCCGTCTCCGCGCCCACGCAGATGTCCGAAACGCAAGGCGGCGAGTTCCGCACTCGCCACGTCTCACCCGAGGATTTCGGCCTGCCGCGCGCTCCGGCCGGGGCCATCGCCGGAGGTGACGCGCAAGCGAACGCTCGAACTTTGGTTGGAATTCTGGAAGGCGAGCGGGGACCTTACCGTGACGCCGTGCTTGCCAATGCGTCTGCCGCGCTGGTGGTGGCCGGTGTCGCTTCGGATTTTCTGGATGGGGTTGAACGAGCCGCGGAAGCAATCGATTCAGGTGAGGCGGGAAGGAAGCTGAACCAGTTGGTTGAATTCTCCCGCAATCACCGCGCGTGAGAACCGGAGGTGTGCCTCGAAGAGGCCGAAGATCTCGCGCCGGTTTCACTTCAAGTTTCGCTGCAAAGTGGGTTTTGCAATTACAGGTTCAGGAAGTTGCTAAGGAGTTGCTTCCCTTCCCCGGTCAGCACGGACTCCGGATGGAACTGAACGCCTTCCACTCTCCACCGTTTGTGACGCAATCCCATGATGATGCCATCAGAAGTGGTGGCTGAGACTTCAAGGCACGAGGGGAGGCTCGCCCGTTCGACGATCAGGGAATGATAGCGGGTGGCAGGGAACGGGTTGGGCAGGCTGGAAAAGAGGGTCTTTCCATCATGCAGGACCGGGCTCGTCTTGCCGTGCATGATCTGAGGAGCTCGAACGATCCGTCCACCGAATGCTTGCCCAATCGCTTGATGGCCCAGACAAACTCCGAGGATCGGAACCTTGCCGGAAAATCGCTCGATCACGTCAAGACAGATACCCGCTTCCGAAGGCGTCTTCGGACCGGGAGAGATGACAATACGTTCTGGCGCCATCCTCTCGATTTCATCCGTCGTCGTCTGATCATTGCGGCGCACTTCCACTTTGGCGCCCAGCTCACCGAGATATTGGACGAGGTTATAGGTGAAGGAATCGTAGTTATCAATGACTAAGATCATCTAATTCTTGAATAAGGAATCGAATTTCTTGCGGACGTCGCCGGCCACTCCAGTCCGGCGGGCGCCTTGTGCGGGTGTGGGTGAAACCGCTTCGAAGTAGTCGCAGTAATTCGCGGCTTCCTTGTCCCGCACCCATTCGGCTTGGGGTTCCGTGCACTGGTTGCTCTTGGCGGGAGCGAAGAAACGGCAGTTACGGCAGGCGTGGAGGTCAGTTCCGCAGTTCGGGCACGATTCCCGGGTTCCCAGGCGGGTTCCGGGTGGTAGCGAAATCGTCTCTCCGCATTTCCAACAAGTGAAAGTCATGGAGGAGCCTGAAGTGGACGGAACCGGCGAGGCCCATTGATGAAAGCCCTCGCCGGCATCCATGGATTTAGTGGGTGCTCGCTTGATCCTCGTCCGAGAACTCAGCCGGAACACCAGGCACCGGGGGCATCTCTGCCTCCACCTGTTCGGCAATCTCTTGTGGAGCCTCGGGCTTCGGAGCTTCCACTTCGGTCAGCAACCGGAAATTGCGGTAGATGTTGAGGCCCGTGCCCGCCGGGATCAAACGGCCCATAATGACGTTCTCCTTCAAGCCGCGCAGGTGGTCCACCGAACCGCGGATAGCAGCTTCCGTCAAGACGCGAGTGGTTTCCTGGAACGACGCCGCGGAAATGAAGGACTCCGTGGAGAGTGAGGCTTTGGTGATGCCGAGCAACAGGGGATGACCGGTGGCAGGCTTCCCTCCCCGGGCGATCACCCGGTCGTTCTCTTCGCGGAAGCGGAACTTGTCCACGTGCTCGTCCAGGAGGAACTCGGTGTCACCCACGTCCTCCACCTTCACCCAGCGCATCATCTGCCGGACGATGACCTCGATATGCTTGTCATTGATATTGACGCCTTGCAGCCGGTAGACTTCCTGAATTTCATCCACCAGGTATTTCTGCAGTTCCTTTTCTCCGAGAACCGCAAGGATGTCATGCGGATTGCGCGGTCCATCCATCAGGGGTTCACCCGCGCGCACCCGTTCACCCTCCTGCACGGAGACGTGAACACCGCGCGGCAGCTGGTATTCCTTCGGTTCACCTTTGTCGGGCGCCACCATGATCTTGCGTTGGCCCTTCAAGACCTCCCCGTACTTGACGGTACCGTCAATCTCGGAGATCACGGCCGTCTCATGAGGCTTGCGGGCTTCAAACAGTTCCACCACGCGTGGCAAGCCGCCCGTGATGTCCTTGGTCTTGGTGGTCTCGCGGGGAATCTTGGCCAGCACATCACCCGGACTCACCTCGTCACCCTCTTGCACCATGAGGTGAGCGCGGGAAGGAAGCAGGTATTTCTTGGAACCTCTCTTCTCGCTCCGGATAACCAGTTGCGGCTGCAGCTTCTCATCGGGGGAATCCGTAACCACCCAGCGTGAAAGCCCTGTGACTTCATCCACTTCCTCGCGGAAAGTCACGCCTTGATCGAGGTCTTTGAACTGGACCGTCCCGCCCACTTCGGTCAGGATGGAGAATGTGTAAGGATCCCACTCAACAATGGTCTCACCCACCTTCACCGGCAAACCATCCGCCATTTTGATCTTCGCACCGTAGACCACCGCATGGCGCTCACGCTCGCGTCCCTTTTCATCCGCGATAACGACCGCGCCGTTGCGGTTCATCACCACGTAATTCCCATCGCGGTTTTTCACCACCTGCAAGCCCTGGAATTTGATAAAGCCGTTGTTCCGGGCCTCTAGTGAGGATTGCTCGCTCACGCGGCTTGCGGCGCCGCCGATGTGGAAAGTCCGCATGGTGAGCTGCGTTCCAGGCTCGCCAATCGACTGAGCGGCAATCACGCCTCCCGCTTCGCCAATCTCAACCAATTGTCCGGAGGCGAGGTTCCTGCCATAGCAGCGCACGCAAACGCCGCGCCGGGACTCACAGGTCAGCACCGAGCGGATCTTTACGCGCTCGATGCCGGCGGCCTGAATCGCGGCGGCCAGGTCCTCATTAATCTCCTGGTTCACGTCCACAATGATGCTGCCCTCGTAATCCTTAATCTGCTCCAGGGAAACCCGGCCGACGATGCGGTCGCGAAGCGGCTCCACCACCTCACCCGCTTCGACGATCGATTCCACGTAGATGCCATCGACCGTCCCGCAATCGACCTCGGAAATGATGACATCCTGCGCCACGTCCACCAGGCGGCGGGTAAGGTATCCGGAATCGGCCGTCTTCAAGGCCGTATCCGCCAGGCCCTTTCTCGCGCCGTGCGTCGAGATGAAATACTGCAACACGTTCAAGCCTTCGCGGAAATTCGCAGTAATGGGTGTCTCAATAATCTCCCCCGAAGGCTTGGCCATCAGGCCGCGCATGCCTGAGAGTTGGCGAATCTGCTGTTTCGATCCACGAGCGCCGGAATTGGCCATGATATAAACGGGATTGAGAACTCCGGCCCGGTCCTGATCCTCCAGCGCCTGAAACATTTCGTCAGCTACCCGGTCCGTCACGTTGGACCAGATCGCGATGACCTTGTTATACCGCTCGCCGTGGGTGATCGCGCCGTCCTGGTATTGCTTCTCGACTTCGATTACCTCCTTCTCCGCTTCATCCACCAAGCCCTTCTTGCTGGAGGGTACGACGAGATCGTCAATGCCAATCGAAATACCGGACTTGGTCGCGAACAGGAACCCCAGATCTTTGATCTCATCGAGGAGTTGAACGGTGGTTTCCAGGCCAAACCGCAAGTAGCAATAGTTCACCAGCGCGCTCAAACCCTTCTTCTTCAAAAGGCCGTTGATAAAGGGCATGCCCTTGGGGAGATGGTCATTGAAGATGACGCGCCCCACCGTGGTATTGATGAACTGGTTTTGCACGGTGATCGGCTCGGTGCGCAACACTTCCTGATCGTCGTAAGCATTCACCAAGTCGATCACCCGTCCCGTATAGCGCAGGCGGACCGGCGTCAGCGTTTCAACCTGACCGGCTTCGAGCGCCATGACCACGTCTTCGGTGTTGGCAAAGGCCCGGCCCTCACCTCGGGTGCCTTTCCTCTCCTTGGTCAGGTAATAGATGCCAAGAACCATGTCCTGCGTCGGGACGGCCAATGGCTGCCCGTGCGCCGGGGAAAGAATGTTCCGGGTGCTGAGCATCAAAACCGAAGCCTCGATCTGCGATTCCGGAGAAAGCGGGATGTGCACCGCCATCTGGTCGCCATCGAAGTCTGCGTTAAATGCCGTGCAAACGAGCGGATGAATCTTGATAGCCTTGCCTTCCACCAGGACCGGCTCAAAAGCTTGGATGCCGAGACGGTGCAGGGTGGGAGCGCGGTTCAGGAGCACCGGGTGCTCCCGGATCACGTCTTCCAGGATATCCCACACCACCGGTTCCTGCCGCTCCACCAATTCCTTGGCCGCCTTAATGGTGGTGCACTGTCCAGACTGCTCGAGCCGGTGATAGATGAACGGTTTGAAGAGCTCGAGCGCCATTTTCTTCGGCAGGCCGCACTGCCGCAGCTTGAGCTCCGGCCCCACCACGATTACCGAACGTCCCGAGTAGTCCACGCGTTTGCCAAGCAGATTCTGGCGGAAACGGCCTTGCTTGCCCTTGAGGGTGTCGGAGAGTGATTTGAGCGGACGGTTATTAGTGCCGCGAAGCACGCGGCCGCGGCGGCCGTTATCAAACAGCGCATCCACCGCTTCCTGCAGCATGCGCTTCTCATTGCGCACAATCACATCCGGCGCGTGCAGTTCCATCAGCTTCTTCAGCCGGTTGTTGCGGTTGATCACGCGGCGGTAAAGATCATTGAGGTCGGAGGTGGCGAAGCGGCCGCCATCCAAGGGAACCAGGGGGCGCAACTCCGGAGGGATCACCGGAATCACGTCCAGGATCATCCATTCCGGCTTGTTTCCAGACTTCCGGAAGGCTTCAACCACCTTCAACCGCTTCGCGTACTTCACTCGCTTCTGGAGTGAGGGGTCGGCCTTCATCTTCTCCCGAAGTTGCACCGACAAGCCTTCAATGTCGACCCGTCTCAACAACTCCTTGATGGCCTCGGCGCCCATGGCAGCGCGGAACTTGCCAGCGTATTCCTGTTGCAGCTCGCGGTATCGCTCCTCGGCAAGGACTTCTTTCTCCTTTACCGGGGCCTCTCCGGGATCAACCACCACATACTTTTCGAAGTAAAGGATCTGCTCCAGTTCCCGCAGCGAAATATCGAGCAGGTGGCCGATCCGGCTGGGCAATCCTTTGAAGAACCATACGTGCGAGCAAGGGGAAGCCAGCTCGATGTGCCCCAAGCGTTCCCTTCGAACCTTGGAAAGCGTCACTTCGACGCCGCACTTGTCGCAGATGACACCGCGGTGCTTCATCCGCTTGTACTTTCCGCACAGGCACTCCCAATCCGTAACGGGCCCGAAAATCCGGGCGCAGAAAAGGCCGTCGCGCTCCGGTTTAAAGGTACGGTAATTGATGGTCTCCGGCTTGGTGACCTCGCCGTGGGACCAGGATCTAATCTTCTCAGGAGAAGCTAAACTGACGCGGATGCTGTCAAACTCTCCAATCAAACTCACTCGGTCGTAGGGGTTGCTGCGGAACAATGTTGTGACCTCCTTCGAAGACTAAAACCATCCTGACCCCGCCGGCGCGCCTCAAAGCACGCTGGCTCCCGGGGTTCGTTCTTACTCCGTGGAAACAATCGCTACGGGCTCTTTAGGCCTCTTCAAAAGCTCAACATCCAGGCACAGGCTCTGCAGCTCACGAACCAGGACGTTGAATGATTCGGGAACGCCGGGTTCAATGGCAGCTTCGCCTTTGACGATGGCTTCGTAAATCTTAGCCCGGCCGTAAACGTCATCGGACTTAGCGGTTAAGAGCTCCTGCAAGATGTGCGCGGCGCCATAGGCTTCCAGCGCCCAGACCTCCATTTCTCCGAAGCGTTGGCCGCCGAACTGTGCTTTGCCGCCCAGGGGTTGCTGGGTAATCAGCGAATACGGGCCAATGGAACGCGCATGGATCTTGTCATCCACGAGATGGGACAGCTTCAGCATGTAGATGTAACCCACCGTGACCGGCTGATCAAACTTTTCGCCGGTCATTCCGTCAAAAAGATCGATCTTGCCCGAAGCGGGCAATCCCGCCTTCTCAAGGTATTCCTTGATCTGCTTTTCAGTCGCCCCGTCAAAAACTGGCGTGGCGAAAGGCACACCCTCTTTGTAAGATCTTGCGAAATCGATAATTTCTTCGTCGCTCAATTCGCCCAGCGGGGCGGGGAGCGAATCGCCCCGGAAGACGCCCTTCATTTCCTTCCGGAACAACTCCGCGCGATTCTCATTGGCGAGCAGATCCGAGATTTTATTGCCCAGACCCTTCGCAGCCCAGCCCAAGTGGGTCTCCAGAATCTGGCCCACGTTCATCCGGGAAGGCACGCCCAGCGGATTCAAAACCACTTCCACCGGAGTCCCATCCGGCAGATAGGGCATATCCTCTTCGGGTAAAATCCTGGCGATGACGCCCTTATTTCCGTGCCGGCCTGCCATTTTATCGCCCACGGAAAGCTTGCGCTTCATGGCAATGTAACACTTCACCAGCTTGATGACGCCCGGCGGAAGCTCATCCCCCTTTTTCAGTTTCTGGATCTTCTCGTCGGTAATCTTACGCAGGATATCGATCTGCCGGGAGGTCATCTCCTCAATCTCGTCAATCCGCTCGAAAAGTGTCGGATCCTTCTTGGCAATTTTGATGCGCTTGAGATTGCGGGCGGAAATGTGGGGCAGCGACTCACGATTGAGCTCGGCACCTTTGACCAGAAGTCTCCTGTTGGTCTTTTCATCGTGCAGGTCCGCAAGCAGTTTTTCGCCCTCCAACAAGACGCAGAGACGGTCCAACCGTTCAGCGTTGAGGATGCGGATTTCGTCATTGAGGTTTTTCTCGAGCCGGCCCTCTTCACCGGACTCGATGGACTTTGCCCGCTCGTCCTTCACCGCTCCCTTGCGGGAGAAGATCTTGACATCCACCACGATTCCCTCGATTCCCGGCGGGCAAGTGAGCGAAGCATCCTTCACTTCTCCTGCCTTTTCACCGAAAATCGCGCGCAGCAGTTTCTCCTCTGGGGTCAGTTGCGTCTCGCCTTTGGGCGTGACCTTGCCCACCAGGATGTCCCCGGGTTTGACGTAGGCGCCGATGCGCACCACGCCGCTTTCATCGAGATCCTTCAGCAACCCCTCGGCGATATTGGGGATGTCACGGGTGATTTCCTCGGCGCCCAGCTTGGTATCCCGCGCCTCGATTTCAAATTCCTCAATGTGAATCGAAGTGTAGGAATCGTCCTTCACCAGCCGCTCACTCACCAGAATCGCGTCCTCATAATTACAGCCGCGCCAGGGCATGAAGGCCACCAGGACGTTACGGCCCAGCGCCAACTCGCCTCGGTCCGTGCAAGGCCCGTCCGCCAAGACATCCCCCGCTCGCACCTTTTGCCCTTTGTGCACCACCGGCTTCTGGTTAATACAAGTGTTTTGGTTGGAGCGGCGGAACTTCACCAGTTGATAGATATCCGCGCCTACTTCACGGGAGAGATGGCCGGCGTGGCTCTTACCCTCAACTCGCACGATGATCCGCTCACTATCCACTCCGTCCACCACGCCATCGCGGCGGCAGATGACCACAGCACCGGAATCGCGCGCCGTGACTTCCTCCATGCCAGTTCCGACGAGCGGCGCCTGGGCACGAAGCAGTGGCACGGACTGGCGTTGCATGTTCGAACCCATCAGCGCGCGGTTCGCGTCGTCGTTCTCCAGGAAGGGGATGAGAGAGGCTGCCACGCTCACCAGTTGCTTCGGGCTGACGTCGATGTAATCCACTCCCTCACGCCGGACCAGAACAAAGTTTCCAGCCTGCCGGGCATTCACTAACTCGTTTGTGATCCTGCCCTTCTCATCAACCGGCACATTCGCCTGGGCAATCACGTGCTGATCTTCTTCCCAGGCCGAAAGATAGAAGGAAAAAGGCTCGTGCTCCACAAGCTTCCGCTTCTTATCGCGCAGCTCTTCGTTCTCCTTTTCGACTTCCTTCGACTCTACATGCTCGCCCACCTTCCACGGACCATCGCCGCCGTGGGTGATGGTGACATAATCCGCAATGGCGCCGTTCTTCACCTTCCGGTAGGGGCTTTCAATGAACCCATACTCGTTGATTCGCGCGTAACAAGAGAGCGAGGAGATCAGCCCGATATTCGGACCCTCGGGTGTTTCAATCGGGCAGAGCCGTCCATAATGCGTCGGATGAACGTCGCGCACCTCAAATCCCGCGCGCTCACGGGAAAGGCCGCCAGGACCCAGCGCCGAGAGGCGCCGCTTGTGGGTGATTTCGGAAAGGGGATTGGTCTGGTCCATGAACTGCGAGAGCTGCGAAGAGCCGAAGAATTCGCGGATCGCAGCCATCACCGGCTTGGCATTGATCAAATCATGCGGCATGGCCGTAGACATTTCCTGGTAAACCGACATCTTCTCCTTAATCGCCCGCTCCATGCGCACCAGCCCAATGCGGAACTGGTTCTCCAGCAGTTCACCCACTGCCCTGACTCGCCGGTTGCCGAGGTGATCGATGTCATCCACGGCGTAACTTCCTCCGGGGTTCTTGCGAAGCTTCAGGAGGTACCGGATGCAGGAATAAAAATCCTCCGGGTCGTGAGTGCGCTTATCGAGCGGCAATTGCACGACCGAGCTTTCGGAGTGATCCGTGGCCAAACTGCCCTCGCAGCCGCGCACCGCCTCCAGGCAGGCGTTTCCTTCGCGCCGCCCTATAAACACCTTTTCACGGTCCACGATGACATAGAAGTTGCTTTCCGGCAGATTGCGCGCATCCTCCAACTCGAAGGCTGTCGCCTTATCGTCCATCCTCGCCTTGAGCTGGGTGTAATAGCCCAGCTTGATGTTGAATTTCAAGCGGCCCACGCGTGAAAAGTCATACTTGCGAGGATCAAAGAACATGCCGTTGAACAGCGACGTGGCAGTATCGAGCGTGGGGGGATCGCCCGGCCGCATCTTACGGTAGAGCTCGATCAGGGCCTCCTGCGGGGTCTTGAGGACGTCCCGTTTTAAGGTTTGGCTGATCACCGGACCCACATCGTCCCGTTCGGGAAAGAAGATCTCGAACTCCGCAATATTCGTTTCCAGAATCGAACTCAAGACCGAGGACGTCAGTTCATTGTTCGTCTCGACCAGAACCTCACCCGTGGCGGTGTCGACCACATCGGATGCCGAATAAGCCCCTTCCAGGTCCTGGGGGGCAACCTCAACCTGTTTGATGTGAGCCTTCTGAATTTCCCGGAGGAGCGAGGGTGTCACTTTCCGCCCAGCGTGGACGATCGTCTCGTGAGTGCGCGGGTGCTCAATGCTCTTTGTGACCTTGGTTCCAATCAACCCCTCGGAAACGTCCCAGAGCAACTTCTGGGTGCCCACCGTGATCCGGTCAACCCGGTGGAAGGCCTTGATAATTTCGGAATTGGTCTTCAGGCCCAACGCGCGGAGGAAAATCGAGGCCAGGAATTTCCGCTTGCGATCGATCCGGACATAAAGGATGTTCTTGGTATCGTACTCAAATTCCACCCACGAACCGCGGTAGGGAATGATCTTACCTAGGAAATAGCTCTTCTGAGGATTGGTCTCAAAGAAGACGCCCGGAGAGCGGTGAAGTTGGCTGACAATCACCCGCTCCGTGCCGTTGATAACGAAGGTTCCGTTTTGGGTCATCAGCGGGATTTCACCGTAATAGACCTCCTGCTCCTTGATGTCGCGAATCGTTTTCTGGCCGGTCTCGCTGTCTTTGTCGTAGAGGGTCAGGCGGATTGTCACCTTGAGGGGCGCCGCAAAGGTCATGCCCCGTTCCTGGCACTCGTTAACGTCATACTTGAGCTGGAGCGCCACGGGATCACCGCACTTATTGCAGAAGGTCACCACGTTTTCATTGAACGTGCCGCACTTTGTGCAAAGCACTTCACCCACCTTGAAGGGATCCGTGATCACGGTATGGCCACAATTCTTGCAGGTGCTCCGCAAGTGATGAAGACCCTTCAGGTTTCCGCACTTGCACTCCCAATTGCCGATGGAATAGTCCACAAAATCAAGCTGTGAGATGTTACGGAAATCCGCAATCGGGAACACGGAGCTGAACACCGCTTGCAGGCCCACGTCCTCCCGCTCGTTCGGAAGCAGGTTCATTTGGAGGAACCGCTCGTACGAGCGCCGCTGCACCTCAATCAGGTTCGGTATCTTGATAGTAGTGGGAATTTTGGAAAAGTTAATGCGCTGACGAGAAACACCATTGTTGCCGTTCGGCATTCCGTCTACTCCTCGATGGCAGTTTGGAGAAATGTGGTACCGCTCTTAACAGAAGGTCACCATGACCAAGGGTCAAATTGAAAATCCACAACGGGTCGCCAGATTATAAAGTTACGGTCGCTGATTCCAGCTCCCCCGGCGATCCGTCGGGATAAGGTGAAGAGTGTGCGAGAGAATAAGCCCAAGCCCCCTTAGATTCAAAGCTAGATCGTGCGTCGACGCAATCCTACCCTTGAGCATTGGATGCAAAGCTGGAGGACAAGGATGCACACCAAGGTCACGCAGGTGAAGCAAGAGTTCCGGGCGAGGGTGGAGCCCTTGCAACTCATTGCTGGCGCCCCTCCATCATTGGAAGTGAAAACCACGAGCACCCTGACGTCCAGGCCGAAACGCTTATTTTACTTCAACAGTGGCTCCGGCTTCTGAAAACTTCTTCTTGATAGTCTCGGCCTCGTCCTTGCTGATGCCTTCCTTAATCGGCTTGGGAGCGCCATCTACCAAGTCCTTGGCTTCCTTCAATCCAAGGCTCGTCACCTCGCGAACAGCCTTGATAACATTGATCTTATTAGCGCCAACAGCAGTCAGCACCACCGAAAACTCGGTCTGCTCTTCCGCTGCCGCCGCTCCGGCAGGGGCCGCAGCCGCACCTGCCACCACCACCGGAGCCGCCGCGGCGGCGCTCACGCCCAGAGCTTCCTCCAGCCTCTTAACTAAATCTGCCGCCTCCAGAAGCGTTAACCCCTTGATTTCTTCCACGATCTTATCTACACGCTCGGACATTGCCTATTATTCCTCCTCGAAAATCGCGGCCCCTGAGACCTGGTCGCATAGTGCTGCCGGCAAAACCGCAGTTAACCGGCAGCTTCCTTGAACTTCCCTTGCTTTACGGCCTCATTTATGACCACCGCGAGATTGCGCGCCACTCCAGCCAGGCTTGAGGCAAGCCTCTGTGCGGGTGAATTGAGCATGAACAGGACCCTGGAGAACAGCGTTTCTTTCGAAGGCAGGCTGGCAATTTGCGCCAGATCTACCATTGAGATGACGCGGCCTTCCACCACCCCGGACTTGAAGACGAGCAACGGATTCTCCTTGGCATAAGCCGTCATCGCCTTCGCCAGAGCAACAGGGTCCGTCTCAGTATAGGTCACTGAAGTGGTCCCACGAAGGTTCTGCGCGGCGGGTTCAACCGGCGTTCCCTTGGAGCCCCGCTCAATCAAGCTGTTCTTCACTACTCTGTAGCGCCCACCAGCTTGGGAGACCTTGCGGCGCAGATCCGTATCCTGGGATACCGTAATGCCCTCAAAACCCGACAGAATTACCGTGCGGGCCTTGAGCAAATCATTGCGCAAAGCTTCCACCTGCTTTTGCTTTTCATCCTTCTTCATGCCGTCCACCCTGAATCTGTAATCTTATGACGCTTCGACTGAAGCCGGATCCACCGGGACTCCCGGGCCCATCGTCGAGGAAACCACAATACTCTTGACGTAATGCCCTTTGGCCGTGGCGGGCTTGGCTTTGATGACACTCGTGATCAAAGCCAAAGCATTTTCGCTAAGCTTGTCCGCATCGAAAGAGACCTTGCCGACAGCGCAGTGAATGATGCCCGTTTTATCGACACGGAATTCTACTTTGCCCGCCTTGACTTCACGGACCGCCTTTTCCACGTCCGTCGTAACCGTACCCGTCTTGGGATTGGGCATCAGACCGCGAGGACCGAGCACCTTGCCCAGCCGCCCCACCGATTTCATCATGTCGGGCGTTGCGATGACAGAGTCAAAATCCATCCACCCGCCTTGAATCCTCTGAACCAGATCGTCGCCGCCCGATTCGTCTGCACCCGCTTCACGTCCTTCGCGGACTTTATCCCCGGAAGCGATGACAATGACTCGCTTGCTCTTGCCCAGGCCGTGAGGCAGAACCACGGTGCCGCGCACCATCTGGTCCGCGTGCTTGGGATCAACACCCAGCCGCATCGCCACTTCAACTGTTTCGTCGAATTTGGCGAATGCTGCTTTTTTTACCAGCGGAATCGCTTCAGCAATCGGGTAAGCCGCCTTCTCCACCAGCTTCACGGATTGTTCGAATTTCTTGCCCACCTGCAGCACCTCATTTGAATTAAAAACTCAGCCCCGGCCACCGCATGGCACGAGAAACAAAACTCGTAGGCTCAGGATGTTACCTCCAGACCCATGCTGCGCGCCGTACCCTTCACCGTGGCAATCGCGGCGGCAAGACTCCGAACGTTCAGGTCCGGCAATTTGGTCTTGGCAATCTCTTCAACTTGTTTTTCCGTGACCTTACCCACTTTGTTCTTGTTTGGCTCCCCGGAACCCTTGGCGATACCCGCAGCCCGCTTCAACAGAATCGCAGCGGGAGGGGTTTTGGTGACAAACGAAAAGGTCCGGTCCGTGTAAACAGTAATCACCACAGGGATGATCAAACCTTCTTGATCCTTCGCTGAAGTCTTGCCGTTGAAAGCCTTACAAAACTCCATGATATTCACGCCGTGTTGGCCGAGCGCCGGACCCACGGGCGGGGCAGGAGTCGCTTTCCCTGCTGCAATCTGCAGCTTTACCATTGCTTGGACTTTCTTTGCCATAACTCCTGCCTGAAATCAGAATTTCCGGCGCCCCGGAATCAACCTAAAACGCCCAAGGCCGCCCGGCCCGGGTCAGGAACTCTTTTCAACCTGGTAAAAGTCGAGCTCGACCGGAGTGGACCGCCCGAAGATCGTCACCATCACCCGCAAAGTGGAGCGATCGTCGTTTACCTCATCCACTAGTCCCGTAAAATCCTTGAAGGGCCCCTCATTGATCTTCACCGACTCGCCTTTTTCAAATTTCAACTTGTGCTTGGGATTTTCGGCGGCTACCTCAACCCGGTGGACAATGCGGTCCACCTCCTCCATCGTCAGAGGGCTCGGCATCTGCCCGGAACCTACAAAGCCGGTTACACGCGGTGTGGACCGCACCAGGTGCCAGGTGTCATTGTCCATTTCCATTTCCACCAGCACGTACCCTGGATAAAAAAGCTTGGGCGAAACCACTTTCTTCCCCGCCCTCATCTCGATGACGCCTTCACTTGGCACCAGAATCTCGCCAATGCGCTCCGCGAGGCCAGCCGCCTCTACCCGGCTGCGAAGGGTCTCCGCCACCTTCTTCTCGAACCCCGAGTACGTGTGAATGATGTACCAGTTTTTGCCCTTGACCATCCCAAGACTTGCCAGCGAAACCTCCCCCACTTCACGCGCGGAATCTAAGCGCGGTGAAGCAGAAACTTCAAAAGATCCGACACCAGCGCTGAAAACACATGGTCGCAAATGAAGAAGAATAGCCCAAAAGCAAACGTCGTAGCGATCACAAGCACCGTCGTTCCATAGGTCTCCTGTTTACCAGGCCACGTCACCCTTTTCATTTCGGTGCGAACTTCGCCGAAATAATCTCGAATCTGAGTCCAAGTTCCCTTCTTTAGCGTGATCTCGTCTGCCATCCTGTGATTCGCTTTCCTATTTTCCCGGCGCCAAGCCTAAGTCCTTGAAACCGGGCGCCTCGCTCTGCTCCGTCCGTTTTCTGCCGCCAGATTGGATGAACCAATCCGCTTTGAAGTAAACCTGGCAGGGGCGGAGGGATTCGAACCCCCACGACCGGTTTTGGAGACCGGCAGTCTAGCCGTTAAACTTACGCCCCTTTGTTTCCTTTGAGAACCGGGAAATTCCGCCGCACGCTGTCCAAACTCTGGTTTCCGGCTATTTTACTTCGCGATGGACCTTGTGCTGCCGGCATGCCGGGCAGAACTTCTTCAGCTCCAGGCGATCCTGGTTCTTCTTCTTGTTCTTGGTCGTGGAGTAATTGCGGTTCTTGCAGTCCGTGCACTGCAGAGTTATGATTTCGCGCATTGATCTGACCGTAAACCTTGGGAGACGGTTCGCTCAAGAAGGAATTAAACTAAATCCAAGACCAGAGCCACGCCTCAGTGAATTTTTTGGGAGGGATTGACTTTGCAGCCCCATGCGCCGTCCAGAACCTCAGCACGGCAGAAGACACCCATGCCATCCCTTAACATATTATAACAGAATTTTATTTCTGTGAACACTTTTTGGCAAATTTCTTGCAGGATCGGAGAAAGACTTACCGGCCAACCCTTTACCCTACTCGTCTCTTTTCTTTACGCGAAAGCCCTGCAAAACCGATTTATTGAAGAGCCTCGGTGCCCTCCGCCGTCAAAGTCGTCTTGCCGCGATCGACGTGCCCGATCGTCCCGCTGTTCATGCGCGGCTTCAAACGGTCGAATTTTTCCTTCGCCATGCGCTACCTCACGCAGCTAATACTTGGGGAAACTCCTGTTTCAATTTTGGCCAATCCTTGCAGGCTCGTTCTAATTCTTGAAAGTAGTATCGGCGCAAGTCCTCTTTCTCGGATGCAAGTAACATTTCATATAGTTCATAATTGCTCGTGGGCAATCGCTCGCCGGGCGCAATCGCCCACGCGGGAGGCAGAAGCCACTCCAGCACATCGTGGAAATCACGAGCCCTCTTTTCTGTCAAATTTAACGATTCCAGAAAATTCCTTGCTTTCTCAACTGTGCGGAAAACCAGATCAACTGATCTCCTCAGTTGTTCATAAGGTCGCCAGCGCAAATAACGAGCGGCATCTTCATCGAGTTCCCGTTTTGGCTCGCGGATGGGATCCCAGTAACCCGCTCCCCCGATGGATAGCCTTTGCAGCAAGAATGCACGCACCAAATCTAAGAGTGCCTGTTCCTTCGTAACCAGAGGGCGCAGAACCCCGAGCGCTACGGGGGTCACCGCCACCCACACTTCCTGATGCCGCGCCCCGGACTTGAGAGTGCCCTTAAACAGCGCCCCGACCATCTCAGAAGGTGCGCCAGGCGGATTGGTAATTCCGATGCTTCGAACCTCCTCAACCTGCCAAAGAGCGCGAACGGTGGGGAGGAGTGAGAACCCCTCGCCTTCCAGCTTGCGCGCGACGTCCTGAACAGCCTTTTGCGCCTCTTCCAGAGCCGAAGCGTCTCGCACGACAACCTCTGCGAGAATTCCCTCGGGCGTGACGAACGACTCCACCGCATGCAACTGCTCCGAAACGCCCCACTGCTTGAGTTCCTCGCGTAAAAGCTCGTCAATCCTGTTTTCAGTCGGCAGTGCCATACTCTTTCTCCATATTGATCCGCTCCGCCAAGTCCTTATAAACCTCCTGACCAAGCTTCAGTGCTTTGGAAGCCTCCTCCCGAAACTTCTCAGGGTCGCCACCGTATTGACGAGTTACCACGTCAAACTTGTAATCTGCCGTAATTCGCCATTCCTTAAGGTACATCATTTTGTTGCTCAGATCGTTGTCCACTACCCTCTCGCGGAAGTCCTTCAAAAACTGATCGTGGTTGCCGTACCCTCTGCCCAGCAGCGTGCAGCCAAGATGAAATACCGAGTAGTATGATCTCGACAGGGCATCCCGAAGGGCCTGTTCCGATGAGTGGTCAGCGCTCTCACGAAGCGCTTGCGCCATCGCCAACCGGGAATCTCTTTCGGAAGCGTCCACTATGTTTAGCCGCTGCCCTGAAAATCTCTGGAGCCGATGAGCGGGATTGAACCGCTGACCTCGTCCTTACCAAGGACGCGCTCTACCAACTGAGCTACATCGGCCCATCATCAGCAGTGACGAGTGACAAGCAAAAACAGGGACAGCCTTTGCTCTTCACTTGTCACTCATCACTGGTCACTGCTTTCTGGAGCGGGAGACGGGGATCGAACCCGCGACCAACAGCTTGGAAGGCTGTGACTCTACCACTGAGTTACTCCCGCCCTCAAATACAGTGCCGAGTGAAGAGTGCCGGGTAACAAGCAAATCCCACTACCGGAGATCCAAATCAACGCACGACCGGACCTTGCTGACTACTGCCCGCTGCATGCCGAATGGTTTTGCTCGTCACTTTTCACTCGCCACTATGCACTGTTATTCTGGTGGACAGGGGAGGATTCGAACCTCCGTAGACCGCATGGGCCGGCAGATTTACAGTCTGCTGCTTTTGACCGCTCAGCCACCTGTCCACGCAAATGCCGGCTCATCTGGAGCTGGCGAAGGGATTCGAACCCCCGACCCTCTGATTACAAATCAGATGCTCTACCAGCTGAGCTACGCCAGCCGCCGCAAACTTCTAATTATAGGAATGAGATTTTGAAAACGCAAGCGGCAAAAATTTTTCGCGCAGCTTGCTGTCGCGCCACTCACCCTGCGGCCCGGAAGATCTCATTGAGGGACAATTGCGCTCTGAGCAGGAATCTGTGAGGCGGTCTGAATTCATTGTGTTGGGCTAGACTGGCAGAATGCCAACCGGCGACGAATTTACGAAGATTCTCAACTGGCCCGCGCCGTTGATGAGTTGCTCTCGTCCAACGCTCCTGCGTTCGCGCACCGGGTTCCAGTACATCGTCCGATTAGTTATTTATAATATGCCGTTTCCACTGGCGGCGTTTGCGTTTCGGTGGATGTTCAGCCTGATATTTTCCGGTTGCCTCAATGATCCGTTGTAGTTTCTCCGGCCCTTTGGTCCAGGTGAAGGACTGGCAGGATTCATTGTGGTGGGCAATGAACTTCACCAGAAATTCCTTGAGTTGCCGTTTGGAGCGATGAACACTGTGCGACAATCCCGTCTTGCTCAGAATGCTGAAGAAGCATTCCACCATGTTGACCCAGGAGGCATGGGTCGGCGTATGGTGAAAGTGCACGCGAGGATTTCGCCCCAGCCATCGCCCGGCGGCTTAATTCTTGTGAATGTTCAGGTTGTCCAACACCCCATGCAGGTCGCGCTGAGGAAAGGCGGCGACGACGTCATCCATGAAATGAAGGAAGTTGACCGAGGTGCGCCGCTGCTTCACGGGGGCCAAGACCTTGCCGGTCGCGATTTCCAGAGCCACCAGCAAGGCCTGGGTGCCATGACGGACATACTCGTTGGTCCAACTCCGGGGTTTCTTGGCCCGCAACGCGATACGTGGAAGGGTTGCTGATGCCGGGAC
>Ga0102924_1001838_pt1 | contig 23862 bp, 25 predicted proteins | sample PaiPotPPM11metaG_FD_80116 | JGI IMG/M metagenome (GOLD analysis project Ga0102924, IMG submission 80116) | Iron sulfur acid spring bacterial and archeal communities from Banff, Canada, to study Microbial Dark Matter (Phase II) - Paint Pots PPM... ...
AGCGAAGGCCCAACCCTGCCCGATCACGCTGCCGGCGTTGGACAGCATCGCATCGCGAGGCGGGTTGCGGATCCCCTTCCCAATACGCTCGAGGACGATCAACAGCTTGGGCGGCCTGCACCATGTCTACGCCTCGGGCCGTGAATTCGCACCGAGTTATGCCGCCCTTCACCCTCGGGCTCGGCCACGTTCCGTTAGGCCGAAACGCTCAGCGGGTTTCCTCGTTATAAGCTGAGGCAATGCGTCTCTCCAGGCCCGCTGTGCGGGGCACGGCCATTTCCATCGTTTGCTTGCTCGCTGCCGCGCTGCCCGGGACCGGCGTACTGCCGGCCGGCCGCCACGCCGTCGCGTTGTCGGATACCGGCCGGGTGGCGCTGGACACCACCGAACCATTTCTCGACGGCGATCCCCCGGACAGTCTTCCGATGCCCTCGCCGCCGTCCGTGACCAAGCTCGTCCTCAGGGAGCTGACTGACGCAAAGGCACCCACCCCGTCGGGACCTCTGACCTACATCCCGATCCTTCTCTATCACTACATTCGTATCAATCCGGTCGCCAGCGATCGCGTCGGCTTCGGGCTGTCAACGCCACCCGCCATGTTTCGAGAGCAGATGCAATACCTGGCCGACTGGGAGTTCCACGTCATCTCCCTGCACGAGGCCGTGGTCGCCATTGAGAAGCACTCCCCCCTGCCGCCGAAGTCGGTGGTGCTGACCTTTGATGATGGCTACGCGGACTTTTACACGGCGGCCGTTCCGATCATGCGGCAGCACGGATTCACCGCGACCGACTTCGTCATCAGCGGCCGGATGGGGTTGCCCAGTTTCATGACCGCCTCCGAGGTCATTGCTGCGGATCACATGGGCTTCGATATCGGGGCCCATACGGTCGACCATGTCGCATTGAGCTGGCTGGCGCCAGCGCGTGCGCTCTGGGAGATGAAGGAGAGCAAGCTCACGCTCGAGTCGCTACTGGGCCATCCCGTCATCGACTTCGCCTATCCGTACGGCAGCTTCAATAGCTACGACGAAACCGAGGCGAGGACGCTCGGCTTCGAGACGGCGCTGTCGACGCTCTCCGGCACGCTCCACTCCGCCGCCCAACTGATGGACTTATCAAGGATTCGAATCGGGGGCGGCATGTCGCTCGCCTATTTTGCGCGCCTGGTGGGCGGTCCGACTCCGACGCTGGCGGAGGTTCGTGTCGGAACGAGCCCCAGCCCGAGCCCAGGCCCGAGTTCAAGCCCCAGCCTGAGCCCAGTCGCGGCGATGCTGACGGCTGGTCCTAAGCCGATCCAATTCGATGCGGCATAGGATCTGATGTCGCCTGCCTTCCGTGGAGTCGACGCACTGGATATCATGCCGATTCCCGGGGAGGAGCCATGCCAAATAGGTATCCGCCGGCGTTCCGACGCCAGGTCGTCGACCTGCTGAAGGCGGGTCGATCGGTCGCAGGAGTCGCCGCTGCTCTCGACGTGAGCGCTCGGCCCGTCGGAAAAGTCGTCCGTCACGATCGGCTTGGCGGCCTCGTTCACGAGTACGAGTGCGCGGCTGCGCGATTAGGTGAATCGAATTTCCGTACCCCACAGGCTCCCCGTCATCCGAATCGGATAATTGCACCCCACAGGGTCGAGTGGCCTTGAAGTTCACCGCGCTGAGTGTCCAAATGCAGGTCTCTGTTCCTCATCGAAAGCTGGGCTCAAGGCATTGTTTGCAGGTCTACAGCGCCCGTGTGAGCCTTGTTACTGGCTGATGAAGCCCGGGAGACACGAAATCCGCATGATTGAAGGCGTGACCCGAGTCTGGGCTGGAGCCGGCCTACTGGTTATCGTCGTGGCCATCGCCGTGGTACTCCAGTTGGTCTATGCGGCGACGCTCACAGCTATCCTGGCGGGTATCAGTGGACTTGGGGTGGGGCTTCTCCTGCTGGAGCGTTTACGCCGCAATGGCTGGCGAGGATAGAAGATCTGTGGTTATCGTGCCGTGGTCATCCATTTCGCCCCGGGGTGTCACTCGATCCGCGCCGGCAGCCTCAGAAACCGGGGAGCTCAATTCCGCCCTTCCCCCTGATTTCCCTGCTGCCACAAGCCCGCTGCCATCCACAGACACCAGCAGTGACCAGCAGTCCATCCGATGGCACGGATGGCGCCGACGCCACCTCGATCAAGCAGGATTTCAGAGGCAGACTGGCGTAAGCTCAGCGACGGCTCAGCTGCCGCTCACACCCCTCTCAATCGCGGCAGGCAGACTGGCTGCATGGGCACCCAGCACGATGCAGGAACTGCCCTCAGCCGACGCCACGTAACGGTCTGTCTCCTTCTTGCCGCAGCAGCTCTCTCGGGCTGCGGTCAGGTGGCCGGCTCGTCGAGCGCGGGCGCCACGCCGCGGGCCGTGCCCACAAGCGCGGCAGCGCCCAGCGCCGGCACACTAGCGCCGAGTTCCACGCTTGCCGGCGTTACCTACTGCACCGTCGGGGGTGTCGCACTGACTATGAACATCTTCCTACCGCACGGCGGAACCGCGCCGCACCCGGCGGCTGTCATGGTTCACGGAGGTGGTTGGGAACACGGCGACGCGGGTCCGTCGAATCGCCTCTCGCCGGTTGAGTCCGGGCTCGTTTCGCAGGGCTTTGTCGTCGCGTCCGTCAGCTATCGGCTGGCGCCGCAGTATCGGTGGCCGGCCCAGATCGAGGATGTCAAGTGCGCGATCCGCTATCTGCGCGCCAGTGCTGCCACCTATGGCATCGACCCCACGCGGATCGGAGCGTGGGGCGGGAGCGCCGGTGGTCACCTCGTCTCCATGCTAGGGACGGCGGGGCCGAGTGCCGGCTACGACGTCGGGCAGTACCTCGACCAGTCGAGCGCGGTCCAGGCCGTGGTCGACGAATGGGGCCCGTCCGACCTGACGGCGCCCGGCTGGGGCCCGACCGCCAGCGAGGTCATCACCCAGGTCTTCGGCGTGACCCCGGGTCAGCCGTCATCCGTGCTGCGCGCCGCGAGCCCGGTGACGTACGTGGCCGCCAATGACCCCCCCTTCCTCATCGTCCAGGGCGCGGCGGATTCGACCGTGCCGGCCAGCCAGTCCCAGGAACTGGCGGCGGTGCTGCAATCGGCGGGCGTGCCGGAAACGCTCGTGATGGTCCAGAACGCTGGGCACGGCCTCAAGGCCGCCGGTGGCGCGCCGACGCCATCGCTGAGCCAGGTCAACCAGATGATCGTGAGCTTCTTCGCGAAGCGGCTCGGGGCCGGGCAATGACACAGATGTGGCGCTTGGCGGCGGGTGCGGTGGCGGTCACGACGACGCTGGCCGCGTGCGCCGGACCATCGACCGGCGTAGTTCCCAGCGGTGCTGCGGCAACGACGCAACCCGCGCTGCCGTCGAGCTTGGCGGGAGCCGTTGCCTGCACAGCACCGGGAAGTGCGCCTGATGCGCGCGTGTCCGTCGCCTCGGCGCCGCACGGACTGTTCGTGCTCGCCCCAGGGCCGACTGGCCCGCTGGCTGGCGCGGTGAGTCAATACCTCGTCAGCAATCCCGACGTCTGCGGTGCGGCAGTCTTCGTGAGCTGGCAGCAGGTCGACCGCGGCCCAGGCGCCAATCCGCGCTACGACTGGAGCGCCGTCCAGTCGGCGATCGCGCCGTGGGAGGCCGCCGGCAAGACGGTCAACCTGATCGTTTCCGGCGCCTCGGAGGGAGGCGATGTGCAACGCTCGACCCCGGCATGGATTCAGGCGCAGGTGCAGATGATCAGCTGCGCCGGCAAGAACCCCCCGACGCCCGTGTACTGGCAGCCGGGCTACGCGAGCAACTGGCGGAGCTTCATCGTGGCCACCGTCAACCAGTTCGCGTCCGATCCGCATATCGGCTACCTCCGCTTCGGGTTGGGAACAGGGGGCGAAGGGCTGGCCAGCGCCGGGACCAAGAACCCCGGTTGCCTGGCGCAGTGGAACGCGGCTGGGTACCAGCTGGAGTGGCCGGCTTACGTCCACCAGCTGATCGCGTTCGAGGGCTCGCTCCACGCCAGCCATCAGCTGATGGTGGCCATCAACACCTTCGACGCCATCCCCCCACCCGAGACGGTAGCGCAGGAGGCCAGCCAGAACGGGATCGGCTTCGGGATGGAGGGCCTGCAAGCAAGCGATGTCACCGCAATCAGCGGGGGGCAGCCGTGCGGCCACTCCAACTGGTGCGCCACCTTCACCCAATTCGCCGGCACAGTGCCCCTCCATCTGCAGACGCTGTACCAGTCCGATCCGTCCGGCGCTCCCGCCACCGGCTCCGAACCGCCGGGCATCGTGCGCGTGGGGCCACTTCCACCGCTCCTGACGGCAGGCCTCAGCGTCCGCGCGCAGATCTTTGAGCTGTACGCGCAGGACTGGCTCATCGCCTTCGATCCCCAATATCCCGGTTATGCCGCGTACCACGCCGCCTACGCGAAGGCGATCGCGTCGGCTGCCGCGGTCGTGGGTACGGCGATGGGTGTGACTCCGTAATTCGGTCCAGCCAGCGACCCGTTTCCTGTCGGAGCCGCACTCGGAAATGTGCACCCACACTCTCAGAGCGTTCAAGAATGTTCTAAACCGTGGTTAACCATTTCGATCTAACATCCGTTCAATGGACATGGAGGCGGGATGCACGCCGCCGTATGGATTGACAATTGGAGAGACGCCGGAGAGGCTGGCCGACATCGCCGCCACGCCGATCGCATGCGGCGTATCAGGCGAGGCGGTGCCCACCCCGGTGATCAGGCACGCGATAAGGATCAGGCCAGGACGGCACCAGGCGCTGCCAGTCATTACCCTTGCAACGGTCACTGCTGAGCTGAGGTTTCGGCTTTAACTTGTGCACTGCCGATGCGGAAGCAGGCGTCCGACGCCGAGCCCGATCGAGAAGGCACGCGGCAGTGGACGCCATCCATGACATCGATCGCAGCGTGGCGAGATCCGCCGCGAGCTACCGGGCGCGATATACCTCACTCCGCTTGCCCGATGCGCTTGTCATTGCCGTCAGCAGCGTGACGGATGCCGATGCTGTCCTCACAGCAGATCGCTCGCGGTCTAACGTTGACCGCAGGGTGCGGTTGATCAGGTTGGAACCCCCACCCCGACCCTCCTCGGCAAGGGGGGAGGGAGATTCGGCGCGAGTCTACGCCACAAGAGGCCAGGGAGATAAGGCAACGTCAGCCCGTAAGCGGACTCCACCTCGTGCGTTCAAAAGGATGACGAACCTTCACCGAGGAGGACATTCATGCGTTCACGATGGGTCATTGCGGGTCTGGCGGCCGCCCTGGCGGTCGGCGGATCCTCCGTATACGCGGCGAACTCGCACGGCCAGGCGGTGAGCACGCTGGCCCGCTCGACGACCGTTGAAGGCCGTGCGCATGGTGAGGCGGTGTCGGACCTGGCCAGCCAGCACGCGGTTGCCGTCCGGTCAGTCGAGGCCAACGCGGAGCCGGTCAAAGTCCAGCAGCAAGAGACGGCGCCCACGACCACCTGCGCCGATGCCCGCGCCGCGCTCACCGCGCTGCTCCAGGCTGACCGCGCGGAAGACACGGCCGAGCGCAACGCCGACCGGACCGAGGATCAAGCGGAAAGGGCGGCCAGCAAGGGCGAGGAGAAATCCGAGAGCGCCAGGAACAAGGCCGAAGAACAGAGCGAGCGGGCCGTGGATCGGACTGAAGACCAGAACGAGTTGGCGGCGGACAGGACTGAAGACCAGGCGGAGCAAGCGGCCCTGAAGGCCGCCGTGGGCGCCGTCAGAGCCGCGTGCGGCGACCGGGACGTCGACAGCGAGTCAGCCGCCGGCGCGACGGAAGCTGCGGAGGTGACGCTCGACAGGAACGAGGCCGCGGCCGAGCAATCAGAGGCGACATCCGGAGACTAGCGATTGCGCGCGACTCGAGGAAAGGCCCGAGACGTCCGGGCCTTTTCTGTTTCGGTTGAAGGACGGCAAAATACCGTCCGATTCAAGCCGCCCGGCATAGGCACGGTGCAGCCCACCCAGGACGGAGCGCGAGACCACTCGGCCAGTAGATCGGGCAGCCCTGGGAACTGGAGTCTCTAGACCGAGGCTCCGATGCGGTCGATCGCGGTTTAGTAATCCGCGAATTCAGATAGCACACTCCGGAGGGTGATCCAACCCACAGAAACCGAGGAGAACCAATATTTGTGACAGATTCGTGGGCCAGCTCAGGCTTGGGGAGGCGCATATTAGGAGCAGTGAACGACACGGACTGGACCTCCGAGGGACGGGTCGAGAAGCGCCGCTCAAAAAAGCGGAGACTGGAATCACCTGAGGGCAAGCCAAAAGAGACCGCACCGGGCCGGCGCGTGATTGTCGATCGGTGGACGCAGGCGATCCTGCCGCCGGGTTCAGATGAGAATCCGAACGTTCCCGGGATTTAACGGAACCCGGTCTAAGATTCGCGGGCACAGGACCCGCGTCCTTTCCACAGGACCGTACTAGCAGGCTCAAGTGTGGCCCCAACGTTGGCTCCCGGTCACTTCCAGAAGACTTGCTTAGTCAGACCAACTGGACCCACCGGCGGACGGGGGCCTACCGCATGCTCGGCTCGCTGAGCGAGGCGGACGGGCTGCTGGCCTACGACAACGTCGGCCTCGGTCCTAATCAGATCATCTGGCGGAGTACTCACGGTGTTGAGTGTACGAACATCCCGGCGTCAGGCGCGTCTGTACCCGCGCGTCCCGGTGGCTGCCGTTCGGCTCCAGGATGAGAATCCATCGTTCGTGCGGCCGCCTGATGAAGCGGCGGGGTGAGGTGGCTGTAGGTGTCCAGCGTCAGCCGAATGGTGCTATGCCCGAGCAGATCCTGGACGATCTTGGGGTGCGTTCCAGCCTCGAGGAGGATGCTCGCCGTCGTGTGGCGAAGGTCATGGACGCGAATGTGCGGGAGGCCGGCGCGAAGCAGGTCCCGAGTCAGCGCGTGATTGATCTCACTGGGCTCCACCGGCCCACCGCGGAGACTTGTAAAGACCAAGTCATAACCGGCGGTATCGCCAGAATGACGGTCGCGCCTCTGGCCTTGAGCGACCAGTGCACGTTGGGTCAGATCGCAGAGATGAACGGTTCGGCGGCTCCGCTCGGTTTTGGGCGGGACAAAGACCAGGCCACCGCCGGGCTGCCGCCGCAGCGATCGCTGGATGACCAGCTTTCCAGTCTCCAAATCGACATCGCGCCAGGTGAGAGCGAGGGCTTCACCTAACGGAGGCCCGTCGTCCCGAGAAGCGTCCAAAGGCTGTGCCAGCGGGTCCCGCGCGTGACCTCCAGAAAGTGCCGGAGCTGGCTGCGGCTTAACGCCGTCATCTCTCGCCTTCGTGGTCTTGGTGGGGTAACCAACGCGGCGGGATTGCGGCTGGTGACGCCCCAGTGCATGGCCTGATCGAGAGCCCGATGTAAGACCGCCTGGGCCTGTTCCACCGTCCGGTCGGATAGCCCAGATCGCAAGAGCGACGCTTACGTCGACTCGATCATGCCCGGCGTCAGGGCGCACAGCGGAATACGGCCGAGAAATGGTATCAGCCGCCGGAGGCCGATCGCATACGCCCGCATGGTCGTGGGCTGCAGTCGTGGTCGCGTGACCGCCAGCCAGCGATCGAAGAAAGTCGCCAGCGACATCGTTCCTGCACTGACTGGCAATCCCTGACCCAGCGCCCAGCGGGCCTCGGTCAACCGTCGGATCACCTCCCGCCGTGTCCGGGCGTAAAAGGAGCGCCGCCCTCCTCCGGGAATACGAATTTGGCCCTCCCAGCGCCCGTCCGGCCGCCAGTAGACCGCCCCGTAACCGCGTCCGCGTTTGCCCATCGTTGCCACCTCCTTGGTGGCCTCACGATGGGCGGTTGCCAGTCAGATTGCCAGTCAGCTAACCGCCAGTACCAGGCCTTGACGCCGAAGTTTGAATACGGAGGGAGAGGGATTCGAACCCCCGAAGGCTTGCACCTTAGTGGTTTTCAAGACCACCGCCATCGACCACTCGGCCATCCCTCCGGCGACCATCAATGATACGTTCGGCTAGGCGGCAAAGACGCTCTTCAAGAAGACTGAGCCAACCTCTTCACTTGGCACGCGGTATGGGACGAACCTCTTCGTCAACGGATCGAGCGTGATCGTCTCCGAGTATCCAAGGTCGGGTAGCGCCTCCGACGGAATGAGCAGGCAGAAATCGTGAACGTGGTCATCGCGCTGGAGCAGCACCAGTAGAACGTACAGCCTCCTATCGATGAAGAATGGCGGGCGGGGCACCTCGAAGTGGACCGTCCGGCCGGGCGTGATCTTTCCGGTCCTGATGTGCAACCCCGCGATGTGTCGACTGGAAAGGTCATGAATCAAGAGGGTGATCGTGTCGAGCCTCACGCGGTCTTCCGCAAGGACGATCGACCCGGCGCCAGCACGCTCGAGCTCGGTCGCCGTCCAGAGACGGCCGATGTCTCCCCGCCACTGCGTCAGGGCGTCGCCCTCAATGACCGGGTGGGTACGGACAGGATGTGGCACCGGTGGGATCGACGTCGTCCAGCCGGGAGCAGACGCCAGCCATTCAGGCAGGCGATCGATGTCGAGGAGGTTGTCACTCCACAGATCGCTTGAGCCACCCGAGAAGTTGCCGGTGAAGGAGAAGCATTCGCGGCCGTGCAGCAGGGCGCGCGGGCAGCGCTTGCGGAAGTCGCGGACGGGAATCAGGAAGAGGCGTCGGTAGAGCTGGTCGTGCGGCGCCGGGAGATGCACCAGGGCGAGATAGCCGGTGAGATCGTCACTGACGTCCGTGAGCGGAAGGTCGAGATTCCCGTTGCCATCCGGGCTGAGGTGCTGAAAGGCTTTGACCTGGATGGGAATGGTGAGCAGCGATCGAAGACGGCGCAAGTAGAGGTCGACACCGCGGTCGACGATTGGGCGGGCAATGGTCCCGGAGCCGCTGCCAGCGGCCTCGAGGCTGACCGCGAGCAGGTCTTCGGCCATCGGGCCAAACTGCGCGGTCGTGAGCTCGCCGCGCCAGTCGGGGCGATGCGGTGGATCGAGGCTGCTGAGCGGATCGAACAAGGCCATCTGCCATATGCAAACCAGCTCTCAACGGTTTCCTTCCGCCGTTTCAATAGCTACAGACGGCGAAGTCCACCCACTGGCGCAGCTGCCGCCCGCGCTCAGTCTCCGGCGCGGGCCCGCTCACCGGATGACGTTGAGACCGCCCATGTAGGTGCGCAGCGCCGTAGGTACCCGGATGGTGCCGTCCTCCTGCTGGTTATTCTCCAGGATCGCAACCAGCGTGCGTGGAAGCGCGAGACCGGATCCATTCAACGTGTGGACAAAATCGACCTTTCCGTCCTTGCGCCGGTAGCGGATGTTGGCGCGCCGCGCCTGGAAGTCGTTGTAGTTCGAGCAGGACGAGACTTCGAGGAACCGCTTTTCGCCGGGAGACCAGGCCTCGAGGTCATAGGTCTTCGATTGGCCGAAGCCCATGTCGCCGGTGCAGAGCACGATCACGCGGTATGGAATCTCCAGCCGCTGCAGCACATCTTCCGCATCCTTGACCAGCAGCTCGAGCTCCTCGTTCGACCGTTCGGGCTCGACGAACTTGACCATCTCGACCTTGTTGAACTGGTGCAGCCGGATGTAGCCACGGGTGTCCTTGCCGGCTGCGCCGGCCTCGCTGCGAAAGTTGGTCGACCAAGCCACGTGCTTGATTGGGAGCGCCGAGGCCGATAGCACCTCGTCTCGATACATATTGGTCACCGGAACCTCAGCGGTCGGGACGAGGAAGAGATCCCGCTTCTCAATGCGAAAGGTGTCTTCCTCGAACTTCGGCAGCTGGCCCGTGCCAGTCATCGCGGCACGGTTGAGCAGAAAGGGCGGAAAGACCTCGATGTATTCGTGCTCGCGAATGTGCAGATCGATCATGAAATTCAGCAGCGCCCGCTCGAGACGCGCGCCGGCGCCTTTCAGGAACAAGAATCGGGAGGTTGCGACTTTGACCCCGCGCTCGAAGTCGAACAGGCCGAGCTTGATACCGAGATCGTAGTGCGACTTCGGGGTGAACGGGAATTCACGCCCCAGGCCCCACTCGCGGATCGTTGGGTTCGCCGACGCGTCTTTCCCTTCGGGAATCGAGGGGTCGGGAATATTGGGCACTTCCAGCAGCAAGGCATTGAGCCGCGCATCGATCGGCGCCAGCTTTTGCTCGAGCGCCCGCACCTCATCCTTGAGGCTCCGCATCGCATCGATGCCCGCCTGATCCCTCGTCTTCGCCATCGCCGCGGACCGCCGATTTTGCTCCGCTTTCAGTTGCTCGACCTTCGTCAGGGTTTCCCGTCGTTCGGCGTCGAGTTTCAAGATCTCGTCGACCGGCGCCGTCTCGCCTTTCTTGCGCGCCCCCTCCCGGACGGCGTCCGGGTGTTCGCGGATGAAGCTAAGGCTCAGCATGGCGGGCACGCAGGTGCGGGAACAGGATGACGTCGCGGATCGACGGCTGGTCGGTGATGATGGCCGCGAGGCGATCGATCCCCATTCCCATGCCACCGGTCGGCGGGAAGCCATACTCGAGCGCGGTGAGGAAGTCCTCGTCCATCGGATGTGTCTCCTCGTCGCCGGCGGCCCGGGCGCGGGCCTGGTCGACGAAGCGGGCGCGCTGGTCATCCGGGTCGTTGAGCTCGGAGAAGGCGTTGGCGATCTCCTCGCCGGCGATGAAGAGCTCGAAGCGATCGGTGATCCGCGGATCGCTGGTACGTCGCCTCGCCAGCGGCGACACCTCGACGGGATGGCCGAGGACGAACGTCGGCTGCAGCAGCGTGTCCTGGACCAGCTCTTCGAATAGCTCGGCGATCAGGCCACCCCAGCCCAGCCCCGGCTTGGGCTCGATGTTGTATTTCTTGATCAGTCCCTCGAGTAGCGGCACGTCGGCCTTCAGCAGGTCCTCGTCAACCACCTGGCTGACCGTCTCCACCATCTCGATCCGGTTGAAGGGCCGGCTGAAGCTGATCTCCTGTCCCTGGTAGTGGATGGTGGGCGTGCCCTTCACCCGCTCCACCAGGTGGATGGCCAGCGATTCGGTCAGCTCCATCATGCCCTCGACATCGGTGTACGCCTGGTACAGCTCGAGCATCGTGTATTCCGGGCTGTGCCACTGATCCATTCCTTCATTGCGGAAGATGCGGCCGATTTCGTACACGCGGTCGAAGCCGCCGATGATCAGTCGCTTGAGGTACAGCTCGAGGGCGATCCGCAGGTAGAGATCCATATCCAGCGCGTTGTGATGGGTGCGAAACGGCCGGGCCGCGGCGCCGCCGGCCAAGGCTTGCAGGACCGGCGTCTCCACCTCGACGAAGTCGCGCCCTTTCAGGAAGGTGCGCGTCTCCTCGACCATCCGGCTGCGCGCAAGGAAGACATCCATCACCTCGGGGTTGGCGATCAGGTCGAGATACCGTTGCCGGTAGCGGAGCTCCTTGTCTTTTAGGCCGTGATACTTCTCCGGCAGCGGGCGCAAAGCCTTCGCCAGCAGCACGAAGTCCTCGATCTCGCAGGTGATCTCGCCCCGCTTGGTTCGAAACAGCGTGCCGTGCACGCCGATGATGTCGCCCAGGTCGAGGTCCGTGAACCGTTTGTAGGCCTCCTCCCCGAGCTTGTCGACCTTCGCGAGGAGTTGGATCCGTCCGGCGAAGTCCTGGATGTGGGCGAAGGTGGCCTTCCCCATCACCCGGATTGCGACCATGCGGCCAGCGAGGGCGACGCGCTCGGTCCGCGCCTCGGCTCCCCCGCTTTTTTCCGCCTGCTCGAAGAGCGCGAGCCCTTCTGCCGAGCTGTGGGTGCGGTCGAAGCGGCTCTGGTACGGCTCGATGCCGTGCGAGCGAAGCGTCGTCAGCTTCTGTCGGCGCTGAAGTTCCTGTTCGGTCCGCTCCCCTTCCATTCCGCGAAAGTCTAAAGGGTCGTGGCGCCTGGCCTGCTAGAGAACGTCGAAGGCGCGGCTTACCATCGGCCGGTCCGGACGGAATGGATTGTCGGCGGGCCTGAGCTTCCCCGCGATCGCGTCGACCGCCCGCCGGCTGCCGCCGATGCTACCCATGATGCCGTGACCGCTGTAGCCCGTGTTGACGGCGAGTCCTGGGATGACTGTTGGCCCCAGGAGCGGCCGTCGATCGGGCGTGTAGGTGTACTGGCCGGCCTGCAGCCACCACTGCAGGCGCGACGACGCCCACACGTCTTTCCAGAACGGAACGATTCGCGCGAGCGCGTGATCGCTGGCGGGATCGAGCAGGCCGAATGCAAAGGACGCGGACGTCGGGACATCCTCGACCGGCGGCTCGGCGGGCGCCGGTGCCGTCCACAGCGCGTGGGCCCCGGTGCCGGCGGGTCGCCAGTGCGCCCCCGTTTCGAAGTCGATGGTCATCGGCGCACCTTCCGGGATTTGCGGCAGGTCGGGCATGATCAGCTTCTGCCGACGGACGATCGCCAGCGGCAGCTCGAGGCCCGCGAGCTTGCCGACCGGGCCCGAGAGCGGACCTGCCGCGATCACCACGTTCTCGGCATCGACGTTTCCTTCGGTGGTCGTCACGCCACGCACGCGGTCGCCCTGGACGCGAAACCCGGTGACCGTGACGCCGGTCCTGATGCGAGCGCCACTCGTGCGGGCAAGTTCGAGGGCGAGCACGCGGGGCTCGAGCCAGCCATCACCCGGGCGGAAGCGCGCGTTGACGATGTCCGGCGCCAGGTAGGGAAAGCGCCGCCGCGCGTCGGCGCCGTCCAGCAGCTCGACGTCCGTCAGCCCCCAGCCGCGCTGCGCCGAGACCAGTTTTTGCTGTGTCCAAGCACCCTCATCGGTGCGGGCCACAAAGAGATAGCCCTGGTGTCGGAGCCCGATATCGACGCGCGACTGGAGGTCATCGAAGAATGCCACGCTCTCTCGTACCAGCTCGACCTCCTCGGCGTTGTCGAACTGCAGTCGAAACGCGCCAGTGGCGACCGGGGTGGTCAGCGTCGCCAGCGCGGGTCGTTTTTCGAGAACGATTGTCTTCAGCCCCGCCCGCTCGGCGAAGAATGCCGTGGCGCAACCGATGATGCCCCCGCCGATGACGACGAGGTCGGCGCTGTCGGCCGCTAGCGCACCTCGACGATCAGCATCTTGGTGGAGCCGCCGGGCGTCACCACCGAAACGTCATCGCCGACATGCTTACCCAGCAGCGCCTTGCCAACCGGTGACTCGAGGGAGATGCGGCCCTTGCTCGGCTCCGCCTCGGCCGACCCGACGATCGTGAATGCCTCGTCCCCGTACTCATCGTGCACCTTCACGGTCGACCCGACTTCGACGATGCCCTTGACGTGCTTGCCCTCGATGATGCTGGCGTTGCGAACCAGCTTCTCCAGGAGGAGGATGCGGCCCTCGACGAAGCCCTGCTCGTTCTTGGCGTCGTCGTATTCGGCGTTCTCATTGATGTCGCCGAACTCCTTGGCCTGCCGGATGCGCTCGGCGACCTCGGGCCGGCGCTTGTTGCGCAGCACCTCCAGCTCCGCCTGCAGCCGGTTCAACCCTTCCTGGGTGAGATAGACAACCTTGTCGTTATCCATAATTCTCCCTTCTCGGAGCCGCTTGGCGGCTCCCAGAGCCGCCGTATTATACGGGATTCCCGCCGCGAGTTTGCTACCCCAGAATTTGAATCGAAAGCGGCGGCAAATTCTCGCGCACCCGTGCTCCCGCGCCCATCGGCAGGACGGTCCTGAAGAGGCCGTGGAGCGTGTAGGTCCCGGGGGCCAGCTGGCTCGAGGTGGGCCAATCGGCCGTAAAGGTGGCGGTCTCACCGGCGGCGAGCTGCTTGTGGCCGAACGCCATGCACATGATCGCGGGCACGGGCTGCTCCCAGACCTGCGCCCGCTGGCTGTCCTCGGCCCAGATATGGAGCGTCTGAACACAGCCGATCTCGTAGTCGATCGGCCCGGTCACGGTCAGGGTGAGGTGAACGGTCCCGCCGGCGGGCACCGAGGCGGGTGCGGCCTGAGCCTGAAATGGGCCGTTCGTTCCCGAGACGGTGCCGGACGGGCCCGGTCCCGCCGCCTGGGCTCCGCACCCGGCGACGATCAGGGCGACGAAAACCAGCCAGACGCGCTTCATGCCCGTATGACGCACTTTGGGCGTAAAAGTTCCCTTCGTCAGGCCGCTTCGCAGGAAGCCGGCGCGTCATCGATCTCGCCATCCAGCGAGAAGGGGCCGGGATCGATCGAAAGCGCTGCGTCGAGCACGACCGTCACATCGGTTGGGCTGGTGACGGACTGCACCATGGTGCGGAGTCGCGCCGCACCGCGGAATCCCCTAAGTCCCCAGGCGATGAACTTCCGCAGCAAGCGCGGGCCCCGCTCGGGGCCGTAATAGTCGAGCACCAGGTCGCAGTGGCGCCGGACCAATTCGATCTGCTCTTGCCACGAGAGCGGCGGGATCGACTCACTGGTGGTCAGGCGGACGACCGTCTGCCGGACCAGCCACAGGTTGCCGAGGATGCCGCGGCCCAGCATCACCGCGTCGACACCGGACTCGCGGATGCGCCGCATAGCATCGTCGGCGGTTCGCAGATCGCCGCTTCCGGCCACCGGGATTTTGACTGCCGCCTTGACCTGCGCGATCGCGTCCCAATCGGCCGATGGCTCGTAGCGCTGCGACCGGGTACGCCCGTGCACGGCCAGCCCCTGGACGCCGGTCGCCTCCAGGCTGGTCGCCATCTCCAGGTAGTTGCGGGTGGCGAAGTCCCAGCCGAGGCGGATCTTGACAGTGACTGGTACCGAGACCGCGCCGACCACCGCTTCGGCCACCCGGCAGGCGCGATCGGGATCACGCAGCAAGGACGAGCCGCCCGAGGTCTTGACGACCTTCGGGACGGGGCAGCCCATGTTGATGTCGACGATGTCGGCACCGGCCGCTTCCGCCATGCGCGCCGCCTCCGCCATCACCGCCGGGTCGCCACCCATCAGCTGGACCGAGACCGGTCGCTGGTCCCAGCCGAGATCCATCAGCCGGAACGACTCCCGGTGGCGGCGCACCAGCGCTTCGCTGCTGATCATCTCGGTGCAGGCCATGCCGGCGCCGAATTCGCGGGCGATCTTGCGGAAGGGCGCGTCGGTCACGCCCGCCATGGGGGCAACGTAAACAGGTGAAAGGAGGGTATGCCGGCCGATGTTCACGGGGCTACCAGCCTATCAGTCTTTCGGGCGCAGCCGGATCTCGAGGAGCAGCGCGATCACGCCCAGCATCAGGATGGGGCCGACGTTCTGCGAGTTGATGAAGATGGCGAACAGGGTCGCGGCAGCAATGAAAATAGCCGCCGGGTCGCTGATCGCTGGAGTGCGGTTGGGGCGCGGGGGCGGTGTCTCGTCAGGCATTGAGGTCATAGATCAGCCGGAGCCCCTCCAACATGAGCCGCTGATCCACCAGCTCGATCACCGGCGTCTCGGCCGCGATCAACCCCGCCAGGCCGCCAGTCGCAATCACCCTGGGGTTTTTGCCGAGCTCCTTCTTGATTCGGGCCACCATGCCCTCGACCTGCGCGGTGAAGCCGAAGATGATCCCGGCCTGCATGCTCTCGGCAGTGGTCCGGCCGATCACGTTGGCGGGGGCCTTGAGCTCCACGCGCTGCAGCCGCGCCGCCCGTTCGTACAGCGCATCGACCGAGATCCCCATCCCCGGCGAGATGGCGCCGCCGAGGTAGTCGCCTTCTTTCGAGACGACGTCATAGGTCGTCGCGGTACCGAAGTCGATGATGATCAGCGGGCCGCCGTATTTCTTGAAGGCCGCCATGGCCGCCACGATGCGGTCGGCGCCGACCTCCTTGGGATCTCGATAGTGGATTTTCAGGCCGGTCTTGATGCCAGGGCCGACCATCATCGGCTCCGTGCCGAAGTAGCGCTCGATCGCCTGGACCAGGCTGCTGTTCAGGGGCGGGACGACGCTGGCCACCACCACCGCGTCGACGCTTTTCGGGTCGATCCCCTCCTGCCGGATCAGCTGCACCATCAGCAGGCCGAGCTCGTCGGGCATGCTGTCGCGCCGGGTGGCGAGGCGCCAGTCGTGCCGGAGCTGATCCCCCTCGAAGAGCCCGAACGCCAGGTTCGTGTTCCCGAGGTCGATCGCCAGCAACATCGCCGTCAGTCTACCCGCGCTGAATGGGACGCTTTGGTTTTTACAATGAGACGTGGCCACCGCCCACCCGAACGCGGCTGCCGAGGAGATGCGCAAGCTGCGGCCGTTCTGGCGGGACGGCCGGATCCTCCAGTGGCCCGCTCGGGAAAGCCGCCGCCGGCTCGTCCTCGCCGAGGTGGTGCGAGCGTTTCCGCCCGGAAAACGGCTGGCAGAGGCGGAGGTCGACGCCATCCTGCGCGAGTTCTGGCCCGATCACTGCCAGCTGCGCCGTGCGCTCGTCGAGCGCGAACTGCTGAACCGGAAAGACGGTGTCTACTGGCGCGTCGGCTGAGCGAGGCCGCAGGCCGAGCCGCGCTTTGGCGCGTAATAGGGCGGGCGTCGTATGCGGCCTGTACGCGCGAACGAGGCCGTCGTGATTTCGGCCGAGTGCGCGATGGGCCGCTGGACGACGCCACCGCCCGGTTAGTTAGTAGATGTCTTCTTTGCGGCTGTCTTCGTCGGACTCGGGGACTTCCACCTCGTCCTCCGCCGACTCGACCGTGTGCATCCCGTCGAGTTCCTCGGCGGGCTCTTCGCCGTCCTCCTCGGTCTCCTCGGCATCGGCCGCCCGGTTGAGCAGCGAATCCTTGGCGTAGGGCCGGAACTCGTCGCGCCCCGCCTTCTTGATCGGGAATGACGGCCGCCCGAAGAACTTTGGATCCTGGTAGGTCTCCCGGACGATGACCTTGACCCCGCCCGGGTCACAGGAGGCGACGGCCCCGGAGTACTTGTTGCCGCCTTCGAGGAATTTGATCAGGCGACGCCCGAGGGCGTGTTCGAGGTGGCCCAGGTAGATGCCCCGCGACGTCTCCACGTTCATCGTGTCACCGGCGACGATCAGCTTAACCGGGTCGCCGCCTGATACTTTGGCGCAGGGATCACCCTCGGCATGCATGTGAAGCGCGGTGAGCGCCGTCTTGCCGGTCTCTTCGATGAAGGCATCAACGTTCACCTTCGCCTTCGAGGTGGGAACCGGTTGGCCGCCGCGGAGCCCCTGGAGCTTGGCCAGGTTCTTGACGGCGATCGGGTTCACCGGGTTTAGCTTGAGGGTGCTCTTGTAGGCATCGATGGCGTTCTCGAGCTGACTGAGCTCGGTGTAGGCCTTGCCCAACCGGTTGAGGGTGTCCTCGTCCGGGCCGAACCGGTCCATGATGCCCCGATTGACCTGGACCGCCTCCGTCCACTTGCTCGCCAGGGCCAGCTCGATTGCCTCGTCGACGTACTGGGCCCGTGGTTTGATGCGCTCTGCGAATTCGGCCAACGCTTGCCCTCCTGAATGCGTCGTATACCCTACGCGCGCGTGAAAAGCCTTGTCAAGCCCGCGTACGACTTGCCAGGCATCACAACGGGGGACGCGTTCGATGCTTGTGCAAAAGCCCGCAAGATTATTAATAGGTATTAGAAGAGTTGCCCTAGTAGTTGCAGGCACTGGGGCAAGGTTGTATAAAGAGCTACGCCTTCGGGTAGCGCGCCGGGGAAGCATTCACCATTTCAAGGAGGACGTCTATGAGATTGCCGAAGTTGCTCGCCGGGCTTGCCGTCGCGAGCGTAGCACTGGCGGCCTGCGGCACGTCAGGCGGAACCAGTCAGACCATCAAGGGAACGATCAAGATCGGCATCGACCTGCCGGTCAGCGGCGCCGACGCTTCGGATGGCCAGCCGACGCAGAACGGCGCCAAGCTCGCTGTCAAGCTGGCCGGGAAGGTCTGCGGGGCCTCGAGCCACACCGATGCGTGTTTCACGCTGGCGTCGTTCCCGCTCGACGATGCGGTTAACGGCGTCCACGACGTCGCCCAGGGCGCCAAGAATGTGGGGCAATTCGTCGCCGACAGCAGCGTCCTCGGGATGGTCGGACCCTTCAACAGCGGCGTGGCCGCTGGCGAGGTCCCGATTGCCAACAGCACGAATCTCGCCATGATCAGCCCGTCCAACACGAGCGAGTGCCTGACCCAGGAGCCGGCGGACGGCCATTGCAAGGGCCAGGCCGCCAAGATCCGGCCGACGGGCAAGAACAACTACTTCCGTGTCTGCACGACGGACTTGATCCAGGGACCAGCCGGCGCCGACTACGCCTATAACAAGCTCGGCAAGAAGAAGGTCTTCGTGATCAACGATCAGCAGCAGTACGGGCTGGGCATCGCCAAGAACTTCGCCGCGCAGTTCACCAAGGACGGCGGCACGGTGCTCAACTCTGATCTGGGTGGCTTCGACCCTTCCTCGACGACCGATTTCAAGTCGCTCTTGAGCCGCGCGCAGTCGCTGGGCGCGGACGTCGTCTACTTCGGCGGAACCACGGCGACCAAGGGCGGACAGATCCGCAAGCAGATGGCCGGAATCATCAACGTCCCCTACGTCGCGGGTGACGGTATTTCCGGCGACCAGTTCGCCAAGGACGCCGGCGCGAACGCCGCGGACAGCTACTTCACCGTGGCGGGCCCGTACCCGTTGAAGCTTGCGACCGCGCAGAGCTTCAATGCGGCATACAAGACCGAGTACGGTGTGGATCCTGGCGCCTATAGCGCCCAGGGCTACGACGCCGCCAACATCATCATCCAGGGCATCAGCAGGGCGATCGACGATGCCGGCGGCAGCATGCCCACCCGCGACCAGGTCCGGGCGGAGGTCGCCAAGACCCAGGGCTTCAAGGGCGCCATCGGCACGACGAGCTTCGACTCGAACGGCGACACCACCCTGAAGATCATCACGATCTACAAGTGGACCTCGGCGAACGACACTGGCGGAACCTTCGTGGACCAGGTGACCGTCTCCTAAAGCGACCGAAAGGCGGAGGGCAGGGCCGGCGCCCTGCCCTCGCCCTTGAACCAAAAGGGGCGGCTGGCTAGACTGTTCGGCAGCCGACCGGTCGCCGCACCCGGCGGTTGAGAGAAGGGATGAAGTTCTTTGTCCAGCAGCTGACCTTTGGGCTCACCAACGGCGCCATCTATGCCCTCATCGCCCTGGGCTACACGATGGTCTACGGCATCATCGAGCTGATCAACTTCGCCCACGGCGACATCTTCACGGTCGGCGGGTTCTTCGGTTTGACCGTGATCGGCCTGATTGGCCTCGATCGCGCCCCAGCTGCCCTCTTGGTGCCGGGCCTTGTCCTGGTGTTCGCGGTCGCCATGGGCCTGAATGGACTTTTGGGCGTCGTCATCGAGCGGGTCGCCTATCGGCCCCTTCGGAACGCGCCGCGCCTGGCGCCGCTGATCACGGCCGTAGGAATGTCGTTCGTTCTGGAGGGCATCCTCTTTTTGATCAAGGGCCCGAACCAGATCTCCTATCCAAATCTGCTGCCATCGGGTAGCGTCAACCTGGGGTTCGCCTCGATGAGCCTCGCCGCCATCCTGATCGTCGTAATCGCCGTCGCCCTGATGGTGGCCCTGAGCCAGTTCATCCGGCGCACCCGGATTGGGCGCGCGATGCGCGCGACGGCCCAGGATCGAGATGCGGCTCGGCTGATGGGGATCAACATCAACCGAACAATCGCCACCACCTTCTTTATCGGATCTGCCCTGGCCGCCGCCGGTGGCATCATCTACGGCTTTTATTTCCAGACGATCGCGTTCGATGTGGGATTCCGTGCCGGCCTGATCGCCTTCACGGCCGCGGTCTTTGGCGGCATCGGCAACGTGGTAGGCGCGTCCATCGGGGGCTTCATCATCGGCATCATCATCGCCATGGTGAGTGGCTACTTCCAGGGCGGCCAACAATGGTCCGACGTCGTCGTTTTCAGCATCCTGATCCTGACGCTGGTGTTCCGGCCGACCGGCTTGCTCGGGATGCGGGTGCCGGAGAAATGAAGCGGCCGAACGCGCGGCCTCCATCCCGCATCATCGATCGCATTCGGGCTTTCGAGCTTCGAGGCCTCGGGGCGATCGGGCGTGGCCGCAACTTTCCCTACCTGCTGCTCGGAATCGGCCTGATCCTCTTTCCCATCCTCGACCCCGATTCGTCCCACGTCAACGTTGCCGCCGACGCCGGCCACTGGATCCTACTCGCCCTGGGACTGAATATCGTCGTCGGTTACGCGGGCCTGCTCGACCTCGGCTACGCAGCCTTCTTCGCGATCGGTTCGTATGCGTTCGCCATCCTGGCCTCCGGCCAGTTCAACATCCATATCTCCTTCTGGGTGCTCCTCATCGCCTCGGCTTTCATCGCAGCGCTGTTCGGTGTCCTCCTCGGCGCACCGACGCTGCGCTTGCGCGGCGATTACCTGGCAATCGTCACGCTCGGTTTCGGCGAAATCGTGCCGCGTGTCTTCCGAAACGCCAGCCCCATCACGGGTGGGGTGAATGGCATCATTGGCGTCGACCAGCCGCATCTTCCGCCCATCCTCGGGTGGAACGGCAACTTCGGGTTCAACCCCGTTCCGTACTACTACCTGATCCTGATCATTCTTGGCGTCTCCATCTGGCTGATCAACAACCTTCGTAATTCCCGCCTGGGTCGTGCCTGGATGGCGATTCGAGAGGACGAGGTGGCGGCGGCGGCGACCGGTATCAACACCGTGACGACCAAGCTGCTGGCCTTTGCCCTGGGCGCGTCGTTCAGCGGCTTCGCCGGTACGTACTACGCCTCCAAGCTCTTCGTGGTCGTTCCGGAGTCGTTCAGCTTCCAGGCCGTATCCGTAGTGGTGCTGGTCATGGTGGTCCTCGGTGGGATGGGAAACATGCGGGGGGTCATCGTCGGGGCGATACTCATCTACTTCATCCAGACCTACCTCTTGATCCAGCTTCCCGGCTGGATCGACAGCGCGATCTCGGCACTCAACATCGGCTTCCTGACGAAGCTCGATATCAGCGGTTACGTCCAGCGATCGAACTACCTGATCTTCGGGATCATTCTCGCCGGCATCATGCTGCTGCGACCGCAGGGCCTGATCCCGAGCGCCCAACGGAAGGTCGAGCTGGAGCTCGGCACCAGCGAGGAAGCCGTCGCCGACCTCGGCTCGGCATAGGGAAATCGATGCCGCTCCTTGAGGTGAAGGGCCTGACGAAGCGTTTCGGTGGGCTGGTGGCGGTCAACAACGTGGACCTCAGTGTCGAGCAGGGTGAGATCTTCGCCATGATCGGCCCCAATGGTGCCGGCAAGACGACGCTCTTCAACCTCGTGGCCGGGCTATACAAGCCGAGCTCGGGCCAGATCTTCTTCAACGGCAGGTCGGTCTATCCAGTCCGCGATTTCTGGAGTACTTATATGCCGCCGCTCGCCGCCTACTACACGGTGGCGGACGCGATTCGGCGTGGCCTCGGCCTGGGGCCGATGCCGCTGGGGCTGAAGACGCACGCGGTGACCACGCTGGGGGTGGCCCGCACCTTTCAGAACATCCGGCTGTTCTCTTACATGACGGCCCTGGAGAACGTCATGGTGGGCGAGCACGCGCGGATGCACGCGCAGGTTTGGGATGCCCTCCTCCGGACGCCATTTGCCCGCCGCGAGGAGCGCCAGGTACGCGAGCGCGCCAGGGAGCTGCTGCGGTTCGTCGGGCTGGAGCGGTACGGTGAGCAGTACGCCCGAAATCTTCCCTACGGGTTCCAGCGGCGGCTCGAGATCGCCCGAGCGCTGGCGACCGAGCCGAAGCTCCTGATGCTCGACGAGCCGGCGGCGGGATTCAACCCCCAGGAGAAAGCCGAGCTGATGCAGTTGATCAAGGAGATCCGCAGCCAGGGGATCACGGTGTTCCTGATCGAACACGACATGAAGGTCGTAATGGAGGTCTCGGAGCGGATCGTGGTCCTCGATTACGGTGAGAAGATCGCCGAGGGCCCACCACAAAAAGTGCGTAGCGATCCGCGGGTGATCGAAGCCTACCTGGGCAAGAGCGCGTGAGCGCCATTCTGGAAGTCGATCGGATCGACGTCTTCTACGGCCGGATCCAGGCGCTGCGTGGCGTGAGCCTGCACGTGGACGAGGGCGAGATCGTCACCCTGATTGGCGCCAATGGCGCGGGCAAGACAACCACGCTTCGGGCGATCTCGGGGCTCACACCGGCGAGCGCGGGTGCGGTCCGGTTGCGGGGGCAGGACATCACCCATCTCCAGGCGGAGGACATCGTACCCAAAGGGATCGGCCATGCTCCGGAGGGGCGGCGGATCTTCGCCCGGATGACAGTGCGCGAGAACCTGGACCTGGGCGCCTACATCCGGCGCGATGGAGAAACGCGCCACGACATGGAGCGGGTCTACACCCTTTTCCCGCGGCTCAAGGAACGGCAGGGGCAGCTTGCCGGCACGCTCTCGGGGGGCGAGCAGCAGATGCTCTGTATCGGCCGTGCCCTGATGTCGCGACCAAAAGTCCTCCTCCTCGACGAGCCTTCGCTCGGACTCGCCCCGCTCATGGTCGACACCATCTTCCAGGTCATCCGCGAGATCAATAGCGAGGGGACGACCATCCTGCTGATCGAGCAGAACGCGCTGAAGGCGCTGGGCGTCGCGGCTCGTGGTTATGTGCTGGAGACCGGCCGGATCGTCAAGGAAGGGCCGTCGAAACAGTTGATGGAGAGCCCCGACGTCCAGAAGGCGTACTTAGGGATCTAGCCGATCGGGCGACCGGTCACCAGCGCGAGCGCGATCAGGTAGACGCAGATCACGGCGAACAGTCCGTACTCGAACATGATCCGGCGGCTCAACGAGTCGTCGAGCGCGTGGACGGTCAGTCCCTGCCACGCGTACCAGGCGAAGGCGAGGATCACGGCGACGTACTGGCTCCCCTGGTTGAGGTAGGTCACCATGCCAAAGGCGCCGAAGGTGACGGTGCCGGCGGTGAGGAACGCGGAGAGCAGGGCGAGGCCTTCTCGCTTGGTGGCGAATCGGAAACTACGATAGCCGCTCAGCAGCGCCACGACGAAGACCGCGCTGAACTTGATCACGTTCGGCAAGTCGTTGGACTGCAGGATCAAGAAGAAGAGCGCGAGCAGCGCGCAGAAGGTGGTCGCGTCCCGAAGGAAGCGGTGCAGCGGCCGTTCGCGGCCCATGCCACGCGAGAGGTCGACGAAGCAGCTGGCGAAGATGAAGGCGCCCATGGTCAACATCGCCAGCACGTGCACCCGATAGTCGGGCGCGAGGATCGAGAAGGCGGCGGCCGCGATGATGATGAGCACCGGCGAGATGTAGTGATCGAGGCTCAGCCACCCGGGCGTGCGGTTTCGAGCGTGAAGAAAGACGAGCCCGAGGGTCGTGAGCGCCGTAAGTCCGGCCGTCGCCTGCCAGACCTGGGTAGGGGACAGCAGTTCTGACTTGAAGCTGAGGCCGATCGCGACCGCCCACGCCGAGAGCAGACCGAGGTAACGCGTCCCCAGCTGGACCGGCCGGGGAGTGGGGCGTGACCGAGGTCGGGCCCGTAGTTGTCCTGGCGGAAGGGTTGCGGAAGAACTCGCCAGGGCTTCCGACATGGCGGCTAGTCTAGCAGGGAAACGTCCGTTTGGGGCTGGGGAAAGCCCTCACATGCAACCCCGAATTTGTATTCGAAAACAAATGTTCGACGTCCATCCCGGCTTCTGTGGATACTGTGGAAAGCTACCGGGTCGAATTAGGCCGTGCTCGTGCCCTGCCGGCCGTATTTGTCCTCCAGCCGGACGACATCGTCGATCTCAGGGGTTGAGACCTCGAAGAATTCGCACTCCTCGACGCCGATCATCCGGTGCTTGCGCCCTGGGACGATGCGCCGCGCCATCCCCGGGGTCAGCCGGATGGTTTCCATCTGGCCT
>Ga0102924_1001839_pt1 | contig 23837 bp, 23 predicted proteins | sample PaiPotPPM11metaG_FD_80116 | JGI IMG/M metagenome (GOLD analysis project Ga0102924, IMG submission 80116) | Iron sulfur acid spring bacterial and archeal communities from Banff, Canada, to study Microbial Dark Matter (Phase II) - Paint Pots PPM... ...
CTTGAAAGGCGTAGCAGATGATGCGGGCGAGCCATTCGTCGAAATCGTTCTTCTGCTCCGGCTCCTTGGTCTGGTGCACCTTCACCGCGGTGTCGCCGGGCACGAACTTCGCCCGCCGTCGCCGCGCGAGATCGCCTGAGAAGCCCCCACCCTTCCCTCCCCCGCATGCGGGGGAGGGTTGGGGAGGGGGTAATCCTGGAACTGCTTGATCTGGTCCGGCGTCCAGCCCGCCGGCACGCCGATCAGCGCGTCTGGGATCGAGCCTTCGGAGTAATAATCGAGCTGCCACAGTTGCCGCCGCAACGCGATGTTCACCGTCATCAAGACTTGCTGCACCGGCGAATGCGGTACTGGTGATGAACAAAGGCAAGCCCGTCAAGGCAAGCCTGCAGCTCTCTCCGCCGAGATGAGCGTCAGCGAGTAGTCCGCATGAGTGGCAGCAAAATGCGGGAACAACAAAGCAGCTGAAATGCTGATCCCGGATATCTTCCCCTCCAACCTGGAGCCTCCGTTAGGAGTCCCGCGGCGGCAGCGGATTTGAGGCGTAATGCGGACCTACAAAAAGCAAGGCCTTTTTCTCGGCCTCCGTCAATTTGAAGCGCTCCAGATCTGGGTTGTCCCAATCTTCAGGTTTTATTTGTCCGTATTTTCGTTCGAGCGCCAAGAAGATATTGTGGGTTTCCGCCGGAAGCGGAGCCACCGAATTTATGACGGCTAACGCTTCTCCATCGCTAGCTTTCTCAACGCCGGTCTGTCGATCAAATTCAAGATTTTCCTGGGTGGTCATACGCCTTGCGTAAATGGTTGCGTCGTTTACCGACAAAACTCGGCAAACACAACTTGCCCCGTTAGGGGCCACTGCATGAAAAATGTCCCCGACAGTGAGCCTGGCGAGTAAAGACTTTCGATCTAACATGGTGTTGCTATTTTTTAATCAGAAAGGGCCCTAAAGTGCGGGCCCTCTCCTTGGGTGAATCATCCTGAAGGCTGAAGAATTTAATGGCGCAATCCATACATAGCACGTGGCCATCGATATTGTACATTCCCGAACTGCCATAACTGCCACCACTTTGACACCCACTTGAGAAGCCGTCACAGCGCAAGCCTCCGGTTGCCGCAAGCTGAATATTGGGAATGTTGGACAGGCCGAGATCAACGGTGGAGTTGCTTGCATCATCGGCGGAGTTGCCTGCGCCGTCGGTTGTCCACTGCCCGCCATCTGAATTGCCTGGTGGAACGCGCGGCTGATCTGGGTCGTAGTCTTTGACGAGGGATCGCTTTGGGACGATCGGCGCGTTTTGCGGATTCCCACCCTCGCCTTCCGCATTCGCCTCGATCGGCACGTAGCCGGCGTTGGTGAGCACCATCGGGCGGTCGGCGGCGGGGTTGGCGTAAGGATCGAGGCCGAGTGCGTCGCGCAATTCGTTGAGCGTGAGCGCGCCGAGTTTTAGGCGGCTTTCGAGCGCCGCTTCGGCGCTCTTGGAATCACTGTCGTCCTCGCCGAGCCAGGCGAGTTCGAGGTCCGGCGAGGCGAATTCCTCGGCGATGATCTCGTCGCAAAGGTCCTTCACCCACGCCTTGGTCGGCTCAAGGCCTTCCTCCTCGGCTTGCGCCGACTGGTTGTCGGCGGTGGCGCGGTTCATCAGCTTCACCGCCCATTGCGGCGGCACCGAGAAGGCGTAGCAGATGATGCGGGCGAGCCATTCGTCGAAATCGTTCTTCTGCTCCGGCTCCTTGGTCTGGTGCACCTTCACCGCGGTGTCGCCGGGCACGAATTTGGCCTTGCGCCGCCTGGCGAGATCGCCAGTGAATTCGGTGTCCCAATAGTCCTGGAATTGCTTGATCTGGTCCGGCGTCCAGCCCTGTGGCACGCCGATCAGCGCGTCCGGAATCGAGCCTTCGGAGTAATAATCGAGCTGCCAGAGCTGGCGGCGCAGCGCGATGTTGACCGTCATCAGCACCTGCTGCACCGGCGAATAGCCATAGACCCGGTGCGCCCGCACATTGCGCGGCCGGTAGATAATGTCGTGCGCCGAGTAATTGACCGCCGGCAAACCTTTCAGCACCTGCTGATAGGCCGGGGGAAAGACCACCGCGCCGCTGTCGTCGCGATACGGCTGCGGGGTGCGGCCCCAATCGTCGATCACGCGCTTGACGGTCGAGCCGTCGAGCTGCTGTAGCGCAAACAGCTGGCCCGAGCGGGTGCGCTGGCAATACAGCGTTGCCGCGTCGATGACAAACATGTCCTCCAGCAGCGACCGCAGCCAGGTCTTCCACCGCGTCACGCCGTCGGGCTTCTGAAAGAAACCTTCGAGCGCGGCGATGCGCGCGCTCATGCCGGCATCGATCGCCGCAGTCTTGCGCGCCCACCCTATCGGGCGGGAGTCGCGCCGCCGGATGCGCCAGCGCTGGCGTTCCATCTGGTCCTTGCGCGTCTCGATCACAAGACGAATGAGATCGTAGGCATCGGCGAAGCCGCGCAGCTCGGCGAAACCGACCGGCTCATAAGCGCGCGGCCGCGTGACAAGATTATAACCGGGCGGAAAATCGAAGCGCCGGCCGGCGATGTCGGGCGGCGCGATCGGCGACAGCGGATTGAGCGGGCCGAACCAGTCGGCGCCACTGCCGCGCGCGATGCCGGTGCTGGACGTGCTCTGGCTCGATGTGCTTTGGCCCGCGCCGTACGACACCTGGATTTGATACGGCGACAGCGGCCAGCTCGGCTGGCCCGCGCCGCGGCTCTGTTCGGTCATCTGCGTTTCCGTTGGAGAATGCGCGAGGCACGAAGCCGCGCGCGGCCGCGCCCCGGCGCGCCGCGATTGAAAATGGAAAGCGCTATTTCAGCGCACGAGACGAAAGATCAAAAATACTTCGCGTCGTCGCCAACTAACTGGTCGCGCAAGCTCGTCGGAACCGGAAAGCTGTATCCGCGTCCGCGTGGATCGGGCCAGAGTCATTCTCTTCCTCCTCCGTTAGAAGCACGAAGCCGTGGCGGAGCAGCGCGGCGGCATCCTGCGGGCTCACGGTAAAGCTGCCGTCGGCGGCGGCCATGTAATATGTACCGGACGAACCGTGAACGCCGGACACTTCGGCCGGCGCGCGAAGCCTGGCCAGGGCGGGCTTTGCGGGCGTGTCCGTCGCCGGCTGCCCGGCCGGCGCGTCCGAGCGCGGCGGCGGAATTTCCGACAGTTGCCGTCGCGCGATCGCGGCGCGCCGCCGATAATACTCGAAAATGCCGTCCTCCTCCTTCAGCATCAATTCGCTGATGGCGAAAACCAGCGCGTCGGCGTGGTCGGGGCTGCCCTCGCCGCGATAGCCGGCGGTGGTGAAGGCGCAGAGCTGATCCTCCAGCGCCGCGAAGCGGCCGACATGATGGACAAGGCCCTGCTCATAGAGCGCCGACACCGGCTCGGCGCGCAGCACCTTGCCGCGGCTTGCCGACACCATCTCCACCTTCACGCCGGCGCCGGCGGCGAGAATCACCGCGCGCACCATGGCGCCGCCGAAATTTTCCTCGGCGAGGATGCGGTCGGCATCGAACTCGGCGGCGGCGTGGACGGCGGCACGCGCCCAGGCTCCCGGCGCGTCGCGCAACGAGCGATCGGCGAGCACATAGGCGTGATTGTCGTTGCCGCGCGCGGCGACAACGATGCCGATCTCGTCGGCGCCCTCATCGTCACGACCGGCGGCCCCCGACGGATCGACCGCGACGACGACGCGGGCACGGCGCTCGACCGGGCATTCCGTCACGCGCGCCCGAGCGATGGTCTCGTAAGTGAACAGCGCGCCGTCGAGATCGTCGATATAGACGCCTTCATAAAAGCGTTTGCGCTGCCGTTCCGGCAGCCGCTCCAGGCTCTTCAGGTAGCTCGCCGTCAGATGAGGATTGTCACGCGGCGACAGAAACAGCCGGCCGTAGTCGTCGGCATCGTCGAGCGGCAGCCGCGACACCGGATCGCAATGCTCGCCGAACAGCACATTGGTCCAGTGGCCCTTGTTGGTCGGGTTGAGGTCGTAAAACGCGGCTTGCGGCGCCTTGTCCACGACCTGGGCGAGCCGCGTCAAAGCCATCAGCACCGAGCTGTAGGGAATTTGCGAACATTCGTTGAAGAAGATCGTGGCGTATTCCTTGCCGAGAATTTTCTCCACCCGCTCGGCCTCGTCGAGCCCGCCGAACCAGATCTCGGATTTGTTGGGAAGCGAAAAATAGCCGTCGGTGCGGTGGGCTTTCAGCGTGCGGCCGGGAAAGCCAAGCTGGAACACTTTCGGCAGCGTATCGAGCGCAATCGACGGCCGCACCGCATTGGCGCGGAACCGCAAGATCGCATGGCGCGAACCGCCGGCATTGAGCGCGCGCTCGGCGATCTCGTTGACGATCGAGGTGGTCTTGCCGGAGCGGGCGCCGCCGACCAGAAGGACGTAGCGCTTGCCGCTTTTCAGCAGCGCCTGCGCTTTCTGCTGTTTCGGCGTGAGGATGAGCTTACTGACGATGGGGTCATGAACGGACGGTCGAGACGAACTGTCCTCGTTTTCCATTCGCGGTCGCGATGTCCGGCGTGGTTGGTCCTTCTTAGGGAAAAGCCCTGCGCGCTCCCGGAGCGGGCGCGGCGTGCTGACTAAACAAAGGCTGCAATTAATTTGAATACAGCGGCCCAGGAGTCAAATATGCGTCTGGAACGCCTAATGATTGGCGCATCTTGTCAAGAACAGTCTTTGCGTCGTCCAGAGGCAAGTAATCACTCGCAAATACTGGATAATAATCGTTGTCGCATGCGCGCGGTCCGACGTAAAGCTTAAGAGAAGGGTCTTTGACACTAAGCGTTTTTAACTTCGCTTGCGCGTCATCGGCGCTTTTCCCCGATGCAACGACCACCGCGAATCTGTTGTATTGATCCCGAACACCAAAAGCCGCTTTGAACCCTTTCAGGAATGCAGAATCACCGACGCATTTGGCCTCAGTTTGGTCCTGTGCGTACGCAGGAGCTACCGGCCGCATTTCATCGATGAGCCAACCAACCCTTCCGTCGCTCTTAGATTGGAGTCCCGGCAAAATGGTGAGGAGAATTTGAACACCAAACATCCCTATTAAAAATAAAAGCCGGCCCGATTTTTGCGCTGAGAGCCAAGCAGTTACTCCGCCAAGGAGAATGCTCACAAAATACGCGCTTACATACCCAAACATCAATTCTTCCCTGCGTGGTGAGGTAGGATCCATAGTCCATATTCCGTAAATGCCGATGCCAGCACCAAAATAGTTTTTAATGCAGGTGTAGAAAAAACCACCGGCACCGCCAATCCAAAGACGTTTGAAATGCTCTCGTCTGCAGGCGTGGTCCTCCGTTGAGAGGACTCCAGCGATAAAGCGCTTAAAGAGACCGGAGAAAAAGTCGTATACTTCTGCCCCGGTAACTTCGCGGTGTTGTTCCGGCCCTTCGGCCATGTGAACTTCCCAACATAGGCGGGAATAAGGAGATACGTGGATTCAGGTTCTTTTTCCTATGTTAACGAATTGTTTATTAATTTGCAATCATGGCGCGTCTACTCGCTCTTCACCACCGCGATATTGACCGCGCGCAAGCCTCGGTTCGTTCGATCGATGTCGAACGTCACAGCCTGGCCTTCGTAGAGAAAGTTGACGTCGGCCGGCAGATCGGTGCGGTGCACGAACACGTTGCCCGAGCCGTCGAGGGCGTCGCTCAGAGTCGCTCGCGAGTTATGATATTATTCTTGGCCACCGCCGCCTTGTCGCGACCTACTTCCGTTACTTCGCATCAATCGTCCGCCGTGCCGCGTTTTGCCCCTTCGTATTCGATATTCTGGAATTCCTTGGGAAAATATTGGCGCTGCAAGCCATCGATAATTTCATTCCGTCGAATGTACAGGCCCATTTCAGGCCAATCTCTGTAATTGGGTCGACGCACAACAGCCACCACGATCTCCCATTCGGGGTAAGCCCTTATCACCTGTTGGAGCTTTCGAATAACGACAGGCTCAAGCATTTTTAGGTTGGCGATCGACACTTTGACTTGCGGAAATCCCCAGTAATCCTCGTAGACCGAATAATCTCCTGGGTCGAGTGAGTCGTGCTTACCATATTGCTCAAGGACAGCATTGACCGCCCGCATCAGGCTATCGAAGGTTTCGTATTGAGGATCACTGCCTTGATCATTCATCCGATCCTCCCTCAATTTCGAGAGGGCCTTCGAGAGGGTCGATAAGGCGCATATGGTGTAATATATAGCGCAGCATTTCTCGGCGATATAATCGCAGGTTCAAGTCATGGATGCGAGGGTCATTCGATCCTATAATGTAGAATACGAAACGAAGTGCTTGCTCTGGCGTCATGTCCTGCGGTTCAATTCCGTTTCCTGTGAGGAATTTTTTAAGTGCGTCCGCGGCTGCTTGATTGTAGGCATCGTGATCCGCATCCCAACCATGCCGACCTCCTTTCAGAGGACCGGTTCGCGCATCATCGAATACCTTCTTGGTCTCAAGTTTAAGCGGTAGGTCCTTGTAAACGGCTCTCGGAACAAAGTGGTGTCCACCGCGGGATCTTAGAATTGACGTGGCATCGTCCATCCCAGACGCGGCAAATTGCGTGCCGTTGTCTGTCCACTGCCCGCCGCCCGGACTGTACTTCGGTACGCGCGGCTCCGCGGAATTGTAGCCATATTTGCACAGCGCCGATAAAATCAGCGACGATGCCTCGCGGCGGAGTTTGGCGAGGTCCCGCGCAAGCTCTGCCAAGCCCCGTTTTATGGATGCGATCTCGGCCCGTCGCTGCCGGAGCTTCTCGTCACCATCTTCCAGGAGCGTGCGCAGCGCTTTGGCGATTTCGAACCTGACATGCGGATTCTGCGGGACCGAGGTCGCGACCGGCCACTTGTACGGGATCATGGTTTTGACCCTCGCGAAGCTGCGGCGAACGCTTTTGCTTGTGGGTGAAGCGCGAAAACGGCCGGGCTGGCTTGGCGCCAACGCGGCAGAGCGGACAGCGCCCCTACTCGCTCTTCACCACCGCGATATTGACCGCGCGCAAGCCTCGGCTGGTGCGATCGATGTCGAACGTCACGGCCTGGCCTTCGTAGAGAAAGTTGACGTCGGCCGGCAGGTCGGTGCGGTGCACGAACACGTCGCCACTGCCGTCGTCGCGGAGGATGAAGCCGAATCCCTTGGCGTCGTTGAAGAACTTGACGCGCCCGTTGGCGCGCATCGCAACATTGCCAGATGTCATGACGCTTCCTGTTGGGGATTTTGGGGGAGTTGGGCGCGCCGCGACACGCGCAAAGGCCGCGCGGCCTGAGCGCCGGCGGCGTCGGTTCGCAACAGAGCTCTTGTTGAAGAGTTGCGTTTTTGCTGGAAAGTGCGGCGGGCGCAGTTCGCCAAGGCCCGCATGCGCGTGAAGAGATGCGCCGAAAAAAACGCCCCGTCAAATCGCGCGGCGCGGCACCCGTCGCCAGTATCGCGACTATGTGCTTGACGACAAAACCGAAAAAATTATTTGCAAAGAGCGGGCGGGCAGCGGCGGTTTTCGGCGACAACGCCGTTTCACTCGCGATGATTCGTCGCCTCACCGCAGATTTTCCGCGATTTGTCGGATCAAATCCGCCTTGTAGCGCTGCATCCAGTTGGCGTAGCGGATCGCAGGCTCGCCGCGCGCGGATGCTTGCAGCCGGTATTGCCGATAAGACGCGTTGACGGATTTCAGACCGCCGTTGGCCTGCAAGCGCGCGATCTCGGCCTCGACGCGCGCCGCGACGTCCATCGCGCCGGCGTGCAGTTGGGCCTCCGACAGTCGCGCCACAGCGCGGGCGCCCAAGCCCTGCCGGTAAGATTCGACGAACAGCTCTTGTGTTTTTGCGGAAGGCGACGCCACGCCGGAGCCTCTGTCAGCTCACCGGCACGCCGTGGCGGAGGAGCGCGATGGCGATGATCTTCAAGCCCTGCAGCTTACGGGCATTGAACGTGCGCCGCGTCACTTTGATTCGTTGCAGCGCCCGGTCGACGTCGGTATCGAAGGCGGCCCACAGCGCGTCGAGATTGACGGCGCGCGCGACGTGATGGAATTCCGGCCCGGACAGATAGGCGGCCGGCCAATGCAGCGCCTGCTCCATCCGCGCGATCTCGGCCGGCGACGGCGGCAGGCGCACGCGATTGCGGACGTTCGCCATGCGCTCGAGCTCATAGGTTTCGAGCTGGGAATTGAGATCGCCGCGGTCGTAAAGATAGATCGGCATCGAATTGACGTAGCCTTTCGGCCGCGTCGGCAGCGGCAGCCGGGACAAGATGCGGAATGCCTCCTCCATGCGGTCCATGACGTGGACGAGCGACCAGCGCTGCGGGACGGTTCGCGGCCGCGCCCGCGCCAGCGGTGCCAAGACGCTTGGCCCGATGGCGCCCAGAATTCCCTCGCGCTCGCCGCGCAATTCGGCGCGCGCCGCCGACGCTGCGCGCTCGGCGAGTTTCGCGCTCGCCGCGTCGGACCCGACATCCAAAGCGGCCTGTGATTGCTTAGAGGCGGTCATGTCGCGCACGTCGACCATGCTTGCCGCTCACGCCGCCCGCGACGGCAACCGAGCGGCCGGCGCCACCAGATAGGCGCGCCGCATATGGCGGGCGCAATATGGAATTCCGCCTTCGAGGTCCGCTTCCTCGACAGCGCAGAAGAAATATTTGTCGGTGCCCGGCCGCTTGAACGGCCAGCGGCAGCAGCGGTTGGTGAGTTCAAAAAGCGTCTTGCCGTAGCGCCCTTTGGCCGGCGCCGGTGCGGGACCGCCGCCGCGGCGCCGCGCCGGTTGCTGGCGCCGGCCGGCTTTCTCGGCGGCCTTGCCCGGCGCTTTGCCGGCACCCGGACCGAGCCGCAGCCGAAAGATTTTTCCCAGCACGGCCGATCGTGAAATGCCGCCGAGCTTGTCGGCAATGCCCGCCGCCGTTTCACCGCCGGCCCACAGCCGCTTGAGAAGTTCGATATCCTCGTCCCGCCAAGACTCGCCGTGCATCGCCCGCTCCATGAACCCGATTTGGTGACTTGTGGTCACATAACGAGCGACTTTGCCGGCGTCAAGTCACCATTTTGGACGCTATACGTTTTGCACCGAATCGGTGACAATGGCGCATGGCGAGGAAGTCGAAGGCATCGAAGCACTGGACCGGGCTCTATTACGCCCGCGTCGAGCGCGGCATCAGCCGCAGCGAGCTGGTACGGCGCTCAGGCATCTCCAAGCAGCAATTGTCGCGGCTGGAGAACGGCCAGATTCGGATGCGGCTCGATCATTTAAAGCCGTTCGCCAACGTTCTTGGCTTTAGCCCTGAGCAAATTCTGCTGTGGGGCCGCTATCCCGGCACTGCCGGCGCGCACATCGAATCAAGCGACGTGCTGCGCGAGGAAGCCTCTCACGACGAGCCGCTCGGCCCGTCGCCCGGGCAGGTGCCGGAGCTCGATACCCGGGCGGGGCTTGGCGGCGGCGGGGTGCCGGCGCGCGAAGTGCGTAAAGATGGCAAACACGCCGACCCGGTCAAATCGGAGGGTTGGGTGTTTCCGCCGAGTTTCGTGCGCGAGCAATTGCACACCTCCGCCTCGGGGCTTCTGGTGCTCGACACCAACGGCGACAGCATGGTGCCGACGCTGATGTCCGGCGACCGGGTCATCGTCGATACCGGGCACAAGACCCCCTCGCCCGACGGCCTTTACGCCGTCCGCGACGCCTTCGAAGGCATCGTCGTCAAGCGCCTGCAGGTGGTGCGCTCCGCGACCAAGCCACGGGTGAAGATCATCTCCGACAATCCCAACCATGCCGCCGAGGAAGTGCCGCTCAACGAGCTGGAGATCGTCGGCAAGGTCTTGTGCGGGCTGAAGCTGTTTTAAGCGCCCGCGCCGCCTCCCCTACAAACCGTTGAAAACACGCGAATCGCCGGCAAAAGCCGGTGCATGACGCATGTTCGTTGCGTCTCTTTATTGGCGACCACGCTTGACATTTGTCTCTATTACGGTTACATCTCGCGCGAATCAAATTCGAGCAAAAGCCGATGTCCGACAGCCGCCGCGAGACGCGCGAGTCTGAACGTATTCGCTTGGCCGCACGCGCGGCCCGCGCCGCGACGGGAGCAGCGATGGAAATCGCGCTGGCGCAAATCGGGACCGCGTTCGACGAAACCGCCGCGCTTAACGACTTCAAGCTTCGGGTCGAGCGCCTCATCCGGCTTGGGCCGCAGCATCCGGCCGTGCGGGCGCGGTTCGGCGCGCGGGCCGAACGGCTGCATGACGCCGGCCTCGACGCGGCCATCGCCCGCGTGGAACGATGGTGGCGCGACGAACGGAAAGCTTTTCAGATCGCGAGCGCGCTCGGCTACGGCAACAGGCTGTCGCTCGACGTGGCGCGCGAACTGCGGCTCATTCTGCGGCTCATGCGCGGCAAAGGCATGCAGGTGGAATTCGGCGCGATCGTCGGTGCGATATGCGACGACGCCCCGGCCTTGGCGGCGGAGTGACGATCACTCCGGCTTGACCACCCGGATGTGCAATTCGCGCAATTGCTTCGGCGTCGCTTCCGACGGCGCGCCCATCATCAAATCCTCGGCGCGCTGGTTCATCGGGAACAGCACGACTTCGCGCAAATTATCCTCGCCGCACAGCAACATGACGATGCGGTCGATGCCGGGCGCGATGCCGCCATGCGGCGGCGCGCCGAGCGAGAGCGCATGCAGCATGCCGCCGAATTTCTGCTCCAACAGGGCTTCATCGTAGCCCGCAATGGCAAAAGCCTTCTTCATCACGTCAGGGCGATGATTGCGGATCGCGCCGGAGGACAGTTCGACACCATTGCAGACGATGTCGTATTGGATCGCTTTCAATCCGAGAATTTTATCGCGATCCGCCGCATCGAGCGCGAGGAATTCGTCGATCGGCGCGTTCGGCATCGAGAACGGATTATGGGAGAAGTCGATTTTCTTGTCTTCCTCGTTCCATTCGTACATCGGAAAATCAACGATCCAGCACAGTTCAAAGCGGTCTTTGGCGATGAGCCCAAGCTCCTCGCCGACCTTGGTGCGCGCAGGACCGGCGAATTTGACGAACGCCGCGGGCTCGCCGGCGACGAAGAAGACGGCATCGCCGTCCTTCAAGCCGAGTTGCCCGCGCAGCGCTGCGGTCCGTTCCGCACCGAGATTGTTGGCGACCGGACCGCGGCCGACCACCGCGCCATTGTCGAGCGCAAAAAAGATGTAGCCGAGCCCCGGCTGGCCCTCGCCTTGCGCCCAGGAGTTCATGCGATCGCAGAACGCCCGCGAGCCGCCGCTAGGCGCCGGGATCGCCCATACCGCGGCGGTGGCGCTGGTTTCCAGAATGCGCGCGAAAATCTTGAATCCCGAGCCGCGGAAAACTCCGGAGACATCCTGCATCACAATCGGATTGCGCAAATCCGGCTTGTCGGTGCCGTATTTGCTTAAAGCTTCGGCGTAGGGGATGCGCGGAAAGCTCTGCGTCACCGCTTTGCCGCCGGCAAATTCCTCGAATACGCCGCGCATCACCGGCTCGACGGCTGCAAAAACATCGTCTTGGGTGACGAAGCTCATTTCCAGATCGAGCTGATAGAATTCGCCGGGCGAGCGGTCGGCGCGGGCATCCTCATCGCGGAAGCACGGCGCGATCTGAAAATAGCGGTCGAAGCCCGCCACCATGATGAGCTGCTTGAACTGCTGCGGCGCCTGCGGCAGCGCGTAGAATTTGCCGGGATGGATGCGCGACGGCACCAGGTAATCGCGCGCGCCCTCGGGCGAGGAAGCCGTCAGGATCGGGGTCTGGAATTCGAAAAAGCCCTGCTCCTTCATGCGCCGGCGGATCGAATCCGATGACCTGGCCGCGCTTGATGATATTCTGGTGCAAGTGCTCGCGGCGCAGGTCGAGGAAACGGTACTTCAACCTTGTTTCTTCGGGATATTCCTGCTCGCCGAACACCGGCATCGGCAGTTCGCCGGCCGGCCCCAAAACCTCGATCTCGCTAATATAGACTTCGACCGCGCCGGTCGGCAGATCGGGGTTTTCGGTACCGCCCGGGCGGCGGCGCACTTTGCCGTCGATGCGCACCACCCATTCCGAGCGCAACGTCTCGGCCACCTTGAACGCCGGGCTGTCGGGATCGGCCACCACCTGGGTGAGGCCGTAATGATCGCGCAGATCGATGAACAGCACGCCGCCATGGTCGCGGATGCGATGGCACCAGCCGGAAAGCCGGACCTCTTTGCCGATGTCGGCCTCGCGCAATTCGCCGCATTTATGGCTGCGGTAACGGTGCATGCTCATTCCGCCAATGGGTGAAAAGTGCCGCACAACCGCATGGCGGCCCGCGATTTGTCAAGCGGCGCGCGCGCCCGATCCCTCGACAGATTGCCGCCGATCTGCACACTCGCCACCGGCAAGGAGCGATCATGAAGCGGAAAAAGCCGGCGGCTTCGAAATTGCGCTCGTCCTCGCGAAAGCGGGGACCCAGTCCGGATTCCCGCTTGCGCGGGAATGAGCGGTTTCCGTCCGCACCCAAAGCGATGACGACAGCCGAAGCGGTGGTCGCCACGCTTGCCGCCCACGGGCTCGATACGGTCTATGCGCTACCGGGCGTGCAGAACGATCTGCTGTTCGAGGCTTTGTTCAAATTCTCCGACCGGCTGCGCACCGTCCATACCCGCCACGAACAGGGCGCCGCCTATATGGCGCTCGGCGCAGCGCTCGCCACCGGCAAGGCGGCGGCCTATGCGGTCGTGCCGGGGCCGGGCTTGCTCAACTCCGCGGCGGCGCTGCTGACCGCTTATTCCATGAATGCCCCGGTGCTGGCCCTGGTCGGGCAAATTCCCGACGCCGATATCGGCAAAGGCCTCGGCCATCTGCATGAGATCCGCGACCAGTCCGGCATCATCCGGCGGCTGGTCGACCATTGCGCGCTGATCCGCAAGCCGGAACAAGCGGCGCGCTCAACCGCGCTGGCGCTGCGGGCGATGCAGACCGGGCGGCCCGGACCGGCGGCGCTCGAATGCGCCATCGACGTCTGGGGCAAATCCGCTGCGGTCACGGTGCCGGCGCCGCTGCCGCTGCCGACAGCGAAGATCGACACGGCGGCGGTCCGCCGGGCGGCAAAACTCCTTGGCGCGGCGAAGCGGCCGATGATTGTCTGCGGCGGCGGCGCGCAGGATGCCGCTGCGGAAGTCACTGCGCTGTCGGCCATGCTGCAAGCGCCGGTGCTCGGCTATCGCCGCGGCCGCGGCGTGCTCGACAGCCGCGATCCGCTGAGCGTGACGCTGCCGCTCGGCCGCGACCTGTGGGGCGAGGCCGACGTGGTGCTGGCGGTGGGCACGCGGCTCCTCACCCAGTTCCGCCAATGGGGGGTCGATCGCGATCTGGCGATCGTTCGCGTCGACGCCGATCCGCAGGAGCACAACCGCTTGCACCGGCCTGCGGTCGCCTTGACCGGCGACGCAAAAGCTATTCTCCAGGCGCTCGTTGCGGAATTGCCTGCGCACAACATCAGGCGGCCGTCGCGGATAACCGAAATGCAGGAGCGCCAAGCGGCGTGGCGCAAGCGCCTCGGCAAGCTCAGTCCCCAGATCGCCTATCTCGAGGCGATCCGCGCCGAACTGCCGGACGACGGCATTTTCGTCGACGAGGTCACCCAGGTCGGCTTTGCCGCGCGCCTGTTGTTTCCGGTCTACGGACCGCGCACGTTCCTGTCGCCCGGCTACCAGGACAATCTCGGCTGGGGCTTTGCCACCGCGCTCGGCGCGCAGCATGCCCGGCCCGACGTGCCGGTCGTGGCGATATCGGGCGACGGCGGCTTCATGTTCACTGCGAACGAGCTTGCGACCGCGATGCGCCACCGCATTCCGCTGGTGACGGTCGTGTTCAACGACGGCGCCTTCGGCAATGTCCGGCGCATTCAACAGGAACGCTACGGCAATCGCCTGATCGGCAGCGATCTCGCCAATCCCGACTTCGTCCGCTTTGCCGAAAGCTTCGGCGCCGCCGCCGAACGCGCCGGGAGTCCCCAGGAATTGCGCACCGCGTTGCGGCGCGCTTTTGCGAATCGCGACGGCCCGACGGTGATCGAAGTGCCGGTCGGCGCCATGCCGAGCCCCTGGGAATTCATCTTTATGGACCGGATTCGCGGCGGCTAGCAGTTTCCACCACCGGATCAAGTCCACGGGCAGGCTTTTGCGGGATCATGCTTTAGGTTTGCGGCGCAGCCGGGCCTTGCCACGCGCCGTGCAACTGAACGACACTGTCGCCAATGGCGCTGGATTTCGTTACCCCAACCACGATGCAGCCGATCACGACGACGTCCGAACTTACCGCCGTGTGCCGGCACATGGCCTGCCATACCTTCGTGACCGTCGATACCGAGTTCCTCCGCGAGACGACCTATTACCCGCTGCTGTGCGTCGCGCAGATGGCCTCGCCCGAGGAGGCCGTGGTCGTCGACGCGCTGGCGCCGGGCATCGATCTCGCGCCGTTCTACGCGCTGATGGCGAACGAGCACGTGATGAAAGTGTTCCACGCCGCGCGCCAGGACATCGAAATCGTCTGGCACGCCGCCAAGCTCATTCCGCACCCGATTTTCGACACCCAGGTTGCAGCCATGGTGCTGGGCTACGGCGATTCGATTTCCTACGAGCAGCTGGTGCAGCGCATTACCGGGGACAGCCTCGACAAGTCGCATCGCTTCACCGACTGGACGCGCCGGCCGCTGTCCGACGCACAGCTTGCCTACGCCATTTCCGACGTGACCCATTTGCGCGATGTCTATCTCGCGCTGGTCGAGGACCTCAAGCGGCGGAGCCGCGCCGATTGGGTGCGGGACGAAATGCATGTGCTGACGTCGCCCGACACCTACCGCATGGAGCCGGAGAACGCCTGGAAGCGCCTGAAGACGCGCGTGCGCAAGCCCAGAGAGCTCGCCATCCTCATCGAAGTCGCCGCCTGGCGCGAGCAGGAGGCGCAGTCGCGCGATGTGCCGCGCTCACGCGTACTCAAAGACGAGGCGATCGCCGACATCGCGGTGCAGGCGCCCACGACCGCCGAGAGGCTCAAGACATTGCGCTCACTGCCCAAGGGCTTTGAACGCTCGCGCTGGGGCGATGCCATCGTCGCAGCGGTCGGTCGCGGTCTGGCGCGCGATCCGAAAACATTGCCGCTGCAGGCTCGCGTGCAACCGGCGACCAATGGCGCGGCCGTCGTCGAGCTGCTCAAAGTGCTGTTGCGCATGGTCTCCGAGCAGCATCACGTGGCCGCCAAAGTGATCGCCACCGTCGACGATCTCGATCGCATTGCCGCCAGCGACGATGCCGACGTGCCGGCTTTGACCGGCTGGCGGCGCGAATTATTCGGCGAAAAAGCGCTGGCGCTCAAGCACGGCAAGCTGGCGCTCGCCATCGAAAACGGCCGCGTCGCGACGATGGAGCGCGGCTAAATTGCGCTGCGGACCTGGATGACAGGAGCCAAGGCGGCGCTGGCAATACGCTTCGCGATTAGCCGCCTTAGTTCAGTCTCAGTTGCCGCTGTATTTGCTGTTGCTGTATTTGCTGTTTATGGGCGTCCGCAACTTGCAATCGGCAAGCGGCGCGGCCGCCCGTCCCACGGGCCGATGCCGGAGCAAGACCATGCGAGCTACCAAATCCGTTCTCCTTGCGAGCACTATCGTCTCGCTGGCGAGCGCACTTAATTTGAACGCATCGGCCGCGCCGTTGCCGGGTGACGTGCTCGCCCAGGCCGCACCGGCCGACCAGGACCACAAAAAACACCCAGCCCCCGGTCATCCGGCTCCGCCACCGCCGCCCGCTCCGCATCCGGCTCCGCCACCGCCGCCCGCTCCGCATCCGGCTCCGCCACCGCCGCCCGCTCCGCATCCGGCTCCGCCACCACCGCCCGCTCCGCATCCGGCTCCGCCGCCACCGCCCGCTTTCCATCCGGCTCCGCCGCCGCCGCCCGCTCTGCATCCGGCTCCGCCGCCGCCGCCCGCTTTCCATCCGGCTCCGCCGCCACCGCCCGTTCTGCATCCGGCTCCACCGCCGCCGCCCGTTCTGCATCCGGCTCCGCCGCCGCCGCCCGTTCTGCATCCGGCTCCGCCGCCGCCGCAAGGTATCGAGCGCCACCCGTTGGTGCAGCCGCAAGTGCCGCCCCCTCACCCAATCCAACCGCCGGGCCCGGGCGGCGCCGTGCCTCCGGCAGTGCTGAACGCACACCCCGGTCCGGCGGTCGGCGCACAGCAGCCGAGCTTGGCCATCAAACGCGCAGCGCCGAGCGCCAATCCGGCCGCGGTGCCGCCGCCGATCCAGACGCTCAGCAAGCGGCAGTTCCTCGCGCCGCAAGGCCAGGCGCCGACCGCCAACATCAACGCGCTGCGCCAGGAGCGCCACGAAGTGCGCGAAGGCAACCGCGTGTTCATTCGCGAGCCCGACCGCACGATCGTCGAGGAAAACAACCGGATGATCATTCGCCACAACGAGGTCGACCGTTTCGCCGTCGGTGCGCGCGACGTGCATGTCGATCGACGCGGCAATCAGACCGTCACTATCGTCATGCGTCCCGACGGCGTGCAAATCATCGACACCGACGACGACGACGGCCATCTGCTGCGGCGCGTGCGGCGGGATCGGGATGGCCGCGAGATCGTGATCATCGACAACGTCTTCGCCGGCCCGCAAACCGACACGTTCGTTGACGTTGCCCCGCCGGTGATCGGAATTCCGCGCGATCGCTATATCGTCGACGCCGATCATGCGGACGAAGCCGGCATCTACGGCGTCTTTATCGCGCCGCCGGTCGAGCGCATCGATCGGCGCTATACCTTGGACGACGTGCGCTACAGCGAGTCATTGCGGGACTTCATGCCGCGCGTCGACGTCGACATCGAGTTCGATACCGGCTCGTGGCAGCTGACCCCCGATCAGGTCGACCGGCTGTCGGCCATCGCCGACGCACTCAATCGTGCGATCTCGCGCAACCCGCGGGAGGTATTTTTGATCGAGGGGCACACCGACGCGGTGGGCTCCGATGTCGACAATCTCTCGCTGTCCGACCGGCGCGCCGAGGCCGTGGCCGTGGCGCTCACCGAGCAATTCCAGGTTCCCGCCGAGAATCTGGTGACGCAAGGCTACGGCAAAGAGGGACTCTTGATCCAGACCGACGCCGCCGAGCGCGCCAACCGGCGCGTGGCGATCCGGCGCATCACCCCGCTGATCGATCCGCAGGCGGCGATTTCGCCGTGATCGGCGCGGAGCGCGCTTGACGAGTCGCCGGGTCCATCGAGCGCCCGCAATCAGGCCGCCGCGGTCACCTTGAACCGCGGCGCCAGCACGGTTCCACGCAGCGTCGCTGCCAGCGCGGCCATTTCATCGCGCGACAGCGGCGCGTAAGGCGGATAGGGCTCGCCGGCCGGAATGCCGATCAGATTCATCGCCGCCTTCATGGCCGGCGCCAGCCCGCGGTGCATCCATTTCGACGGGAACAGCGCGAACTGAAGCTGAATGTCCGCGGCGCGCTCGTAGTCCCTGGCAGCAAACGCATCGACGACGTGGCGGGCGATTTCGCAGCCCGGCGGCGGCATCGTCGCGCCCGAGCCGCCGAGTTGCAGCGTCGCCAGCAGCATTTGCATGGTCGTGAAGTAGCGCGCATGCCCGGCACGATCGATCTCGACGATCAGCCGCGACACGCGGGCGAGATCGCGCGAGGATTCCTTGATCAGTTGCACATTGGGCAATTTCGCCAGCGCGATGGTGTCGGGGATGGATACGTCGGCGCCCGGTCCGGGATTGAGATAGAGCGCGATCGGCAGCCTGCACTCGCGGCCGATGGCCTCGAAATAGGCGATCAGATCGGCCTGCGTCGGCGGCCCGGCAAACGGCCGCAACGGCGCCAGGAGCTGCACTGCCGCGGCGCCGAGCCGTTCGGCCTCGTGCGCAAGCTCGACCGCGGTCTTGAACGACGGATGCGAGATGCCGACCATGACCGGCACGCGGCCGGCGACGCATGCGATGGTGCCGCGGACCAGCGCCTTGCGCTGTTCGAAGCCGAGATAGGTGTATTCCTGGGTTTCCACCCCGGCCGCGACCACCATCGTGGCGCGGCAATCGTCGACGATGTAATCGATCTGACGCTTGAGCGCCGGCTCGTCGACCGTCAGGTCGGCCGCGAACGGCGTGAGCGGCGCGACGATCAGGCCTGGGGTTTTTGATGGCGCTTTTCCTGGCGTTTCCATATGAGCTCCCGATGGCGGCTGACGAAACTATCGCCGGAGCATATCACAGCCCTAAACGCTGCAACGCGGCGAGTGCGATGATCAGCGGTCCGTTATTTCCACTGTTGCCGTACCGCGGCATCCGGCAGGACAGCAATCGTGCGCACGATCACGTCGTCGACTATCGGATGCGAGCCACAGAGCGATGGTCGCCGAGCCGGCACGATCAATTAAGTGCACTGTCACCGTAATTGCCCGAGCCGGCACGATCAATTAAGTGCACTGTCACCGTAATTGCCCGAGCCGGCACGATCAATTAAGTGCACTGTCACCGTAATTGCCCACGATGGGTCGCTGCGCTGCCGCTTCCGGTGGCCCGCACGTCGATACCGGCAGCTACGTCTATCAACTCGCCCTCAACATGGCTAACTTTCCCGGGCGCGGCACGGATAATTGGCGCCGCTGCCTGAATTGCATGGAACTGGTGGTTGATGGGGCTGGCCAACAGAGTCCCTGCCCGGCATCGCCTGGCGCCAAACACGTCGTGTCCTCGACCGATCACTATGCGCTCGCGACCTCACCGGCGTCCGGCTGGGTGCCTTGGCAAACCGATTGGAAGCAGTGCCAGAAGTGCGGTGCGCTGGCGTACATTCATCTCGCCAGCGTGTGCGCAAAGGACGGCAAGGCGCACGACTTCTCGATGAGCAAAAACTACATGCTCGTGGCTGAAGCGACGCACTACAATTTGAGCTTTACCTGCCATGAGGTGGGCCATTGCTTCGGCTTCATGCACTCCCACGGGACAGATAATTCGCAGCCCTACGGCGACTCGCTCGACATGATGGGTGGAGGGCCTCAGTTCCAACCGATGCGATGGAGCCCTGCGGGGCCAGGCATGAGCGGGGCCAGTTTATTCCGCGAGGGCTGGCTTCCAAGCGCCCGCGTATGGACAGCCCCAATCGGCGCCAAGAACTCTTTCCCACTCAATCTCGCGCCGGTGAATCATCCGGAGCTTCCCGGCTACCTGCTCGGGCGGGTCGTCCTCAGCAATCGCATCTTCACTGTGGAGTTTCGCAACGGCACCGGTTGGGATCAGGGACTCAAGACTTCATCCGTATTTGTGCACGACATGCAGACGCTGTTCACCGCGGGGCAAAACGGCTGGCGCTATTGCGCAAAGTGCAATGGCCTCCACTACAAGGGTGCCGCGCCCTGCCCCTATGGCGGCGTACATGACGCGACGCCCGGTGAAACCTATGTCGTACCATTTGCAGGTGCCACAACGACCGGGCAAGCCGGATGGAAGTGGTGCAAGAAATGCCAAAGCCTTGTGATCGGCGGCGGCACATGCACGGCAGCAGGGCAGCACGACACCAGTGCAAGCGCCAACTACCAGCTCCCGTACGTCGCCACGCCGACTTTCGGATACGACTGGCGCTCATGCGGCACCTGCCAAGCGCTGTGCTACGGCGGCGGCGCTGTTCCCGGCTCCTGCCCCGGCGGCGGCTGGCACGACTTTTCCCACACCGAATATTACTCGATTGAGGAGACGACGAACCCCCCGGCAGGGTCCCAACCGGGGTGGCGGTCGTGCAGCAAGTGCCAATCCCTCTTCTACCTTGGAGCGTCGCCATGCCCGGGGGGCGGCTTCCACGATATTGAGCAAAGCGACGATTACAGCCTGGTGTCTGAAAACGTCATGTTCGATGTCGTCGGGCAAAAGGGATGGCGCTGGTGCCGAAAATGCCAGGGACTCGGGTACGCCGGCAAGGGTTCAAACGGCGTATGCCCTGCAGGCGGAACGCACGACTACTCGCAAAGCGGTCCTTATTTGCTCGAATACGCGTCCTCGACGAACGGTCAGAACGGATGGCGAATGTGCAGCCAATGCCAAGGCTTGATCTACGGCAATGCCGCCACGCCGGGTCCGTGTCCGGCGCCGCCTCCGGGGTCGCAGCACGTGTTCGGCACTGACGAGTATCTCCTCCCATTGCATGGCATGGACGCGACCTACGCACCGGTGGGTGCGCTTACAAAGAGTGGGCAATATACGGATCCCGGCAGCGGACTCACGATTAATGTCAATGACATCGACACCGGGGGTACCTTTGCCAAGGTGACGATCACGACGATGTAGATCGGTCAGGGCTCGGTTTGACGTTCTCCCGCAAGCCCGACCACCTCTTCGCGCGCCTGCGGCGTCGCCTCTGCCGGCGATTACGGTGACAGGCGATTACGGTGACAGTGCACTTAATTATCCAATCCACCGCTTCGGTTTCAGGCCGCGCTTGCCCGGCGCGAGCACGGCCGGATCGCTCGATGCGGCCGTGAAAGCGATCGTCGCCGGGCGGAGCCCGGATAAGACCTTGGGGCCCGGCCCCTACCCCAGCAGCAGCACCGGCTCGAATTACGGAATTACGGTGACAGTGCACAAATTACGGTGCCAGTGAACGTAATTATACTTACCGCCATTATACTTGCCGCGAGCCTCGAAGCGAAAGCGGATCTGGCATCGCGCCCGGCGACTGGACGTGCCAGCGCCGCCTTCCGGGATGAGCAGGAATCTCTGGGCTGAGCGCAATTGTCACTACCGGCAACAGCCGGGGCAGTAACGGCGACCGGGAAACCGAAGGCGGCAAAAATCGTTTAATCACAAAGCACAGCCGGTGGTCTCCGCTGGGCGACCGGGTATCGGCATGTGTGCGATGGAGGTCGCTATGGATAAGTGGAAAAACGCAGCAGCTTGTGATGTTGCCAACCTGATCCTCGGCGTGTTCCTGTTCCTCAGCCCTTGGCTTCTCCATTTTGCTCCCGGAACCGAAAGTTGGAATGCTTGGGCCGGCGGTGGCGTAATCGCCGTTCTATCAATTGCCGCCCTATTAGCATTCGCGGAATGGGAGGAGTGGCTCAATCTCATCGTTGGCCTGTGGATCGTGGTCTCGCCCTGGGCGCTCAAATTCTCAGCCAGCACCAACGCGATGCGCACCGACGTGATTGTCGGGTTGATCGTTGCGGTGATCGCGGCGATCGAGCTGTGGATGTTCCATCGCTCACCGCCACGCCTGACCGCGTCGTAGTCGTTGCAGGCGGCCACCGAACCGGCGGGCCATGATAAAAAAGTAGGCCGCTTCGGAACGCGGCCTAAACAGGTCTGCCGCGAACTGTCAGCCTACGTGGGCGACGCGCTTCTGCGCTTCTGCCTCGGCGGTCGTTGTCGGCTGCGCAGGCAGCTGAAGCACCGTTGCCTGCTGACCCTCGCACAAGTGGGTCAGATTCACGATCTGCCCGTCCGGAAATTCGAGCGCATCGTGGTGTGCCATCATTTTGTCTTGGTTGATTTGTCGAAAGATGGCCGTCCTGTGGTTGACGGTTTTTGCATTCCAGCGGAATAAGCCAGCTGGCAGGCACGCTACCTCGTCGGCAAAGGCCAGTTCGGTTCCTGGCAGGACGCAAACCGCCATTTTGCGATCTTCCTGCGCAGCAAAGCCTCGCGTGCCCGTACCGAAGTCGTTCGTTGTCAGCTTGTCGCCAACCTTCGCAGGCCGCGACCTGACGTTTTGAAGGCTGTAGTCACACATTTCTGGAACTCCCTTGTCGGAAGCCCCGCAGCCCGATCAGACATTAGCGCACTTGCCATCCTCTCGCATTACAAATTCCTAGGGGTTCCGTGAGTGACGAAGCCGCCGCAAAATCCATTTTGACATCGAACGTCACCAAGCATCGATAGCGCAGCTTTCCCGTTAATCCAAAGTGGTGTGGGCTCTGTCCAGCATAGACCATCGGTAAACTCTCAATCGTCGCAGCTCGTTGTGACTTGGGGGGCTCCTTCTCGTGGGCTTTGCACAGCCACAGTTGGAGTCCCCCTTTCCTGCCTCTGACACAGAACCTCTTACGTCACCGCGCCGGGCCGGCCAGTGCGTGCCCGGCGCCTATCTGCTATGGTGTTGATAACAACAGTGGCGACCACAAGTTCGGTACGGCGTCAGGGGTAAAACACCAACCATGCCAAACCCGCCTCGCAAAATCGCATTCATCATGGCCGCGACCGACCACGGTACCCTGATCGTGAACCGGTTCGACCAGCACGTCGTCGAACAAACCAGGGGATACGGAGTCGGCTTTCAACTCCTGGACACAGCTTCCTACGACCCGAGCGAGGTCGATTTATTACTCAAGCTGCTCGATCTGCGCCGCCAGCATCATGGCGACGGCGCTGTCGCGGTTGACTGCGGCGCCAATGTCGGGGTCCACACCATCGAGTGGGCCAAACACATGACCGGCTGGGGCGTGGTACTGGCGTTCGAAGCCCAGGAACGCATCTACTACGCACTCGCCGGCAACATCGCGATCAACAATTGCTTCAATGCCCGTGCCATCCACGCCGCGGTGACGAGCCAGCCGGGCACGATGAAAATGCCGAAGCCAAATTATCTTGCTCCCGCAAGTTTTGGCAGCCTCGAACTCAGGAAACGAGAGAATACGGAGTTCATCGGCCAGGCGATCGACTATTCCGAGAGCAAGATGGTCGACGTGCAGACGACCAGTCTTGATTCGTTCAATTTCCCCCGTCTCGATCTGATAAAAATGGACGTTGAGGGGATGGAACTCGATGCGTTGGCGGGGGGCGCCAAATGCGTCGACAACCACCATCCGATTCTGCTGGTCGAAATGGCCAAGACCGACAAGAATAAGTTGCGCGCATGGTTCGAAAGTCGCGATTATTCGGTGTTCGAAGTCGGAATGAATTTGCTGGCCTTACACAAGACCGATAAATGTCTGGCACACCTCCAGATCGCAACCCCAGCGACGCCGTAAGTCTTAGCCCGCCGCAAACGGGTCGCCTTGAATCCGGTCATGACTGATCACAGACGCACGCTCGACGATGCCCGCGCGCAATGTCCGTTGATGGGCTTCGCGATTTACCTCGTATCACCCTCAGCGTCGGTCATAAGTGGCTGGTTTAGTTCTGACAGTGGCCGGTTTTGATCCCTTTGCGGCTCCGACAATTTTACAACATGTATTTGAGGAAGTTTTACTTATGCCGCCTATGCTCGTCACATTGGCTCCCATGTGGCAATCTTCATCAAAGGCAGAAACTTTTCTTCGCAAGGCGAAGCAGCAACTTTCGCAGCACGACATCATTCAAAACCTCATTCAGGCAATCGACGAACTCACCCGTGAAGTAAAGCGTATAGATAACGAAGTTCGGAGAGTTCGGCGAGATGTTGAGGTCAGGCGGCGATTTTAAATTAAATCCTATTTTATGTTCGGGATTACGGTGACACGATTACGGTGACAGTGCACTTAATTATCCATTCCACCGCTTCGGTTTCAGGCCGCGCTTGCCCGGCGCGAGCGCGGCCGGATCGCTCGATGCGGGCGTGAAAGCGATCGTCGCCGGGCGGAGCCCGGATAAGACCTTGGGGCCCGGCCCCTACCCCAGCAGCAGCACCGGCTCGCGGCCGATCAGCCGCGCCAGCGAACGCAGGCGGTTCATGACGCGCTCGCCGGCGAGCGCGGCGAAGTCGCCCGGCAGCCGCAGCGCCAAACGGTGCCGCTCGATGGCGAGCGGCGTCTGCGGCAGAACTCCGGGCATCGCCGCCGAAACGACATAAGCGAGGC